>Ga0315554_1000221_pt1 | contig 32257 bp, 28 predicted proteins | sample SalMarSW160370MG_FD_202114 | JGI IMG/M metagenome (GOLD analysis project Ga0315554, IMG submission 202114) | Salt marsh sediment microbial communities from the Plum Island Ecosystem LTER, Massachusetts, United States - Salt Marsh Sediment SW1603-70 ...
GTTAAATCCGGCTTATTATTAAGTATCGCCGTTATGGTTATGGCGCTGATGGTAGCCCTGGTCATTAAGAAACGAAGCTGATATTGAACTGGTTGTTTTACGGGTGTTTTTTATACTCACCCCTTTTCCCCCGTGCCTGTCATTGCGAGGAGTCCCTCCTGAAGAAGGACGACGTGGCAAGCTCTATCTACGGTTAGACAATCCCCCCTTAGTTATCTATTCCTACCCGACCGCCCTCGAATCTTCGTGCTCTTATCCTAAAAAAATCCGTTCTTCTGTTTACTTATCGTAAAGTGAGATTAATCCCCACCCAATGCCTTATGGAGATGGTTCGTCTCCCTTTCATAAAGGGAGAGCGAGAGGGATTTATCCTACCTCTACCCCCTTATCCCTAAAAGCGGGAGTGCGCCAGCGAGAGGGGCGCCAGCCCCTCTCAATATTCCTTCCCCCTCTCCAAATAAAATAATCATGACTTTTCACTTATGCTCTGTTTGGAGAGGGGGTCAGGGGGAGAGCATTCCAGTCAACCAATTCAAACCAATATCAAGGAGTATTTAGCTTTACCATTATCTATGCTAAAATACAGTAACATATACTTAATAAAAGGGCTGGTTGGTAACGACGAGCCCTAAAAGGCGTTGGGAGGATATCTTGCCGGATTTAGCCAGGTTACTCAAGCTGATAGAGGATATGCCCGCCTATCGTGATATACGGGAAGAACTGGCACACGGTAATAGTCGCACCGCCGTGGTGCTTGATTCCGCCCGCCCGTATCTGATAGCGGCTATTTATGAAAGCCTAAAGGTACCTGTGCTGGTGATTACCGGGCAACCTGAAAACTGTAAAAAGCTCTACGAACAATTGGCAAACTGGAGTAACTCCACGCAAATAAAGCTCTTCCCGGAGACCGACGCGCTGCCTTACGAGCGTTTGGCGGCGGATGCCACCACCGATATCGAGAGGGTGCAGGTGCTCACATCTCTGGCAGGATATGACTCCGATGATAGTGGCGAAAAAACGCCGCTGGTGATAACGTCGGCTCCGGCGATTATGGGGAAAATCCCCGACTGCTCCGATTTCACTGCGGCGGTTCATAATATACAACTCGGGATGGAAATTGACCCGTTTCACCTGCTCCAGCGGTGGGAAGCCATGGGCTATCAAATGGAAAACATGGTAGAAGTACCGGGCACCATGAGCCACCGCGGTGGTATTATCGATATCTATCCGCCGACGGTCGATAGACCAGTCCGGCTCGAGTTTTTCGGCAACACAATCGACAGCCTGCGTTATTTCGACCCGGCCACGCAGCGTTCGGTGGGGGAGCTTGATTCGCTGGAAGTCGGCCCCGCTACTGAACTCTTTAAACCGCGTAACATGGAACGCCAGGCACTCAAGAAATTGTTGGGCACACTCGACCTTTCCGGATGCAGCGACGCGACGAAAAAAATCATACAGAGTGATATCGAGATGATGCTCGAGGGGCAGCGACCCCCGGAAATGCAGTTCTACGCTTCCCTGTTCAATGAAGGAAGTCTCCTGGACTATCTCCCCGAGGGCACCCTGCTGGTAATCGATGAACCACAGGCTATTGAGCAGGCCTTCACCGAATTGGACACCGAAGCAGCGGAGCTGCGCTCGAACAAGCTGGAGCGCGGCGAACTGCCTCATAATATCCCCAGACCGTACCATCTCTGGCAGGAATTTTCCAAAGAGCTTAATAACAGACAGTCGCTTAATCTCGTTGATTGGGGACTGGACGAGCCGCGGCTGGCTTTTATCCCTGCCCCCGCTTACACTGGTCAGTTGCCGCCGTTTCTTAAAAAGACGGGTGAATTGCTGAAGCGGAAGAAACGCCTGATTATCGTCAGTCACCAGGCGGAACGTCTTTCCGAGTTGCTTAGCGAGCAGGACATCATTGCCGTGCCCGTCGATAGCGTGGACCAGGTGCCGGGGCCGGGTTCGCTGGTGCTGGTCCGGGGCTCGCTGGCCGAGGGCTGGGTGATGGCGGATGAAACCTGTCTCTTCACCGACGCTGAGATTTTCGGCTTTGTCAAGCAGAGGAGGGTAGCTAAAAGACATCCGGTACCGCGCCACAAGCTCATGGCGGAAATCAATCCGGGCGATTACGTCGTCCATGTCGAGCACGGTATCGGCAAGTTCAGCGGCGTCACCACGTTCGACGCGGCCGGCAGCGACAAAGAATATTTAGTGTTGCAGTACGCTGCCGGTGATATCTTATACGTCCCCACCGACCAGATTGACCGGGTCAACCGTTATGTCGGCGCCAGCGATAGACCACCGGTGTTGAGTCGGCTGGGGACTCAGGAGTGGAACCGCACCCGGCAGAAAGCCAAGGAAGCCGCCGAGGAGCTTGCCCGCGAGCTGCTGGCGCTCTATGCCGCCCGGGAGGTCGTGCCGGGTTATGCCTTCTCCCGCGATGGCCTCTGGCAGCAGGAGATGGAAGCTGCTTTTCCCTATGTCGAGACGCCCGACCAGCTCCAGGCACAACAGGACGTCAAGTTCGATATGGAGAAGCCCAAGCCCATGGACCGTCTGGTCTGCGGGGATGTCGGCTACGGCAAAACGGAGGTGGCGATACGCGCCGCTTTCAAGGCGGTCATGGACGGACGGCAGGTAGCCGTGCTGGTGCCCACAACCGTGCTGGCACAGCAGCATTATGCCACGTTCAGCGAGAGGCTGGAGGCTTTCCCGCTCAAGGTGGAGGTGTTGAGCCGGTTCCGCTCGACCGCCGAGCAACACACTGTCGTCGATGGGCTGGCTGGCGGCACCGTGGATATCTGCATCGGCACCCACCGCCTCATTCAGAAAGACATCGCTTTCAAGGACCTGGGACTGCTGATTATCGATGAAGAACAGCGCTTCGGCGTCAATCACAAGGAATACCTCAAGCAGATGCGGCAGGAAGTCGACGTACTTACCCTCAGCGCCACCCCGATTCCCCGTACCCTGCACATGTCGCTGGTGGGAGTGAGGGACATGAGCACCATGGAGACGCCTCCCGAAGATCGCCTGCCCGTACGCACCTACGTCGCGGCCTATGACGAACACATGGTCCGGGAGGCTATCCTCCGGGAACTGGAACGTAACGGCCAGGTATTTTTCGTGCATAACCGGGTGCAGAGCATCTGGATGATTGCTGAACACCTGCGGGATTTAGTTCCCGAGGCAACGGTCGGCATCGGGCACGGTCAGATGCCCGAGGAAGAGCTGGAAAGGGTCATGACCGAGTTCAGCCGGGGGAAAATCGATGTCTTGGTGTGCACGACGATTATCGAGTCGGGACTGGACATGCCCAACGTAAATACCATGATTGTCAACCGCGCCGACAAGTTCGGGTTGACGCAGCTTTATCAATTGCGGGGCAGGGTAGGCCGCGGGACGAACCTGGCTTACGCCTATTTTCTCTACGACAGCGGCAAGGCGCTGACGCCGGTCGCCCGCCAGCGCTTGAGGACTATCTACGAAGCCACCGAGCTCGGCGCCGGGTTCGGCATCGCCATGAAAGACCTGGAAATCAGGGGCGCCGGGACTTTGCTCGGGCACCGCCAGAGCGGCCACATCACCGCCGTGGGCTTTAACCTCTATACCCGCCTCCTGGCCGAGGCTGTCGAGGAGCGGAAAGCCCGTATCGCCGGTGAAGAAAAGCCGCCCCGTCTCCCCGCACCCACCATCGATTTGCCCCTCGACGCCTATATACCCGAGGACTACGTGCCCGATGTTAATTCACGGCTCGAGCTCTACCGCGACCTGGCTCACCCGGATGCCCATCAAAAGATAGACGACCTGGCGCAGGCTTACCGCGACCGCTTCGGGGCGGTGCCGGAGGAGGTGGAGAACCTCTTCTACGCCGTCAGGATTAAGGGCCTGGCCGCCCGGGCGGGCATCGAGTCCGTCGCCACTGAGGAGAGAGAAATAATCCTCCGCCGTTTCCGGGGTTTGCCCTTCGATAAGGAGAAATTAGAGAGCGTTATAGAGGATGGCATAACCGTAGGCCGCACGCAGATAAAGATAGATTATAAAAAGCTGGGCAGGGCATGGAAGAGGGTTCTAGAGGAGGTTATAAAAGGAGTTTGACATAATATGGTAGAATATTCATGAGAATATATATCATGATATTTCAGATATCTTTAAAGATGATATCATAATCTAACATTTTAGGGATACTAATCTATGTCTGATTTTTCACTAGCTTTTTTTACAAGTCTTGGCTCGGCTGTAGTTATTACTGCTATAGTTACCTTTATTTCTTATTATATGCGATTTAGAAAGAGAGAGAAATCTCCAACTATAGAAGATAAAATTAACGCATTGTCTGAAAATCTCAAGAGTTCTATATCGGTAATTTCAGATATAGAGTCAGAAATAGAGAGTAGAAGTAAAATAGTTACCAAGTTGCAGGCTGATGTTAAACGTTATGAAAATCTTAAAAAGCTTAGCAAAACCCAAATAGAAGCCATTGCGCAGACCATTAGAGGAGAAATAGCAGGAGAGTCTAAAAAGTCGCTATGGCGTACTGCAATAATAACCTTTTTTGTTTCTTTAATATTTTTCCTAATAGGATATTTCGTGCGTGGTATATAATTAAATATAGTGATATTAGGCGTACTAAGGGAGTATGCTTTCTTCTTTACCACCCAAGCCCGCCCTCGTATCTTCCTCGGCTAATCCGGCTATATCTCCTCCCCAACCCCTAATTTATCTATTCCCACCCACCGCCCATGGGCATCCTGCCCGTCTCCTTTAGTCAGCCGCCCTATCTTCCCCGCTCATTCTGAGCCTGTCGAAGAATTCCCACCCAATGCCTTAAAGAAATATTTCGTCTCCCTTTCGTAAAGGGAGATTGAGAGGGATTTAGTAACCCACCACCGGCAGGGGTAAAGGAGGCGGCGTCCTTTTTCAATTATTCCCGCTACTGGCCTTTATGAATGAAAAACACAATCAGCTATATTCCCTTTATAAAATTCCCCCTTCCTTTACCAAAGGAAGGGGGCCAGGGGGATAGATTAATACACTACTCAATAGGGAGTAGCCTGCGTAGAGGGGCGCCATCCCCTCTTAATATATCTTCCCCCTCTCCTGCGGAACGCCTTGCCAGGAGAGGGGGACACAGGGGGTAAGGTAGACAATAAAACGGATTGCCTCGCCCCGATTACATCGGGATTCGCAATGACACTAAAGGCACGAATAACCGTATTGATGCTATAATAGCACCGTAAGTCTTTTATCTATTTGAGGTCGGTTTGCTCGCAGCTATCGGAACGGTTATCTTAACATCGCTTTCGGGCGTGATGGCACCCGGTCCCATGTTCGCGGTTACCCTGGCTAAAAGTCTAAAGTCGCCGTGGGCCGGCGTCCTGGTATCCCTGGGACATGCCGTCATCGAGGTGCCCTTGATACTGCTGGTTTACTTCGGGCTGGCGCAGTTCTTCGAGAATGAAGTCGTGAGCCTGGTGCTGGCAATCCTGGGTGGCGGTATGATTATCTGGATGGGCACCGGACTTTACCGTGCCCGCCGGGAGATGGCCCGCAAGGGCAGGGACACTACCTACAACGCCTTTGTGGCCGGCATATTGATGAGCGGACTCAATCCGTTCTTCCTGGTGTGGTGGGTAACGGTAGGCAGCCTCCTCCTTATGAACTTCCTCGATGCGGTCGGCGACTGGGGCTTGTCCCTGTTTATCGTCGTCCACTGGCTCTGCGACCTCGTCTGGCTGTCGCTGGTCTCCGTTGTTATCTACCGGACACACAAGTTCTGGGGGCCGAAGATACAGGAGTGGGTATTCGTTTTGCTGGCTCTGGCGCTGCTTTACTTCGGCGGATATTTCATCGTCAAGGGGATTATCGGCTACGTTCAGGCGACCTAGCTTTTCCTGTCCTCGCAGGTAAGCCCGCATTCATCGCAGTTATCATCACAGGGCTCCACGTGGATGATAACCTCGGTATTAAGCCACCGACTTTCTATGTCCTGCTCCAGGTGCTCGCACATATCATGAGCTTTTTCGATGCTGAAATGCTTGGGCATGACCAGGTGCAGGTCGATATGGCGCTGGCTGCCCGCCTTACGCGTACGCAGCTTATGAAAACTCACCACTTCTCTGCCGAAATGCTCGGTGATGGCTGACCGTATAACACTCTCCTCATCCTCGGGCAGCTTGACGTCTAGCAGCCCTCCGAATGATTTTCTCAGGACGTCGAAAGCCACCATGAATATATACAGGGCTACCAGCCCCGCCAGGATGGGGTCGATAATAGTGATGCCCGTAAACTGCACGACCAGCAGCCCGATGAATACTGCGGCGGCGGAATAGACGTCGGCGGCGATATTATGGGCGTTGGCTTCCAGTGCCATCGAGTCTTCCTGGCGGGCTGTCCTCAGCAGATAACGGGATAAAAAGATGCTGGCGACTATCGATACTGCCATCACCCCGATACCGGCTTCGGCCATCTCCAGGACAGCTTCGGTCTGGATGCGGCGGACTGCCGCGTAAATGATGGAGCCGCCCGCGAAGAAAATCAGAACCGCCTGCACGATGGCGGCAACGTTCTCCACCTTACCGTGACCGAAAGGATGGCTTTCGTCGGCGGGTCGGGCAGCCACGCTGATAGCCAGGAAGGTGATAATAACGGCAAATAAATCGAAAAAGCTGTCGATTGCCTGCGCCAGGACACTCAGGCTGCCGGTGATAATACCGACCACTACCTTGAGTATTATCAGGCTAACAACGACCAGTATGGATAATCGGGCGGCACCGCTTCTGCCGGAAAACATTATCTATTCCTGCTTCTAAGCCTTTGATTTAGAGGACAAGAACCGGGGAATAAACCTCCCCCATTCGTCGTTGTCCCAGACCACCAGTAATGATGGAGCGATGCAAATCGAGCTGAAGGTTCCGGCAATGATGCCGATTATCAGGACGACGACGAAGTTCTGGATGGTTGCCCCGACGAAGAACAGGAGTGCCAGTACGACTATCAGCGTGGTCAGGCTGGTATTAAGCGAACGACCCAGAGTCTCTACCAGGCTGTTATTCACTACCGTCTCGAAGTTGATGCCGATTCCTCTAGTTAAATTCTCCCGGATTCTATCGAAGATAACCACGGTATTGTTGACGCTGTAGCCGATTACCGCCAGGACACCGGTGATAAACATCAGGTTTATCTGCCAGCCCATTATCGCCCCGAGTATGGAGAAAACTCCCAGAGCAATCAGGGCATCATGCACCAGGGCTATGATGGCGCAGGTGCCGTAATGCAAAGGTTTGGGCATGCGCCGGAAAGCCCAGGTAACATAGGCCAGAATACCTATAGCGGCTAAAGCTACAGCAATAACCGCGGTCTGCCTGGTCTCACTGGCTACCAACGGCGCCACATTAACAAATGAAGGGTCGCCGCTGAACTCACCTAATGCCGCTTGCAGTCCGGCCTCCAGTCCTGTTTTTTCCTCAGCACTGAGCACGTGAGTACGTATGAGATAATTACCCGTCGGCTGAGTTTGCTGAACGATGGCGTCGGTGTATCCGAGATTAGTGAGCTCCTCCTCCAGCTGACCCTGTTCCACTTCCTGCTCGAATTTTACCGTCAAAAGAGAACCACTGCTGAGTTCAACCCCCGTCTCCAGCCCGAATATTGCCCAGGAAAGCAGCCCGAGGATGATTACAATCCCGGAAATGAGAAAGAACCAGTATCTTTTACCGATAATATCAAATGTCATTTGTTTCCCCTGTCTACACTGAATAACGCCGTTCTGGCGGCTAGACGGGTCCCCACCACGGTGCGAAGTAATGTTCTGGTCACCACGATGGCGGTAAGCATGCTAATGAGAACACCGATGCCCAGGGTTAAAGCAAATCCCCTTACCGGTGCACCGGAATCGATACTGCTGCCTACCCAGAAGAGGATTATACACACGATAATCGTGGTGATATTGCTGTCCCGGATGCCTGACCAGGCGCGGTTGAAGCCGCTCTCAACGGCGGCGCCCAGCGTTCGTCCCATCCTGAGCTCCTCCTTCATCCTCTCGAAGATGAGAACGTTGGCATCCACCGCCATACCGATGGACAGGATAAAGCCGCCCAGTCCGGCCAGGGTTAGGGTGACCGGTATCAGTTTGAATAATGCCAGCACCAGCGCCCCGTAATAGACCAGCGCCAGACTGGCTAGCAAGCCGGGAAAGCGGTAGTAGAGTATCATAAAAAGCATCACCAGTGCGATACCGATGATACCGGCCTTCCAGGCCATCTCGGTGAAACTGGCACCGAGCAGGGGAGACACAGTCTCATCGCTGATGATTTCCAGCGATACGGGTAAACGCCCGGCATTTAATTGCTGGGAAAGGCTGGTAGCTTCGTTCCGACTTAAACCATTGATGACACCCCGGTCGGTGATAACCGCCTGAACGACCGGTGCAATGGGCCGCCCGTCCTCGCCGTAAAGGCTAACATCGCCTTCAAAGATACCCAGGCGTTGACCGAGAAGTCGGGTCGTGACTTCCTGAGAGATTTTCTGACCCACCGAGTCCCACTCGAAAGCCAGCTTTAGATTTCCCAGGCTGTCTATACTTACATAGGTGTTTTGATTAAAGTACCGACTCGTCAGCTCGAGCTCCTGCCCGTCGATAATGGCCGTTGCCGGTTTCCACATGCCCAATTCGTTGGTCCATTTCGCTGAAGCGTTATCCGTGGTCAGTTCTCCGAATTCCAGCAGGGCAACGCTGGAAAGACGCTGTTTTTCCTTATCAGTGATGCTGAGCCCGGGCAGGTCAACCCTTATACGGTCCGTTCCCTGTACCACGATAACCGGCTCGGTGACGCCCAGGGGGTCGATACGGTTCCGGATGACGGATTCTATTCCTTTCATGATATCGGCTTCACTGCCGGGCTCTATCGAAGATAAATCGGCTTCATAGAGAAGATGCACGCCTCCCTGAAGGTCGAGTCCAAGCCGTAATCCCGCCCGGCCGAGTCTTTCTCCGCGCACTTCCTCTTCGATAATCGTGAAGTTGTTGATATTGCCGATCAATTGTTTAGCATAGTCGGTATCGTTGAGTCCGGAAAGTCCCACTATTATACGGTCATCGCCTGTTTCTTCCACCGTTCCCTTGGCGGTGCTGGCATCAATACTATGTTGAATAGACAGCAGTGCTTCGGACATTATGGCCGTCTTTTCTTCAGGAGTGGCGTTATCTGAGTATTGCGCCTGGTATACCAGCTCTACAGTGCTCTGAAGAGGTAAAAGCGTCCACAAAGAAAAACCGAATATCAATAGGATTATTACAAGCACGATTATGTTTTTTCTGGTCATTTTTCTCCCTGAGTTCTTTCCTCCAGGTGGTGCCGACTATCCTCATCAAGCCAACGCTTCGCGTAATCGATTGCCTGCTGGCGGGAGTTGATTTCCCCGGCAGCCCGGGCTTCTTTTACCGCTTCCAACAGCTGTCCTACTTTGGGGCCCTGGCTCATCCCGAAAGTTTGCATAATATCATGTCCGTCGATTAATTTCAAAGGTGCCGTCAGACTTTCTTCTCCGGAATGTTTATTAAGTACGTACTCGACCATCCGGCAGTGCTCCCGCCACTGCATTATATCAAGCTCCACACCCCGGGTAGCCAGGTGGTCGGCAAGTGACAGGAAAAGAATATCAATACCTGTATCACCGGTATCACGGAAATACCGGTAGATTGCCCGCTGGCTGGGGAGGTCCTCATGACTCATCTGGGTCGGTCTGAGGTGATATTTTATAAGCAGTTCCACCAGCTTGATTTCCCTGGTACTGAACCTCAGTCTTTCCATGATAACAGCGGCCATTTCGGCGCCATCCTGCGGGTGCCCCAGGAAGCGCGCCCTCCCGGTTTCATCAATCGCTTTGGTCTTAGGTTTGGCAATATCATGAAGCAGCGCCGCCAGCTTTAACAGTGCCCTCCGGGTGCTGCCGCTGCTTATCTCCGTGTCAAAATGGCGACCCAGGTCTTCCGACCAGGGAACAGCTTCCAGGATTTCTTTGCCGGCGTAGTCCAGGTCGTTTTCCCTGAAAATAAACTCGACGGCTCTTACCGTTTGAATAGAATGGTCGAAAACGTCCCAGACATGCACTTTGGGTTGGTCGACGCCTTTAGCCGGTGCCATCTCGGGAATCAGAGCCGTGAGCAAGCCCGATTCGTCGAGATACTCCAGCCAGTTACCGGCACCGGCAGCCGCCAGTAATCTCAGCAATTCTTCCCTGACTCTTTCGCCGGCAACATCTGTAATGAGTCTGCTTCCACTCTGAATTAGCTCCTGAGTATCACCCTCGATGGTGAAGCCCAGTTCCGCCGCCAGGCGAATGCCCCGCAGCAGGCGTACCGGGTCGTCTTTAAAAGAATCCTTGCTTACGGCTCTCACTATGCTCACTTCCAGGTCGTCCTGACCACGAAAAGGGTCGATAATATCGTCAATGTTGATGTGTGTTCCTATTTCACCGTTCAATTCTACAGCCATGGCATCGATGGTAAAATCGCGTCGTGCTAAATCCTCCTGTATATCGCCCTGCAGCGTGGCAAAATCGATTTCCCATTTATTCCCAGCGTTGTCATAAATGACCACCCGGCCCACGCCGTTTTCTTTATCGAGGGGTACGTACCGTCCACCTAACGCATTAGCCATATCGGAGGCTACTTCGAGGGCATCGGCGGCAACGGCTATGTCGATATCGTCCGTAACGCGGTCCATCATCGTATCACGCACAAAACCGCCGACGAGATATGACTGGATACCTTGTTCGGCGAGAATTCGGCTGATTCTGGTCAGCAGTTGGGACGCTTCGGGTGTAATGACCAATTTCAAAGCTTCCACCGTTGGCAGGTACATCGGTTAAACTATACTATCAAGCATGAAAATTTTCAAGTAGTATCGGCATGAAGAAATCATACTGGCTTGACGTGCGTGTACAGTAGTTCTAAGATTATTTCAGACCTTATCTTTCGGGGGATTGACGGATGTCATATACCGATATTCTTTTTTCAAGCGAAGCCCATATTGCCCGTGTTACTTTAAACAGACCTGATGCCGGTAATGCTGTAAATGAACGTATGGCAGGGGAGTTAGAGGACGTCTGCCGGCAGATAAACCGGGATAATAGTATCTATGCAGTAATCATAACCGGGAACGGTGATGTTTTCTGTCGGGGTAGAGATTTAGATACAGAATTATCACAACAACCCGCCGGGGCTATAGCTGCAATCGAATGTCCGGTGGTAGCTGCCATCAACGGTGATGCCTTGGGGCAGGGCCTGGAGATAGCTTTGAGCTGCGATATCAGGATTGCCTCAGATAAAGCCTGCTTCGGTTTGCCCCAGGTAGCCAGCGGGATGATACCGATGGACGGCGGGACACAGCGTCTGCCGCGCATCGTGGGCAGGGGCAAGGCTCTCGAGATGCTGCTGACCGCCGAGACAATAACCGCCGCGCAGGCTTTAGAAATGGGACTTGTCAGCAGTACCGTTCCTCCGGGAAAACTGACAACCGAGGTTCAAAAGCTGGCGGAAACGATATCTGCCAAGGGACCTGTAGCTCTCAAATATCTTAAGGAAGCGGTCAATAAGGGAATGGACATGACTGTAGAGCAGGGATTACGCCTCGAAGCCGACCTTTACTTCCTGCTTCATACCACTGCCGACCGCACCGAGGGCATCACCGCCTTTCGGGAGAAGCGGTCACCCGAGTTTAGATGTCAATAGATGTTACTCAAAAACAAACTAACTATCACAAAGACTCAATGATTTTACTCAAGGAGGAAAATTGATAAGACGTTTACCTGAAATTCTGGCAATAATATTGTTCTTTTCGGCGTTATTTTTAGCCATTCATCAGCAAATCATCAGCGATGACAGGTGGTTTAATTTACGTCAGATGTGGCACCATGAGACGTTGATAGCAGCCTTCGTTTTCGGCGCGGTTTGCTTAATCGCCGGAAAGTATCTGGGAAGACTTAAATGATGATGGCGTGATTGACCATGGCAGATTTTGAAGTAATCATATATGAAAAACAGAATGGCACCGGCTATATCACCCTCAACCGTCCTCAAGCCCTGAATGCTTACAACATCAGGATGAGGGATGAACTGTACGAAGTACTGGGAGCTGTCCGTGATGACCCCGAAGTGGAGGTCGTTATCCTCAAAGGGTCCGGGGAAAAAGCATTCTGCGCGGGTGCCGACCTTACCGAATTTCTTACCGCTCCGCCACCCGTATTCGCCCGGCAGGCACGCTTTGATAGAGACGTCTGGGGACGGTTCCTCGGTATTGATAAACCGTTTATCGCCGCCCTGCACGGTTATGTGCTGGGCTCTGGCATAGAAATGGCTCTCTGCTGTGATATCCGCCTGGCGGCTGAGGATGCTCGCTTCGGACTGCCGGAACCGGGACTGGGTATCATTCCCGCGGCGGGCGGCAGCCAGACACTGCCCCGGACGGTTGGCCGGGCGCTGGCACTGGATATGCTGATGAGCGGCAGGTGGCTTACGTCTGAAGAGGCTTTAAAAATAAAACTGGTAAACCGAGTGGTTTCACGCGATACTCTATTACCGGAAGCTGAAAAACTGGCCGACAGGATAAAATCGTACGGTAACAGGGCGGTACGGCTGGCCAAGCAGGCGGTTACCCGGGGAATCGACCTTACTCTGGATGAGGGACTGAACCTGGAAAAAACACTGTGCCACCAGCTCGTAGAGGACAGGACGGAATAAGATGGGTGCTCAGGATATCGAAGCTCTGACGGCTGAGGTCGCCGACCTCATTCTCAGGAGTAAAAAGATGGTAATTTTTACCGGTGCCGGTATCAGCACGGAGTCGGGAATTCCCGATTTCCGCAGTCCCGGTGGCATCTGGGACCGGTTCGACCCCGACGATTTTACCTACAGCAAGTTCGTTTCCAGCGAGGACTCCCGGCGGAAGCAGTGGCATATTTTCCGGGATGGGTTGCTCTCCGATAAAGCCGTGCCCAATGCCGCTCATATCGCTATCGCCGAGTTGCACGGGATGGGCAGGCTGGAATGTGTTATTACGCAGAATATCGATAATCTCCACCAGAAGGCGGGATTGCCGGACGATATGGTATATGAGCTTCACGGCAACATGAAGTGGGCAAGGTGCCTGGAATGCGGGCGGCGCTATCCCTTTGATGAAATCAAGCAAAGGTTGGAACGGGGCGAAGAAATCCCGGATTGCACCGCCTGCCGCGGCATGCTCAAGCCGGATATCGTCATGTTTGAGGAGCAGTTGCCCGTGGATGTTTTAGAGGAGGCCAGCCATCGGTCTTTAGCAGCGGACCTTTTCATCGTTATCGGCTCCACCCTTACCGTCTACCCGGCAGCCTATATGCCCATCTACGCCGTCCGCTCCGGGGCTAAACTGGTTATTATTAACCTCAGCAGTACTCCCATGGACCATCAGGCGACGGTGGTTATCAATGAAAAAGCCGGTGAGACGATGGCGGGTATCATTTGGAAGGTAAAAGACAGGTTAGGATGCTAGGATTTCGGGGGCACCGCCAGCCGTTCCCCATCCCCTCCCCATATAAATATCTATTCCCGCCCGCCGCCATCGGGGCATCGGTGGTTTGTCCGTTAGATTACCCCTCACACCCCCGAAAAAAGGGAGAGTATCCCGTGAAGAGGGGCGCTAGCCCCTCTTAAATCAATTCCCCCTCTCCAAACATGAGTATCAACCGGATAGGTTGTTATTGCTGCTTGGAGAGGGGGTCAGGGGGTGAGGTAAGTACCTGATAATCAGATGCAAATAAAACCCATCGTATTACGGTTTGATTTTACACCCGTAGCTGCGTTAGAATTAGTGCGTCAATATTTAGCTTTGGAGGCATCACGTGAACACTACTGATTTCTTGAATATTGCTTCGGCAATCTGCCCGGATAAAACGGCCATCGTCTTTGAAGGTAAAAGGTACACGTTCAGCCAGCTCAACGAACGCGTCAACCGGCTGGCTAACGGTCTGCTGAAGATGGGTGTAAAACAAGGCGACCGTGTAGCTTTTATCCAGGTGAACTGCAACCAGTGCGTCGAGACTTATTTTGCCGTGGCGAAGATGGGAGCCATCTACATGCCCCTTAACTTCCGCGCCAAGGAGAAAGAGTTTACCTATATGCTCAATACCGCCGAAGCTACTACCCTCATCGTCGGCGAACGTTACGTTCCGATGATAAAAACGATACAGCCCGAATGCAAGAGCCTGAAGTATCTCATCTCCATCGAAAAAAAGCACGACGACATGCTGTATTACGAGGATATGATTAAAGACAGCCCTCCCGATGACGTTATCACGGAAATAGACGATGATGAGACCACAATCCTGATGTACACCGCCGGGACTACCGGGTTCCCCAAGGGTGTTATGTTGTCCCATACGAGCTTCAGTAGCTATATGCTGGAGAACGTTACCCCCGCCGACCCCGAAGCCAGCGAAAGCAATATCCTTACCGTGCCGCTTTATCACGTTGCCGGCATCCAGGCGATGATGGCGGCCATTTACGGCGGACGGACGCTGGTGATGGAGCGCCAGTTCGAGCCGGAGGAATGGATGACCCTGGTCGAAACTGAGAAAGCCAACCGCGCCATGATGGTGCCCACCATGCTCAAGCAGCTCCTCGACCACCCCAACTTTAAAAAGCATGACCTGTCCAGCCTCAAGGTGATAACCTATGGCGCTGCCCCCATGCCCCTCCCCGTTATCAGGAAGGCTTTAGAAGAATTTCCCGGAGTGAGTTTTATAAATGCCTTCGGGCAGACGGAGACCGCCTCTACCATCACCGCCCTGGGACCGGAAGACCATATGATTACCGGCACTGAGGAGGAAAAGGAGAAGAAGCTGCAGAGACTGGCGTCCATCGGCAAACCCATGTCGGATGTCGAGATGAAAGTTATTGATGATGATGGTAAAAAACTCGGCCCCGGTGAAGTCGGTGAGATTCTCGCCCGCGGTCCGAGGGTCATGAGCGGCTACTGGAAGGACGAGGAAAAGACCGCCAAGACGATTGATAAAGACGGCTGGGTGCATACGGGTGACATCGGCTATGTTGATGAGGACGGCTATTACTTCCTCTCCGGTCGCTCCAGCGACATGATTATCCGCGCCGGAGAAAACATCTCGCCGGAGGAGCTGGAAAACGTTATCCGCGAGCATCCCAAGGTTGAAGACGTCGCCGTTATCGGCGTGCCCGACGAGACCTGGGGAGAAGAGCCCCGCGCCGTGGTTATCCCCAAGAAGGGTAAAAAGCCCACCGAGGAAGAAATCATGGAGTGGTGTCGTGAACGTCTCGCCAGCTTCAAACGCCCCCGCACGGTGGTCTTCGTCAACGATCTCCCCCGCAATCCCATGGGCAAGCTCATCAAGCGGGAGATAAGAGAGAAATACGGTAAGCCGTAATATAATTATGTCATTCCCGCGTAAGCGGGAATCCAGATCCCCTTAGTCCCCCTCCTTTTCAAAAAAGAGGGGGATTTTTTATAGAGAGAAAGATTGATTTTCTGCCTCACCCCCTTTGCCCTCTCTCCTGACGAGGTGTCACAGGAGAGGGGGAAGTATTGAAAGAGGGGTTGACACCCCTCTTAAACACCCTGTATAGGAGTATGTGGGGATTGTCTTTTCCATAGCATCTTCGGTTGTGGGGAAAAGACGGGGCTATCTACCGGCCTGATACGCCAGTGATACAGGGTGGCCGGGTGGGAAAAGATATCTCATAAGGGGAGGTGATAAGGGGATAAAAAACACCCGGCTGCTCCCCGGGGAGCAGCCGGGCATTAATATCGCTTTAAAGTTAGTTGATGGGTTTCTTCAAGCTATTCGCTGGCCCGCCAGAGAGCGATTGCCGTCTGGCCTTCTTCACTGGAAATCCAGACCATGGCGGCATCTTTTTCATTATTTTTCATATACATGCCGTAAGCTATTTCTCCCATGTCCGCCCACATCTGCTCATCCCAGCCATTGTCCGGCATTTTGTCCTTGTAGAAATCGACTACATCATCAACATCGTCACCGGTTTCATAATAGCGCCATTCCATCTTGGAATAATCTTCGTCTTCTTCTGGCATGAATGACATACTAAACTCCTGTATCTGGTCGGCGCCACCATAGATAGGTATGTCATTCCAGGTAAAACCTCCGCCTCCCCCATTAGACGACTGTGTGGTCTGAGCGGCGGTTGTTGCCGCGGTGGTAGCGGCCGTGGTCTTGGCTGTGGTGGTTTTTTCCTCACCGTTATCGCCGCCACAGGCTCCGACGATAACCAGAGCGAGGATAGAGATTACTACAAATATAAGTGAAATCTTTTTCATATCAACTCCTTTATCATTTTTCCTTCTCACTATACAAAAATATATCCTTATAAATATTAACGTTTTATTAATGGCAAGTCAACAGGGGATAACGTTTTATACTGTAGAAAGGTGATGTGTTCGAGAGAAATAATCCCGACTTCTTGTCTGCTTTATAAGTACCTAGTATAATATGTTCATAGCTTCGTTTTTACATAACGGGGTAGCAGGTTCCGGATATGCGTGTTTTATTTAATCTATCCACTAATATAAGAAAGCTGAATGTTCACAGCGCCCTGGCCTTCGCGGGCATGGCGGGACCGGTGGTGCTTATTGTAACCGATATAGTGGCGTCCTCTGCCAATCCCGGTTACAGCCTGGTGCGGGATTCTATCAGTAGCCTGGCTTTAACTAAACTCGGTTGGGTACAAACGATAGGGTTCCTGGCTATCGGTTTGCTCGTGGAGATTTTTACAGCCGGGCTTCTCTACAATATCCGTACCAGGCGGGCATTTCATCTCAGTATTACCTGTTTGGTTATCGTGGGTTTCGGTATGTTGCTTCTCGGCGCTTTCCGCACCGACCCTGTTGGCGCCCCCGATACTGCCGAAGGCATAATCCATCACATTGCCGCCACCGCGGTTTTCTGGCTTTTCCCTATCGCCAGTCTGCTCATAGCGCCCAGTATTAAAAATGACCCTTACTGGCAGAATGTGTACAAATACACAATTATTACAGGGATTCTGGGTTTTATACTCGTGATAATGGTAGCAATACTCGAAAATACCTCTTCATGGTTCGGACTGGCGGAGCGCCTTCTGGTGGCTAATATGATTATCTGGGTCGAGGTAATGGCATTTAAGCTTTTATACCTGTCGTTGACTCGTGATAGTTCCTGAAAACCCTGGGGCATCCGTTATAATTAATAAAGTGGATACATTTCTGGAAGTACTTAAGTGGATTGGGATAGCTTTAGCCGCTGGATTCGTGGGATATTTCGGACGCTATCCTGCTAAAATCCTGATTAATAAAATTTCCGGTACCGGAAAAACCACTCCTCGAGAAGTCCCGGAGAAGGATGAGGGACGTAGACAGCTTGAACTGGAGAAAAGTCGCTTAAAGATTGAAAAGAAGGCGGCCAAACAAGCGGCGAAGACCGCCAAGAAAGCCGGCAAGAAAGAAAACGATGTACCTTGACTGTGAATTCCTGCTTTAGTATTATCAATAGAGTGGAATTACCTGAGGTGATAATAACCATTATACGTCTTGCCAGGAGCTGATAGAGAAATATGATAGTTGAAATGAAAACCGGTGCCAGTAGAGAAGAAGTTGATGCGGTAGTCGAGAAAGCCAAATCACAGGGACTCGATGTCCAATTGAACCTCGGTACCGATAAAACCGTGGTAGCGCTTCTCGGCAGCAATACCGGACAGCTTGACACCGGTATTTTTGCCGTGCTGCCGGGCGTGGAAAGCGTTACCCGCATTATGAAGCCCTACAAGCTGGCATCGCGTGAGTTTAGACCCGGAGACAGCCGGGTTTCCTGTGGTGATGTGGAAATCGGAGGTAAACGCATTATCGTTATGGCCGGTCCGTGCGCCGTAGAGAACGAAAAACAGCTTTTTGATGCCGCCCGAGCCGTCCAGAAAGCGGGAGCCAGCGTTCTGCGCGGCGGCGCTTTTAAACCGCGTACCTCACCATTCAGCTTCCAGGGATTACGGAAAGCGGGTCTTGAACTTCTGGCTAATGTTAGAAAAGAAACTGGTATTCCGGTGGTAACCGAGGTAGTAGAACCCAATGACGTTAAGCTTGTCGCCAGCTATGCGGATATGCTGCAGATAGGCTCACGCAATATGCAGAATTATGCCCTCCTGACCAATGCCGGACGGAGTGACCGCCCCGTAGTTCTGAAGCGGGGATTTTCCTGTACTATTACCGAGTGGCTGACCGCCGCCGACTATCTACTGGCCGAGGGGAATGATGTCGTCCTCTGTGAACGGGGTATCAGGACGTTTGAAGACAGCGTGCGGTTTTCCCTGGATATCTCGGCGGTGCCGGTACTAAAGAGGTTCAGTCACCTTCCGGTAATTGTCGACCCCAGTCATGCCGCTGGCCATTATTCGCTGGTACCGGCCATGGCCAAGGCAGCGGTAGCGGCCGGAGCCGACGGACTTCTCATCGAGGTGCATCCCAATCCTAAAGAAGCTCTTGTCGATGGCCTGCAATCGCTTTCACCTTCTGATTTTTCGCGGCTTATGGAAGAATTGAAAGTGGTCGCTAATTCAGTCGGCAGGTTTATCTAGTCCGTATATATTTTCTCGATTGGACATTTAGTGTATAAAGATTACTTCGTCATTGAAGTTGACGGCATCGCTATTATAGGTCAAGAGTTCCTGCCCGTTGAAGATTCCGGATATCCGGTTGTCTGTCTCTGTCACGGTGTACCCTCGGGTAATCCCCCTGACCCCAACGACGGTGGCTATCCGGCGCTGGCGGAGACTATCTGCGAACAAAAATACCCCGTTTATATTTTCAATTTCCGGGGAGCTGGCGATAGTGGAGGTAATTTCGATATGCCCGGGTGGACCCGCGACCTGCAATCTGTTGTCGACTATATACTGGGACTGGATTATAACAGAAACCGATTTTTTTATCTGGTTGGCTTTAGCGCCGGAGCGGCAACATCGGTATACGTAGCTTCGAAGGATAACCGGATATCCGGCGTGGCTGCCTGTGCCTGCCCGGCTGATTTTTCACTTTTCCTGGAGCGCGGCGGCCCTCAGGCTATTGTCGATCATTATCGCGAAATAGGCACCATTCGGGACGCGGATTTTCCCGAGTCGGCTCAGGCCTGGCTCGATGCTTTCCTGCCTATTACACCGGTTGACCACGTTGGTAAAATAGCCCCCAGGACTCTGATACTCATTCACGGCAGTGAAGATGATGTAGTCCCCTTAAGTCATGCCCATCGTCTGTTCGAGAGAGCTAGGGAGCCCAAGAAACTTGTGGTGATTGAAGGGGCCGGTCACCGTCTCCGCCGCGAACCCGGTGCCATCCAAGCTATGCTCGATTGGCTAAGACAGTGCCGTCGCCAAGAGGCTTCTTGAAATATCAGTTTGGTTTTGGAAAACTTGCTATACTCACCCCCTTTATCCCCCTCTCAAACGATTACATCTTACATGTTCGTGTGCCTTTTTGTTTGAGAGGGGGATTTAATTTTTAAGAGGGGCTGACGCCCCTCCTTGCCAGCTACTCCCCTTTTAGCGGAGATAAATTTATCTCTACTTTTTTGAAAGGGGGAGAAAAGGAGGGGGGTAATTTAGCGGACAGGCCGCCGATGATGCGAGGGTGGTTTGGGTGGGAAAAGATAACTACCTTGGGGTGGTGCAGACATCAGAAAATCATAACGAAAATAGCCATCCCGAATTGACCCCGTAAGGTAAAAAGGGGTATAATAATAGTAGAACGTTGGACAAGACGAACTTAAAGGCAGGTTAAACTTGCACGAGTCTTGCGGGGTTTTCGGTATTTATTCCCCTGATGAGGATGTAGCCCGTCTTACCTTTTTCGGATTATTTGCCCTTCAGCACCGTGGGCAGGAAAGCGCCGGTATCGCCACCGCTAACGGAACAAAGTTAGATATCTATACCGGCATGGGGCGGGTATCCAACGTTTTCAGTGAAGATTCCCTGCGCCGACTTACCGGCCATATTGCCATCGGACATAATCGCTATTCCACCTCGGGTTCTAGTCGGGCTGCCAACGCCCAACCGATTATCGTCGGTAACGGCAACAGTGCTATCGCCATCGCTCACAACGGTAATATCGTTAATGCCGGGTATCTCCAGAAAGAATTACTTGATAATGGTTATACCTTTCGCAGTGGCACGGATACTGAGGTTATCGCCAATCTCATCCTCTCCTCCCCGGAAAAAGACATAGTAGACAAGATACAATATGCCATGAGGCGTCTCCAGGGTGCCTACTCTCTGGTGCTGATCACCTCCAAAGAATTATACGCCGTACGCGACCCTTTCGGAGTGCGCCCTCTGTGCCTGGGCAATCTGGACGGGGGATGGGTGGTGGCTTCGGAGACCTGCGCCCTCGACCATATCGGCGCCAACTCCATAGAAGAGATAAAACCCGGCGAAATTATCCGGGTTAATGAAAACGGGGTTCAGAAGTATTCCGTAGCATCGGAGAGAAGCGCTTTATGTATATTTGAGTATATTTACTTTGCCCGGCCGGACAGTCTCATTAACGGGAGATTGCTTTACCCGGTCCGACAGGCGATGGGAGCCGGACTGGCAAGGGAACATGATGTGGATGCCGACCTTGTTATGGGCGTTCCCGATTCGGCCACGGCGGCGGGTATGGGTTACGCCCATGAATCGGGCATACCGATAGCTGAGGGGCTGATAAAAAACCGTTACGTAGGCCGTACCTTTATCGAGCCCGACCAGCGTATCAGGGACCTCGGTGTTCAGCTTAAATTTAATCCGCTACCCCAGATGCTGGATGGACGGCGACTGGTCGTCGTTGACGATAGTATCGTTCGAGGCACTACCACACCGAGCGTAGTGAAGCTCCTCAAGAAAGCGGGAGCCAAAGAGGTTCACATGCGTATCTGCGCCCCTCCTATCAAGTATCCCTGCTTCTTTGGGGTTGATATGGCTACGCGGCGCGAGTTGATTGCTGCCCAGAAGAGTATACCGGAAATTTGTAGCTTCATCGGCGCCGACTCTCTCGGCTATTTGAGTCTCGAGGGGCTGGTTAAATCGGTGGGTTCGGCTAAGAATACGTTCTGTCTGGCTTGTTTTACGGGAGACTATCCCATTCCTGTCCAGCTTGAGATGGATAAGCTGGCTCTTGAACATAATACGGATATTGGAGAGTTCTGCGAAGGCATTGAAGGTGCCTGATATCAGTTTAAAATAGCCCTGTTTCCCTTTTCAAGCGTGCCGTAACGAACGGAAAACCTCTCCTATTTTCGGTCTTTTCCCGTACATCAGCAGGTAGGTCCGGAAAACCCTGATGGTCAATGCCAGCACCCCGATGATGCAAAGACAAAGCACCGCAATACTTACGAGTAGCTGCCAGGCAGGAATACCGGTCACTCCCAGCCTTATCATCACGGCCACAGGAGATGTGAGAGGGAAAATCGTGAGACCAATCCAGACGGGATTGTTCGGGAATATCATAAGTAGTGAGATAAACCATAGTGGGGCAACGGCGGGAAGAGTGAAAATAGCAATAAGCTGTTGCCCTTCCCGGGAGCTGGAGCTGATAGCGCCGATGCTGGCTGAAATTACCGCAAACAACAGGTAGCCCAGGACAAAATACACGATTCCCAGAATGAGGAAGTGGGCCGGTAACTGTACGGTGCTGAGAAATCCGCCGATGGATGACGAGGCCAGCCTGAGTAGGAGTGGGGCGGAGACTATCCAGACGGCTACCTGCACCAGCCCGGCGATACCGATACCCAGGACCTTACCGGTGAGCAGCTGTCGGGCGGAAACGGAAGAAAGCAATATCTCTATAAGGCGGTTCTCTTTCTCCTCGCCCAGACCTTGCAGCAGGTAGGTGGAAGAGAAAATGATGGAGAGTACCAGCAGAATGCTGAAAATGCCCGGAAAAACAAAACTCCCAAACCCGCCCTGCTCGGCAGCCACGTCGCCAGTCTCGGTGAGCGTGATGGTAACCAGGTTCAACGGCGCCTGAATCCTGGCCGCTGTATCCGCGGACACTTTCCCCGTCAACAGATTGCTTAAGAGAAAATCGTTAATTGCGGTCATTAATTCGGGGGGTGGGTACAGCTCTTTCTGCATGGTGTAACGGTCAATCAATCCGGAAGTAATATAATCCGGTGGAATGATAAAATACTCTTTAATATCGGCCGCGACCAGTGCCTGATTTACCTCGTCCGCCGTATCATAGCGCACCAGCGTGATGTTACCCTGGCTCGTATCCTGGTCAAATCCTCCCAGTTGATCCACATAACCTATTTTTTCGGTTTCGGTCGGTGGTGGCTTGGATATTCCCGAGGCGACGTGATAAATCCCAATGGCCAAAAGGGCGACGAGTGGGACAACCAGCGTCATGATGATGAAGCCCTTGCGGTTCACTGTATTCAGAAATTCGTGTTTGAATATTAGAAACGTCTTATTCATTTGCCTTACCGACCACCTGGAGGAAGATGTCGTTCAGAGGAGGGGTTGAAACTTCGTAGCGATTGATGGTAACCCCGAGTTTTACCAGTTCTTCCAGGATTTCCTGGGGAGTGGTCTCATCATTAAGAATGAGTTCCGTGGCGCCATATCGGTCGTTCCTGCGGACAACACCTTTCAACTCACCGAACTCACCCTCGTATTCCAGAAAGACCGAGTTCCGCCGGTACCGCGACTTGATTTCAGCCAGTTCGCCGTAGAGGACACCGCGTCCTTTATGAATCATAAAAACACGGTCACAGAGTTCTTCTATTTCATTCATACGGTGAGTGCTGAGGATAATCGCCTTCTCCCGGGACTTTAACTCAAAGATCATCTCCTTGAGCAATTCGGTATTGACCGGGTCCAGGTTGGCAAAAGGCTCGTCCAGGATTATCAGCTCAGGCTCGTGGATGATGGTAATTATAAACTGAACGATTTGACTCATGCCGCGGCTGAGCTCTTCGGTTTTTTTATGCTGGTGAGCCAGCATATCCACTCTTTTCAGCAACTCTTGTGTTCTTTCCTGCGCTAGTTGAGCGGTAATGCCCTTGAGCGAAGCGATGTATTGCAGGGATTGAGCCACGGTCAGCTTTTTGTATAGTCCCCGCTCCTCGGGTAAATAGCCGATACTGTCCTTTGTCTTTTCACTCAGGCTGTCACCCAGGACTTTTATTTGTCCGCTATCCGGCTTGATGATGTCCATAATCATCCGGATAGTGGTCGTCTTGCCGGCGCCGTTGGGGCCGATTAAGCCGAATATTTCACCCGGGGCAACATCGAACGATATATTATCGACTACCTTCGTGTCGGCAAATTGCTTGCTGACTCCGATAACCTCGAGTGAGTGCGTGCTTGTCATTTTAGTTTCTAACGTGTTTTTCATTAATCTGGTCTCAGGACAGATGGTCGCGGATTAATCTTGGAGATTTCCATGGAATGGACGATTCCCGAAGCTGATTATACCATAACCAGCTTGCTCTGTGTACCGGTGGAGACTCTTTAAATGATATCAATTGCTTTTCTATTCTAATTTTAGTTGGGTTTTATTTGCATTTGGTTGATAGGTGCTTATCTCACCCCTGACCCATCTCCAGTCGTAATCATTTGTAAGAAACCACAGATATTGTGGCTGGAGAGGGGAGTTGAGGAGAGAGGGGGCGAAGCCCCCTCTCATATTCTGTCCCCCTATCAAACAAACGGGGAAACGCTTAACGAATAATAATCTGTTTGAGAGGGGGTTAGGGGGAGAGCATCTGAAATCAACCGAAACCAAATAGAAATTTTAGTTGAGATGCTTGACAGAGTTGGGGTAATATATTATGATAGAGTAATACTAGAACAAGTGTTCGTTGCCAGAAAAACTGATGCGGGGTTTTCATATGGCTAGATTATCGACGAAGCAGCAGAGTATTATGAAATATATCGACCGTTTTTTAAGCAACAACGGCTACCCGCCGTCTATCCGGGATATACAGGCGGGTTGTAATATCAGCTCTACTTCCGTGGTTGATTATAATCTGAACATCCTGGAACGAAAGCAGTATATTCGCCGCCATCCCGAGGTATCGCGCGGCATAGAATTACTCCACCGGACACCTGCTTCGGAAACAACGGTACAGGTGCCGATTATCGGTCTTATCGCTGCTGGTGAGCCTATCCCGGTACCGACTCCCGATACCTGGGATGTTGCCGCCGTTTCCGACACTATCGAGATGCCCCGCGAATTGACCCGCAGGAAAAAAGGCGTGTATGCTCTCCGGGTTAAAGGCACGTCCATGATAGACGCGCTGATAAATGACGGAGACATCGTCCTTATGCAGTATGTTAACACGGTTGAAAACGGTCAAATGGCGGCGGTATGGCTCCGGACCGAAAAAGAGGTTACCCTGAAAAAGGTCTATGTAGAACGCAGTCGCGTACGCCTCCAGCCCGCCAACAACCAGATGCAGCCGATATTTGCGGCTCCCGGAAATGTGGAAATTCAGGGTCGTGTCATCGCCGTCATCAGGCAGGTAGCCTGACTTTTGAAGCTATTTATCGTAGACCGGTGTGCACCAGTGCAGATATTTAGGGTAGTCGCCCCGGATTACCCTGACATAAATATCCTGTAGTCTGGCGGTAATTTCACCGATTTCACCGTTGCCTATTTTACGGTCGTCTATTTCGGCTATAGGCGTCACATGAGCGGCGGTACCGGTAAAAAAGCACTCGTCAGCCATGTACAGCTCGCTGCGGTCGATTGACCGGTGAACGGTTTCTATTCCCAGTTCTTTTTCCGCCAGCTCTATTACCGTATTGCGGGTAATGCCCGTGAGAATATTATTGTTCACGGCTGGCGTTACCAGCTTCCCGTCTATTATCAGGAAGATATTTTCACCGCTTCCCTCGGAGATATGACCGTCCGGTGCCAGCATAATAGCCTCATCGTAACCGCTGCTTTGCGCTTCGGTTTTCGCCAGGGCATTATTTATATAGAGTCCGTTGGCTTTTATCTGGGGAGGAATTACGTTATCTTCGGGACGGCGCCATGATGAAACACAACAGCGGGCTTTATCCACATCCAGATACGGCCCCCAGGGGATGACGAACATGAAGAAGTCATGTTCCAGGTCATGTAAACGTACGCCCAGGGACTCGGAACTCGTATAAGCCACTGGTCTGATATAGACATCTTCCCGGAAGCCGCACTTGGCTACCAGTTCCACGGTCAATTTGCACATTTCGTCTACCGAACAGGGCAGGTTAATCTTCAGCACCCGGCATCCTTTTTCCAGGCGTTCGAAGTGTTCTTTAAGACGGAAGATATAGGTCTGCTGCTGCTCACCGTTCCAGTTACCCCGGATACCTTCGAAAATGGCGGTACCATAATGGAAGGCATGTGTCATTATTCCTATCTTGGCTTCTTCAAGAGGCATTAACTGCTTTTGAAAATAGGCGTACGATGGCATGGCAGACTCTCCTTTCCGATACCGTTCATTATACCCAGTAAGAGGCTGGAAAAACAAGTGGCGTTATCGGGTAGGCGTTGCATCGTGGTATAATACCACCGCATACGTGTGGGGATTGCCGTCGATGTCTATTGAAGATAATCCAGAAAAAGAAGCTGATAGCATGAAATCCGGAGACAGCTCCAAATCGCCAACATCGGGACAGTCGGTGAACGACACAATCCACTCACGGCACACGATTTTCCAGAAAATCCAATCCAGCAGGTTCTTATCTCGGCGGACCTGGGTGTGGATGAAGCGGGGCCTTATCCCGCTGTTGGGTCTTCTGGTAGCTTTGGGTATAATTGTCGGTATTTTCTTTTTCTACCGGCATAATCCGGATATATTTGAACGGCTGGAGACCTACGGATATCTGGGTGTTTTTCTCATCAGTATATTATTTAATGCCACGATTATCTTTCCGCTGAGCAATATATCGGTGATTATATCTATGGGGGCAACCCTGGGTGTGCCGCTATTTGTAGGACTGGCTGGCGGGTCCGGAGCCGCTATCGGGGAGCTGACGGGTTACCTGGCTGGTCGCAGTAGTCAGGGCTTCTTCCGGAAGAGTAAGTTGTATTTACGATTAGAGGGGTGGGTTAAAAGGTGGGGGTGGATTGCCATTTTTATCATGTCGGTATTTCCGGCTGTCTTTGATATCGTCGGCCTTATCGCCGGGGCTCTCCGGATGCCGTTGTGGAGGTTCTTCCTCGCCTGCGCGGCCGGCCGGATAATTTCTTATACCGTAGTAGCCTATACGGCCGACCTGGGGTTTAAATTCATCCCCTGGTTTGACTAATTCCTGCGCCTGATTTTCAGGATAAGTAACGCTCCGGCAACAAAGTATACCAGGCATACCAGCAGCATGAAATCATAGCCGAGATTAGCGCTGCGGTTGTTGAAGTAGTCGATAGCTGGCCCGATAACGCGTGCCAGGGCGGCACCACCGGCCGTAGCCATATTGGCGATACCGAGGTATCGCGCTTCTTCCCCTTTCTCTACAAGGTCGGTAGCCAGTGCCCAGTTGGCACTGTTAAAAGCGCCTAAGGCAATGCCGATAAGCCCGGCCGCCCAGAGTATCGTACTGTATTGCTGGGATAGATAGATGATACCGATGCCCAGTGCCCCCAGTAGCCCGGAGGTAAGGATAATCGGCTTTCGGCCGATTCTATCGGATAAATAGCCGGCTGGCCAGACCACTATCAGCATACCAACGACGGCGAAAATGGTGAAGTTTGCCGTCGAACTTGCCGGATTTTCCACCCCGATGACGTCTCTGAGATAGTAAAGGGCGAACTGCTGGATGGTGGTAAAAGCCATGAAGACCAGCAGGCGGGAGACCAGAAACCATATCATGTCGCGTTTGGATAAAACCTCTTTGACTGTCTCCCAGAGCGCGCCGAGTGCTGAACTCGGGCGACCAATCGGGACACCCGGCTTTTCTCTGATGGTGAGAACCGTGGTAATCATCGTTCCCAGCACAACAATCCCCAGTATGAGGAGTACCAGCCACAGCCATATACTTGCCTCTCCTGCTACGTATCTGTCCATAAGTATGCTGGTGACGTAGACAAATATTACCCCGCCGATGATTTCGAATAGGGCTTTGAATCCGGAAGCCATCCCGTGTTTGTCCGGCGGTACCAGGTCGGGGATATAAGCCTGGAAGGGACCCTGCGCCGTATTGGTGGCCAGATGCAACAGGCAGTAGACGATGAAAATAGCGCCAAAGCTGCCGGCCAGGCCGATGCCGGGGAGAATACACAGGGCGGCAATACTCCCGACAAGAATAAAAGGCCGGCGTTGTCCCCATTTGAAGCTGGAACGGTCGCTGATGGCACCGGCTATCGGCTGCGCCAGCATCGCCATTAACAGCCCTGTCAGGGTCATCAGTCCCAGGTAGGTGTTTTTCTGCGCTTCGGGAACGAAGTCCAGCAGGCGCAGCGGCAGGATAATGGTATGCAGACTCTGCCACACCGCGGTGATGGCAAGACCGAAAAGCGTTATCTTGACATAATCCCAACGACGGAAATGCGTGATGATATTGTTCGGCATGGTGCTACATTTCCAAGCATAGCAGAGCGGACGGGAAAGAGGCAATAGGGGAGAAACCTGATATGAAACATTTTATTATGTAGTCAGGTTCAGTATATAATTCACATTGGTATGACAGCGCGTTACCCGCTAATCGAAGAGGTTTACATGGCGCCGGAGTCCGCCTGGTGCTTCGAGGCGTTTGCCCACCGTCCTTTCAGTTTCTTCATCGACAGCGGCATGGACCCCGGTAAACTGGGACGCTATTCCTTCATGGGCAGCGACCCCTTTCTGGTGCTACGCAGTCGGGATGATGAGATAACCATCATTAAAGGCGGAACAGAGGAGATCAAGCAAGGTAATCCCTTTAACGTGCTGGGTGAGTTACTGGAGGTTTATACTCTGGATAGAAATGAGACGGATATCCCCTTTGTCGGTGGGGCAGTGGGCTATTTCAGCTACGACCTCGGCCACTTCATCGAACGCCTGCCGGATACGGCCGTCGATGATTTACAGCTCCCCGAATGCTACCTGGCTTTTTACGATGCCGTGGTGGCTTACGACCACCTCGACGGTAAAACATTTATCATTTCGACCGGCTTTCCGGAGCTGGAGGAAAGCGGCAGGCTTAAACAGGCGGAGGAAAGGCTAAAGGAATTGAGGAACCGGGTCTTGCTCAGCCCACCCCCGAAGGCAATGAAAGAGGTACTTTCCACCGAAAGTACCGGACTCAGAGCTAACTTCACTCATGATAACTACCTTAAAGCGGTGGAGACTGCCCGGGAATATATCTGTGCCGGTGACATCTTTCAGGTGAATCTATCACAGAGATTCGAGGCTGATATTACTATACTGCCCTATGAATTGTATAAGCGCCTTCGTAAGATAAATCCGGCTCCCTTTGCCAACTACTTCAGCTTCGATGGTGTCAGTATTGTCGGCGCTTCACCGGAGAGATTTTTAAAAGTCCGTGGCGATTGGGTAGAGACCCGTCCTATCAAGGGCACCAGGCCTCGCGGCAAGACTCCTCGGGAAGATAACGAACTGGCACAGAGCCTGCTGGCGAGTGTTAAAGACCGGGCGGAGAACGTAATGATTGTCGACCTGGAAAGGAATGACATCGGGCGTGTCTGCCGCTACGGTTCGGTCAAGGTCACCGAGCTGGCTATCCTGGAGACCTACCCAACAGTCTACCACCTGACCTCCACCGTGGTCGGGCAGCTCCGGGAGGACAAGAACCGCATCGACCTGCTTAAAGCCACCTTTCCCGGTGGTTCCATCACCGGCGCTCCTAAGGTGCGGTCGATGGAAATAATCGATGAACTGGAGCCGACCCGCCGCAGCGTTTATACCGGTTCTCTGGGCTATCTGAGCTTTAACGGAGACATGGACCTTGATATCGTAATCAGGACGATTATTGTTAAAGAAGGCCGGGCTTATTTTCAGGTTGGGGGCGCCATTACCTATGATTCCGACCCCGGAGCCGAATATATCGAGACTCTCGACAAGGGCAGGGCGATGATGCAGGCTTTAGGTTTATCTCCTGAATCTAATATGGAAATTGTGTCATGATTCTGATTATTGATAATTATGATTCGTTCGCTTACAATCTGGTCCAGTATCTCGGTGAACTGGGGAAGGAGCCGGTGGTCTATCGCAATGACGCCATTACTCTGGAGCAGATAGAGGTTATGCAGCCGAGTCATATTGTTATTTCCCCCGGTCCCTGTACCCCGCTGGAAGCGGGTATCTCCAACGATGTCGTCCGGTATTTCCGCCGAAAAATCCCTATCCTGGGAGTGTGCCTGGGACACCAGTGCATCGGCTATGTTTACGGCGCGACCATCAGGCGGGCGGAGCTTCCCGTGCACGGTAAGGACTCTGTCATTCACCATGATGGCGAGACTATCTTCAGTGGGCTGGCTTCGCCTCTTACCGGGGCACGGTATCACTCGCTGGTAATCGACATGGCTTCCCTGCCTTCGGCTCTTGAAGTATCGGCAAAAACTGAAGAAGGCGTCATCATGGGTGTCCGGAACCGGCAGGATGTTATCGAAGGCGTGCAGTTCCACCCGGAATCCATACTAACGCCAGACGGACATAGTATTTTATCAAACTTTTTAGGTATGTCTGTCCTGGCAGGGAGGAAGTGATGGCAGAGATTGTCTATATAAACAGTTCGCTGGTACCCCGTTCCGAAGCCCGTATTTCGGTCTTCGACCACGGTTTTCTTTATGGTTACGGACTTTTTGAGACGATGCGTGCCTACAGCGGCACCATATTTCTCCTGGGAAAGCACCTCGAACGACTCAGAAAATCGGCGAAGAGTATCGGGATAAATCTTTCTGGCATCGACCTATCACAGGCCTGCAAGGATACGGTTGAAGCTAACGGACTTCAAAGCGCCCGCATAAGGCTTACTGTATCCAACGGTGATTCGGATGCGCTTCCGTGGAAGGAGACAGACAGCCGGCCAACCCTTGTCATTACCGCCCGGAACTACCAACCTTTCCCTCCGGAGGTGTACGAAAAGGGCTTTCGGGTTGGGGTATCATCCTACCAGCGCTCCCGGCATTCATCACTCAGCGGTATCAAAGCCACCAATTACCTGGTGAATGTACTGGCACGGCATGAAGCGACGTTAAACGGACTTGATGAAGCCTTGCTGCTGAATGAGGATGGATACCTTACCGAGGGCAGCACCTCAAACATCTTTTTCGTGAAGTCGTCCGGTCTGGTGACTCCGCCGCTGGATAGCGGTATCCTGCCGGGTATTACCCGTAATCTGGTGATAGAAATCGCCGGTAAGCTGGGGATAAAGGTGACCGAGGAAAACATATCTCTGACTGATTTATCTCAATTCCAGGAAGCTTTCCTGACCGCTTCGACGATGGAGATAATGCCTCTGATAATGATAAAGGGGCAGGATAGAGAAGAAAACATCATTGGTTCCGGTGAACCGGGAGCAACTATGAAAAGGCTGATGGCGGCCTACAAAGAGAGGGTGAAGCAAGAGACAGGAGTATAGATATCGAGGTAACTACCAGAACTCTACCTGTGAAACGTTCTCAGTGTCCTGTATTATCTTTTTAATTTTCTCCCTCGTGGTCTTGTCGGTAATCGGCTCTACTTCTGATACGGATAAACCATCCTTGTTGTTGGCGATGTGCTGGTCGATGATATAGCCGGGCACCAGCGCTGCCGTAAAGTCGGCGTTACCGCAGCAGGAGGAGTCCACCACCGCGTTGTTGAGGACATAGAGGATTTCCCGTCCGTTGATATTTATTCTGGATTCTTTCTCAGGGGTATAGTAACCAGCCGGAGCCGCGACGTCCTGGTTTATTTTAAGATGAGTGTACTTAACCATGGTTGGAAATCCTGTCTCTAGGGGTAGACTGCCGGTGATTCGAGTCCGGTAGTTTCAGGAAGACCCAGCATCAGGTTCATGTTCTGGATAGCCTGTCCCGCCGCTCCTTTGACCAGATTGTCGATACAGCTGATGACGATGAGCCGACCGGTACGGCGGTCGATGCTGGGGTAAATGTGGCAGTAATTGCTGCCCAGGGTATGCTTGGTATGCGGCGGCGATTTTACCACTTTTACAAAAGGTTCATTCTCGTAAAAATCCTGGTAACATTTGACCAGTTCATCTTCTCCTGTTTTACCCCCGGCGAATTTCCCCGGAATCAGGGTAGCGTAGGCGGTGGTGAGTATACCGCGCGTCATCGGTACCAGGTGAGGCACGAAGGTTATCGAGAATGTCTGTTTTTTATCGAGTGCCTCTATCTCCTGTGTTATCTCGGGCAGGTGGCGATGTCCTTCCAGCGCATAGGCGGCGGTATCCTCATTAGCTTCACAGTAATGGGTGTTTAGTTTGAGAGTTCTCCCGGCCCCGGAAAGCCCCGATTTACTATCGAAGATAATATCGGGCGCGATTAAACCTGCCTTAACAGCGGGAGCAACCGCCAGTATCGCTCCCGTAGGATAACAGCCGGGGTTGGCTACCAGCTTCGCGGTAGCGATACGGTCGCGGTGCAGCTCGGTAAGACCGTAGACAGCTTCTTCCAGTAAGCGCGGTGCCGGGTGGGTAAAATCGTACCAGCGGGGATAACTTTCGGCGTCTTTAAGCCGGAAATCGGCGCTGATATCCACAACTTTAGCGTCTCCCTCCAGCAGCGGTATGATTTCCTGGGCGCTTTCTTTATGCGGCAGAGCGGAGAAAATGAAATCAACATCCCCCAGGTATGAGGTGATGGTTAGGTCGATACCCGCCAGATGGGGAAAAACCTCGTTCAGATTTTTACCGGCATTACTGCGTCCGGTAACCGAAGTCAGCTCCACCTCCGGGTGCTGACAGAGCAGTCGCGCCAGTTCGATTCCGGCATAGCCGGTAACGTTGATGATTCCGACCCGCATCTTTGCCATAAAAATACCCCTTATTTACTCTTGATTATGAGTATAACATAAGCGTTACTCGATTTGTACTAAGGGTACGAAAATAGGGCTGATTATCCGTTATATCATCCAATTCAGGCAAAATATCCGAAGAAATTTTAATCTGAGCCCTAAAAAGTATCATTTGAGCCTGTTTTTCCCTTGACATGAGCGTAACAATAGTTTATTGTTTAAAGCAAATACAAATATGGAAGGAGGAAAACATGCAAGCATATTGTGTGAAGTGCCGTGCCAAGAAGGAAATGAAAGA
>Ga0315554_1000222_pt1 | contig 32128 bp, 25 predicted proteins | sample SalMarSW160370MG_FD_202114 | JGI IMG/M metagenome (GOLD analysis project Ga0315554, IMG submission 202114) | Salt marsh sediment microbial communities from the Plum Island Ecosystem LTER, Massachusetts, United States - Salt Marsh Sediment SW1603-70 ...
TGGTGCTCCAACAGGGACATATAGCTTTCCATCAGGACCAAAACGTATAAATTTCCATCCATGGTGTGTATCACTTGGAAAGGTATCATTAATAACAACTGGTTTCGGGGGATTATTTAAATGCTGTTCGATATTATCATATCGTGTTACTCTATTGATTTCAGCTACATAAAGATTTCCATCCTTTAGCGCTACTCCGTTCGGCATATTTAATCCGCTTGCAATTCTAATTACTTTATCGGCTTTGTAATCTTTGTTTGTATCCAATATTGCATAAACATTTCCGGCATCCCTTGTTCCGACAAACAGAACTCCGCTAGGGCTAAGTGCCATTGACCTGGCGCCTTTTACATTATCTGCATAAATATCAATTTTGAATCCCGGTGGAAGCGTAATTCCTAAATTACCTGTACTGCTATTAACATTACTCCCTGGTTTGCAGCTTAAAAATGAAGAAGACAATAAAATGAAAAAGATAAAATATCCGCCTATTTTTTTCATAAATAAATCCTTCTTAAAAATGGAATTGTTTAGAATACTTAGTTAAAATATAAATAACAAGAAGAAATAAATGTGATTTTAAGAATAGCTATCCGGTTTTATCCGGAAACTAACGTAGGTATACTCGGCGTTATAAAACAGATGTCATTCCCTCTTTTTTCCAAATTCGGGATCCAGGGGAATAAACTTTGCAATTATAAATGCCGGAATAGTTGCTAAACATACCCAGATGAAGAAATATTTGTAACCTAATAATTCCTGAAACCATCCGCTGACCATGCCTGGAATCATCATTCCCAAAGCCATTATACCGGTAGCTATTGCGTAATGAGATGTTTTGTGATCACCTTCGGAAATATAAATCAGGTACAGCATAAATGCAGTAAATCCGAATCCGTAACCGAATTGTTCAATTGCAACCGCCAGATTTATAATAAAAAAATTTGATGTTTGTGTATAAGATAAATAAACATAAACCAGGTCCGGTAAATTAATTGCAGCAATCATCCACCAAAGCCAATATTTCATTCCGTTTCTTGCTGCTAAAAAACCCCCGAGTATTCCTCCGACTGTTAGAGCGATAACTCCAACAGTACCGTAAACAAATCCAATTTGAATAGTACTCAAACCTAATCCGCCTGCACTTTTGGGATCGAGCAGAAAAGGCGAAGCAATTTTTACTAATTGAGCTTCACCCAATCGATAAAGTAAAATAAAGGTAAGTATGTACCCTATTTTTTCCTTCTTAAAGAAGATTACAAATGTTTTTAAAAATTCTGATACAACGGATTTGACCGTAACTTTTTCAACTACCGACTTATCCTTAACCGGGTATGGAAGAATAATCCAATGGTAAATAAAAAAAAGAATAAATAACCCGGTAAGAATAAAGAAAGAAATCATCCAGGCATAAGGAATGTCATTTGATGTCTTTTCCAGTTCACCGGCTAAAATAACAAATAATCCCTGACCTGTTATAAAAGCTATCCTATAGAAAGTGTTCCTAATACCTACAAACCAGGCCTGATCATGTTCCGATAAACCAAGCATGTAAAAACCGTCGGCAGCTATATCGTGAGTTGCTGAACCGAAAGCTAACAACCATAAAATTGCTATAGTGTATTGAAAAAAATTAGATACGGGAATAGTCAAAGCAATACAGGCCAGTGCTGCTCCAACTATAAATTGCATAGTAACGATCCAGAATCTTTTCTTCTTTAGAATATCTACGATTGGACTCCAAAGCGGTTTAATTACCCATGGGAGATAGAGCCAGCTCGTATAAAGAGCAATATCTGCATTCGAAATCCCTAATCTTTTATACATTATAACAGAGACATACATAACAACTACGTAGGGAATCCCTTCTATAAAATATAATGAAGGAACCCATGCCCAGGGATTTCGTTTTTGCTTCTTTATAAATTTCATTACAACTATTAAACCTGATTAATAAACCTTTTAGCCATTAAAACAGCACCAACAGCTGGAGAGTTTTCAGGCAGTTTAATCTTTACTCCCGATATATTTTTGGCAATTTTTTCTTTCAGATTTTTTGAATAAAAATTTTCTTTATTGAGTAATCCTCCGATTAGAGAAAGATTTAATTTATGCAAATTTAATTTTTTCTGCATTGCAGTAATATGTTTTTGCAGTTCGTCTATTTCTTCATTAATAATCTTTAAAGCTGTTTCGTCGTTATTTTCTGCAGCAGAAATAACAAGGGGAGCAATGGAAGCAATATCAAAATTATTTTTATAAATTTCAGTTATTAATGCTTCTGAGGAATTTATATTAAATTTTTCTTTTAAATATTTTGAAATTAAAGTAAAAGTTCCCCTTCCATCAAATTGTTTTGAAACTGCATTTAAACCTTTTCTACCTAAACTATAACCGCTTCCTTCGTCACCGATAAGTCGCCCAAAGCCACCCACACGATGGATATTGCCTTCTAAATCTTTGCCGATCAATATAGAACCTGTACCTGCAATTAATACTGCTCCCGATTTACCTGAAAAAGCACCTTCCAAAGCAATTCTTGCATCGCTTTCAACAACAAAGTTTTTAAAATTAATCCCCTTTGTTTTTGAATATTCTATAAATGATTTTTTTAATCTATCGGCATCACTCTGTCTTCCGGCACCTGCAGTTCCGATAAGAATTATTTCAATATCCTTATAATCAAATTTAAGTTGCTTTTTGCATTTATCTATTAAATTTAAAATAGATTCAGAAATTTTCTCTGTCCCTTCAACCAAAAAATTTGAATGACTCCCTTTTGTTTCAAACAAAATATTTCCATATAGATCAGTAATAGCGCAGTCTGTTTTTGTTCCCCCTCCGTCAATTCCTATTATATATTTCATATGAGTTGTAAATGATTCTTTATATCAAAATATAGAAAATAAAAAGAAGTTAAAAATGTAGGGTATTTCAAATTTAACTTAAAATGATAAAGCCAAAATTAGAGTTGAATTTTAATCACCCATTTTCCATTTAACATTTACCATTTTACATTCCAATCGAATTCTCATCTCTTCCTTCGGCTTTTGACTCTAAATATCAGAAAATTTTTAAATTTTTCATCCCGAAAACTTTCGGGATGATCAGCCTCTGGCTGAGACTTTTTACTTTTGACTTAGTTTTATTGGTTATTCTATTTCAAATTTAATTCTTATATTTTTAACAAAAAGAAATGAAATTTATGAATGTATTAGAAGAATATTTTGAACCTTTCAGAAAAAATATAATTGGCTTAAAACATACCTTTAAATCACCTTATGGCGAAAAGAAAATTATATATGCTGATTGGGTTGCAAGCGGCAGATTGTATTACCCTATCGAAAAGAAAATGCTTGAAACTTTTGGACCGTTAGTTGGAAATACACATTCGGAATCGAGTACAACCGGCAGTGCAATGACTTTAGCTTATCAAAATGCACATCAAATTATTAAGAAACATGTTAATGCTGGAAAAGATGATGTAATAATTACAGGTGGTTCGGGGATGACCGGAATGGTAAATAAATTTCAGAGAATTTTAGGATTGAAAATTCCCGAGCAGTTAAAAGCATATACAAATATTCCTGAAGAATTAATCCCGGTTGTTTTTGTTACCCATATGGAACACCATTCAAATCATACCTCCTGGCAGGAGACTATTGCAGATGTTGTTAATATTGAACCTAATGACGAGGGATTAGTTGATCTTGAAGATTTGAAGAAGAAGTTAATTATTTACAAAGACAGGAAATTAAAAATAGGGGCATTTACCGCTTGTTCAAACGTAACCGGAATTGAAACCCCTTATTTTGAATTGGCAAAAATAATGCATCAAAACGGTGGATATTGTTTTATTGATTTTGCTTGTTCGGCTCCTTATGTAAAAATCGATATGCATCCGGAAGATCCTCATAAAAAATTAGACGCAATATTTTTTTCCCCGCATAAATTTTTAGGCGGTCCGGGTACGCCCGGAGTTTTAATATTTGATTCAAAACTTTACCATAATAAAATTCCCGATAATCCCGGCGGAGGTACAGTTGATTGGACCAATCCGTGGGGTCAGCATAAGTTTATTGCTAATATTGAAATCCGCGAGGATGGAGGAACACCTCCTTTTTTACAAACAATAAAAGCTGCTCTTTGTATTCAATTAAAGGAAGAAATAGGAGAAGCTAACATGAGAAAAAGGGAAGTGGAACAGCTAAAAATAGTTTTTGAGGAATTAAGAAAAATTCCGGGTCTTCACATTTTAGCTGATAACCTTGAAAAAAGATTAGGTGCAGTTTCTTTTTATGTTGATAACATTCATTACAATTTAATCGTTAAAATTTTAAACGATATGTTTGGGATCCAGGTAAGAGGTGGTTGTTCCTGTGCAGGAACATACGGTCATTACTTGCTTCATGTGGATCCAAATAAATCAAAAAGTATAACAGATAAAATAGATCATGGAGACTATTCCGAAAAACCCGGCTGGGTTAGAATGTCAATTCATCCTATAATGCATAATGAGGAAATCTATTTTATTTGCGACTCTATTAAACAAACCGTTAAAAATATTTCTGATTGGAAAAAAGATTTTAAATATTCATCGTCAAAAAACGAATACTTTAATTTAAGGGAAGATAATGGACAAGAAATTGTTGAAAAATTTTATAACAATACAAAATAGCAATTTTATATTGCTGTATTTGTTATATTGTTAAATTGTCTAACTTAAATAGGATTATCTTAATAACAATAAGACAATAAAGCAATAAAACAATAGAAAAATAAAATAATAGTTCTAATCTCTTTTTTAAATAATTACCTCTTCTGTTTTAAACAAAAAATCACCCATCTTTTAATTTCTCAAAAATGATAATTTCATAAATCATTCCTTTAATATTTTATCTTATTTGATAAAACAATCATAAATAATTTAGATTTTAGGCAGAAAAATGCTTGGTATAGAAGTTGGCTAAATAGGGCGAAAAATTTTCAAATTATATAATTTATTTTTTAAGGGCTTATTGTGGAAAGAAAAAAAGTAACTATCGATGGAAACGAAGCGGCAGCGTATGTTGCCTTTCATACTAACGAAGTAATCGCAATTTATCCTATTACACCATCATCAAACATGGGAGAATGGTGTGATGCCTGGTCTGCGCAAAATAAAAAGAATATTTGGAGTGAAACTCCTTCGGTAAGTGAACTTCAGAGTGAAGGTGGTGCTTCAGGAAGTGTTCACGGCGCTTTACAAACCGGCGCTTTAACTACTACATTTACTGCTTCACAGGGTCTTCTCTTAATGATTCCTAACATGTATAAAATAGCTGGAGAATTAACTTCTACTGTTTTTCACGTTTCAGCAAGATCTGTAGCTGCACAAGCATTATCAATATTTGGAGATCATACAGATGTAATGGCTACACGATCTACAGGTTTTGGATTGATTTCCTCAAATTCAGTGCAGGAAGTAATGGATTTTGCATTAATTGCTCAAGCATCAACGCTCGAATCAAGAATTCCTTTTGTTCATTTTTTTGATGGTTTTAGAACATCTCATGAGGTAATGAAGATTGAACAGCTTTCAATTGAAGATATGAAAGCTATGATTGATGATGAATTGGTAATAGCACATCGTAATAGAGCTTTATCTCCGGATCATCCTGTTGTAAGGGGAACAGCACAAAATCCGGATGTTTTCTTCCAGGGAAGGGAAACCGTTAATACTTTTTATATAAAAGCTCCGGATATTGTCCAAATGCAGATGGATAAATTTGCAAAGTTAGTTGGACGTCAATATCATTTATTTGATTATGTCGGAGCTCCCGATGCAGAAAGAATTGTTGTTATGATGGGGTCAGGAGCTGATACTGCAGAAGAAACCGTTAAATATTTGGAAAGTAAAGAAGAAAAAGTCGGGCTATTAAAAGTAAGACTGTACAGGCCTTTTTCAATTGATCATTTCATAAATGCTCTTCCAAAAACAACCAAAGTAATTTCTGTTTTAGATAGAACAAAAGAGCCTGGTGCTCCCGGCGAACCTCTTTATCTTGATGTTGTCAATTCTATTTCAGAAAAACATATAAGCGGCGAATTACCTTTCAGCTATCCTAAAATAGTTGGTGGTCGCTATGGACTTTCTTCAAAAGAATTTACACCCGCAATGGTTAAAAGTATTTTCGATGATGCTAAAAATGAAAAGCCTAAAAATCATTTTACATCGGGTATTAAAGATGATGTTACAAATACAAGTATAGATTACAATGAACAATTTTCGGTTGAAGATAAAGAAACATTCAGGGGCAAGTTTTATGGATTAGGTGCTGATGGTACGGTGGGTGCAAATAAAAATTCAATCAAGATTATTGGTGAAGGCACCGATAATTTTGCACAAGGTTATTTTGTTTACGATTCTAAAAAATCCGGTTCAACTACAGTATCGCATCTTCGTTTTGGTCCCAAACCTATAAAATCCAGCTATTTAATAAATAAAGCTAATTTTATTGCATGTCATCAGCAGGTATTTCTGGAAAAAATGGATATGCTTGAAGAAGCTGTGGAAGGTGCTACTTTCCTGTTGAATACTCAAGTTCCTCCAAGTGAAGCCTGGGATTCACTGCCGGAAAAAGTTCAAAAAGATCTTATTGATAAAAAGATGAAATTATATGTAATTGATGCGTATAAAGTTGCCGGCGAAACAGGAATGGGTGTAAGGATCAATACAATTATGCAGACATGCTTTTTTGCAATTTCAAATATCTTCCCCAAAGATGAAGCAATTGCAATGATTAAAAACTCAATAAAGAAAACATATGGAGCTAAGGGTGATAAAATAGTCCAAATGAATTTTAGTGCAGTTGATCAAACTCTTGAAAATCTGCATGAAGTAAAGGTTCCGGGAACTGTAACAAGCAAAAAGAAATTACAGCCTGCGGTTATAGGAGATAATATCCCTGAATTTGTGCAGGAAGTTACTGCCCAAATTATTGGAGGACATGGAGATAAAATTCCTGTAAGCAAAATGCCGATTGACGGAACTTTCCCGGTTGGTACAGCAGCTTATGAAAAAAGGAATATTGCTCTTGAAGTTCCTGTTTGGGATGAAGAAGTATGTATTCAATGTAACAAGTGCGTTATAGTCTGTCCCCATGCAACAATTAGGGCAAAAGTTTTTGATGAAAAAGAATTAAAGGATGCTCCTTCAACATTTAAATTTACAAAGTATAGAGCAAAAGATTACGGTGAAGGAATGATGTATTCACTCCAAGTTGCTGTTGAGGATTGTACAGGCTGTGGAATTTGTGTAGATATTTGTCCGGCAAAAAATAAAAAAGAAACTAGGCTCAAAGCTATAAATATGCATGATCAAATTCAGCTTCGTGAACAGGAAAGCAAAAATTGGGATTACTTCTTAACTATACCAGAACTTGATAGAACAAAAGTAAGTGTGACAAAAGTAAAAGATTCCCAGTATTTACAGCCGTTATTTGAATTTTCCGGTGCATGTTCAGGTTGCGGTGAAACTCCATATGTAAAATTAGTAAGCCAGTTATTCGGAGATAGAGCAATTGTAGCAAATGCCACAGGTTGTTCTTCAATTTATGGTGGAAATCTTCCCACAACTCCCTGGTCTATGAATAAAGATGGAAGAGGTCCAGCATGGTCAAATTCATTGTTTGAAGATAATGCTGAATTCGGATTCGGTTTCAGATTGGCAATAGATAAACATAATCTCCAAGCAAAAAATCTTTTGAAGAAACTTGCTAATGAAATAGGACAGGATTTGGTTGATGATTTAGTTAACGTCGATCAAAAAGATGAAGCAGGTATTTATGAGCAAAGACAAAGGGTTGAAGCATTAAATAAAAAATTAAATGAATTAATTAGTGCAAATGGAAAAGAAAATTTAAATGATATAAAACATTTATTAAGCCTTTCGGACTATTTAGTAAAGAAATCAGTTTGGATTATGGGTGGTGATGGATGGGCTTATGATATAGGTTATGGCGGTTTAGATCATGTTCTTGCTTCAGGCAGAAATGTAAATGTTTTAGTCCTGGATACGGAAGTCTATTCAAATACTGGTGGTCAGATGTCAAAAGCAACTCCGCGCGGAGCTGTTGCTAAATTTGCTGCTGCTGGAAAACCGCTTGCGAAAAAGGATCTTGGTTTGATGGCAATGTCTTATGGAAACGTTTATGTTGCTAAAGTCGCTATGGGTTCTAATGATACACAGACTCTCAGGGCATTTCTCGAAGCTGAAGCTTACGAAGGTCCATCCCTTATTATTGCATACAGTCATTGCATTGCCCATGGAATAGATATGGGAACCGGGATGCAAAACCAAAAAGCCGCTGTTGATTCAGGCTATTGGCAGTTATATCGTTACAATCCTGACTTGAATAAAGAAGGTAAAAATCCATTTAAGCTTGAATCAAAAGGATTAAAAATCCCGCTCAAAGATTATGCATATATGGAAACACGGTATAAAATGTTGACTAAAACTCATCCAGAACGTGCTGAAAAATTACTTGAAGAAGCTCAAAAAGATGTAGTAGATAAGTGGAAAACTTATGAAGGATTAAATGCTAATAATCCGAATGAAGCAAAATCAAATTAAAATATGATTATAGTTGCCTTATTGTAAAAAGATAATGCAACACCTTTAATGATTTAAAAAGAGGGCAAAAGAAATGAATGAAAATAACGGAATTAAAACTGGAATACCGTTAATCGGTGAGAAATTTCCCGAATTAACGGTACAAACAACCAGGGGTGTAATAAATATTCCAAATGATTTTAAAGATAAATGGATAGTACTTTTTAGTCATCCTGCTGATTTTACACCGGTTTGTACAACAGAGTTTGTGGCTTTTGCAAAAAGAAATAATAAGTTCAAACAGCTTAATGCCGAACTTATCGGATTATCAATCGATCAGGTCTTTTCTCATATTAAATGGATTGAATGGATAAAAGAGAAATTAAATGTTGATATTCCTTTTCCGGTTATTGCCGATCATACCGGGAAAGTTGCGGCTAGATTAGGTATGATTCATCCTAGTAAAGATACCAATACAGTTAGAGCAGTATTCATAATAGATCCGAAAGGCATAATCCGTCTTATGATTTACTATCCTCCGGAAGTTGGACGACAAGTTGATGAAATTTTAAGAGCTTTAAATGCTTTGCAAATATCCGATGCAAAGAGAGTTGCGATTCCTGAAAATTGGCCGAATAATGAATTGATCGGCGATAAAGTTATTAATCCGCCACCGAAAGATGTTGTCGGTGCAGAAGAAAGACTGAAAAAAGAAGAAGGTTACGATTGGTGGTTTACTTTTAAAAATTTGAATTAAAAAACATATTCGGATAATATTTTTTATAGATTTAGAAGGAGTTTGAGTAAATAGATAAATGATTGAATGACCAGGGTTCACTAAAGTTTCACCTGGCGGTTTGGATTTGTTCTTGAACTTGAACTTACTCTTGAACTTTTATAATTATAATTATAGGAAAACATTATGGACCTCACAACACAATATCTGGGTTTAAACTTAAAGAATCCAATAGTTCCTTCGGCGGGACCTCTTACAGATAAAGTTGATAAAATTAAATCTTTAGAAGATGCTGGTGCTGCTGCAGTTGTTTTATATTCATTGTTTGAAGAAGAAATCGAACATGACCAGCTTGAACTTTATCATCACACAACATATACACAGGAACGTTATTCTGAAAGTGTTGATTTTTTCCCTGAGCCATTTGTATATAAAACAGGACCCGAGGAATATTTAAATCATATTAGTAAAACCAAAGCAGCAGTTGATATTCCTGTAATTGCAAGTTTGAACGGTAAATCTCTTGGCGGTTGGATTGAGTATGCAAAAAAGATTGAGCAAGCCGGAGCTGATGCTCTTGAATTAAATATTTATATGCTGGCAACTGATCCGAATAAACCTTCAAACGAAATTGAAAAACTATATATCGATATAGTTAAGGAAGTAAAATTAAACGTTAATATTCCTATAGCTATTAAGATGCATCCGTTCTTTAGTTCTGTTTCACACATGGCAGAAGAATTTGTTAATGTCGGAGCGGACGGTTTGGTTTTATTCAACCGCTTTTACCAGCCTGATATTGACCTTGAAAAATTGGAAGTTGTTCCTACTGTTCTCTTAAGTACTCCAATGGACATGCGGCTGCCTTTGAGATGGATAGGTATTTTATACGGAAAAATCAAAGCTGATTTAGCTGCCACTAGTGGTATTTCAAATGAAAAAGATGTTTTAAAAATGATAATGGCTGGAGCTAACGTTGTACAAATGCTTTCATCTTTGCTGAAGTTTGGAGCAAATCATATCACAGAAGTCTTAACTAACATGGTATACTGGATGGAAGTTAATGAATACGAATCTTTGGAACAGATGCGCGGAAGTATGAGTCACCAAAAAACATCTGATCCGTCCCAGTTTGAACGGGCAAACTATATGAAAATGCTTCATTCCTATAAATAAAATTTCTTGTATATGAAGATGATCCTGAGTTAGGTATAAGATAAAAATATAATATTAAATTTTGATGAGTGAAACAGAAACCCTTTCCCAAAAATTCAATTTGGATTTTAATCTCCTTGATGAATTTTATGATATGTGCTTTATTATTTCAAGCGATTTTGAAATTTTAAATTATAATAAAGCATTTTCTAAAATAGCAAATATTGATGGGCACGAAATAAAAGGAGAAAATTTTCTAAATTTAATTGATAATTTTTACATGGAAAAAATAAGTTCTTTTTTCGAGGAATGTAAAAAAGATGGTGAAAGTAAAAATTTTATTACTAAATTTAACATTTTAAACAAAAATTACGATATAGATTTATTTGTATCCCCTTCTGAAAAAGATACTTACGGGAAAAATAGAAATTTATTTGTTGTTGCAAGAGATATTACTGAAGCAAGAAAAAAAGAGTTAGATCTTTTAAGATTTTATAATGTTGCAGAAAAAACAATATTTCCATTAGTAATTACAAACCTTGAGGGAAATATAATTTATGTTAATCCTGCTTTCCTTACGGCAAGCGGATATTCAAAAGAAGAAGTGTTAGGAAAGAATCCCAATGTTTTTGGTAGCGGGCGACAATCAAAAAAATTCTGGAGAAAAATGTGGGATACTGTAAGAAGCGGAAAAGTATGGGTTGGTGAAGTTGAAAATAAAAGAAAAAACGGCGAACCTTATTATGCCCAATTAATGATTTCTCCTATTATTGATTATAATCACGAGGTAACAGGTTTTTTTGGTATACATAGGGATTTATCAGATAAAAAATTATTAGAAAAGCAGTTGATTCATACACAAAAAATGGAGAGTATCGGGACTCTTGCTGCAGGTGTTGCTCATGAAGTTGGAAATCCTTTGGCTTCTATTTCGGCATTGGTACAGGTTGTTCTAAGAACTACAGATGATCTTTTTGTAAAAGAAAAATTAGAATTAATTAAAGGTCAGGTTACAAGGATTTCAAAAATTATTAGAGACCTTGTTGATTTTTCGAGGCCTTCAAATTACGAGCTAAAACTGACTGATATAAATCAAATACTCACTGAGTCTATCAATATAACCAGGGTAGGAAAAAAAGCTAAGGATATCGAGTTCGAAATCCATTTAAATGAGAAGATACCTTTACTGCCTCTTGTACCTGATCAAATAGAGCAGGTTTGTTTAAACATACTTCTTAATGCTGTTGATGCAATTGTAGAAAAAGAAAATCATTATGGCGATAAGAAAATTATTGTTTATTTAGATATGGATGATGATTATATTACAATGAAATTTACCGATTCTGGAAAAGGAATGACGGACGAGGAATTAAGTAAAGTATTCGAACCTTTCTTTACAACTAAAAGAGAAGGTATCGGAACAGGACTCGGTCTTTGGATAAGTTATGGAATTATTAAGAGTTTCGAAGGTGAAATTTCCGTCGAAAGTATACATGAAATAGGATCAACTTTTACAATTAAATTACCATTCAATAGAAAGATTTAAAATGGCAGAAAAGATTTTAATTGTTGATGATGAAAAAATCATACGCGAATCCCTTTCTTATATTCTAAAAAAGGAAGGTTACGATGTTGAAGAAGCTGAAAATGGTCTGGCAGCTCATGAAATGCTTCTAAAAAACAGTTACGATCTAGTCGTTACGGATCTAGAGATGCCTGGCATAAAAGGGATTGAGCTGCTGGAAAAAATAATGCAGTTAAATATCCAAACATCGGTTATAATTATCACGGCTTTCGGTTCGCTTAATACTGCTATTTCTGCTTTAAGAAACGGTGCAAGCGATTATATCTTAAAACCCGTTGAGTTTGATGAAATTATTTTGAAGATCAAAAAATTATTTGAAATTAAAAACCTTTTGCTTGAAAACAGGATTTTAAGGAATGAAATACAGAGGCAGTATGATTTTGAAAATATTATTGGTAAAAGCCCTGCAATAAAAAAAATATATGAAATGATTCAGGCAGTTTCCGAAACTGACAGCACTGTGTTGATAGTGGGAAAAAGCGGAACCGGCAAAGAATTAGTTGCACGTGCACTACACTATAACAGCGCGAGGAAGAATAAACCTTTTATAGCATTCAACTGCGGGGCTATTGCAGAAAATCTTGTTGAGAGTGAATTATTTGGTCATAAAAAAGGCGCTTTTACGGGTGCGCTTTATGATAAAGAAGGTTTTGTAAAGGCAGCAGATAAAGGGACACTTTTCCTTGATGAAATAAGTGAGATGCCTTTGCAGCTTCAAGTAAAATTCCTACGCGTTCTTCAGGAGAAAGAATTTACTCCAGTTGGTCAAACTTCAACAATTAAAGTTGATGTAAGAATTATAGCTTCAACTAATAGAGATTTAAAGGAAGAAATCAAAGCCGGCAATTTCCGTGAAGATCTATTCTACCGTTTAAATGTAATTGAAATTCAACTTCCTTCTTTAAAAGAGAGAGAAGAAGATATTCCTCTTCTTGCAGATCATTTCCTTGATAAGTATAGAAAAGAAATGAACAGGAATATAAAAGGCTTTGATACGGAAGCAATACATGCCCTAATCAGTCATGAATGGAAAGGTGAAATAAGGGAACTTGAAAATATTGTAGAACGGGCTGTTATCTTTTGCAAGAGAGATTTTATTTCTATAAATGATTTACCTGATACTTTCAGAGAAATAAAACTTTCCAAAGTAAATTCAACCGGTTCTTTAGAAAGTTCGGTTAGAAATTTTGAAAGGGAGTTTATTCTTAAAGTTCTGGAAAGTAATGAACACGATAAAGAGTCAACCGCAAAGCAGCTTCAGGTGGGACTTTCAACCTTATACAGGAAGCTAAAAGAGCTTGATATCAAAGCTTAAAGGGAGTCTCTGCTTCTCAAATTATGTAATTGTTTGTCACCAGCAAGAATAACTATTTTTTAGTCCTATTCTCAGATTTGAAAAAAATTAAAATTTTAACCTTTATTAGACTTCTTGGAAAAATATTTACGTTAAAAATAAATTGGCACATAAATAGTAAAGAGAATTATACAATTTTATTCGAATAAGCGATACATGAAGAAAATAATATTATATAGTTCGGATTTTACTATGAGTTTCAGTCTTTTAATGTATTTAAAAGACAGGTACAACATTACTGTTAGTATGGATCATAATGATTTGCTAAAGATAGTAAAATGTACAAAATTTGATTTGGTGCTGCTGGATATGGAGCCTTCTGATAGGATGGAAAAATTGTGTGAAGAGATCAAAGCTGTAAATCCGACCATTCCGATTGTATTAATTTATGTTTATAAAAATCAGAATAAAGAATTTGATATTAAGATAAGAAAATTCGCTGATTTTATATTCTATAAGCCTTTCGACCTCAACGAAGTAACAAAAGAGCTCTCAACTCTTACGGGAACATTCAACTAATTTTTACCTGTTACAATAAATTCGAATTTTAGAAATCCAATTTATTTTTATTCCTTGATTACAAAGATATAGGGTATAATTATATAAAGTAATGAATAAGAAAGATAAAGTTAATGGATTCTTCTAAGCTCATAGCTAAACTCATTCCTTATAGGTTCTATTTCCCTATACCTCTATATCTTGATTTAAATCATTCAAAAGCGTTCAAATGATATTTAACTTTAAGCTTCTTATATATAAAAAACCCCAAAATTTTGTTTCCCATTGTTGAGAATTTGATGCGAATTCTATAAAATAATTCAACAAATAATAGATTTTTATGACGGCATGCTCTTTGAAAAAGCAGAAAGACTTCAGTAAATATGGACAGAACATTAAAAAATATTCTTAGGAAATTAATATGAAAAATTTATTGCTTTATTTATTGTTTATTTTTTCAATAGTAGTCCTTTACGGAATTGCTTTTTCTTTTTAATAATTTGAATAAGAAAATTAATTTACTTTGATAGATATAGATAAGAATTGGATACGGATCTTTTCTGAATCCTGCAGACAAACAAAAAATTTAAAATAGAACTTCGGTTAATTCTATAACAATATATTGTACTGATTATTATGGTTTTTGGCAATGTTAGACAGTTTCGTAAGAAAAATAATTTAATTTATTTTCTTTTTGTTCTTGTTTATATAATTTTCCTTCCAACGTATATCTTACCTCAAAGCAATGATGACTGTCTAACTTGCCATAGTGATAATACTCTAACAACCGAGAAAAACGGGAAAGAAGTATCCTTATATGTTGATTCAAAAGTTTTTAATAACTCAGCACACGGAAAACTTCAATGTATTTCCTGCCATACCGGGTTTAATATTGATGAGATCCCTCATAAAGCAAATATTCAACCGATAAATTGTGAATCATGCCATACAAATGCACCAATTCTGCATCCATTTCACCCTCAAATGATAAACGCAAACGGTGTTGATGGTTCAAAAGATGTAAATTGTAAAGGATGCCACGGTACACATGACATAATATCACCAAAAGTTCCCGGATCAAAATTTAGCGCCGCTAATATAGTAAATGCTTGTGGCAGCTGTCATCCCGATAAAGAAAAAGAATTTTCTACTTCAGCTCATGCAAATGGTTTAAGAGAAGGAGTGAAAGGTGCACCAAATTGTTTTACATGTCATAAGAACCATATTGTGTCATTCGGTTCTGTAAAAGACACTACACAGCTTAAAATTAATCAGGAAAAACTCTGTTTATCATGTCATCTAGATAATCCGGAAATAAGGTCCAGAACGGCTCCTTCGGCAGGATTTATTTCTTCATACACAAATAGTGTACATGGCAAAGCATTACTTGATGGCAATGGCAAAGCAGCTAATTGTGTAAATTGCCATACCGCACATAAGGTAAAGGCGACCAGTGATCCTACATCAACAGTAAATAGATTTAACATACCTAATACTTGCGGGCAATGCCACGCAAATATTGAAAAAGAATACAAGGAAAGTATTCATGGGGTTGCAGCTCTTCAAAAAGGAAGCAGCGATGCACCGGTTTGTATTGATTGCCATGGAGAACATAATATATTAAAACCCAGCAATCCCCTTGCACCAACATCAAATGTGAATGTTTCCCGGGAAGTCTGTTCTCGCTGTCATGCTTCAATTACACTAGCTACAAAATATGGTTTAAATCCGAATCGATGGTCCACTTTTCAAAATAGTTATCATGGTTTAGCTTTACAGGGTGGTGCTACAACCGTTGCGAATTGTGGCAGCTGTCATGGGGTTCATCTTATATTACCTCCCAATAATCCAAAATCATCTGTTTTTCGGGGTAACCTTGAAAAGACATGTGGAAAATGTCACCCGGGAGCTAACAAAAATTTTACTGTGGGTGATATACATGCAACCAAAAAAGAAAAATCGGATCCGATAATTTATTGGATTTCATTGATTTATATTATAATGATTGTTTCGATTATCGGAGCAATGCTGCTGCATAATATTTTAGATTTCTTGAAAAAAGCAAAAATCAAAAAACTGAAGCAGATGGGTTATATTGTTCAGGAAAAACACAGCCATGCTCTTTATCTCAGGATGAATGTTAATGAAAGAATTCAGCACTTATTATTTACAATCAGCTTTATTATACTTATAATTACCGGATTCATGCTTCAGTTCCCGAATTCATGGTGGGTATCTCATATCCGAGACGTGGTTGAAAATGCATTCGAGTATCGAAGCCTGCTGCACAGAATAGCTGCTGTTATTATGATAGGAACGAGCTTATATCATATTTATTATATTTTATTTACTGATAGGGGAAAGCAGTTAATAAGAGATTTATTTCCTAAAAGACAAGATTTTTTCGATGCAATTGGAATTGCCAAATTTAATTTAGGTCTTTCTAAAGAAAAACCTAAGCTGGACCGTTTCAGTTATATTGAAAAAGCCGAATATTGGGCACTTATCTGGGGAACAATTATAATGTCGGCAACCGGTTTTATTATGTGGTTCGATAATACTTTCATCGGATTGTTTACTTTATTGGGTTGGGAAATTGCCAGGACAATTCATTATTACGAAGCATGGTTAGCTACATTAGCTATAATTGTTTGGCACTTTTATTTTGTTATTTTCAATCCAGATATATATCCGATGAATACATCCTGGATTACCGGTAAAATGACTGAAGAAGAAATGGCTGAAGAACATCCGGCTGAATTAGAAAGGTTAAAAGGACAACAATCCGGCAATGAAGATGATATTGTTAAATAATAAATTAGGGAAACTGTAAAACTTATTGGGATATGAAAAGGGATTAAAAAAGGGATGACGCTTGGATGAAATTATGTAAATTAAATTATCGCATTATTCCTGTTTGTATATATTTCTTATTAATTATACCGTTATTATCTGTAAATAGCATATATGCTCAGGAAAATGATGATTGCTTGATGTGTCACGGTGATAATACACTTACCGGTAAAAAAGATGGGAAAACATTTTCTGTATTTGTAGATAGTAAAAAATTAGCTTCATCGGTGCATAATGATGTTCAATGTGTAGATTGTCATGCTGATTTAGCCGGTTCAGATTTCCCCCATAAAACTGACGTTGCTCCTGCACAATGTGTACCGTGCCATGAAGATGAGCAAACATTATATTCTGAAGGAATCCATGGTAAAGCTAAAGCAAAAGGGGATCCATTGGCGCCTATTTGTCAAAATTGTCATGGCTCTCATGATATAATTCCGGTTAAAAGTCCACAATCAGCAGTTTCACCAATTAGAATTCCTTTTGTATGCGGATCATGTCATAAAGAAGGTACCAAAGTACAGGTTCAAAGGCATATTCCCAAAGACCATATTTTTGAAAATTATTCCGAAAGTATGCATGGTGTTGGATTATTGCAGAAAGGGCTTTCTGTTACAGCTACTTGTGCTTCGTGCCATTCGCCGCATAAGATTCTTCCTCCTTCAGATCCGCAGTCGACTATTGCCAGGAAAAATATTTCTAAAACTTGTACCCAGTGTCACCAGGAAATCGAGGCTGTGCACAGAAAAATTATTAAAGGAAAATTGTGGGAACAAACTCCGCACGTTCTCCCGGTATGTATAGATTGTCATCCGCCGCATAAAATTAAAAAAGTTCTTTATGAAGAAAGTGTTGCTAACCAGGATTGTTTAAATTGCCATGGAAGGACCGATCTAAAATCGCAAGACGGACGTTCTATGTTTGTTAATGTTGTTAAGCTTCAAAGTTCAGCTCATATAAAAATTACGTGCAGCCAATGCCACAATACTGTAAATCCTTCCTTAGTCCGTCCATGTACCGGTATAACTGCAAAAGTTGATTGTTCAATCTGTCATGCTGATCAAGGGGACCAATATAGAGAAAGTATTCACGGACAACTATTTGCCAAGAATGATCCAAATGCCCCAACATGCGAAGAATGCCATGGTTCTCATTACGTGTTGGGAAATAAGAATCCTCAATCCCCGATCTTTCATACAAATATTCCGACACTTTGTGCAAAGTGCCATCGAAAAGGAGAACCTGCTGCGGTAAGATATGTTGGGCAGGAACACGATATAGTTGAAAATTATACTGAAAGCATTCACGGAAAAGGTTTATTGAAAAGCGGTTTAACTGTAACAGCAACCTGCACTGATTGTCATACAGCACATCATGAGCTTCCTCATTCAGATCCTAATTCAAGTGTAAATAGAAATAATATTGCTCAAACCTGCGGAGGGTGCCATTACGGTATTGAAAAACAGCTCGAAAATAGTGTTCATTCTCCAAGTATTACTAAAACAGATCAAAAACTGCCTGTTTGTTATGACTGCCATAGTGCTCATAAAATAAGCCGGACTGACAATACAGGTTTTAGGCTTGAGATTATGAATATATGCGGCAATTGTCATAAGAAATATGCAGAGACCTATTTTACTACATATCATGGTCAGGTTTCGCGTCTTGGTTATGCCAAAACCGCAAAATGCTGGGATTGCCATGGTGCACATGATATTTTACCGGTTGAAAATCCTGCTTCACATTTAAGTTTTCAAAACAAGGTTCAAATTTGTAAAAAATGTCATGAGGGTGCAACCAGGCAATTTGCAGGATATTTTACACATGCTACCCATCATGAACCTGTTAAATATCCACTTATGTTCTGGACTTTTTGGGGAATGACCGGGCTTCTTGTCGGTACATTCTTTATCGCAGGTATTCACACTTTGTTATGGCTACCCCGTTCAATAAAATGGAGACGCGAACTAAAACAAAGGATCAAACAATCCCAAAATGATGATGAAAAAGATAGTTAATGATAAGCTTAATTTGAGAATATTTTAATATTATATCATCAAATTTAATATGGATGAAGAAAAAGAAATAATGGCGGATGAAATAAAACAAAGACCTGAGAAATTTTATACCGACAGGAAAGAGAGAAATGAATATCAAAGATTTAAAAGTTTAAACAGGATACTTCATTTTTTGATGATCCTTTGTTTTTTTACTCTTGCTTTTACCGGCTTAACACTTAAATTTTCCTACACCGGCTGGGCAGTTATTTTATCCCACTTAATGGGTGGATTTGAAACCGCAGGATATATTCACAGGTTTGCGGCGGTTATTATGGTTGGTATATTTATTACTCATATAAGCGACCTGTTCAAGATGAAAAGAAAAGAATATGGCTCATGGAAAAATTTACTCTTAGGTCCCGATTCTATGCTTTTGAATAAGAAAGATTTCCATGATTTAGTTGATTCTGTCAAATGGTTTATAGGAATGGGAGAAAGGCCTGATTATGGTAGATGGACTTACTGGGAGAAGTTTGATTACTTTGCAGTGTTCTGGGGTGTCTTTGTTATTGGTTCCACAGGATTAACTCTTTGGTTCCCACAATTTTTTACGCAATTTTTACCCGGATGGGTTATTAACGTTGCAACTATTATTCATAGTGATGAAGCTTTGCTCGCTACCGGATTTATTTTTACTGTTCACTTCTTTAATACACATTTAAGACCTGAAAAATTCCCCATGGATATTGTAATATTTTCCGGACGTGTTCCTATTGAGGAATATAAAATCGATAGACCGGGTGATTATGAGAAACTTAAAAAAAGTGGGAAACTAAGTGAGCAGCTTATGGAACCTTACCCGGATTTTGTTATTAAAGGAATTAAAATTTTCGGCTGGATTGCACTTAGTTTAGGTTTCAGTATAATTGTATGGATAATTTATGCAATGATATTTGCATATAAGTAAATCTTTTAATAATTTTTTTTAATAATTATCGCTTAAATGAAAAAGATTTTTCCTTCATCTTTCTACAATCCAATTACATTAATAGGCGCAGCTTTAGCCGTAATAAATTTCGGATTAATTCTCTTCCTAATGCTTTTAGAAGCACTTACTCCGAATCCAAAACCATATATGGGTATTATTGCTTTTGTAATCTTACCCGGATTTTTGATTATTGGTTTGATACTGATTGCTTTTGGGATAGTCAGAGAACATAGAAGAGAAAGGCATGGTAAGAAAAGGAGTGCAAGATTTCCTGTTATAGATTTGAATAATCCTAAACATCGTTCCGCATTAATTTTTTTTTCAGTAGGAACGATTCTTCTATTATTATTCTCTGCCTTCGGAAGTTTTAAGGCTTATGAATATACCGATTCAAATCAGTTTTGCGGCACAATTTGTCATTCCGTAATGAATCCTGAATATACAGCATATCAAAATTCTCCTCATGCAAGAGTAGATTGTGTAAAATGCCATATTGGGCCCGGAGCCGGCTGGTATGTCCGCTCCAAATTATCAGGTGCTTATCAAGTTTATTCAGTTATTTTTAAAAAATATCAGCGCCCAATTCCTACTCCAATTACTAATTTAAGACCTGCAAGAGAAACCTGTGAGCAATGCCATTGGCCGAATGTATTTTATAATCAGAAAAAGCATGTGAACACTTATTACCTTTCTGACAAAGAAAACTCCCAAATGGTATTGACTCTTTTAATGAAGATAGGCGGAGGGAACGAGGTAACTGGTGTAACTTCTGGTATACATTGGCATATGAATATATCAAATGAAATCACATATCTTGCAACTGATACCGCACGTCAGGTTATCCCCTGGGTTAAAGCCAAATCATTGTTAACCGGAAAAGAAACAATATATAAAAGTACAGAAACAAATTTAACTGATGAACAGATTAAAAATGGCAATAAGAGAATAATGGATTGCATAGATTGCCATAATCGACCCTCACACATATATCATCCTCCTGCTCAATCGGTAAATGAGGAAATGGCTGCGGGTTTTGTAAATCCCAAATTGCCGTATATTAAAAGCATAGCTGTCGAGGCACTCGAAGGAAGTTATTCAACCAAACCAATTGCATTAGACAGTATAAAATTGACAATTGAGGATTTTTACAAAAATAATTTCCCGCATATTGATTCAGTTAAAAAAGTAGATATCGAAAAGACTATTAAACAAATACAGGGAATTTATAAGCTGAATTATTTTCCCGAAATGAATGTTAGCTGGAAAAAATTTCCAAATAATTTAGGACATTTATATTCACCCGGATGTTTTAGATGCCATGATGGTAAACATGTCAGTGCCGATGGTAAAGTAATTTCAAGAGATTGCAGTGTATGCCATACAATACTAGCGGAGCAATTCGGTGATAATCAGCCTAATGTTTCATTAACAGGTTTAACATATAAGCATCCTGTCGATATAGGTAATTCCTGGCAGGAAACTGCATGCAGCGATTGTCATTCAAGTAATTGAGGGAGCATAAATAATGAATAACACTATGAGTAGTGGGGTTCATAAAAGGCGGGACTTCCTGAAATATTTTCTGTCTGCCGGTTTATTTGGATTAGGAGGGATAATTCTCTATCCTTTTTTTGCATACCTAAAACCCCCAAAACAAAGTGAAGTAGAAGTTTCAAATGTATCTGCGGGAAAGCTGACTGATTTAAAAGAAGGTAGCGGGAAAATAATTAAATTCGGCAGTAAGCCGGTTCTCCTTATTCATACTCCCGACAATAAATTTAAAGCTTTTTCGGCAGTATGCACCCACCTCGGATGTACTGTTCAATACAGGAACGATATGGGATTAATTTGGTGTGCATGCCATAATGGAAAGTATGATCTAAATGGTCGCAATGTTGCAGGACCACCACCCAAACCCCTGGAAGAATATAGAGTTATTCTTAAGGGAGACGAAATTTTCGTTTCAAAAACAGCTTGAGATAAAAATGAAAAATTTTTTTAGAAGAGTCTATCTCTGGTTTGATGAAAGAACTAACCTGGAAAGTCTTGTAGAGTTTATGGGAAAAAAATATGTTCCTATTCACAGGCATTCCGTTTGGTACTATTTCGGGGGAGTTTCACTTTTTTTATTTATTATTCAGGTAATAACGGGAATATTACTCCTGTTTTATTATAAGGCCAGTACTGATTTAGCATTTGAAAGTGTTCAGTTTATAATGTCAAAGGTTCAATTCGGCTGGCTTATCCGTTCAATTCATGCATGGGCTGCTAACTTATTTATCTTTTCGGTATTTGTTCACATGTTCAGTGTATTTTTTGAAAAGGCATACAGAAAACCACGTGAGGTTACATGGATAACCGGTGCATTAATGTTTTTTTTGGCACTTGGTTTTGGTTTTAGCGGGTACTTATTACCATGGAATCAATTATCTTTTTTCGCCACTAAAGTTGGGTCCGATATTGTTGGTGCGATTCCTTTAATCGGAGAATCGGTCAAGATTTTTATGCGCGGGGGTAATGATGTAACAGGTGCAACCCTTTCACGGCTGTTCGGATTTCATGTAGCTTTATTCCCTGGAATTTTTACTTTTCTTTTGATAATTCATTTAGTGCTTGTTCAAAGACAAGGGATGAGCGAGCCGTTAGAGTTTGAAGCTAAAAAACCCGTCATTGAAAAAAAGAAGATGCCATTCTTTCCTAACTTTATGCTTCGCGATTTACTGCTCTGGTTGATAGTTCTTAACATATTAGCGATACTCGCTGTCTTTTTCCCAGCAGAATTAGGAATTAAAGCTGATCCGTTTGCATCTGCGCCTGCCGGAATTAAACCGGAATGGTATTTTTTATTTATGTTTCAGACTTTAAAATATTTTCCTGCTCATATCTTATTTATTGAAGGTGAACTTCTCGGCATTTTACTTTTTGGTCTTGCCGGTTTATTGTGGCTTCTCGTTCCTTTTTGGGATGTTAAAAGTTCTAAAGGACAGCAAAACCGTTTAATAAATTATATCGGGATTTTTGCTGTCATGTTCATCATTGTTTTAACAATACTTGGATGGACCTCATGAAAAAGTTAACAATGATTTTCTTATTCGGGCTAATATTTTTGATTGCAAATAATATTCGTGCAGCTGAAGATGAGTGTTTAAACTGCCACGAAACAGTCGGGGATAAACCATCGGAATTGTTTAAGAATGATATTCATCATAAAAAAGGTATTCCTTGCTCAGGCTGTCATGGCGGAAACAGTAAATCGGATGATATGGATGCAGCAATGAATAAAGATGCCGGGTTTATTGGAGTTCCCAAAGGAAATCAAATTTCCGAAAGATGCATTATCTGTCATGCAAATCCTGAAACTATGAAAAAATATGGTGCCGATATACCAACAAATCAAATGGAACTTTTATCAAAGAGTGTTCACGGAAGATTGTCTATTAATGGTCAGGATAGAATAGTTCAATGTATAACCTGCCATAATGCACATGGTATTGTTGAAGTTACAAATCCTGCATCACCTGTTTACCCTCTTAACCTTCCAAAAACTTGTGCAAAATGCCACAGTAATGCAGTATACATGCGCAACTATAATCCTGCACTTGCAGTAGATCAGCTAGATAAATATAGGACAAGTATTCATGGAATTAGAAATGCTAAAGGAGATATCAAAGTTGCAGAATGTGCTAACTGTCACGGCAGCCATGGTATTCTGCCGGTCAAAGATGCAAATTCGAGTGTCTATGTAGTAAATATACCGAAGACTTGTGCTAAGTGCCATAGTAATAAATCTTACATGAAAGAATATAATATTCCGACAAATCAGTATGAGGAGTTTTCAAAAAGTGTACACGGAGTTGATCTTCTTGAAAAACATGACTTAAGCGCACCAGCCTGCAATAGTTGTCATGGTAATCATGGTGCGGTACCACCAGGAGTTGAATCAATTTCTGAAGTGTGCGGAACATGTCATGCATTAAATGCAGAGTTGTTTTCTGCGAGTCCCCATAAGAGAGCTTTTGATGAACATCATTATCCCGAATGTGAAACCTGCCATGGTAATCATGGAATTGTTGTTCCAACCAACCAACTTTTGGGAGTTTCCAAAGATGCTATTTGCAGCAAATGCCATACCCCGAATGAAAACGTTAACGGTTATAAAGTTGCAAAACATATGCGGTTATTGATTGATAGTTTGAGTTACTCTGAAAATTTTGCCGATTCTTTAATAAATAATGCTGAGCAAAAAGGAATGGAAATTTCAGAGGCTAAATTTAAATTAAGAGATGTGAACCAGGCTAAACTGGAAGCAAGAACAATCGTTCATGCTTTTAATGAAGAAAAGTTTGACAGCATCGTAGTGAAAAAAGGTTTGGCTACAAGCAATATAGTAATTAATGAAGCCCAAAGTGCTATACATGAATATTATTTCCGGCGAATTGGTTTAGGTATTTCAGTATTAATAATCAGTTTTCTAGCTTTCGTATTATATCTGTATATAAAAAGAATAGAGCGCAATAAATAATTTTTTTTAGAAATTAGATAACCAGGGAGGTTGGTGTGAAATCACTCTCTGAAAATTCCAGTCTTGATGAAATAGTTAGGTTCTTAGTCAAGTTAGATGAAAGAATTTCTAATATTGAAGCCCGCCTCCGGATAGCATCTTTAGAAGAACCTTATATAGAAAAAGAAGAAGTACAGAAAACTTTAGAGATTAAAGAAAATATTAGTAGAGAAGATAATCTTGAATATAGAATAGGACAATTCTGGTTTGCAAAAGTTGGGATTGTAGTATTAATTATAGGTCTTGCTTTTCTTTTAACTTTACCTTATGAAAATTCTCCTTCTGCTTTTCCAACTATTTTAGGATATTTCCTTTCAGGCGGACTGATTGCCCTTTCACAATACTGGCGAAAAAACTTTCCTCATATAAGCGGATTTATATTGGGGGGAGGATTTGTTTTATCTTTTTTTACCACACTGCGGTTATATTATTTCAGTTCAAACCCTACAGTAACAAATCTTAATCTTGAAATTATTCTTTTACTAATTATTAGTGGATTAACATTAATATATTCAGTTAAAAAAGGCTCGGTATATTTAACCGCAGTAAGCCTTACGCTTGGCTACCTAACTGCTATGGTTAGTGATCTGCCATATTTTATTTTTTTAATGCTGGTTCTGTTATCATCGCTTGTGGTTTATTTCACGCTAAAATATAAATGGAACTACCTCATTATATACGGCATAATTATCACTTATTTTATCCATCTGATTTGGTTTTTTAATAATCCTTTGCTTGGAAAACCTTTACAACCCGTATCTAATCCTGGGTTCAATGTAATATTTCTTCTTATTTATGCTTCTGTCTTTTACCTCGGCAATATTTTAAGAGATAAATCTATCTCCGAAAATATTAATGTTGTATTAATTACTGCTCTCAATACTGCAGGCGCTTATTCAATTTTCCTGTTAATTACTTTAACAACAACACATTCTTATGTGGGTTTTTATCATCTTCTCGCTTCAATATTATTTTTAACTTTTTCAATAATTTTTTGGATCAGAGAAAAAAGCCGGCTTTCAACATTCATAATTGCAATGTTCGGTTATCTTGCATTAAGTGTTGCAATTATAATTCAATTCCCGGTGCCCAACTTTTTTATATGGCTTTGCTGGCAAAGTTTGCTTGTTGTTTCAACAGCTGTTTGGTTTAGATCAAAATTTATTGTAGTAACAAATTTTATAATCTATCTTTTAGTTCTTATTGCATATCTCGCAATGGAAGGAAAGATAGATGCTGTCAGCATTAGCTACGGTATAGTTGCATTGTTAAGTGCAAGGGTTTTAAACTGGAAGAAAGACAGACTGGAATTAAGAACCGAATATATGCGTAATGCATATTTAATAATTGCACTTTTCATTATTCCATATGCACTTTTTAACTTCATTCCGGGAGGGCTTGTAAGTATATCGTGGGTTGCGTTAGCATTTTTATACTACATTTTAAGTTTATTATTAAAAAATAAGAAATACCGCTGGATGGCAATCCTTACTCTTTTATTGACCGTTGTTTATGTATTCATTTTAGGTATCACGAGTGAGGATTTTACATACAAAATCATTTCATTTTTGGTACTTGGTGTAGTATTAGTTACAGTTTCACTAATCTACGCACGGTCTAAATCAAAAACCGATACAGCCAAGGAAAAAGAAGAAGGGACAGGAGTATAAAATTATTAAATGTCATTAAGTAGCAGTGCTGGTTTTCAACCCTCACCTCAATCCTCTCCCGGAGGGCGAGGAGATGATAATTCCCTTTCCATTAAGGGAAGGGATATGGTGAGGGTTTTTTATTAATTTAAAAATCCCACTCTATATTATTATAGCAGGGAAAACTATCTTTAGTACATAAAATTTTCTGAACCGGTTTGCTCTTCAATCATATCATATTCTTAAACCAACTTACTTTGGATCTTTAACTCTACTCAATTTAATTTTGTATATATGTCAATTGAAAATCTGTTAGAGAATTTACAGAAAGGGGATTTTAAATCTTTCAGGATTTTAATTGATGAACACCAGAAAAAAGTATTAAATACTTGCTTCAGGTTTGTAAACAATTGGGAAGATGCTGAAGATTTAGCGCAGGAAGTATTCATTGAAGTTTACAAATCTATCTCTTCATTTCGCGGGGAATCAAAAATATCGACCTGGATTTATAGGATCGCAGTTACCAAATCATTGGATTTTATAAGAAAGAAGAAAAGAAAGAAACGGTTCGCAATTCTTAAAAAAGTTTTTAGTGATGATACTTTAACTGATGAAATCACTGATACTGAAAATTTAAATCCGGACACCAAAATAGAACAAGAGGAGAGAATTCGAATTTTAAATAATGCCCTTGAGTCATTACCCGATAATCAAAGAGCTGCATTTACCCTAAGTAAATATGATGAAATGAGTTATAAAGAAATTTCAGAAATTCTAAATACAACAATTCCTTCGGTTGAATTTAATTTACAGGGCAAAAAGTAATTTAAAGAAGAAGCTCTATAAATATTATGAAAAGAAAATAATTTGACAGCGCAGGTTTTTTCCACTAATGACGTCAAATATAATGTGTGAGGAGGAATATGAAGAAAGAAGAAAAAATAAGGCTGGAAGTAGAGAAAACACTTAATGCTTTCGATAAAATTGAAAGTATTGATGAAAATCCTTTTTTGTATACACAGATCCAATCTGAAATTAAAAGCTTACAAATTAAAGAAAAGAGACTGATTCTTAGAGGAAATATTATTCGCCCGGTAATTTTATTCCTTATTTTGATCATAAATGTTTTTACTGCTATATTTTTCTTAAGCTTTAAAAGTGAAACTACTTCTACAAACCAAACCTATCTTTCTGCTATTTCTTCCGAATATTCAATAAGTCATTCTTATTACTCACAATTAAATAAAATGATAGGGAATTAAGATGGATATTCTTGCAAAACAAAAATTGACCAACATCCTAATAGTAATTTTAGTAGTTATTAATATTGCCAGTCTTTCATTTATATGGTTTAGAGAATTAAATCATCCTCAATTACCTTCCCCACCAACTCCTCCTAACCGTGAGAATGTAAATCGTTTTCTCGATAGAGAATTGGACCTAAACGCAGATCAAGAAAAAAAGTTTGATGAGATTCGAAAAGAACATTTTGAAGCTACAAGAAAGTTTGAGGATAAAATAGCGGAATTTAAGAAAGAAATTTTATCTGAGTCATTTAATCAAAACCCTGATATGCAAAAAATAACATCTTTAGCTGATAGTATTTGTTCGGCACAAAAAAGTTATGAGATGTTTTTATCTGGACATTTTCAAAAGCTGTCATCTATATGTAAACCGGGGCAAAGAGAAAAACTAAAAGATATTTTCTTTTCATCATTCAGCCCGAAAGAACCACCTATGCCGCCTCCTCCGCGGAGAAATATGCGGCCAGGTCATCCAAGAGCGCCACATTAGTACTTATAAAAATGAATCTCCTGGCGAGGTGATACTGTGGTCTGCTTTTGTGAAAAAAATTTTGACCTCTCCTTAATAAAAGATTGACATGGCGGATCAATTTTATTCATGCATAATATGAGCAAGCAAAAAATTTTGCATGAATATATGAGTCTATTACCTTGCACTTGATCCCGCACGTAAACTTTTTTGATTTGCTATTTAAAATTATTTTGCATTTATTTTATTGATTAAAAATCATATTCCCGAAATTTCTTTACTGCCACAAATGTATTTTATATTTTTAGTTCGTTATCAAATTATAAACATTAGAGGATGATAAAGTTATGGGCGTTATTATGCAGGCTTTTTATTGGGATTGTGCAAAACTTGAAAATAAAGTAGGGGAATGGTGGAATTTCATTAATAATGAAATACCTTCATTAAGTAATATCGGATTTACTGCATTATGGCTGCCTCCTGCTAATAAAGCTGCAAATCTTGGTGGTTTGTCTATGGGTTATGATCCATATGATTATTATGACCTAGGAGATATTGATCAAAAAGGATCGATAAAAACTCTTTTCGGATCCAAAGCTGAATTGTTAAAATTAATTGGAACAGCACATAACAATAAAATGCAGGTTTATGCCGATTTGGTTTTAAATCATAACAGCGGTGCGGATGCTGAAGAAGTAAACCCGATTACCAATCAAAAAAGATGGACTAAGTTTTCGCCAAAGAGTAAAAAATTTCCACGCGATTGGAAATGTTTTCATCCTTCTCCTTATGAAACATGGGATAACGGAACTTTTGGTGATATGCCTGATTTATGTCATCGTGATCCTTTTGTTTATACCGAACTCCTGGAATATGCAAAATGGCTGATAGAAGAAATAGGTTTTAACGGTTTCAGGTATGATTGTGTTAAAGGATATGGCGGGTGGATGGTTCGTGCAATCCAGGAATTAAGGGGAATAAAAAATGATATAGGATATAAACCTTTTGGTGTTGGTGAATGCTGGGACAGTGATCGAAATATACAAGAATGGTTGAATGAAACAAATGCATGGTCGGATAATCCTGCAAGTGCTTTTGATTTTCCTTTGAGATACAGACTAAAGGATCTTTGCCAGGTTTATGGTTTCAGTTTAAAAAATCTTACCGAAAGCGGAACAGTTTTAACGGATTCTCCTTCGCTTGCAGTTGCTTTTGTTGAAAATCATGATGTAGTTAGAGATGATCCCATAGTTGAAGATAAAATGCTGGCTTATGCCTTTATATTAACTCACGAGGGTTATCCCTGTGTTTTTTGGCAGGATTATTATACATGGAACCTTGCTCAAGAAGATAATCTTAGCGGTATAGCTGCACTTGTAAAAGTGCATGAAAATTATGCCGGCGGAACTACATCTGTTTTATATGTTGATGATAATCTTTATATAATGCAGCGCAACGGATTTGAAAATCAAAGCGGATTAATTTTTGTCTTAAATAATCAGAACACCTGGAATGGAACCTCGGTTCAGACTAAATGGAAAAATACTAAATTTGTTCCAATGGCATGGAGGGGAGATGATCTTGGAACTTCACAAGAAAAATACAGCCAGGAAAACGGCTGGTCTGATTTTTGGGCTCCTCCAAGAGGTTACTGTGTTTATGTTCCGCAAGTATAAAATCCAATTCTGTATTTTAAAACTTGCAAAATCTTTATTTTAAATTTCGTTCGGGTATATTTAAACCAATCTCCTGAAATTCTTTCATTTCTATTATGTGTTTTAAATAATTACTGCTTTCGGCTTTTATTACTATTTTACCAGAAATAATCAGGATAATTTTATGGATCCAAAATTTGATAGTAATAAAAGAAAAGTAACAGAATTTTATGATCTTGCTTTTAATAAGTGTAAACCAAAAGAAGCCATAGAAAAATATGTGGGTGATGTTTACATTCAGCATAATCCTATGGTTCCAAATGGTAAGGATGGATTTATCAATTATTTTCTAAATCTTGCTGAAAAATACCCGGGTAAAAAAGTTCATTTTGTTAGAACTTTAGCCGAAAATGATCTGGTAGTTGTGCATTGCAAACAGGAATGGCCGGGAGATAGTGATTATGCCGGTATAGATATTTTCCGTCTTGATGAAAATGGAAAAATAGTTGAACACTGGGACGTTAACCAGCCGGTACCTGAAAAATCCGAAAATAGCAACACAATGTTTTAATTTCAATTTCCTTTTTTATTAACTAAGTTTGGAAAACGTTTTCTTCCTTTAAATATTAAATAAAATTATGGATTATGAAATATTAGCCGGGTTTTTAGCAGGAATGATTATCCTTTCGGCAACACCTGGGCCCGGTGTTTTTGCTTCAATGTCCAAAGCTGTTTCCGATGGATTTAAGTCATCTCTTTTCTTTATAGGTGGATTGGTTATAGGTGACAGTATCTTTTTAATTTTTGCAGTTATCGGGATGTTGGCAATTTCAAAAATTTTGGGGGAAATGTTTTTCGTTATTAAGATTGCAGGAGGGGTCTATTTAATTTTTCTAGGGATTAAAGCTTTCTGCAAAAAACATTTCAATCTATGTTTAAAAATAGAAATTAAAAAAAATAATTTCCAGACAATTTTAAGCGGGTTGCTGGTTACACTTGGCAACTCGAAGCCTATTTTATTTTATGCAAGTGTTCTTTCTACTATTATTTTTTTTCAAAAATTAATTTAGCAGATATATTAATTATGATTTTATTAATAGCCTTACTCTCTTTTGCTGTTCTTGGTTCATACTGTTATTTTGCTAGTCTTTCAAGAAAATTAATTATTAAAGAAACATCACAAAAGAAAATCAATAAAATTGCCGGTGTAATAATGTCAGCAACAGGAACTTATATTGTACTTAAATGAAGATGCTGGTGAACTAAGATGTTATAACTAATTGTTATATAAATTGTTTGGATAAAATATCTTTATTAAGGAGAACAAAAATGCAATACATGCCATCTGAATCCCGCTATAAGAATTTTGAATATATCCGCTGTGGGAAAAGCGGGCTTAAGCTTCCTCCTATTTCGCTTGGTTTGTGGCATAATTTCGGCGGAGTCGATGTTTTAGAAAACTGTCGTAGAATGATTCACAGTGCTTTTGATCTTGGTATAACTCACTTCGATCTGGCGAATAATTATGGTCCTCCTTACGGATCTGCAGAAGAAACATTCGGACATATTCTTGGAAAATATTTAAAAAGTTATCGTGATGAATTAATTATTTCTACAAAGGCCGGCTGGGACATGTGGCCAGGTCCTTACGGAAATTTTGGTTCAAAGAAATATTTAATAGCAAGTCTTGATCAAAGCTTAAAAAGAATGGGACTCGAATACGTAGATATATTTTACCATCATCGCCCGGATCCTGAAACACCCCTTGAGGAAACCATGAATGCACTTTATCATATTGTTAGAAGTGGTAAAGCCCTGTACGTTGGTATATCTCAATACAAACCGGAAGATACAAAAAAGGCAGTAAATGCTTTAAAAGAATTAGGGATCCATCTATTAATTCACCAGCCGAAATACAGTATGTTTGAAAGATGGGTTGAAGGCGGTCTTCTTGAGGTGCTTGAAGAAGAAGGCATAGGCAGCATAGTTTTTTCTCCGTTGGCGCAGGGTCTTTTAACTAACAAATATCTAAATGGAATCCCCGAAGATTCGAGGGCTGCTAAAAAAGGTACTTTCTTAAAGCGTGAAAACATTACAGAAGAAGTAATCCAAAAAGTTAAAAAGCTTAATAACCTGGCAAAAAAACGTGAGCAGTCCTTAGCGCAAATGGCAATCGCCTGGGTTCTAAGAAAACCTGCAGTTACCTCTGCATTAATCGGTGCAAGCAAAGTATCTCAAATAGAAGATGCGGTCGGTTCTTTAAAGAATTTGAAATTTAGTGATGAAGAATTAAAATCTATTGACAAAATATTAGCAGGTAAATAATTTTTAAAAATTTTTAGAAAAAACATTTTTAATAAAATAATTATCGGAGGGCAATATATAAATTTTTTATTATGACTATTAGACAAAATATTTTGAAGATGTTTTATCCTTTATTAATGAAGATGAACGGGTATTCGGATAAAAATGCTAAGATCTTACACAACAAAAATAATATACTTCCCCATTCCTCTTTTTATAATTTAAAATCTATTGATAATTCCGGCAGTGAAATAAGTTTTGAACAATTTACGGGTAAAAAGATATTAATAGTTAATACGGCTTCTGATTGCGGTTATACTGCTCAATATAATTCTCTGCAAAAACTATACAGCAGTGCTAAAGAAAGATTAATTATTTTAGGTTTTCCATCTAACAATTTTGGAAAACAGGAAAAAGGAAATGA
>Ga0315554_1000223_pt1 | contig 32116 bp, 30 predicted proteins | sample SalMarSW160370MG_FD_202114 | JGI IMG/M metagenome (GOLD analysis project Ga0315554, IMG submission 202114) | Salt marsh sediment microbial communities from the Plum Island Ecosystem LTER, Massachusetts, United States - Salt Marsh Sediment SW1603-70 ...
TGTTTTACGCACCGCTGCACGCCAAGTCGATAAGAGGCACTCTCTACGGCGAGACACATCCCACCGAAGACCTGCCCAGCCTGATGGAGGTGATGAACACCGGGACTCTGAAGACCGACAAGCTGGTCACCAGGCTGATTACTCTGGACGACCTCGATGAGGTGCGTGAGGCGATATTAGCCAGGAAAGTCATCGGACGGTGGGTAATTAAATACGACTAGCGGATATTTCACAATAACGGAAATTTACCCCTACACGCAATCATTTATCAAGGTATTTAGTAAAACCTTCAACATTTGATTAATACGTCAAAAAGGAGGTCACTTCCGGTTTTTGTAATATATGCAACTGCTACTCGCAATCTCTGAATCTGAATATCCCCTAAAGAGGCTAGCCCCAGTAATACCTAGCCTTTTTTGTCTTCGTTTTGCCTAATTATCTTCATTGTCAATCACTTTTGATATTTACTCATGTATTAAACTTGAATTATTCTATAAACAAGTAATTTGTTGGTTAACAATAGCTTATTTTGTTACCTCGTGGATAAAAATGGTTCCTTATTTTCTCCATTATTTCATACCTAGACATCAGGCGTAAAATTTAGCGGACCTTTTTTTGAATAGTGAAGTGATTCCCTACTAGGCTATTTTATACTTGTTGATTATCTCAGGATCTAGCTCAAGCCCTATTCCCGGTTTATCTGATATCTCGAAATATCCGTCTATTACCCGAGGTGGGTCCTTGTAGATTATGTCCCACCACGGCATATATTCAACTATAAGTCCGTTGGGAATTCCCGCAATCATATGTACGGAAATATCATGGAGACAGTGACTGACCACAGGTAGGTTATATGCTTCAATCAGAGCTGCGATTTTCATCCACTCGGTTATACCGCCGGCACGCAACACATCAACGATAACTATATCTACCGCCTTGTCTTCAACAATGCGGCGGAAACCGTACTTGGTCGAAAAAGTCTCGCCGGCAGCGACCGGTACATCCACAGCTGCAGCTACCTGGGCCAGTGCAGATGTGTCCTCTAGGCAAATATCGCCATTATGAAGTCCCACCGGGTCTTCCAGCCAGTAAGGATTAAGGGGCTCAAGTGCTCGTGCAATTCTGATGGCCTCCGTTACTGTCCATGACCAGTGGCCCTCAACCATTATGTCGACGTCATTACCAACGGCTTCGCGAATGGCCTTGAATCTTTCCGTATTTTCTTTATGTGTTTTGGCTACCATTTTCATTTTCATGGCACGGTGGCCCTCTGTGACTAGGGAAGCAGCCTGTTTCTGTAACTCGTCTATGCTTAGAAAGCCCCATAGCCAGTTGCTGGCATAAACTGGTACCTTGTCCCTGAAACCGCCGAGTAAACGGGCTAGCGGTAACTTCAATGCTTTTGCCCGTAGGTCCCAGAAGGCTATATCAATTGCACCTATGGCATTAATCCCATAGCCGCCCCATTGTCCTGTATGTTTCAGGGCTGCATGAAGGTCTTTCCATGTTGCAGCCCAGCGGGAAATATCCTGCCCAATCACTACTTCTTCAAGGTCATCTATACTAGCTTTGAGCGAATTAACTTGGGAATCATTGAAGGCATAAGCAAGGCCAAATCCTTCTAATCCTTCGTCTGTCATTAATTGCACTATTACCGGATTGATTCTGGGTTTTGTATTTCCGAAGAACATGCGCAGATTCATTGGCAGGGACAATAGCGTAGTATGCATTTTATTTACTTTCATTCTTTACTCCTTATATTTTATCAGGGTCTCATCACGGATATAGAAATGCAATTGACCGTAAACTGTATTGCCTTTAAGGTAAGTTACTGGATTGATTTACCTGATTAGCCGTCTTTATTTTACTAGGCCGGCACTTTCAGGACACCGTCTAACAGACTTTTAATCAGGGCGTCGCAGCTTCTCGCAGGATTTTGATACATGCTCAACCTATATTCCATTTTAGCCTGTAAAAGTATGTCAAAGCCCGAAGGCAATAATCGTTTAGTCCTTTTTGCCTATCCTTATAGCCATAGCCTGGCAATTCTCCGGAACAAAAAGAATCAGTCTACGTAGGTAGTGCCATGCTCGCCGGAGAGACCGATCAGGAAGAACGCGTAAGGCCTATCGACATATCTAGCAATTACCGGGTTATGCGGCAATCCTCTGGAACATATGACGGCGGTGGGTTTATCAAAGATATATCTTTCATGTTCTTCACCCATATCTATCGAGATTTCCGCTCCCAGGTAATCTATATCACTCGGGTCGGTCCCGACGAAAACTAGGACTTCATCGGTGGGATGGACATGCGCTCCGTCCGAATCCCCTGGTCCGCGGTGCCAGACGCCGGGCGACTTGTAGAAACCCCAGGTAAAGTTGAGATTCAGCCCTTCCAGATGGTCTCTACCGTTCAGCCATACTATACTGTCAGCATTTCCAGGTCCGTTGGCAAAAGCGTCTTTCGGCACTTTCAGATTCTTCATTGCCTCCGTATCCATGCTGCCGACACTCAAGGGTTTAACCAGATGTTCGTATTTTCTTTTTGCCATTTCAGTTACTCTCCTCAATTAAGGATTATGGTATACCTGTCCCGATAATACAGCAGACTTCATAAATTAGTATTTTTGACCTGATGACTACTACGTCAGAGTGATTATAATCCTTTCTCCACTACTCAATCAATATCCTGGCTTTGCGGTATAGTTAAAAAGGTCCGGTCAATTTCACGCCTGACGAGTAAGTATAGAAGAATAAAGTAAAAAAGGAACCTTTTTAGTTTTCTATATGGGGAGCTCGACTCTCTTGCTTTTCTTTTCTTTATCGACTATACTCATTTCCAATCGCATAACTCACTGGGTTATCGACCACCATCTCCTGAGGCTATTTTGTTTATGGTAACGACTTAAAAAGTAGTATCACTATGGGGGGCAGGTTAGTGTAACAGTAGATATATTGCTGATGGATAAGCTTTGTAATTTCCAGGTAATGCGTACGACAGCCAGCTCAGATATAAATAAAAATAATAGAGGAAATATGGCAGAAAAGGAGAAAGGTAGTATGGTAGATTCAGCAGAAAAAACACTTATCAGGGACATCAGCTTTTGCGGTGTACCTGAGAACGGTTCCAACGCCTCGATGGTGGACGTAAAGAATGGCAAGATCATCCGTATCCGCCCGATGCACTACGATTGGAAGTACGATCCCAAGAAGGATATGAATCCGTGGAAGATGGAAATACGGGGCAAGACCTTCGAGCCCAGCATGAAGACCCTGATTCCGCCTTTCTCCATCGCCTACAAGAAACGCGTCTATTCACCGGCGCGTATCCGCTACCCTATGATACGTGCCGACTTTGACCCCAACGGCGAGCGCAACCCGCAGAACCGTGGACTCAGTAAGTATAAGCGTATTTCCTGGGACCAGGCTCTTGACATCATAACCAGCGAGATGAATCGAATCAAGGAGAAGTACGGTCACACTGCCATTCTCTACCAGTGCGACCAGCACGGCGAAAATAAGGTCGTACAGGCCTGCCACGGCGCCGGCCGTAAGCTATTGCGCCTGTGGGGTGAGTACACGCTGCAGATCCGACAGCCAGACAGCTGGGAAGGCTGGTGGTGGGGAAGCAAGCACTTCTGGGGCTGTGAACCGGTTGGCCAGGGGATGCAAAGCAACCTGCTCTACGATATCTCGAAGAACACCGAACTGCTCCTCTTCTGGGGCTGCGATCAGGAAACTACACCGTGGGGATGGCAAGGCCAATTGCCGAGCCGATTAAGCTATTGGTGGACGGAACTCGGCATCAAGCAGATCTACGTATGTCCTGATCTTAACTATGCCGCCGCTGTGCACGCCGACCGTTGGGTCCCGGTCCTGCCAAATACAGACGCGGCGTTGTATCTTGCAATTACTAATCACTGGTTCAAGAAAGGAACGTACGAAAAGGATTACCTCAAGACTCACGCCGTTGGCGTCGAGAAGTACAAGGCCTACGTCATGGGCGAAGAAGACGGAGTGCCCAAGACACCCAAGTGGGCGGCATGCATAACTGGCGTGCCATCCCGTCTGATAAAAGCGCTGGCCGAGGAGTGGGCGAGCAAGCGTACCACCGTGGTTATTGGCAACGGCGGACCTGGCATTCGTGGCCCCTATGCCACCGAGCCAGCCCGCCTGCAGGGCATCTGCCTGGCCATGCAAGGACTTGGTAAGCCAGGCATAAACCAAGCCAAGATGATCGAGTGGGGACTCTTTGACATGCCAGATCAGTACGCTCAGCCCAAACCGCTGCGAGTACCCTACCTACGCACGGCCTACACTGGCGGCCACCCGTCCGACACCAACCACCCATCGTTTATCCCGAAGACGTACGTACCCAAAGCTATTCTCGAAGGTGAGTGTGAATGGTGGGGTTGCGAGTCCGAAACTAGCGACCGTACAAATCAGTTCATACACTACAAGTACCCGGCGGATGGCTGCTCAAAGATCCACATGGTCTGGACCGACTCACCATCATGGATCACATGCTGGAACTCGGGCAACGATTACATCAGGGCCATGCGCCATCCCGACATCGAGTTCATGTTCGCACAGCACCCGTGGTTGGAGAATGACTGCTTACTGGCCGATATTATACTGCCCGTAAACACCAAACTCGAGGAGGATGACATCGCCGGCGATATCTTCAGTGGCCAGTACAACCTGCTATTCCCGGAACACAAGTGCATCGAGCCTCTCGGCGAGTCATTCAGTGACTACGAGATCGCCTGCAAGCTTGCCGAGCGCCTGGGGTTATTAGAACAATATACCGGTGGCAAGTCCATCCCTGAGTTGATCAAATACGGCTGGGAGACTTCCCGCTGTAACGACCTTATCAGCTGGGAGGAGCTTAACGAGAAGGGATACTACGTAGTACCCACAGCCGATGATTGGGAGGATGTATCCGCCGGCTTCTACAATTTCTACAGGGACCCGGAGAAGTATCCGCTTTCGACACCGACCGGTAAGCTCGAGTTCGAGGCCACCGGCCTTCTCCAACACTTCCCGTTTGATCTCGAGCGGCCACCAGTGCCGAAGTGGATCGCAAAAGGCATAAGCCACGAGGAGACCATCGGCACCGAACGATCTAAGAAGTATCCGCTGCTCGTGTGCTCCAACCATCCGCGTTGGGGCGTACACTCGCAGCACGACGACATCACTTGGCTGCGTGAGATCGAGACCTGCAAGGTAAAGGGTCCCGATGGCTATCAGTATCATCCGGTGTGGCTGCACCCCTTAGAGGCAGAGAAGCGCCACATCAAGCATGGGGATATCGTCTCGATCTACAATGACCGTGGCACTACGCTGGGAGGTGCATACATCACCGAGCGCATCATGCCTGGTGTGTTGTATATCGATCACGGTGCGAAGTGGGATCCGATCGTGCCCGGGGAGATTGATCGTGGCGGTGCCATAAACACAATCGTGCCCCGCAATACCACTTCGAAAAACGCTGTAGGCCATGCGGTCAGCGGCTTCCTAGCAGAAGTCGAAAAAACAGACATAGAAGAACTCAAGCGCAAGTATCCAGAAGCCTTCGAGCGACCCTTCCACTCATGTGCTGGTCCCGGCTTAGAGGCATTCATTATAAGAGGTAAATAATGGGTAATGTCCTGATTATCAACTACGATATCTGCAACGGTTACACGAAACATAAAACCATTGTTTCAGGTGGAGTTCGACTCTCCCCCGTCTCCAGTAGGAAAATTCAAACGCCACTGCTCATTGTGGCGTTTGAATTTTATATATATCAGATAGTAGATTTTGTTTACATATAATGGTGGGTGTATAATTCGATTATCTAAAAATATTACCTTATGAGATGTATAAATAGCGAAGAATGTTCAGGTTTCAACCAATACCATACACAATAAATATGGATAGGTAATATACCGAATTCTATATTAATTAATAAACGGAGGTATTAAATGGACGATCAGAAATATCCTGAAGGATGGATAGTGGTCGATCATATCATTCCTGGTGTTACTCCCGAAATGATTGATTGGTGGTGGGTTAATATGGAAAAAGGGTATGAACTCTGGTGCCCTGAAGAACATAAGGGTTTCAAATGGGAAATCAAGCCACCAATAAATGGCCACATTGGTGCGGTCCAGATTGCCACGGAGAGCATAGATTACGGACCGGTCATGAACCTCCGTATTGAATGGGTAGACCCAAATATTGGAACCCCGGAACAAAAAGACTTTTGGACTTATGAACACCTTCTCACCGCCGGTACAACCGGCACACAGCCTGGCACTAAACCTCGGGTTATGCTTTCTCATCAGTGGGAGACTATTCCCGGTGGATGTAAAATGCGTTCCTGCATGCACGGATCACCAGAACCACCTCCTGGCAGTGGGTCGGTTCAACCTCAATCCGGTTCGTTTCAACATCCAAGCGGGAAAAAGCCTACCGGCGGTGGTTGGCGGGTGCACAATATTGCTGAAGTAAGTACGTTTAAGGCTTTCCTGCCGGCATTATGGGGAATCTGGCAGGCTGTTCCCGACCCAGCTATCAACCGCCAATGCTCGTTAAAGATTAAAAAAGAAGGTTCTCGTATTACCTACGTATAGCGATAAGGAGAGCGATAAAGTGGAAACCACATCAAAGAACTGGATTATAGAAATAAAAATTGACCTGGATATTTGTAAAGGATGCAAATCATGTATGAACGCCTGTTTTGTTGACGTTATTCGCTGGGACGAGGAAAATGAAAAACCGATCGCAGCTTATCCAGAAGATTGTGTCTGGTGCCTAGCATGTGAACTAGCCTGTCCGGAACAGTGCATTGACGTGATCCCGAATTATCCGGCCCCATTACGGTCATCCTACTAACCGTTATCCATTGGAAGGGAGGCATACATGGCAAAGTTAGAGGATCTGGGAAATGTTATATCTGCAGATGTGTTAATAGTAGGAGGCGGAATTGGCGGTCTGGCCACAGCGATAAAGGTAAAAGAAGAAAATCCGAATGCCGATGTGCTTATCGTTGAGAAACAAACAACCGGCTGGGCTGGTAAGGCAACCAAGATCGGCGGGATCTTAGCCTTTCTTGGACCGAACGATAGTGCCGATAAATTTCTTGATTTTCAGATCAGTACGTCTGGCTTCTACCTGAATGATCAAGAACTATTATCCAAATATGTGCACAGTTCCTACCAATCCATCGAACAATTTGTAGAATGGGGCGCCAGACTCGCGCGAACCCCGGACGGCAAGCTCGTTACAAGCCGGGCTTTCTGGGCTCCGGAATGGTCGACTACTTTTATTGATATCGACATGATGCTGCCAATGCGATCCCGGGCTCGTAAAATGGGAACCAAAATATTGAATAAAATCCACGTTGTTGAACTTGTGCAGCAGGATAATCGTGTGGTTGGTGCAATTGGCTTTGATATTGTAAGTGGCCGCTTCCATATCTTCAAGTCTAAAGCCACTGTATTGGCCAATGGCAGTTGTGGGTACAAAGTGAGGAGGTTCTGGGTAGCCGGGACGGGAGACGGAATTGCGGCAGCCTATAGAGCTGGTGCTGATATGAGGAACGCTGAATACGGTAATCTTTACGGCCACACGGTGTTCCAGGAAACCGACAGCGGCATGGTAGGTTCTACCTTTCTAGTGAACGCCTTGGGTGAGAACTTGCCCGAAAAATACCTGCCTGATATGGGACCGGCGGGTGTGTTTTTGCCGGTGCAGCTAGCCATCGGCTTGGAAAAGGAAGTTGCTGAGGGGAGAGGCCCGATATATTTTCAGCCGCCAAATTCAGCGCCTCCGGCTGGATTTCAGATTGATCTGCCCAAACTCAATGAATGGCGAAAACGCATGGAGGCTAAAGAAAGGAAAGCCGGACTATCTCCTGATGTGAGACATGAAATAGGGGTACCTTTGCATGGTGAGACCTCGTGTATAAAAGTTGATCATGAAATGAAGACCAGTCTTGAAGGTTTATGGGCAATTGGTGATACCAGCTACGCCGGTTCTGCATTGGCAGGAGCAGTGGCTTCACCTCCCGGTGTGACCCCAGGCTCCGGCATTATGTACGCAGTGATCAGTGCAGGATGGGCTGCTCCTTCGACAGCTCGTTATGTTTCTGAAGTTGCCCCAATTGAAATTGATGTTGCAGAAATGAAAGCGTTAAAAAATGTAATCTTTACTCCTATGCAGAACAACAGAGGTTTTTCACCAGGGGATGCTATCACTATGTTACAGGAAGTCACGGCACCGATGAAATATAACCTTCGACGGAGTAAAGAACGTTTGGAAGAAGCCCTAGCTAAGCTAGATAATCTGAAAGATAAGCTTCCAGCTCTACAGGCAAAAGACCATCACTACTTAAGCAAATGCCACGAGGTGAGGAGCATGACGTTATGTGCTGAATTGACATTTAAAGCAGCTTTAGTGAGGACAGAAAGCCGGGGATTTCATTTCCGGGAAGATTTTCCTGAACGTGATGATAAGAATTGGCTTAAGTGGATAATCCTCAAACAAGATGAAGGGGAGATGAAGCTTTCAACCCAACCGATACCAATTGGTAAGTATAAATTTCAACCAACCACCTAACTCAATCTATCTTTGATTTTTGAATAAGATTTGTCCGATGAATCGTGTCTTGGAAAGTGTATGGTAAACGAGTTGATCCTTCAAGAATACCGATGTTACTGGTAATATTATCTCCATGATCTGTCTCTAATGTACCAATTTAAACAAAACACAAAATTGTTTCAGGTAGAGACAGGGTCTGCTTGCTTTCCCCGTCTAAAAGACTAAAAAGGAACGTTAACTATATAGAACTGCATGACAGAGAGTTTATCCCAAGAATCTCTAAACTTGAAAATAGACATATTTTTGGATCACCATTGCTTAATTAATTCTGTCTTATTACCTAGGCTTCTTGACTTTATTGTGAGTGTCCGATATTATGACTCTACCGGAAAAATATCTTGGGAGAAAAACCTCCATATACTACCTGTTTGTTGTTGAATCATATAAATATTAAAAAAGGAGGATATAAACAAATGGGGAAATATGCGAAATATGTAAACGAATTAAGGTTATGGACAGAGCTGATACGCCCGTCGTATCGAGGTAAGATAGCAGATTTTACTTTATTATTCGATCAAAAGGTTTTCCCGGAAGCTAAAATCTGGGTCGAGACGTTCCATGTCTATGCACCGGGTTCCGGAGTCATGGTACCCGGTGAATTACCGATGTTAATCGAAGGTAAAGAGGTACCCGGCGACGGTGAGCAACACGCCCATCCCGACTTTGATGAGCTCTTTCTTTTTTTCGGGAGTAATCCACATGATGTTTTATCTCTGGGGGGCGAAGTCGAGTTCTGGCTGGGCGAAGGAGAAGATGCCCAGAAATTTATCGCCAATGCACCAACTGCCGAGTGGGTCCCACGTGGTGTAGCGCATAATCCGCATTATTTCAGCAAGATAAACAACCGCGATATGCCCATAATCGAGATGGCCATCGCCATGACGCCCACCTATAGCCTCGCTCCCGGCGCTTCTCGCTCAATTCCACTACCGCCGGCCTTTTCCTTTGATAAAGTAGGACAGGAGCAAAAGGGCAAAGGGCTATATACGCAATATGTTAATGAAATAAAGTTCGCTATGGACCGTTTGTTTCCATTTCAACGTGGTATGGTAGCCGTGCCGACTCTGATGTTCGATAAGAACATATATCCAGAAGCCAAGATCTGGGTTGAGATTTTTCATGTGTACGCGGCGGGTTCCGGAATAGGACTCCCCGGCCTGGAGCCGGTTATGCTAAATGGCGGCATAGTAGGCGGCAGCGAGGGTGGCGGCCACGCGCATAACTTCGACGAGCTCTTTCTTTACGTCGGTCTTGACCCGCACGACACCTTGAACCTGGGGGGTGAAGTTGAGTTCTGGCTGGGTGAGGGAGACGAGGCGGAAAAGTTTGTCACCACCAAAGCGACAGCGGCTTGGGTCCCGGGGGGTGTTGTACATAATCCACAATACTTCAGGAGGGTTGATAGACCCTTCCTTATGGTGGTTATCGCCCTGACGGGCGAATATGCCACGGACGGTATGCGTCAGGCTCCTTTACCGCCGGGCTTCAAACTTTAAAGGAGAACTGAGTACCAAAAACGACATTTCACGAGACAAGCAGGGGATAAATGACCATTTTATTCTCGGCATCTCTGAATAAAAGGACCTAATATTTAAACGGAAACCTTGGCTTTTCAGAATTTTACCGCAAAATAAAGCGGGGGGATAAAATGACAACATCAAGAAAAGACAGCCAAATTTTTACCAACTGTACCACCGGCGGGCCCGTTAATGTCTACGTGAAGGAGGGGAGGATAACACGCATCGAGCCGCTGGAGCTCAGCCAGGATGACCCAACCTGGGTTATAGAGGCGCGCGGCAGGAAATTCTCTCCGGAAAACATCGCGAGAGTCTCCTCGTATGCCCTGGCGGAAAGGTCGAGAATATATGGGAACAGCCGCATTCTTCATCCTCTGATAAGGGAGGACTTCGACCCAGAAGGAGACAGGAAGGCCAGAAACAGGGGCAAATCAGGCTATAAGGAAATAAGCTGGGATGAAGCACTGGATATTCTCTGTGATGAAATAAAACGTATACGTGGAAAATACGGCCCTGGGGCCATGTTGAGTACACCTTCCTCACATCATAATTGGGGAAACGTAGGTTATCGTCATAGTACCTATTTTAGATTTATGAACATTCTTGGTTATACCTACGCCGATCATAACCCGGACAGTTGGGAAGGCTGGCACTGGGGAGCCATGCATAACTGGGGATTTTCCTGGCGTTTGGGAATCTCAGGGCAATATGACCTTCTGGATGATGCTTTGAAAAACTCCGAGATGATAGTTTTCTGGTCAAGTGATCCTTCGACCACTAGCGGCATATATGCTGGCCAGGAATCAGCCATAAGGCGTTTGTGGTTGAAAGAACTAGGCGTCAAAATGGTCTTTATAGATCCTTTTTACAATTTTACTGCTGTAAACTACTCCGATAAATGGTTTGCTCCCAGACCGGGAACGGATACGGCGATGGCGGCCGCTATAGCCTATGTCTGGCTCACTGAAGACCTTTATGACAAAGAATATGTTGAAAAGCGTACCTATGGTTTTGATAAATGGTGTGACTATCTTATGGGCAAGGAAGACGGTATTGCCAAGACACCGGAATGGGCAGAGAAAGAATCATTAATCCCCGCCCGCGATATTAGAGCCCTGGCACGGGAGTGGGGTAAGAAGAAGACCATGCTGGCGGCGGGGGGATTAGGCGGCTGGGGGGGTGCCTGCCGAACCGCCTACGGAACAGAATGGGCCAGGATGATGGTACTATTAGCCGCGATGCAAGGACTGGGCAAACCGGGCAGCAACATCTGGTCAACAACGGGTGGTGCTCCGTTTAATGCTGACTTCGTTTTCCCGGGATATGCCGAAGGAGGTATATCCGGCGACCCGGCAAATTCTGCAGCCCACTTCCAGATGATTTCGCGGGGTGTAACCATGCACCCGGTTAGTTCATCACTAAATAATCCGGGAGGCCAGCATATACCGAGGATTCTGGTTCCCGAATGTATCATGAATCCGCCCCAGGAGTGGAGAGGTAAGGGCTTCTGCGGTAATTCCACCGAGACCCAGTTTATGCAATATAAATACCCCGAAGATGGATTCTCCGAGTTAAAGATGTTCTGGCGCTATGGCGGCGCCTACATCGGCACGATGAATAATACGAATCGATGGGTTAAGATGTACCAGAGCCCTAATCTGGAATTCGTTGTTAATCAGTCCATATATCTGGAAGGGGAAGCCCAATTTGCCGACCTGATACTCCCGGCCTGTTCCAACTTTGAAAGATGGGATATCAGCGAGGCAGCTAACTGTTCCGGCTACATTCCTCACTCGTCTTACGGGACCAATCGCCGGATGATTATTTTTCAGAAGAAATGCATAGAACCCCTGGGAGAATCAAAATCGGACTATGATATATTTTGTATGATAGCCAAGAGATTCGGTTTCTACGAGAAATTCACCGAAGGCGGTCTAACCGAATTAGACTGGATAAAAAGAATTTTTAATGCAAGTGACCTGCCGAAATACGTCACCTGGGAAGAATTCGAAAAGAAAGGCTACTTCATTGTCCCGTTACCGGAAGACTATAAGCCTACTCCGACCCTGAGATGGTTCGCGGAAAACAGGAAAAAGGATACCCCCGACTGGGGACCCATTGGCGGCGCCACCCAGGGGCTGCCTGATTCGGAAGGTAACATCGATACGCAATCGGGTTTGATAGAATTTGAATCGCAGAGTCTCAAACGTTTCGACCCGGACGACGAAGAGAGACCGCCGGTTACCAAATATATTCCTTCCTGGGAAGGTCATCACACTAAGGAGCTTTACTCCAAATATCCTCTGCAATTGATTTCACCTCACCCGGCCTATAGCTTTCATACCATGTATGACGGTAAAGGATGCTGGGTAAATGAAATACCGGAACACCGTGTTAAAATGGAGGACGGCCACTACTACTGGGTAATCCGCCTAAACCCGGAAGATGCCAAAAAGAGAGGGATTAAGAACAACGAAGTAATTAAAGCCTATAACGATAGAGGCACCGTACTGATGGCGGCCCAGGTTACCGAACGCGTACCGCCGGGAGTAGTTCACTCCTACGAGTCTTGTGCCATTTACGAACCGACGGGAGAGCCCGGTGAATCACCGGACAAAGGGGGATGCATTAACCTGCTGACCAACCACCGCTTCATTTCCAAAAATGCTTGCGGGATGGCTTCAAACTCCTGTCTGATTGAGGTGGTAAAACGGGAATAGCCTGAGAGAAAATCTGAAAGGAGTATATAGATATGACAAGGTGGGGTTTAGTAATCGATATTTCAAAATGTAATGCCTGCTATTGCTGCTTTATCGCCTGCAAAGACGAGTACTGGGACAATGACTATCCCCCCTACACCACCTCTCAACCCAGACACGGTCAATTCTGGATGAACCTTGCCAAAAGTGAGCGTGGTAAATACCCTTACGTTAAGGTTGCCTATATACCAACACCCTGCATGCAGTGCGAGGACGCTCCCTGCGTCAAGGCAGCTGAGAATGGAGCCGTCTATAGAAGAGATGACGGCATAGTGGTGATAGACCTGCAGAAAGCGGTAGGGCAAAAGCAATTGGTGGAGTCCTGCCCGTATGGCGCCATATTCTGGAACGAAGAAAGCAACCTGCCCCAGAAGTGCACCTTCTGCGTCCACCGGCTTGAAGAAGGAGAGATTCCCCGGTGCGTACAGGCCTGCCCGACTGGCTCTCTACTCTTCGGTAACCTGGATGACCCCCAAAGCGATGTCGCCAAACTTCTCAAAGTGACGGGCGCCGGGGTCTACCACCCCGAGTGGAACACGAAACCCTGTGTTTACTACATAGACCTGCACAAGGTTACCCAACACTTCATCGCCGGCACCGTGGTGTACGGAGATACCGACGAATGCGCCGAAGATGTGACAGCCACCCTGAGCTACGACGGCAAATCGGCGACGGCTAAGACCAACAACTACGGCGACTTCGAGTTCGACGGGCTCGACTACGGCAAATACACGATTAAGCTGGAAGCTAAAGGATACGCCCCGAAGTCGATAGACGTCGACCTCAAGGCCACCGAATACCTGGGGAATATAGTCCTGAATAAAACATAGCTAGCAGCATAGATTTTGGTATGTAAATCGGGAAATGAATACCGGCAATAAAAAACCCGGAATAACGGTAAGTATATAAATTGGAGGGCGTAATATGGCTGATTTATTTGATTTGACAAGTAAAGTGGCAGTTGTGACCGGCGGTGCAGGGGGCATCGGTCGGATCCAGGCGTTGGGACTGGCTGATGCCGGCGCCGATGTCGCCGTTGCCAGCCGTAAACTCGGGCACCTGAAAGACGTCGCTAAAGAGATAGCCGCCAAAGGCCGGAAGTCGCTGCCGGTCACTGTGGACGTCGTCGACGAGAAATCAGTGGCGAACATGGTCGACAGTGTCTTGAATGAATTCGGCCACATCGATATCCTGGTAAACTCCCACGGGCTGGCGATTCGCAAGCCGGCCGATACCTTCCCTATCGAAGAATGGCAGCAGGTGATGGACATCAATACCCGCGGTACCTTCCTCATCTGCCAGGCCGTCGGCCGGTCAATGATAAAGCAGAAAAGCGGGAAAATCATCAACATGTCGTCGGTAAGAGGCCGTTACGGCTTACCGGCGGACTACGCAGCGTATTGTCCCAGTAAAGGGGCTGTTGATACCTTGACAAGGACTCTGGCCTGCGAATGGGCGAAGCATAATGTATTGGTCAACGCCGTGGCGCCCACCATCGTAGAGACCGACCTGACGCGTGACGCCCTGGCCAACCCGGACTACGCCAAGATGATGAAGTCCCGCATCCCGCTGGGTAAATGGGCTATGCCGGAAGACATCGTCGGCGCTACCGTTTTCTTTGCTTCCAAGGCTTCTGATTTTATCACCGGTCAGATACTATACATCGACGGCGGAGTAACGACCTGGTAGATTTTACCGATACCATAGCCGATAAGACTATTAAATACGATAAGGAGTGTAATTATGGGAAAGGAAATATTAGTTGATCTTAGCCACCCGTTTGGAGACAAGTGCCCGCTGTGGCCGTATTTTGCCGATGTCAAGATTGAGCGTATGCACTATATGGCGAAGTCGGGAGTACTCTCCCAGGTCGTTACCACTACCATGCATTGCACGACACACGCTGATTCTCCCGGGCATGTTTTCGAAGGCGGAATGTTTACCCATGAGATACCCCTGACCTGTTACTACGGCGATGCCGTTATCTGGGATATCCCCAAGGGAAAGTGGGAACTCGTCACTGCCGCCGACCTCGATGCCGCCAATAAGAAACTCCCCATGAAAGAGGGCGATATCATCATCGTGCATACCGGTTGGAACAGGTACTGGGGCGACAACACCCAGTATTTCTGCTATTCTCCCGGCCTGGGCAGAGAGGCCGGCGAATGGTTCGTGAAGCACAAGGCCAAGGCGGTGGGAGTCGACCAGCAAGCGCTAGACCACCCACTGCACACTGCCATCGGACCCCACGGCCCCGGCCCGCTACGTCCCGACCTTTTTGCGGAATATAAAGAGATGACCGGCCACGAGGTAATCGAGGACTTCCCGGAGTGGGAACCCTGCCATAATCTGTTAATGAGGAACGGACTCCTCGGCTGGGAAAACGTGGGGGGGGATATCGCCAAGGTCGTGGGCAAACGGTGCCGGATTGCCGGCTTCCCGATCCGCTGGTACATGGGCGATGGCTCCATCGTGCGCATGGTCGCCTTCATCGACGAGGACGATATTAACGACGTGCCGGACCGCGTCTACAAATACGGGACAACATAAGCGGGGAGAAACGATGAAAAAGATACGATTGGAAGACGTCAAAGCATACGCGGCCCCGGGCCACTTCGACATGGTAGCCATGAGGCTGAGTGGTAAGGAAGAGACCGGGGCGGAGAAGTTCTGGGTGGGGTTTTCCCATTTTCTGCCCGGTGGCGGCGCCGAATACGGCTATGAAGATAATCCCAACGAAAAGTTCTACTGGGTGCTCAAGGGAGAAATAACCGTCAAGACGAAGACCGACCAGTATAAAATCGGGCCCAACGAGGGCATCTTCATCGGGCCCAACGAGGGACGGGAAATCATCAACGAGACCAATATGCCCGTGACGATGCTGGTGGTCATCAACTACTGATAATAATATCTGTAATCCCGTAATAATTATTACACGGAAACTCCCGGTAGTACTGTTTATCGGGGAGGTAAATAACAATGCCCGGACTACTCGAAGGTGTCAAAGTAATCAGCTTCGCCCAGGTCGTGGCTACGCCGGCTGCTACTGCTGTCCTGGCCGACTGGGGCGCTGATGTCATTAAAATAGAGCCCTTTTGGGGAGACTGGCAGAGAAGCCTGGTGAGTTTTAACCGAACGCCGCTGCTATTGAATCTTGCGAAGGGAGAAATCGAGTTGCATTTCGAGTTTCTCAACCGGAGCAAGAGAAGCGTGGCCCTGAACCTGCGGACGGAACCGGGCCGCGAAATACTACACAAGCTCCTTGAGGGTGCCGATGTTTTCGCCACCAATTATTCAGTGGATGTACTGGAGCGCTTCGCTCTGGACTATCCCAGTCTCAAAGACCGCTACCCGGGACTTGTCCACTGCCTGCTTACGGGGTATGGTACTAAGGGTCCTAAAGCCAGATACCGCGGCTACGATTACGTAGCGGCCTGGTCCTACGGCGGGCCGATGAGCTTGGTAACCGCTGACCCGACAAGTCCCCCGGCTATACAGCGCCCCGGTATGATGGATATGGTGGCTTCGGCTCACCTGGTCAGCGGCATCTGCGGAGCCCTTTATTATAAGCAAAAGACCGGCAAGGGCCAGGCGCTGGAACTCTCCTTATACCACATGGCGGTATGGACAATGGGACTGGACACCCAGGTCGCCTTATTCGGGCAACCACCTAGGATATGGGACAGAGTCCGCAATCCGAACCCCATGTACAATTCGTATAAGAGTAAAGACGGCCGATGGATAATGATGGTCCATCCCAACCAGGACTACTGGGAACCCTTCTGCCGGGCAATCGGCAAGCCGGAGTGGATAAACGACCCCCTCTACGCCACCATGGAAAGCCGCGAGGAAAACTGCGAGGAACTGATTAAATTACTGGATGACCTCTTTCTTTCCCGGACCTGGGCGGAATGGGAGAAGAATTTCATCGAGAACGACCTTATCGCCAGCGCCAACCAGTCTATCCCGGAAATCCTGGAGGACGAACAGGCCATAGTCAATAACTTTTTTACCGATATCGACCACCCCGTAACGGGCACGGCACGAATGCTGAACAGCCCCGTACAATTCTCCGAAACGCCAGCCAGAATAAAGAACGCGGCACCGCCCGTAGGTTCCCATACCGAAGAAGTGCTGCTGGAACACGGGTACGGCTGGGAAGATATAGAAAGATTTAAGGAACAAGGCGCAATTCCTTAAATCATGGTTAATAACCGTGGAGGAGGCGGCAAATGAGATTAAAGGATAAAGTAGCGCTGGTTACCGGTTCCAGCCGCGGTATCGGCCGGGCAATTGCGCTGGCTTTCGCCAGAGAAGGGGCTGATATAGCCTTAAACTGCGCGGTGTCTGTGGATGCAGCGGGAGAAGTAGCCAGGGAAATCAGGACACTGGGTCGGCGTACCACGGTAATCCAGGCTGACGTCGCCAATAAAGGGGCAGTCGACGACATGATTCAAACGGTCGTGGATAAATTTGGTAGAATCGATATACTGGTAAACAACGCTGGCATGTCGGTAGTCGGCGCTTCGGAGGAACTGGAGGAACGCCGCTGGCGGCAAGGTATAGACGTGATGCTGACGGGTGTGTTCTTCTGCAGCCAGACAGCCGGCCGGGAGATGATAAAACAAAAAAGCGGTAAAATAATCAACATCGCTTCTATAAACGGGATAGGCGCTTTCCCAGAGCGGGTATGCTACAGCAGCGCCAAGGCTGGAGTAATGCAAATGACCCGTGTCCTGGGTTGTGAATGGGCTAGATACAATATCAACGTAAATGCCGTCGCTCCCGGTTACGTTCAAACCCAACTCGTTGAAGACCTTGAAGAAAAAGGCCTTCTCGACGTGGAAGAACTAGCGACGCGGACACCTCTGGGAAGGTTGGCCGAACTGGAAGGAATCGCTGATGCTGTTATCTTCCTCGCATCGGAGGAATCAAAATTCATTGAAGGCCAGACTATAGTTATCGACGGTGGCTGGACAGCCTATGGTTACCTGGAATCATGGCTGAAACAGTCGAAGCAAATCCCAGATTGATGCCATACTAAAAAAGGAAGGCTTTTATCGAGAGCACAAGGACGAAAATCGGACGTAGCTAAGCTAAAACTAAGATCAGTAGACTAAATTAAAATGGTTGAAGGCTGGTTACAGGATGGAAAAAAGATGGACTAAAATTTTACTTCGCGGTTTACACCACTATCGTATCTAAATAATAACTACCAATGGTATCAATAAAAGAATTAATTTTACTACTTACCACCATCGATGGTCTCTGTATCATCCATTTTAAAGTCCGGTCGTCAGAAATCCGTCTTTCTTCGTCCAGGTAACTATCTTGTCTCGGCGATCGCTAAAATTGAAACCGGGTGCAGGCCGGTGTCTGATATCGAAATCACCGGGATAATGGAGACTTTAGGCATCGAATTATCATGGCTTTTTACCGAAAGAAAGGACTGGTTTCGGCATCAGCCTGAACAGGGATCAATATAATTAAATATTGGTACTATATAACGGATTACAATGCCACCTGGGTGTTAGAAAACAGTACAAAAAAGAAGATTAATTCAGACGAATCGAATACAGAAAAACCCTATATTTACCACTTTATTGAGGCTCCAACCACGACCCGCATATATTACATGTTCCCTTCAGCGCCAGACCGTGGCTGACTTCCTTGAGTTTTTTCACCAGGCTGTCGGAGATCTTCAGCACTACTAAATCTCGGCTGGTCAAACTTTCCCAGTCGTTGATGTCATTGAACTGGAAGAAAGTGGCCTTCAGATGGGACAAAAGACAATCCGCGTCCAATCGATCGACGTTCCGCAGTGATTGCACCTTATTTTTTGACACCTGGAGATGTCCGTCGGTAACGTTACCGATCAGGGTTCCTTTCGATTTCTTGATATCCTTGTCGTTCAATCTCAGTTTTTCCGCCGCGTCAGTCAGCCGGGCGTAGTGCTGTTGTCGATCAGATGTCAATGGCGGTTGTTTCGTTGCCGCCTTCACTTTCCCGTAATAATTTAACACATAGTTGGCATCAATCTGAGCCACTATGGCGATTTTCTCGCATTCAATCTGTTGATCTGAAGTCATGATTTCAAGCCAGAAAGCTCTCTTGATGGCCTGGTCATAACAAATTGAGGCGGCTTCGTTATATGATAGCTGTTTAAACCATTGCTGCACGCTACCAACCGTAGCTTTAGCGCAGGCTATCACCCCGACCACAGTATCATTACTATATCCGGCCGTCTTCAGTATCAGAATCGCCAGGCACCGGTTCAAATCCTGTATCGGAGCTTCCACAGATTCGTCTCCTAAAAATAATTGATGCCGGAACTGAATAGAACCATCCAGTACTAAAAAAACCTGACTTCGTTCACAGTCTATAGCAAAATTGGAGTAGTTACAAGATGTTGATTAAACACAGGGGGTAAGAAATGACAGAGATTGAAACCGTGGTTGCCAAGCTGCTGCAGTTGGCCGGTAAACCCAGCCTTTCGAACGCCGAGAACGCCGAGGCCCAGGTGACTATGCAGTCCTTGAAAGCATTGGGAATATCTAATGTAGAGATCGCTAATATTTGTAAAGGGAGGTGGTCCGTGTCGACGATCAAAGGTTACACCAAGGGTATCAATGCACCTTCCCCCAGTCCCTGGCAGGATGTTGTTTCCATGTTGACCGATGCTATCGCAGAGCATATCACCTTGGACCACATCTCTACTACCTTGGAAGTTAAAGATACCCTGGAGTCTAACAAGATCACTCTGGAGGATATTACCGCATTTTTAAAGGCAGTGGCGGTTGCTGGCCTGGACGCAGCCCAACTGATTGGCGAGTTTCAGGCACTGCAAAAGTCAGGGCTGTCGCTACAAGATGCAGTCGGTATGAACGCCCTCAAAACCAAGATGGAGAGCTACTCACTATCATTTGAGGCACTGCCGGCGCTAGCCAAGAACGCCCAACAGTACGGTGATCCGCAGCAGGCGCTAGAGGCATTTTCGCAGTACCCGTCTCTGATGGCTCTTCAGGCTGAAATCACTGCCGTTCAGGAACAGCTGCAGAAAACCCAGGTCGCACAGGCAGCCGCCAGTCAGCAACTTCAGCAGACCGAGGATAAGAGCCAGCAACTGCAGGCACCGATTAAAGCCTACGAAGCGGTTCTGGAATACGGATTAGACGAGAAAGCACTGGTCGCCTTGGCTGGCCTGGCCAGTAAATATGGTGGTCCCAAGACAATTTTCAAGGCGATCGGAAAATACAACAGCCTAGAAGAAATAAAAAACGAGGTGAACGCGGCCAAATCCGAACTGGCCGCCTATAATTCAAAGGTCAGCCAGGCGATCACCAAACACGGGCACTTGACCACGGCGATCAAGATGTGTGACTCGCTGATTGCTGATCATCAGTACGGGCTGGACGCCATCGGTACGATACTGGCAATGGCGAAGAAGTTCGGTGAGCCCGTCGCCGTCCTGAAAGTGATCGAGACTTACGGCAAACTGAAGGCTTTGGAAACCCGGGCTAGTGAGGCTGAAGGGATTGTCGCTGAGCGTGAAAAACTCCTGGCGTCCTTGGAAGCGCAGTTCAAAGAGGCACAGGAGAAACTCGACGGGTTACACGCCTTGGCACTGCGCATAGGAAACGAAATGGGTCGCCTGGAGGGTAAGTTTGAAGCCAGTGAAGACCTTCAGAAAATAATCCACATAATCGATGTTACCAAAACGGCGGGCTACGCAGAATATGGTCAGATAGCTTTATTGTTGGCAAACAGTCTTCATAAGTGGGTGACTGCCAATGAAACTAAGTTCAAATGGTCGAATGATATTAAAGCCGGGCTCAAATACCTGGTAGAGGAACTGGGAGGCCTGGTATGAAGGCTCTGGATGATGTTTGCCTGCAAATCGCGGGGGATCTCAAACAGTTGGAAACGGAAATCGCGGCGCTAGAGGCTGATCTGGAATCTTTCGAGGAGTATGCTGCCCGCTATCCCATCGAGCAGGTAGAAGTGAGGCTGCTTTCAGTCCACCAGCGGATAATAATTAAAGTGGCGGAGTTGTTAATAGAGCACAACAATCAGGGCAGTGTCTGCATTATTACCGTTAATGGGATGATCGGTGTTGCATGGTTCGAGCAAGAACCAATAGTCGACGATGTCAGCAAGTTATGGACTAAACCAGTGACGACATTGCCTGAAGGGCAATTCGTTGCCTTTATTGAACAACTCCTGCAAGAGCTGCACGATGGGAATTGGGAGCCCGCTGTGAAGTGGTTGAATACCAAAGCAATTTGGTTAAATACAGAGGAGCACCTCTAGCTAATAAGGTGAATCGCATGGTAAAAACCCAATCTAAACAGTCTTTAGGGATGACTGTTACCGGGCAAGCTAATAAAACCGATCTGAAACACCTGATCGACGTATTCCGGCTGTCCAACGAGGCCGAGGGGAAAAGCCCGAAGACCGTTTCTTGGTACGACGAGATGCTGAAGGTATTCACTAGATATCTTTCGGCAAATCATCTTTCCCATGACCTCTCTGCTTTCAATGTTGACACAATGAGAGGTTATATTCTGTATTTGAAGGATAAGCCGAAGTTCCTGAGTCACCCCTATACTCCAGCCAGGGAAGAAAGACTATCCCCGAAGACAGTGCAGGGCCACGTCAGGACCTTGAAGGCGTTTGCTTCCTGGCTCCATACCGAATGCTATACCACCGAGAACCGGCTGCAGAGCCTTAAGCTGCCCAAAGCCCCGGTAACTGTCATGGAACCTCTCACCCCGGAGGAAATCAACAGGATTATCGCCAATATAAACAGAAAGTCGTCTTCCGGGGTACGGAACCATGCTCTCTTCGTGACCCTGCTTGATACCGGTCTGCGGGCCTCCGAAGCCGCCGGTATCACTTTGGGTAATCTCAACCTGGCCGATGGTTTCATCAAAGTCATGGGCAAGGGAGCCAAGGAACGGGTCGTCCCAATAGGGAAGCACGTCAGAATGATCCTGTTTAGCTACATCGACAAAGTGAGGCCGGAGCCCGCTGCTTCCGACTGCGACAACCTCTTCTTGGCCTGCCCCCAATAACGATACCACCTTTTAAGTCAAAGCTCCAATCATTTTTACTTCTGGAGCGGGTGGTCGATAACCAAGCGAGCTATGAGGTCGGATGTGATTATACTCCTGCCTCCACTGTTCAATCAAGATTTTTGCTTCTTTCAGCGTTGTAAATATCTCCATGTTCAAGAGTTCATCCCTGAGTTTACCATTGAACGATTCGATATACCCGTTCTCCCAGGGACTGCCAGGTTCAATATACAGCGTTTTCACGCCGATTCTGCTTAACCACTTTCTTATCGCCTTAGCCGTAAATTCAGGCCCATTGTCAGACCTGATATGTTCAGGTATCCCCCGCAGGATAAACAAGTCGAAAAGCTTGTCTATCACCTCCTGTGAGGTGATCCGTCTCTTTACCAGCAGCCCCAGACACTCCCGTGTATATTCGTCGATGATAGTTAGTATCTTTAAGGCTCTGCCATTGACAGTCCTGTCCATCACGAAATCATAGCTCCAGACATGGTCCTTATACTCAGGCCTTAACCTGATACAAGATCCGTCATTCAGCCATAACCTGCTTCGTTTGGGTTGTTTCTTCGGCACCTTCAAGCCTTCTTTTCTCCAGATTCTCTCTACTCTTTTATGGTTCACCCTCCACCCATACTCATTGTTTAAAAGGGCAGTAATCCTTCTATATCCATATCTGCCATACTTTGTCGCCAGGGTAATAATGTCACCGGTCAGTCGCTCCTCATCCGATGGCGGTAGTAACATACGACGCTGGGTAGCTCTGTTTTGCTCCAGCACCTTGCATGCCCGTCTTTCCGATACGCCATGCTTATCCCGCACTTTGACTATCAGCCGGCGCCTCCTGGACGGGCTTAGAAGTTTCCCTCCGTGGCTTCTTTCAGTATCGCGTTATCCAGAGATAAATCAGCTACCAGTTTCTTTAACCTGGCGTTTTCCTTCTCCAGGGTTTTAAGCTTCTTTGCTTGCTCTACCCTTAATCCACCATACTCTTTACGCCAGCGATAGTAAGTGTGGCTGCTGACTCCGATTGTCTTGCTTACAATGGCGATGGTGGTCCCCTGCTGCAGCTGTAATTCCGCCTCGCGGAGCTTGTTGATGATCTGTTCCGGAGTGTATCCCTTTTTGGCCATTTGTTCCCCCTTCTATGAGATTATATCTGGTATCGTCTAAGGGGGGCACGTCAGCTTGTCGACTCTCACCAGAGATCTGCTGGGCATAACCATTAATAAGAGTAAACGACTCCAGCGAGCTGATTGGGGACGACGACCTCTCTCTGCCGAGGCCCTTGAATATGCCGCTACCGACGTCCGTCACCTCCTTGCCTTGCGAGAGGTGTTGGACCAACGGCTCAGGACCTTGGGACGGGCAGCGTGGGTTGCCGAAGAGTGCGACAAAATCGAAGAAGTACGATATACCGCACCAAATCTAGAAACCGCATTCCTCTCCGTCAAGGGGTCCAATGACCTGGATGGACACGGACTCGCTGTCCTCCAGAGTCTTTTTCTATTCCGTGAAAAAGAGGCACGACGCCGGCATCGGCCACCATTCTTCATAATGCCTGACGCTACCCTTATCTTCCTTGCCACAAGTCCCGAAGCGGCCCTCTCAGAGGTACCCGGGCTTGGACGAACCGGGTTGAAACGGTTCGAGCAGGGTCTCCAGAAGGCACTACACAACGGCACAACTGCTCCACCAATACACCGACCGCGTCTTATTAGGGCCGTACGTGCCACCAAAGCGCAGGTCCGGCGGCTGAGTCGCCTCAAAAAGTGGCGTACATCACTAGGTTCCAGGCTTTCCCTTGACCCCTCCCTCCTCTGGCCCTTAACCAGCCTCGAACGACTTGCCAGAGCGCCTGATACTCTAAGCGTCGAGAGCACCTCTGAGGGTATTCGTCACTGGCAGCGTGATGTTGTTACCTCCTCTCTCCGAGCTTGCGTGGAATCCTTGCAGTGATATGGACCAGTTAGAACAGGTATGGCATCTGGCTTTCCGAATCTAGGGTGTATTACATTCTGCGGAGAGAAATATTAGTATATAATACCTCGGTATGCGGGGGTTCTGCCGGGAGTGAAATGAGTAGATAGCATTCCGGATTAACTGAATACTGAAGATAAAAGAGTCATAAACGGAGCTTATCAGAAAGGTGTAATTCCTTGGCGAAGATTGTCTTAGACTTACATGATATTTATGATAAGGGCTTCACGATTGATGCAGAACTAAACAGGGTTATCGTTGAAGCCACAGAAAAGAAGATTGCCTTAGTAGAGATTATTCCCGGTAAAGGGGCAGGACAGCTGAAAAAACGTGTCCTACGATTCTTGCTCAAACCGGAGGTAAAAAAACTCTATCATCGGCTGGAGAAGGATGACAAGAATTTTGGAAGGGTTTTCGTACATTTCAGGCATTAGGTTTTAAACATTGCACTTGTGTTTTATTCAATTGTCTGCAGAGAATAAAAACGGGATCGGACAACCCGGGCCCGACACTTGATAACAAAGGTTATGTTGGATTGGCACTTATACCTGGTTAGATGCCGGGACGGAAGTCTGTATACCGGAATTACGACTAATGTTGCCCGCCGGTTTGCGGAGCACCAGGGAAACGGTGATGCAGGGGCAAAGTACCTTCGAGGCAGGGGGTCTCTGGAGTTGGTTTTCCAAAAGAAATTGGGGAGCAGAAGCCTGGCATTGGGGGTGGAAAGTAAGGTCAAGAAACTGCCAAAGGCAAGGAAAGAAGAGTTGATAGGAGACAATACACGTATTGATGAGATAATAAAACTTGTCAGTTCGCAATAAACCGGTTGAATCTTACAGGCTACTTCACGGCTGATTATTCCTCAGTGGCTTCAGAAGATATTCCAATCCGTTCAGTTTGATTTCATATAGAGTGGACAGCAGAGCACCGATTTTCCCCGGAGGAAAACCTTTCTGGTGAAACCATACCAGATAAGGTTCAGGCAGATCACAAAGGATGCGATCTTTGTATTTTCCGAAAGGCATCCGCATACTCACCAATTCAACCAAAATTTGAGGATCGATAGGGGTCGTATTCATATTTTGTTCCATTCTTACTTTTATCCTGATACACTACATTAGTCCCGCTGGTAAGGTAGGACGTCATATCCTGTTGATCGGCCTCCACAATATGATACCACCGCCTGTCATTTAAGGCTCTATCTGGCGGCGGAGATGCTCCGCAATCTCTGTGAATAGGTCAGCAGCTTCTTCCTCAACCTGATATTTTTAGGTGTTACTTCCACCAGTTCATCTTTGTTTATAAAATCAATTGCCTGTTCCAGGCTCATTTTCAATGGGGGTGTCAGTTTGACGGCAATATCCGACGTGGACGAGCGGACATTGGTCTTCTTCTTTTCCTTGCAGACGTTAACCGGAATGTCCTGCACCCGTGAGTTCAGCCCCACAATCATGCCTTCATAGACCTGAGTGCCGGGTTCAATAAAGGTCAGCCCACGCTCCTGGGCATTATTCAGGCCATAGGTAATCGCTGAGCCTTGCTCGGAGGCGACAAGTACCCCATTTCGGGTGGAGACAATTTTCCCCCGGCAAGGTTCATAACCCAAAAACACCGTATTCATAATACTCTCTCCGCGAGTGGAGGTGAGAAAAGAGCCGCGAAATCCAAGCAGACCCTTCGTAGGTATCTCGAACACCAGACGCACATTATCCTGACCGTCATTGCGCATGTCAATCATACGGGCTTGCCGCTTACTCAGCATATCGGTTAAAACCCCGATATAATCATCTCTGGTATCAATAGTTAGCACTTCTACCGGCTCAACAAGTATGCCATCAATTACTTTGATAATCGCTTCCGGTTTTGAGACTTCGAATTCGTAACCCTCACGTCGCATGGTCTCAATCAGGATGGCCAGGTGCAGTTCGCCTCTCCCTTTTACCAGGAAGGTGTCCGGGCTATCCGTATCCTGCACCCTGAGACTGAGGTTGGTATCCAGTTCTTTATAAAGCCGCTCCCGTAATTGCCGCGTGGTGCAAAAACGTCCCTCCCGGCCGGCAAACGGTGAGGTGTTAACGATAAAGGTCATCTCTATAGTCGGCTCGCTAATCTGAATACGCGGTAGCGCTGAGGGCTGTTCCGGGCTGGCGATAGTATCCCCGATGCTGACCTTTTCAACGCCGGTCATTGCTACAATATCACCCGCCTCAGCATGGGCAACCTTCAAACGTTTGAGTCCGAGATAGGTAAATACTTCGGCGACCTCATGATAATCCTCAGCTCCGGTAGCGTTCAACCTGACGACGGTATCACGGGGAGCAACCTTGCCCCGCCGGATCCTACCGATAGCGATTTGTCCTTTGTGGCTGTCATAGTCTAGGTTGGAAACCAGCATCTGAAATGGTCCGCTTTCAATCCGGGGAGGTGGCAGGTTATCCAGGATGCAATCGAAAAGAGGGCTGATATCTTTGCCGCTTATGTTCGGTTCGGTGCCCGCGATACCCTCCTTGGCGCTGGCATAAATAACATGAAAGTCAAGTTGGTCATCGCTGGTGGCCAGTTCCAGAAATAGGTCATGGATGAGGTGGATTACTTCATCTATCCGCGCGTTAGCTCTGTCTATCTTGTTAATGACGACGATGGTTTTCAATCCCTGTTGCAGAGCATGACGCAATACAAATTTGGTCTGTGGCATAGGCCCTTCGACAGAATCTACCAGGAGAAGGCAGCCGTCTGCCATGCTGATGCCACGCTCCACCTCACCGCTGAAATCGGCATGTCCCGGGGTATCAACGATATTGATTTTAACACCCCTGTATACTACGGCCGTATTCTTGGCCATAATGGTAATCCCCTTTTCTCGCTCAAGGGTATTACTATCCATGATTAACTCGCCTACTGCCTGGTTCTCTCGAAAGACCTTGCTCTGCTTGAGCATGGCATCTACCAGCGTGGTTTTACCATGGTCAACGTGGGCAATAATAGCGATATTCCTGATATCCCTACGATACTTCATGTATAGTGCAATCCTGCCTTTATTTATTAATGTTTACAACGTACTCAGTTCACTGTTATCCACGGTTAATTACTGCCATAATTCTGGTGCTTCTGTATCCGGTAATCTCAAACCAGAAAAGGGAACCACGGGATTGGCGCAGGCAAAGAGCCTATTTAGACTGGTTGGGAATGTCCGGTGTAATAAGTGTAAGGAGATTATATAATGTCTGGTCTCCCGCTAACTAAACACCACCATCCTCATTCGGGAAAGCTAACTTTTCGGAGGCGGTGAAGGTGAAAATGGGTCGGAAGACAAAATATCAGGTTCACTATGAATATTATACACCAGCCGAGCGGTTTTAGAAAGAGGAGGGCGGCAAAATGGGAGTCATTTGTTGATAAATGAAGTTCTCATATCAACCAGGGATTTTACGTTCTGATATTGGCGACCCCGGGGGGTTTAAGGTAGTAGGCGAATTTGTCGCTAATCTGGTTTTAGATAGCAAAGTACTTACAAGAAATACAAAAATTCGAGCCTAAAAACGTTCCTTTTTAATGTTTTAGACGGGGAGACCGGGTCTCCGTAAAACGGAGGTATCACTACCCCGTGGCAGGTCACTTGACAATACGTGGAATCCACCCGTAGTATCTATTCCATGAGTAGTTATGAAGACAAAAGGCATCTACCAACTTTTTCGCAAATGGATACCAAGCGTGATTTCCCTACATGGCTTAATCAAGCCGTCTTTTATCAGATTTACCCTCCGAGCTTCTACGATGCCGATGGAGACGGCATCGGTGACATCCCCGGGATAATTCAAAAATTAAATTATCTTCAATGGCTGGGTATTAACGCAATATGGATTAATCCCTGTTTTGTATCTCCTTTCCAGGATGGTGGCTACGATGTGATGGATTACTACCGTATCGCCCCGCGGTATGGGACCAATCGGGATCTATATCGACTCTGCCGAGAGGCACACAAGCGCGGGATCAGAGTCTGCCTCGACCTGGTGGCCGGTCATACTTCAACCGATCATCCCTGGTTCAAGGCTTCTTGCCGGTCCAGACGAAATAAATACACCGACCGTTATATCTGGACATCCTCTTCAATATCTGAAGCAGATTTGTCTCTTTCCCTCATACGTGGTTATTCTGAAAGAGATGGGAGCTACGTCGCCAATTGTTTTTATTTCCAGCCGGCATTGAACTACGGATTCGCCAAGCCGGAACAACCGTGGCAACAACCAGTTGATGCGCCCGGACCGCTTGAGATCCGCAAGGAAATGACTAAAATCATGAACTATTGGCTTGGGCATGGGGTAGACGGGTTTCGTGTCGATATGGCCTTTTCGCTTGTGAAGATGGATCCGGATCATAGAGAGACAATAAAGTTATGGCAGGACATCGGGCAGAAAGTACGCGTGCATTATCCAGACATGGCCCTAATCTCCGAATGGGGTAATCCCGAAGAATCAATAGCCGCCGGCTTCGATATTGATTTTCTTTTGCACTTCGGAGTGCGTGGCTATCCTGACCTCATGCTTAACAGGAACTGCTTCTTTCGCCGGAGTGGGGGCGCGAACATAGAGGATTTTCTAAAATCTTATCTGGAGTTAGCTGCCAAAACAAAAGGCAAAGGCCTGATTTCTGTACCCAGCGGTAATCATGATATTAAGAGGCCCCGTGCTGATGGTAGGACAGTCAGTGATCTCAAAGTGATTTTCTCGTTTTTACTAACCTGGCCGGGAGTGCCTTTAATCTACTATGGTGACGAGATCGGCATGCGTTACATACCCGGATTAACATCGAAGGAAGGAGGCCACGATCGTACCGGCTCGCGAACTCCCATGCAATGGGGGGACGGGCCTAATGCCGGTTTTTCTTTTGCTGATAAAGAGCGGCTTTATCTTCCTCTGGATCCACGCCAAGACCGTCCGACTGTTGAAAGGCAGGCCAGAGATTCCAGGTCGGTACTTAACCACGTGCGTAAACTCATTGCTTTGAGGAAACGCTCTCCTGCGCTTCAAGCTGAGGGTTCTCTCATTCCTTTACAGGTCGAAAATAGACACCATCATTTCGCGTATCTACGCCAGGCTACCGGTGAGCGGTTCCTCATCGTGGTGAACCCGTCTGCCGAACCATCCCAGATTCGGGTAAACGGAATAAAACCTGATAACCTGGCGCCACAAATATGTCATGGAACAAAAGCGTGGGTTGAAGGAGAGGATCTCCAGGTTAATCTGGCTGGAGCCTCTTACGGCATCTTTACGCTGTAGAAATAAATCAAATTTCTTGGTTAATTCTTTTCGCTAGCTCTAAAGCTCCGATCACACCCGCCAGGTCACCCAACGCCGGAGTTACAATATAGTGATCCATACCCTTCATGATTGCTTCTAAAGGGATATATCCGTTCAGATTATCTATAACTTTACGACGAACCGCTGGCATAAGGTCGGGATTTTTCATAAGCCCGCCGCCAATAATGATACGTTGCGGGGATATGGTACATATGAAGTTGTTGATCGCTGACGCCAGGTAGCTTGCTTCTAATTCCCAGGCAGGATGGCCAGAAGGGAGATTTTCAGGTGATTGCCTCCAGCGGAGCTCCATTGCTTTACCGGATGCTAGACCTTCCAGACAATCACCGTGGTAGGGACAACATCCCCTGTATGGGTCTTCTTGCCAATCGTGAGGAATGTGGATATGTCCCATTTCAGGGTGTGAAAGTCCATGCATCAATCTGCCATTTACCATACCACCGCCGCCAAACCCTGTACCCACCGTAAGATAGATAAAGGTGTCAAGCCCTCGAGATACTCCCCAGACCTGTTCACCCAGAGCAGCGCCGTTTACATCAGTATCAATAGACACCGGAACACCGAGCTGGCTGCGTATCTTCTTGACTATGTTGATGTTAGACCAGGAGTGCTTTGGCGTGGTGGTAATATTTCCATAGGTTGGGGAACCATGATCAAGATCCAGGGGGCCAAAGGAAGCTATACCTAGTGCAATTAACTGTTTTTGGCGGGAATTGTTTTTAAAGAAATCAATAGCCTTTCCGATGCTCTCATCAGGACTGGTCGTGGTAAATTGAGTTTTTATAAAGTTATCTGGAGCTGTACCAATGGCGCAAATGAACTTCGTTCCTCCCGTTTCAATTCCGCCGTAAACCTTATCCATCATCGCATCTTTACTTGGCTAATAGATTATTCCAAGTTTTGAAATTAGCTTTATCTGATTATAGACCTCCAGGATGTAATAGGGAAGCCTAGTTGCAGCATCCATGAAGGTGTGAGTTGAATTATATATTTAAAAAAATTTCAGGTCACCCTTAATCATATACTACTGGTACTCCGCAAGCGTATTGCACTAGATTAGAATAACGACATACACATGCTCGATTATGTATTTCCGGACCGGATGGGGAAGAGTATGATATAGTTCTATAATATGCGTGATCTGGAGGTTACGAGAATGAATGTAAGAGAAGTAGTCGAGGTCATTCTGGCGGTAAATGGCGGAAGGAAATTTGATAAAACTTGCGACCAGTTAATTGAAGGTCACTGGGAGCATCAGGTCACCGGAGTTGTTACTACATTTATGGCAACCGTCGATGTAATTCGCCGGACAGTCGGTATGGGTTGCAACCTGATCATCACCCATGAACCAACTTATTTTACTGGTTTAGACCAGATAGACTGGTTGAGGTCTGATCCGGTTTATCAACGGAAAAAGGACTTGATTGACGATAATCAGATATCCATCTGGCGCTACCATGATCATATGCATAGTGGACATGAAGATTTAATTTATGAAGGGTTATTAAAAGAGCTGGGATGGGAAAATTATCTAGACACAGAATTCCCACAGCCGTATTGTTACACGATTCCTTCTACATCTTTAGCAGCTCTGGTTGGCTTTTTAAAAGAGAGGCTTGGTATGAAGGTTATCCGGGTCGTTGGCGATCAAGAAATGAAATGCAGCCGGGTTGGTATTCTGGTTGGTGGTGGAAGCCTTGGTCTCGGTCAAGAAGAAATGCCGGCCAAGCTGATGATTGACCAGCAATTGGATGTAATGATCTGCGGCGAAATCACCGAATGGACGCTGAGTGCTTATGTTCGTGACGCTGCAGCTTTAGGCTTTCGTAAAGCCATGATCATCGTCGGGCATGAACGAAGTGAGGAACCAGGGATGAAAGATCTGGCTAACCGGCTTCAGCCCCTATTAGGAGAAATTCCGGTCCGTTTTTCAGACGCCGGAGAGCCTTTTGTTTATCTGTAACATTATCTGAATAGAGAGGGAGTAGATGTCCCAGAGGAAGTACTTGAAATTTCCTTTTATGATTTTTTGTTCACTTTTATAAAAAGGTCCGGTCAATTTCGCGCATATATTTCAGGCATGAAACATAGAAGTAAAAAAGGAAGCTTATTTAAAAGTAGTAAATATCATAACGGGCGGGATGCCACTGGCCCAATTCTGTGTACGACTACACATGGGAGGGGACAAACACAAACTCTTATCGTACTCTCCCTTGGCAGAGCCCGCCTATTCTAAGAGGAGGTAAATTCTTATGATTTTTACCACTTTCTCTGAAAATGGTTCCGTTAGAAATATCCTGATATCATTGATAACTATATCCACCAACCTAGAATCTTTTATTAAGATAGTTAAACCCTTATGCAGGCTACCTGGTGTTCACCGCCGATTTCGCGGAGTGGTGGCACTTCCTGACTGCATTCGGGAGTGGCCATGAAACAGCGAGTATGAAAGCTGCAGCCGGAAGGGGGATTCAGGGGGCTGGGTACCTCTCCCTTGAGAATAATACGCTCCCGTTGTTCCTCTACAAAGGGATCAGCTATCGGTATAGCCGAGAGAAGAGCCCTGGTATAGGGATGCAGCGGGTTAGCGTACAGCTCCCTTGATCTGGTGATTTCCACAATACGCCCGAGGTACATAACAGCTACCCTGTCGCTGATATGTTTTACCACGGAAAGGTCATGGGCGATAAAAAGATAGGTCAGGCCTTTAATCCCTTCCTGTAATTCTTCCAGCAGATTGATTATCTGTGCCTGAATGGAAACATCCAGGGCTGAGATAGGCTCGTCACAGATAACCAGAGAAGGCTCGCAGGCGAGGGCGCG
>Ga0315554_1000224_pt1 | contig 32007 bp, 27 predicted proteins | sample SalMarSW160370MG_FD_202114 | JGI IMG/M metagenome (GOLD analysis project Ga0315554, IMG submission 202114) | Salt marsh sediment microbial communities from the Plum Island Ecosystem LTER, Massachusetts, United States - Salt Marsh Sediment SW1603-70 ...
CCGGTCTCTTCATCAATTGATAACTCCTGGGCAAGTTCCGAAAAATCTTCGCCTGCTTCGATTCTGGTTATAGCAGCCTCTGCCTCATCATAAGAAGGCAAAACAATGATATAAAGGTGGACCTGCTCAGCTACTGTACGTACATTCATTACCAGGTACTCATTGAGACGTTCTGCCAGTACATTGGTACGTACCAGCTCGCGGTATTCAATGTCGGAAAGCCTGGTTTCATTGAGTGCATTCCGGTACCATGTCTTGAACTCACTCTCGGAGATGGTCTCATTCTCGCCCCGGGCCATTTCTCGGAGCAATTCGTCTACTTCATCGGTGGTAACCTCAATGCCGTAACGGGGCGCTCCTTGCCTGACAAGTATCTCTTGAGGGATGATTTCATATAGCATTGTTAGGACGTCATCGGTCTTATTTACGTACTTCATCCTGCGGATAAAATAGTCCATGTTAATAGTTTCATCATTTACCGTGATGATAGGGCGCCATAAATCTTTCCATACTAAGAAGTAGAGGCTCACAACGATGCTTATAGTGACGCCGACAGTAAACAATAGAGCAATAACAATTGTAGCTCTTCTGCCTGACGGCTTTTTCTGCTCAGCTTTATGTGCTGGCGTTCTTTTTAATGTTCTTCTGCTAGGTGGCCTTCGCTTTTCCTGCAATTATCCTCCCTTGATTCAGTGAGTTTTAGTACGGACAGGATACCTTCTACCTTTGTAGCACTCATCTCACTTGCTCAATAGAATACACTGGCTAACTGATTCTTCACCAGGATATTATAGTTCAGAAGAGGGAAGGAATGAAAGAGTACCGCTGACTGCGTAGTCCATAGTATTTCTCACAATAGCGAGACAGACATAAATGTTATAGATAAACGAACTTTAAATTGAGCCGTAAATTATCATATATGAGATGACTATCCCAATAGTTGGGATTAAGAAATACTGGTCTCAATAGCCTAGTATGTCACTTTCTAGTAATAAGTGAAATTGGCAACTAAAGCTTATAATGTGTGATATCGAATTGGGGCGGAATGCTGGGCTATGGTAGTCTCCGGATTTTCCCCTATGACATATGCAAGGTTCAGGTTTGCCAAATGTCATTGCTACAGGCGACCTCAGGTTTGCCAATATTGGTAAAGTAGGTTTGCCGACAAAAGAGACTTCAGGTTTGCCAATTGTGGTTGGAAACCGGTAAGAATACTATTAAATGAGCAAGATTAGTCAATTATCATGTCTATGGACTGAGAGGTACTGATTGTAGTATTTGAATCGAGTAGATTTATGGAGCCCTAAAGCCTTAACTTCGGGGCTGGAAGGCCCTTTCCCCTGACTAAATAGCTGGAATGATTGCGCCTTCTTGCTGGTGCCTCTCTTGTCTACTGTAGGGCAAGTGCTTTGTTCGGCCTTGGATTCGCCTATTTTGCTCTTAGAAATGCTCGCGACTTTCGGGGTAATAATGCCTAGATCAGCCATTTTATCAATGCTACCTATGCTTTTCAGATAAGCAGCGAAATTATCAGGGATATTTATATCCCCTTTGAACTTTGGGATTTGATAGGTGACCATAGTTTCTGAAACTGCGGTAATTGTAGTTCCTTCAGGCATGGTTTCACCATTGAGTAGACCCTTCACAAGAACCAAAGGAATACTCTGCCAGAAGATACGGTTGCCAAAGTGCTGGGGATCAAGTACAAAATAGTGGTAACCGAGGAACTCGGGTTCTTTTAACAGGACAGTATAACCATTTTCCTCCTTCCACGGCAGCTTGAAAAGATAGTCGCCGAAATTTCTTTGCCCCGACTTTAGCCGAACGGCGATCTCGACAACAGCAAAAACATCGAACATGAAATCGAGGTAGGGTACCCCTCTGTAACTGTACCCAGCTGAAGGCATGGGGAAGTATGACCACCGCACTTCCCCGCTAAAAAATTGTTGGAAATTAGCCGATACGAATTCTCCCAGTTTCTTGCTACTTATATCAACAATCGTTCTATCGAAGTCCTTCTCTCTTCTTTTAGGCAATAACTGAGTGAAGTTATCGTCTATATATCGGCCATCCTTAACTTGTTCTTTGAAGCAGCTCTCGAGGTCTCTTTTCTTGGGACATAGTAATGCTCGCAGCCGCTTCTTTTCCTCATCCAGACGTTGGTTATACTCCGTGGCTGCAATGCTGGCAGTGACCTTTCGTCTCTCCTCTGTTTTTCTGTTATTTATCTTAAGTAAGAACTGGCAGTAGTCAAAGGTACGCAAATCTTCGAGGTAGTCCTCGCCCTTCTCCAGATAGACTTCTATGGCATCAAGGGCCGCCTGTATGAATTTATCGTATTCCTCCTTGTCGAGATATTCCCTGGCGTCATCAAGAGGTGGACTTACCGCTTTGCGGGCAGCTTGCCATGCCTCCTCCTCCTCTTTTCTTCTGCGTTCAGCCTCAACTTGTTCTCGGTTTCTTCTAACTTCCTCTTCCCTCTCTTTACTCTCTTCCTCTGCCTTTTCCCTCTTGCGCCGATGGACTTTCTTAAGTAGCAGTCCAATCTGATACATGGGTGTGAGTGAGTATACTTGGAACGAGAGCAAACTCATATTTATACTAATATCATATTCAAGGCCGGGAGGGACTGCATCTGTGCAAATGCATCTTTGCAGTCCCTCGGTAATTTTGTTCATGCACCGCATGAACTCGTACTTTTCATCGTCTGAAAGAAAGTCATTGAGGTCGGCATCACTCAGCGCATCAAGAGGCACTTCAGACCGGATCTTGGCTCTTTGTTCGTTAAACCACTTCAGTGCCTTAGGATGTAATTTCCTTTCATCCTTACGTGTTAAGCTCAATATCCCAGCCATTTCACACCTCAGATATTTTCTTACTCAATAGTAATAGCAAGCGGAAAAAATATGCTTGTTGTCCCGCTAGCTCGGTCTTCAGGATTCGAACCTATGCTCGACGTTTTTAAGAACACGGCAACAATTTTTGCTAACATTTTTGCTAACGAATTAAATATCACATGACGACACACGACGATACTGCTAGGCATGACACCATGTTGGTGATGTCCACAGAACGATACTGGGTGTTACGGGTCAGCACCTTGTGGCATAAAGGGCCTGTATCTTTTAATCAGGGTGTCGCAGGTTCGAGACCTGCACGGCCTACCAAGCATAACTTTACCACACCCGGTTGATGCTTTGCTTGAGGTTACAATATAACGACTGTCATTGTTGTACGCCAAGACTATCAAGATAGTCTTTTTGTAGCAGCGGGACGGCCGGTGTTGCAGCATTGTTGCAGACTACGCAACTCATTGAACAATACAAGTTATATGGTCTGAGTGCCACATTCTACTAGTTTGTTACGCACCACGGACGATGGTTACGCTTGTATTGCCTTCTCGCCGATAACCTTGTGTTTAACCATTTCTGGATAGCAGCTGACGATATTCAGCCTGGTGTCTGCCTGTTCTTCGTATGCTTTCGCCTCAAGCCTCTTAAAGTCCTACATCCCTTTCTTTCAACTTCTCTAAATCATTGTTCTTTCTGCGTTTGCTCAAGAATAAATGGGTCATATATCCAAGGCAAAACGTAATTATGATTTGCTCTTAATCCGTTTAAAAAGCTTTAAACCCTCGAATATCACCAAAAAAACAGCTGCTGAACCAATAATAAACATCCAATCAGTAAAACTAATTGGCCCGAATGCAAGAAAGGTACTAATATAAGGGCCATATATTATTAAAACAACCAGCCCCATAGAAATAACAATTGATATAAGTAATATTTTGTTGGAAAAGAAATTTTTGTTAAACAACGAAATACGCACTTCCCTTCGCTCGAGAATATTGACGAACTGGCAAAACACGATCGTGGCATAACTTAATGCGGTCGCTTTGAAATACTGTATCGTGTTCACATCGTCAACAGTTAACGATATACCGCCGCGCTTCATGAATAGAAAGAAATTCAAGAACGCCAGTCCGCCGATGACAATTCCCATGAATGTAATTTCAGAAGCGGAGCTCAGGTTTAACATGTGCTCCCTAAGCCTTCGTGGTGGTCGTGTCATAGTATCCTTTCCCGGCGGGTCAAACGTAAGCAGAGTAAGTGGCCCGATTTCTCCTAATAAATCAACAGCCAGAATCTGAGCCGCCAGAATAGGTATCGGATAATTACCCAGTGCAGCAGCCAGCAAACCCAAAAGTACCACCGCCAACTCCCCGACATTGGTTGTTAGCGAGGCAAAGACTGTTTTCTTCAAATTGGCATATATCGTTCTTCCTTCCTCAACAGCGCGAACGAGCGTGGAAAAATTATCATCTAGCAAAACAAGTCTCGATGCCTCTTTAGCAACATCATTTCCCCGCTGGCCCATGGCAACACCGATATGAGCTTTTTTGAGAGCGGGTGCATCGTTCACGCCGTCTCCTGTTACAGCAACGACTTCTCCTTGTTCTTCCAGCGTCTCAACGATGCGGAGTTTATCTCCCGGATCTACCCGGGAAAATATGATGTATTGATTTTCCTGTAGCAACTTCTTCAGCTTTCTTTCGTTCATTTTCTTCAGTTCCGTTCCGACAATCACTGGCGTCGATCTGCCGGGGTCTGGAAGACCTATTTCTCGACCGACTGCCTGTGCAGTTTCAGGATGGTCTCCCGTTAAGATAAAAACCCGAATGTGGGCTTTTTGAGCATCCTGAATTGCCTCCTTCACGCCTTTTTTGGCTGGATCGATCATTGCCATAAGTCCCAGAAATGTTACATCCTTTTCTGCTTTTTCTCTTTCATACTCATTTTTTTGGGATTTTAATGAACGCCGGGCAATCGCCAGAACACGCATTCCATCTTCCGAATATTGCTCATTTAGTTTTTCAATTTCTTTCTTATGATTGGCTGTAATTTTGATATCTTTACCGCTTTTATAGATATATCTGCTGATGGAGAGAATACTGTTTGTGGACCCCTTCAAAGTCAGCGTTACCTCATCATCAATCTCTCTCACCGAGCTCATCCGTCTGATTTCCGAATCAAAGGGGAACTCCTGAATCTCGGGATTTTCTTTATCTTCTTTTTTCGACCAAAAACCTGCTTTGGTGGATACGGTAATTAAGGCTGCTTCAGTCGGGTCACCAATAGCATGCCAGGATTTATGGGCCTTATCCGGTTTATGTATTCTGGCATTAGATGCCATGGTTGCCGCTTCCATAATGACTTCAAGTTCCCCGATTTGTTTTTTGCTCAAGGGTTTTTCATTCTCATTGAGTATTTCCCCTTTCGGCTCGTATCCGACACCGCTTACCATATATTTTTCGCCATTGAACCATATCGCTCTGACCGTCATTTCGTTTTGCGTTAATGTACCAGTCTTATCGGTACAAATGACCGTGGTGGAACCTAATGTTTCTACCGAAAGCAGACTTTTTACCACTACATTTCTACTGGCAAGCCGATTGCTGCCGGTAGAAAGCGCCACTGTTACCTGGGCTGGTAATGCCTGGGGCACCATTGCCATAGCCACACCAATCGCATAGACCAAACTCATATACAAACTGAAATGCTGAATCTGGCCCAATATAAACAATCCAACACCGAGAATAACCACTGCAATAGTCAATTGGTTAGCAAGGCGGCGTAATTCTCTCTGAAGCGGCGTCTTTATTGCACCCGCTTCTTCGGTCATTCCGGCAATCTTGCCTATTTCGGTATTCATGCCAGTCGCGACAACAACAGCGGTGGCATTTCCAATGGCGACTGTGGTACCAGCATAAGCCATATTCGTTCTGTCACCAATAGTGACATCCTCTTTTATGGGCTCAACTTGCTTTTCCTGAGGTACAGACTCTCCGGTTAAAGCAAAATCATTGGTCTTGAGACCGCTCACTTCAATCAGTCGCACATCTGCTGGCAGCTTATCTCCCTCATCTATCTTAATGATGTCTCCTGGAACAATATTCTCTTGGGATATCTCAGTTAAATCGCCAGCCCTGATGACTTTTGCAGGCGATGTAATCAGACTTTTTAAATTGTCAATAATTTTCCCCGCCCTGTATTCATGGAAAAAACCAATAACTCCATTCACTAAAACAATAATGAAGATAATTATGCCATCTCTAGGATTCCCAATAAGAAAAGAGAGGATGCCTCCGATAATCAATATTAGAATCAGAAGCTCTTTAAATTGCGATAGAAGAATCAGCCATACCGGGAGTTTTATTTTAGCTCTCAGTTCATTCTTGCCATATTTTCTTAGACGCCTGGCTGCTTCATTTTTGGATAAACCTTCATCTCTTGTTTTTAGAATTTCAAACACTTCTTCTACAGGTTTTTGATATAGAGCATTACTATCTGACATATGTTTGCTTCCAATCGTTGGTACTTACTAACCGGATATCTACTTCGGTACTAATTAACGCATTATTTATTACATTTTAGGTTATGGTTCAAATGACGGTCAATTGTTACAGGCAAGAATGAATTTGCTTCTACAGTTATACACCAATGATGAGCTTGCTCTACCTCTAGAATGTGATGATAAACGTGGAAATTCTTGAAATAACAGGAAAAGGAAATCTCACGTCCATTCAAACTTCTTTTGTTATATACGTATATGTGAAAACCGCCAGATTATTTTTTCCCGTTATCCAACCTAGAGCGCCCGGTTTCTTGACAAAATAACTAGTAAGGTATACAATTTTTAGTTGATAATGAGTCGCAATCTCAAGCCCAACAATCTAATTCAAGGTCATCCGCTAACAAACCAGCGGCGCCTGCTTCTGGAACTGCTACGTGATGCTGAAGGTCATGTCGACGCCAAGGAGCTTTACCATCGTGCCAGTGTCATTGATGAATCTATTAGTCCAGCGACAGTATATCGCAGTCTCAACCTATTTAAGGAACTAGGGCTAGTTGACGAGATAAGATTGGGCAAGATTCGCTGTTATTACGAGATTAAGCAGTCACCGGGGCACCAGCACCTGGTCTGCCGTGGATGTGGCAAAGTGATGGAATTTCAAAATCCCCACTTCCAGAAATTGATCAAGGCGGTGCGGAGGGAACAAGGGTTCAAGGTAACCAAAGCTGAGTTATATCTTGAGGGTTACTGTTCAGAGTGCAAGGAGGAGGAGAAAACACGGTGAAATCCTGACCGCGGAAAGCAGTATCATGAGCAGCATCCAGATTGATAGACTCTGCCAGAGTTGGCTACGAAAGAACTATGGTGAGGCAATTGCGTCAGAATACACAACATACTCACTGGTGATTCCGATAGCGAACTCTCCTGAGCTTAACCGTGCGCTCGAAGACCTCAAGCTGGAACTAAGTCTCTCCTTTGGCCCCAGGCAATCATTCGGAACCGCCGATTATTACGAAGCCAGAAAAAAGCTGGGCTTGCCTGACGACAGGGCTCCAGTACCGGATGTGTTCGTCAGGGCCTTTGCAACAAAGTAAACCGCGAACTGCTTTCACAGGAGACAATTACGAGCATTTGAGGTTAAGGGAGCCTTGTTGCCGAAAGGAAGATAGCGTGATGATTGAGGTCAACGAACGAGATTTCGACAAGGAAGTGCTGGAATGTAAACTCCCTGTGTTCGCCTGCTTTACGACTAGGTGGTGCCATTCTTGTTATCCCACCTGTCTTCTAGGTGATGACCTGGCGAATGAATATGAGGGCAGAGTGAAATTTGTGAAGGTCGATGTGGAGAAAATCCCCCATGTCTTAGCCGGGTATCGCATTATTGCGGTGCCTACCATTATGATTTTCAAGGACTCTCAATCGGTGAAAACGCTCCTCGGTTTTCAGGATAAATGGTCACTGAGACCCCTGTTGAATAGTGTAATAAGCGAAAGTGATAGGCTCCCCGGCAGAAAATTGGGAACGACTGAGGCGCAGTAGTAATGAATAGGGTCAAGTAGTTCGTGAGAATCCAATCCAGCAGAGAGTCGACGAGGACAGTACCATGTGGGCGAAGCGGAAGAATAAACTCAAGCCAGGCAAGAAAGTAAAGAATATGGGGAGGTTTGGCTGGAAGTAGCCGTAAATGGAAATTGAGTCGCTAGCCATCAAGGTACTAAAAAGAATAGGGATTAGGAGAGGCCAGACTGTACTGGATTTTGGCTGTGGCTATGGCGCGTATACTATTCCGGTTGCGAGGATAGTTGGTAAGCAAGGAAGAGTATACGCCTTAGATAAGGATAAAGAAGCCCTGGATGCTCTTATGCAAAAAGCTAGGTCAGCGTGCTTGATAAACATAGAAAGGATGGAAACATCAGGGGAACCGGAGATCGAGCTAGCTGATGAGACTGTAGATGTGGTTCTTCTCTTTGATGTCTTTCATTCATTCTATTTCCCGCAGGCAAGTGAAAGAGGAAGACTGCTGGGTGAAATACGCAGGGTAATGAAACCCTCCGCCTTTCTCTCTATTTCAGTCTGGCCGAACCTGATAGAGACAGAGACTGAGGATGAGATAAAAAATGCAGACTTTCATTTGGGAAAGGAGATTCCTGAGACACTTACTGATGGTAATAAGAATATCGAAACGCGCAGAATTCTGAGTTTCGGGAAAGTCCGACATGTTCCTATGATAGCTGTGGTCTCACCAATTAATGAAGAAGGCGGCACTGTGAGCAAAGTAGTAGAAGTTTACAGATCATAACTTTTCAAAACTTTGAGGAAGAGGTTTTAAGAGAGGGGTAAAACATGCCTTATAAACTTTTAATTTTCACCTGCTATGGCGGATGCGCAACAGGGGTTGCAGCATCCAAAGCTTGTATCAAGCTATGGGAGGAAAACTCGGGAGATGTGAAGATCGGATGCCTACCGGCTGTAATAGTGCCATGGAAGTTAAATGAAATCATGAAGTCAGAGAAACGAATTTTAATCGATGCCTGTGGTGTGCGATGTGGTGCAAAACTAATCGAGAGGGAGAGAATGACAGTAGACCGTTATGTCGAGCTTACCTCGGCACTTGGTATCAGAAAGGCAAAACAGTTACCTTCAAACGATTTAGAGGAGAGAGTCTACAGCACTATTCAGAAAGAAATACATGCTCTCTTAGGGCAATAATTATTGGCGGGAAAGAAAAGGAGGCAATGTGAGCAAGATAGTGCAAATCACAGACCAAAATTTTGAGGAAGAGGTCCTAGGGTCAGACCTGCCCACAGAGGTTGATTTCTGGGCACCCTGGTGTGGCCCGTGCCAGATGGTTATACCAATATACGAAAAACTCTCCGAGGAGTATGAAGGCAAATTTAAATTCTGCATGATTAATGTGGATGAAAACCAGCGCACAGCAGCGAAATACCAGATTATGAGTATACCCATGCAGATGTTCTTCGCTGACGGCCAGAAGATTGACGAAATCCTCGGGGCAGTTCCTGAGCATACGATTCGGACAATGGTTGAACATATTCTCAAGAGGTTCCCATCTGATGAAATGGGTAAGCTCAAAGTGCTTTTAACGTCTTGGGTTGAGCATAACAAAAAATACAGTGAAAGATTCGTTAAATGGGCAGAGAAAGCTAAAAACGTGGAAAGCGCTCCCATATACGGTAAAGCGTCACAGGCAGCAGAAGAGATGAAAAGAGCTAACGAAAAGATGTCTCAGATACTCTTCGAACTGCCAGAATGAAGATGAATCGCAACCAGGCGATGATGAGTAAACTCGGCTAGATGAGGAGGTGCGGCAGCTATGTCAAACTCAGAATGGAAAGCAGAGTTGGAGAGAGCACGGGCAAACAAGGATGCCTTCTTCGCTCAAAACTGGCAATCCCCAATACCTCCTCAAGATAAGCCCCGGTTTAAAGGCTTGGAATATTATCCTCCTGACCCAGGCTACAGATTCGAGCTTGAGCTTCACGAGCATCCCGAGCAGCAGGTGGTGAGAATGGCTTACACCAAGGGCAACGAACAGGATTTCCTTTGCTGGGGTGAATTTAGATTCAAGATAGCTGGAAACAAACAATCTCTCCAGGCTTACAAGCGTATCCGTGAAGAAGAGACGCTGTTTGTTCCTTTCAAGGATGCAACATCCGGTAAGGAGACTTACGGTGCCGGGCGCTACATAGACCTTGAGCCAGATACAGACCGCACTGCGGATGGGAAATGGGTTCTGGATTTCAACCAGGCCTACAACCCCTGGTGTGCCTATAGTGAAGCCTATACTTGCCCCGTTGTGCCTGTGGAGAACTGGCTTGAGCCGCCGATACATGCCGGAGAAAAAGATTACCATCTGCCTGAGACAGGCTAATGACAGGAGGACAAATGAAAGTATGTATTGTTGGAGCTGGCGCTGGCGGCAGGAGTGCATCGGGACGAGTTCGACAGCTGGATAAACAAGCCCAAATAGATGTCTTCAGTACGCAGAGTGAAATTGGTTACGCACCCTGTGAGCCACCTTTTGTGCTCAGGGGGGTCACCGGTTGGGACGATATATTTTATCCCGGCAGTTTTTTTGAGGAGAGGAATATAACCGTTCACCTAAACAGCGAGGTCACCGATATTCGCAGCAAGGATAAGTGCATTGTTGCCGATGGCAAGAGCTATCCTTATGACAAACTTATTCTAAGTCCCGGGGCTGTTTCCTCAACTCCTCCCATTCCCGGAGTAGATGGCAAAAATATATTCACCGTAAGCACAAATATCGCGGATAGCAAAGCCTTAGAGAAAATTATCCCCAATCATTCCAGTGCCGCTGTGGTCGGAGCAGGAGCAATTGGTATAGAAATGACCTTAGCACTTATAGCAAGGGGGTATTCCAATGTGTATCTCCTGGATATGTTGGGAAATATCCTACCGGCAAGCCTGGATAAGAATATGGCAGAGAAAATCGAAGAGGTGATGAAGCAGAAGGGAGTGGAGCTAGTCCTATCTGCCGAAGTCAGCAGTATAAGAAGCGTATCTGGAAAGAAACTGGTCATCCTTCCCGACCGACAGCTGGAAGTAGACCTTGTATTGTTAACTACTGGAGCCAAACCTAACGTTGAGTTGGCGCGGGAAGCAGGAATTGAGATAGGGGAGACAGGAGGGATATCGGTAAACCGGTACTTGCAGACGAGCGAACCTGACATCTACGCAGCTGGTGATTGTATCGAGAACTGGGACAGTATCATCGGTTCAAAAACCCGTCACTTGATGGTGACTACTGCAGGCAGGACTGGTGATGTGGCTGCCAGAAATGCGGTTTTAGGGAATACCGTTGCTTATGAAGGCACCCTCTTGACCTTTGTCATTGAAATTTTTGGCCACCAGATAGGTACTGTGGGATTTACTGAGAGGGTTGCCCGAGAGAAAGGACTGGACGTAGTAGCCGACACAATCAACACCCCTACCACACGACCGCGATACGGTGGTAAGCTCTTTCACAGTAAATTAATCGCTGACCGTAAGACACAAACATTAGTCGGAGCGCAGATTATCTCGGAGGAGATGATAAGAGGTGTAGTTAACGTATTATCCCTTGCCATAGCTGAGAAAATACCGCTGCGCAGATTAGCCCTGCTCGAGACTCCTTACTCACCCGCCGTTGGAATGGACCCGATAAGCGGTGGGGTGGCAAGGCTATTACGTAAAATCGACTGAGGTGATTGGCCAAACGTCAGTTTTTAGAGTATGCACAACTTGTCTGTCCACGGTACTTTTATGAATTTAAAGAAGCAAGGATTTGTTGAAGCTGCAAGCTATCGCTGATAGCCGGCTATCGGTATGTGACCGTTCAATTATGGGCCGACAGAGTTATCGAAAAGTAAAATCTGGGGGTGAATATGGAGAAGCGTGTCTCGTTTGAGGACTATGCTATTGTTGCCTGTGGCACACTCAATATGGAACTGAACCTTCTCAAAGAAAGAGGTATTCTGGATGCGAGGAAGATTCTCTATACTAAGCCCGGTCGCCACGAAGTACCCAAGGAGCTTGAGAGTCAGCTTATCACACAGATAGGAACAGCCAAGACATTTTCTTCGAATATTATCGTGGTCTATGGCGGCAAGTTCTGCTATGTCAATGGTGATGACCCCTACCGCAAGATTGACACCATAATTCAGGAGCAGATAGAAACCGGAGTCAGGATTTCCAGAATCAAAGCTACTCACTGCGTTGACATGTTAGCCAGTGTGGAAGAAAGGGAGAGAATAGCTCAGGGTAGAGATATCTACTGGCTTACCCCGGGATGGATGAAATACCGCCACTACGTATATCAAGGATGGGATAGGGGTCTGGCGAACGAGAATTTCCCCAAGCACACCGGCGGAGCAATAATGCTGGATGCTGTAGGCTATTATGATGAAATTTTACAGAATGACCCGGAGCAGCTTCTGGATTTCTCCGATTGGATGGGGATTCCCCTAGAACCATATCCGGCAACTCTAGACCGCCTATTGGACTTACTATCAGATGAGACCAAATACGAAGAATGAAATCTAAGCCTTAGGTTAGAAGAGCAATTTCCCGAAGGAGGTATGAAATGGAAGAAAGAGACGTGGTTATCATCGGGGCTGGCCCTTCTGGATTGTCGGCAGCAATCTTCACCCAGCTCGATGGCTGGAGCACGCTGGTCCTCGAAGGCAGCTGGGTAGGCGGCCAGGGAGCCATCGCCTATACCGTAAGTAACTATCCTGGATACCTACCTGGCGACGGGGCGGGACTGATAGAAAATATGGAGAAACAGGTCACCTCAGCGCCTCCAGCAGGGGTAGGAGCTGAACTTAGACACGAAAGAGTTGTCAGTCTTAATGCCGACGACATGGTTGTCACCACTGAGGTAAACGAATACAAAGCACAGGCAATCATCCTTGCCACTGGCAGCACCATGCAGAAGCTTGGCGTAAAAGGAGAGGATACGTTTTTCGGAAAGGGCGTATCCTACTACGCCAAGCGTGATTTCAATCAGTTCAACGGGAAGAAGGTCCTGGTAGTAGGTGGCGGGAACACGACAGCCAAGAGTGCGCTGTTAGCCAATACCGTAGCCAGCGAGGTTACCCTGATACATCGTAGAGAGGCGTTGCGGGCATATCCTGCGATGATTAAGAGATTACAAAAAGAAGGCATTCATATCTGGTATAACACCGAGTTGAAGGAAATAAAGGGTGCTGACCGTGTTGAGATAGCCGTGGTGGCAAACAACAATACTGGCGAGCAGAAGGAGATAGCGGTTGACTGGATAGTTATCTGTGTAGGGACAGAACCTGATACCAGGCTGGTGAAAGAAACAGGGCTGGAGATGAGAAATTCTTATGTAATAACTAATGATAAGATGATGACCTCTAAAATAGGAGTTTTTGCCTGCGGGGAAATTACTGGTTGTGACCGCCACCTCATCTCGTCAGCCAGTGGAGGTGCATATACTGGCATGGCTGTCAGCGAGTATCTGGCATTGGAGAAGGTGAAGAGAGGTGAGATGTTTGAGGGAGCTAAGAACGGTAAGTATGCTGACGAGTATCTGGCGATGCTACACTAGTTACTGCAAGATTGTGGTCAACCAATGACTAACCTGGAGAGAGCTTTAAAAACGATACTAGAGGATGCTGAGCTCGCCGCCTCTTTGGCAGCAGTCCTAGCCTATGCATGCAAAACAGGCAGGATATCCTATAACGAAGTAACAAAGATAGTTCATGATAAATGTGACGAGACCTTACTCTTCGGTAATAGATGGCGGTTGCTCATTCCCACAAAGGTTGATAAGAGCAGTGCATGGGAAGACCGAATGCTTCAGTGTAATCTAGGGGAATCCTACGTGCTACCCAATGTTGTACTACATCTAGTGCAAAACGCCAGCAGAACAGGGCGCTGGGACCCAATGGTGGCCATCGCTGAGATATTCAAAGAGCTTGGAGAAGAAGTATTGCCCCAGGTGCCGGAACTGGTTGCCGAGCTAGGGGAACAGGCCAGAGATGGGCAAATTAGCGCAGTTCAGATAAGAGAAACATGCATTAGAGCAGGCCTGAGAGATAAAGTGGACGTACTCATTGCCGGACTCAAAGCGGCGGGTGTGATGAGTCCCAAGTTGAGTTCACTTGCCGAGGTAACCCGAGCAGGGTCACCCTTGTATGAGCTTAATCCTTCACTCTTCATATAAGGCGTGCAGCCCTCGGTGAGTGGAAGCGCGATTTGTTCCACCTGGGTAGTTTGAGGAGAGGACCAAAGGGTGGGCGTCGCCCTAGTAAAACTGGCACGTGCTCTGTCAACCTTAGTTCACTCAACTTTGGCCACACTTGACGACCATTGATATGTTTATCAGCACGGATATAATTGTACAGAGATTCATTAATCCCCAGACTCCGAACCGCTGTAGCTATTGAATCAACATTTTATCATTATGTTCAATGTTAAGCGGACTAGTAGACTATATAGATTGTCTCTTCGTAGCTACCAAATTACTATCTATATAGTCTACCAGCTATAACCTTCAAATTCAGCATGAAGCAACAAAACGATGAATTGTTACCTTGCTGCACTCAAAAACGACAAATGTGAATTCACCTTCTGGCTTTACGTGTTCGATGGTGGTGGCAACATCGCAAGTGATTTTTGTCCAACAATTACCTTTTCTCTAGCACGATTATCTATTTGGTATGTCAACGATACTCTGAGTATAATTGTAGAAATCGAGAACATGAGTATCACCCGACCTGAAAAGGAGGATTCAATGACAACTGGCCAAACACACGAAAACCGGCAGTACAGACCCGCGTTGGAGGGAACAGGGCAAGAACAGCAAGCCACGCCAGATATTGTAAGGCTGGGCATCAGCAACACGAGTGTCGTATACACCGACGAAGGTGTAGTAGTGATCGATGTGCCGATGGGTAACCGTTTTGGTCGGAAAGCCGTTGAGGCAATCAGGAAACGGACGGACAAGCCTGTTTATGCAATAATATATACCCATGGGCACATGGACCATATCTGGAGTGTACCGGTGTTCTACGCTGATGCGGAAACCCACAAGTATCCCAAGCCTAATATCATTGGGCACAAGAATGTAGCACGCCGTTTCGACCGCTACCAGCGGCTGAAGGGGCAACACGAACATATCAATACCATCCAGTTTGTTATCCCTCCGGGCGAACCAGTTTTACCAAAGCAGTTCTATTACCCGGATATCACTTTCGGCGATACAATGCAATTCAAGTTTGGTGGACTAACCTTTGAGCTATACAGCTATTATGGTGAGACGGATGATTCGCTCTGGGTATGGGTCCCGGAACGGAAAACGGCACTAGTTGGCGACCTACTCATCAGCGGTGTACCTAATGTGGGCAATCCCTTTAAGGTCCAACGCTGGGCACTCGAATGGGCACAGGCACTGGAAGCAGTTGCCGGCAAAAATCCGGATTTCGTGGTTTCCGCAGGACAGGTTTTGAACGAAAACCTAGCAAAGGATGTCTTGTTGGATACTGCCAGATACCTCAGGTACATAGAAGATGAAGTCGTGCATCTGCTCAATGAGGGCTACTGGATCGAAGATATCATTGATAAAGTTAAAGTTCCGGAAGACCTGGCAAATAAACCATGGCTCCAACCAATATATGGACACCCTACCTTTGTCATTCATGGTGTGCACCGTCGTTATGCCGGTTGGTACAACGGCAACCCAGCTGAACTTTTCCCCGCAAGGAGCGAGGAGATTGCAAGCGAGATAGTGAAACTAGCCGGTGTCGACAAAATATTGCAGGTAGCAAAAAGTCTCAAGGAAAGTGGCAAAGTCCAGCTATCGCTCAATATCATCGACTTCGTAGTAAAGGGTACTCAAGATAAGTCAGTGCGAAAGGCAGCTTTCCTGTTGAAATCAGAACTGCTCAAGGAGCGGGCGGAAGTGGAACCAAGCTACATTGCCCGTAATATATTCCGTGCTGGTGCTACGCTAACAAAACAAGAAGCGGATAGTCTTTAAGGACAACTATAAAGACACGACAGATACTGCACAAATTGACGTTTTGTGTAGCCTCATTACCCAACAAAAAGTCATTATGTGCAGTCCAGATAACAAAAAGCCAACTCCTCCAGTCCAAGAAGTTGACAGGGATCATTGTGAATGGTAGCCTGAAACAGGCTGTTACCCATATTCGACCCGATTTGACCATTGTTACTTCCTTCCCCGGGACTTTCGTGGTAATATTTCTGCGGTACGAAGTTCTGTTTTTGAAACTATCGGTTGACTTCGTTAGACGTAAAAAGATCCGAGGAGGCGTAATAGTAGCGAATGCGAATTAATAAATACCCTTTGAGAAACGCAATATGGCTGTGATACACGGTATCGTTGAATCAGCGAGAAGACAAGGGAACACCTATATCCGTGCGGTCTATCCTCGTGCACTTGTAGGGGCCATCGTTTTAAGGGTTTGGTTATTCTTAGACGTCGTGGTTTCCTGGTATCTGAACTCGAAACCTCTACGTCAAGACAGGATTACAACCATAAAAGTGCGGCTTCGCCGCCGCCGTGGTAGGCCTGTCAAGCTTGATGACGGTAGTGTGCTCAACCCAAGGGATCTGGTCTTAGAAATCCACCTGAACAATGACTGGTTCCTTCGTAACAAGGATATGATGCATTCACCTGGCAAAGCAGGTTTGGAGTTTCTATCGTCTTTTTCTGAGGATTTAAAATACTTAGCGAAACAAGTGCGTGATGAGACATTTGCCCCCGAAATCAAAGCCATCCACGGCCGCACTCTGTTACGCCAAGACCAGGGCAGCCAACGTCTTGGTTTCACGGTGATGGACATACCCGATTCACGGTGGAGGTACCTGTCCCAATTTTATCTTACTGGTTTGAGACAAGCCTATTACCCGGAGCGGGCACGAAGGTCTTTGGCTAAAGCAAAACCCCTGGTTAAGAAAGAGCTCTGGATGTCCAGAAAGAAGCTTTTGCAACGTTACGGACCATCGGTTGAGGACTGATTTGATCGGAACAATCTTGTTATTAAAATCATTTTGATTTCGGTCTTTTCCCGGCCCGTACCTCAACCCTAGCCCCTCAAGCCCTTCGCGTAAATGCATTGAACGTTCGCTTGGATTGTGACCCAAGTAATTGCACAGTAGCTTGTTTTGTTACATCACTTTACTTTCAGGCATCTTATTACCTCAATAATCAGTCAGAATATGCTTAATTCAATTCGATAAAATATGTAGATTATTGGTATATTCATAAGCTTATTGCCAATCTTACTATCAACTGTGCACTCCCACCAGATGAACTGTCACACTATTCTGCAAATTGTGAACAAAACACCAAGGAGTTTGAACCACATAACCCACGTATATCCACGCCTAACACGGTATTGACAACAACTACACAAAGGACTACAATCAACTCCCCAGTATAATACTGATATGTACACCACTAATACCCACCGTACCCGACCTCTCGACGATCTAGTCAGGAGGTTGGTTGTAGTAGATGAAAAAGATGCCATAACTGTCAAGTTGAATGGTGGTTGATGGTACCTTTTTGTTTACAAAGGGGATGACCTAAATCATGTGCCTATTCAAACTCTTAGCTCATGATACAAATAAGTTTAACAATAATGGAGGGTCAGGAAAATGAAATTAATGCTTATTGGTTTGGGACAGTGTGGCAATCGTATTGCTGACGAATTTGCAAGACTTGGTAACAGAGCGCAACGAGAGCGTGGAGCGAAGGTAATCACGGATGCCTTTGCTGTAGACACTGATGCTTCTGCCATGGGTGGGCTACAAGTTATCAGGTCTCACCACGACCGGCGCATTGTTGTTGGCGAAACAAGGACTAAAAATAACAGCACTGGAGGATCTGCTGAGCTTGGTGCTCAGGTAGTCAAAGAGGATGGATATAAAATCGTTGACGCTCTAAGAAAGACAAAGCGATTCACGGAAACTGATGCCTTCTTACTTATTGCTGGTGCCGCCGGAGGAACTGGGTCGGGAGGCATCTCAGAATTAATACAACTAATAAAGGAGCGTTATACAGATAAGCCGGTATACTCTCTAATTGTTCTTCCATTTGAACATGAAGAGGAGATTGACGAAAGAACTACTTACAATACCGCCGTGTGCTTGAAATCCGTTCACTCTGTAGCTGATGTGACATTTTTGATTGATAATCAGAGATATGCGGCAAAAGGTTTTTCTTTAGCCGCGAACATATTAAAAACTAACAGATTGATCGTCGAACCATTTTTTAGCCTCTTATGTGCTGGAGAAGAAAAAAAGAGAGAGCGTATAGGTGTACATATTCTTGATGCTGGAGGTATATTACAAAGCCTGTCAGGATGGACGGTTCTAGGTTATGGGAGGGTGAATCTACCTCTGATTACACTTCCGTGGGACGAAGTCAAGAACAGGGGCAACGAGGCAATGGAAATAGCTCTTAGCGAACTTTCGTTAAGCTGTGATACTAGATATGCAGCGAAGGCGCTGTACTTGGTTTCAGCCCCAGAGGCAGAAATGAACATCGATTTATTAAAATACATAGGAGAGCGCATCCGCAGCATTGCCCCTGACGCAACAATTAGCTATGGCGATTATCCTTTCAACAAGGGATTAATAGATGTCACACTCATCTTTTCCGGCCTTAAAGACGTGGAAAAAGTGACGACCTACTACACCAGTTCCGTTAGAATTGCTGAGAATATGAAAATAGAGCAACAAGATGAGGCTGCGAGTATGCCTAGTGCAACCGAGGAGGCAGCGAAAGATGTTCCTCCAATTAGGTAATTAAACTGGCTTTCATACCGTACCCGCAACCCTAATACCACTATTAGGAAGACACAACAATATAGTAGTTTTTAACCTCAACCCGCAGGGTCTTCGATATTGGGCATACCGTGATGATAATACGCGAGATAGCGATATATTATGCAACACACCGATGAATCTGCCATTGACAATCGTAACCGAAAAGCTATAATCAGGTTGCACCGCAATCAAATAAAGCTCGATGGAGGTGAGAACCATGGCGAAACTAAGGAAAACCATCACCATCAACGCCCCAGTTGAGAAAGTCTTCAGCTACTGGCAAGAACCGACCAATCTACCGGAGATCTGGCCCAGCATAGTCGAGGTCAAGGACGTAAAGCCATTAGCCAACGGCGGCTATAGTTTCCAGTATGTGTATAAGATGGCCGGCATGCGCCTCAGGGGCACCAGCGAAGATACTGAGTATGTACCGAACCAACGCACGGTCAACAAATCCAAGGGCGGCATCCAGGCCACACAGACATTCACCTACCAACCCGAGGCTGGTGGGACAAAGCTAACCTGGGAAATCGAATATACCGTGCCCGTCCCGCTGCTGGGCAAGCTGGCTGAGGCCATCATCGTCAAGATGAACGAACACGAAGCAGAGTTGGTGCTGGCTAACCTGAAAGCCCGGATGGAAGCCTGAAATCAGAAGCAATCAATTTGGCCTTGGCGAGAAGACGACTGCAAACTATTCTTCGACAGAATTGGGTTCCATTTTCTTGCGGATACAATAACAGTCCGCTCTAGTCGTACGATTGCGTAAAAAGGTATTAAGTTACCCAACAAGATAGCGAATTGTTACCCCTGGAGTCTTGATTTCATACCTAGTATAATATTCCACAAGTAGCCTATGGCTATATTACATTCCCTGAAGTCAATAAGCTAAAGAGGTGAACGATGAATGCTCGTATCGAAAGGATTAAACATTTCGACAACGATACACTTAGTTATCTATTCAAAAGAGCAGGTGAAGAAAACGCCAAACCTGATGCAGACTTCTTTGAAGACGAGAAGAATATCTTGCTGGTTTCTCATACTAACGGTAAATTGAGCGGTTTCCTCTGGGCCTATGTCCTTCTGAGCCCACACAACGTCTCCCCCAAAATGTTTCTTTATTCAATCGACGTGTTTAGCGAATTTCGTCGTCAAGGAATAGCCAGTCAGCTTATCGGAGAATTAAAGAACATGGCTCGAACGCTTAATTGCCGTGCGATGTTCGTTCCTACCAGTAAAAGTAACCTACCCGCAATGGGTTTGTATAAGAAGACCCAAGGCAAAGTCGAAAACGACGATGGTGTCATTTTCACATACGACAAGGACACATTTGCTAAACTTGCGTAATTCAAGCATTTGCCCTGCTGCATTTGTCTGACTGCACAAAAGGGCAGATTGTTCAGGCTGCTTCGTAGCTCAAATAACTGATTATGATAAACGAACATTATGAAGTAGATGAATCAAAAACCAAAGAGACTTGGTTTGAACGAGTGCCAAAAGTGGAATTGCACTTGCATCTAGAAGGAGCTATTCCACATGATGCCTTGTGGGAGCTTATCCAGAAGTATGGCGGAGACTCGACTGTCCCCAGTATCGAGGCTCTCAGAAGCAGGTTTCAGTATCGTGACTTCCCTCACTTTATTGAGACTTGGGTTTGGAAAAACCAGTTCTTGCGGGAATACGAAGATTTCAATTTCGTTGCTGAGGCGGTAGCACGAGACCTTGTACGTCAGAATATCCGCTATGCAGAAGCCTTCTATTCTCCGTCACGCTTTTTCCGTCACGGCCTACAGACCCAGAAGCTTACGGAGGCAATTCGCTCCGGGCTTTCTCGAGTTCCAGACATTCAGATTTCACTAGTCACCGATTTCTGCCGCGACAACGGTCCCGAAAATGCTGCCAAGATCGTGGCGGAAATCAACGAGGTAAGGAAACTCGGAGTGGTGGGCGTCACGATTGGTGGTTCAGAGCACAATTACCCACCTGAGCCATTCAAGGGAGTCTATGAAAAGGCTCGAAAATTTGGCTTTCACACTAGTGCACACGCAGGGGAAGCGGCCGGCGCAGAGAGTATCTGGGGCGCTATTCGCAGCCTCAGAGTGGAGAGAATCGGGCATGGGACTCGTGCCATTGAAGATGAGCGTTTGGTCGACTACATTGCTGAACAACACATTCCTATTGAAATATGTTTGATATCCAATGTGAAGACTAGGGTAGTCGAGTCAATTGAGAAACACCCGGTCCGGTACTATTTCGACAGAGGAATACCTATCTCCATTAATACTGATGATCCAAAGATGTTTGGTAATTCATTGGCTGAAGAATACCATGTATTCGAAACAAGACTTTGCTTCTCTCGCGAGGAGATACGGACAATCATTCTTCAAGGTATAGAGGTATCCTGGCTTCCCGAGAACAAGAAACGAGAATTAGTGAAAGCGTTTCGCGATGATCCTGAATGGTAAATAAAGACCGTTGAACATATGTCCAGATTGTTTACTAGTTGCGGGAGAACTCAGTACTGTTGCCCTTGCCTATGATACAAGAGCTAGAGGGGACCCCTATAAGAAGTACACTGAAAACGCTATCGACGCTAATTCTTTGTGCATTAATTATGACAATGTCAAAAATATGGAGAAATAGCACGAAATAATAATGCTAACGTGGAATAGAAATCAATCAAAAAGCCGCCTCCATAACTGCCGGGTCAAAGTTTGGCAGTCTTCTGCCAAGCTCTCTCATAATGGCGTCTTTGCTTCCGATCTTCTTTGCCATGGCGGTACAATATTCATCTAGAGCAAGATGAAAAAGGTACTCCGTGTCCCGGACGGTGAGGTACTTAGTCGCAAAAGTAGGAATGTTTCTACCATCGTAGTGTGAAAAGTCTTCGTCCTGCCAAGTAATATCGTACTTTCCTGGATTCTCATAGAAGCGGGTCCCGGGATATCCCACAAGAAGGTTGACTTCGCTGGCGGAGGAAATATCTTCCTCGAGCCAGTAACGCATTGTACCAATAGTTTTCAGGGCAGTTTGCCTGGTTTCGTAGGGAACTCCGATAATCCAGTAAGTATGTGTATACATACCTACCTCTCGCGCCATTTCACACATCTTTCTAGCTTCTTCTAGAACAATATTTTTACCCATGGCGTTGAGAAGCTCCTGGCTTCCGCTTTCGATACCCACATGAAGACAGCGGCAACCCACCTGAGCAAGTTCTGCAAGGTCATTTCTGGTCACTCGTGGATTTGCTCTCGTTTGTGCTTCCCAGTGCATTTCCGGGCGAAGTTCTCCCATAGCATTGGCGATACGCAATGCAGCATTGATATCGTAAAAGAAATCGTGGGTGCCAAGGTAGAAATAGCGGCTTCTCCTCTCACTCATTAAAAAGTTCACTTCCTCCTGAAAGCGCGGGATATGAAGAAACGAAACCCCCTTTTTCCAGAAATCGGCGCACCAAACGCAGTTGTTCGAACATCCTACGGAGGGTGTGACTCTGGATATTGGAATCATCAATTTCTTCTCTGGATAAAGCTCTTCTGCCGCAAAGTTGTCTTCGAGGTGATTGTATGCTGGAATGGGAAGAACTGATCGGTCCATCCGGGGACGATCTGGATTTCTAATAACGTAGCCGCCCTGCTTAAAGGTAAGGCCGTTCACTGTTTCCAGGGAATGGCCATTTTCGAGCGCTGAAAGAAGCTCTGCTGTGGTCACTTCTCCTTCCTTTCGTACAACCACGTCGAAAGGAGAAGTTTGCAGAATTTCCGTGTCCCGAGCCCAGGCATGGGGTCCGCCTATTGCGAGCAGTACATCTGGGCGAGCTTTCCTTACGGCCTTTGCCATTCGTAATGCGGTCGGCCATGAGGCAGTGATAGGAGAGAAGCCAATAAGATCGAATTCATTAGCCCGAGCAAGTATCTTCTGAAGTAGCTTCTCTTCGCGGATATCGGTGCCTGTGTCGGTTCCAATCGGAGCAAAATAGGAGCAAACATGTCCTTCTTGTTCGAGGTAAGCAATCAAGGATAGAAGACCCAAGTGAATTGGTTCTAAATGCTTAAATAGCAGGAAGTCGGTCTCGTCGAGGTGGCCGAGAACGCTATTAATACGCGACGCGAAGAGGTAGAAGTAGTAGTCACGCTGAATCATGCTCAGCGGTGCTGGGGGCACAGGCACAGCTGAAAGCGCAATTTTCACGATGAATACCCTCTAAATTTCCAATCGTTTTTGAATCGAAAGCATCCCGGATCGGGCGCTGTTATATCACCAAAAACAGCGTAAGCCACCCCTCTACATCCGTAGCACCTCGTATTCTCCTCGCATAGCCTACAGCTTCCCTGCAAACGCGCGTGGATATCTCTGTTTTCAATCATCGCGGGCGAATTCTCCCAGATGGAAGTAAGCGTTTCTTCATACAAAGAGCCTGCATGTATGTCTATACACGGACACGGTCTAATTATGGCATCGCTACCAATATAGCAGCCTACTGATAGCCTGTTGCATGGCGAATCCAGGGAAAAGGGTACTCTTGCCTGGGGGCCCAACAGTTCCTTCAAAACCTCTGGAGAGATAAGTGAGCTCATGCCCATAGCACCGACGGGTATGGGCCGGTTCAGGATGAAGAGGCATCCCCTGGTTTCAGCCCATTTCTGCAGAGCCGGGATCTCGTCCACTGTCTCACGCGAGGCAACGCTCTGCACAGAAAGAAGCGGTACTTGTTTGTTTCCAAACCCGGCCTTTCTCAATAAATGAACTGCATTGAGAACGCGGGGAAATTGGCTCTTCGTTCCCGTCAGGGCATCGAACTTTTCCTCATTGAGCGTTGACAGGCTAACAGCAACCATGGCTTCAGCACGAGCAAGCCTCTCGGCAGTGCTTTGGGAAAGGGTGCTGCCATTAGTAACGAGCAATGTAGTTATTCCTTTTCCACTAAGTTCTTCGATCAGGTCGAGAATGCCGGGATACAGAAGAGGCTCTCCTCCGGTAAACTCCACTTTCTTCAGCCCCATCTCGATTGCTTCTTGTAGTGCGGAATATAGCAGGTTCGAATCGAGATGCAAAGTGTCCTGGCCTGCCTTGGAGCAAAAGGAGCAACGGAAGTTGCACGTTGTAGTCACGGCGACAGAGAGGTAGAGAAGTTCTCCTTTGTCGCCGCGGGGCGTGTACTCCCACGGATTGTACTGATAGATGCTGCTATTTCCCATTGAGAACCTCCTGTGTAAGGGAATAAGCGTCGCGGTCAAATCCTTTCGTCTTCCTGTGCACTACCGAAAAGCAAATGTTGTGGCAACGCGGGGGTCCTTCCCAATAGGGACAGCCACTGCACTGTGGCGGCACAGTAACCTGGGAATCCCGGCGCAAAGCGCTTTCTTGCCAGATTTGAGACAGTGGAGCGTCTTGCAAATTGCCAAGGGGATTGCTGTGATCCCAGAAACCACAAAGGAATACATCGCCTGTTGCATGGATATGAACATAGTCATAACCGCAGGAACAGCCAACCCATATGACGTTCTCCTGAGGGTGATACAGGTCGGGATACCTGCAGGGTACTAGGGGGCAACAGCATATCCTTATAGGAATGGAGCCTTTTTCAGCTAGTCTGATTAGCTTGGCAAGAGCCTGGTATTGAGAAGCAAAATCAGGGTAGAGGTCAAAAATCTCGTCAGTAGTGGCAACAAGAAACTGCACACCCATTATTACGTTTTTCGAGCCAAAACTTTCCGCAAAGTCGTAGACTGCTTCCAGCTCACCGATGTTTTCCCGTGTGAGAGTTACCTCGAGATCGACAGTTATTCCCGCGTCAATAAGCCCCTGTACGTTTTCCTCGAACTCGTCAAATAGTTCCCTACTTTCTTGTGTATTCAACCCCCGCATGTGGCAGAACAGGTTCGGGTCGACACTATCGCAGGAGACGCAGGCAAAGGATAACCCGGAGCGCGACAATTCGCGGCTGTACTCCGGGTTACATTTCTGGGCATTCGTATTGATTCTGCTCTTTACACCGGCTTTACGTGCTACGGCGAGAGCATCGAGAAGAAACGAACGCGCCCTCTCATTCATCGTTACCTCACCTCCCTCGAACCAAACCCATTCCGGCAGTGACTCGACCAGATCATGAAGAAGTGTTCTTTCAATAAAAGAGAGGGGCAGGGTTCCACTGGTTTTGGAATGTTCTTGTTTGTATGCACAGTAAGCACAATTTGCATTGCAGTCTTGCAGAAGCTGAAATTCGACCACCCTGAAACCGTGCTCAGGCAAATCAAGAGATTCATGAGATGATTGATTCAATTCTTTTCTCATGTTATCCCCCTTTACCACCGCTAAAAATCCCTTACGTCAAAATAAGCGCGCGAAAGCGGTGGCGGCTTCTCTCCGTTTACTGCAGTACGCAACAGGAGCGCACCTTCAAGAGAGTAGAAAGCTTGTCTCTTAACGCTAGCGCAGAGTGGGTCCCGCGCGTCAAGGTGGCACATTACAATCTGTCCTCCTTCGCTCCCGGCAAAGGCGCGGAGACCTGCAATTAGCTTGTGGGCCGGGGATGTGTCTTCTTCATCCCATGCTACATCGAGAATATGGTGGATTCTCAAAGGCTGTCCCTTTTCTGGCAGTGTCGGCGGACCGAGCAGTCTCCTTACCGGGAGCGGCATTATCGCCATAGCCCGGTAAAATAAAGGAATGCGGTCTACTACCTTTGTCGACAGCACTGAACTGTCCCACAGACAGCCTTGTACATCAGAACTGCCAGGGAGTGTGAAAATACCGCGAAAAGGAGAACCAGGGAACGGGCAGACGTATCTGCGTGCAAGACTTATCTTTTCAGATAAATCATATCGGCTTTGGTACTTCTCAATCCTTGCCCAAGCATCATTAAGCCTGTCTTTATCAGAAATACGGAGTACGTCTACTCCCGTTGGTAGGGCAGATAGGAAGAAGACCCGGAAAGGAGCTGCTATAAACATGCCCATCTTTTGAACCATCCTCATGGTCACAATGTTGGAGCCTAACACATAAGTATACGCGTACTGTGCTCCCTCTTGCAGGAGATACTCCTTCGCTGCTTGAACTAGAGCAGCAGCCGCCCTTGTGAGCCTGTAATCCGGATGTACTCTCCAATCGAAAACATAACCGATCCTCACAACTGATCCATTAAGACGCACGTCTTTCACGCAGACCGAGATACTTCCCGCTATTACCCCCTCTATTTCGGCCATGTAGACCGCCCATTTATCATAGAGCTTGGGGCGGAGAAAAAAGTCTTCGCGCTCATAGTGAAAGACTAATCCCTTCCCCTGTGTGCAAAGAACGTCTACCTGGCACAAACCCTGGTTATCATCTTGTCTCGCCAGACGAATCTTCATCTCACTTTTCCATGAGCCGATAGCACGAGGGCTGCTTTGCCTCCGCCATAGCCGTACGAAGTGATGAGAATGTGACGTATGGGAACCTCTGCCTTTCTGGCGGTTGGCACGTGATCAAAGGGATCGTCTTCATCAGCCTGTTTAAAGTGTGCCGTTGGCGGAATGATACCTTTTTCAAGAGCACAAAGAGCAGCAGCAACTTGGAACAGGCCTCCTGCAGAAAAGGCTTGTCCCGTGGCCCCTTTGATTGATATAACCGGTGGAAAAGTCTCGCATCCGCTGAAAAGATTGGCAAGCGCTCTTACCTCTATGGCGTCACTTCTTTTAAACCCTGATGCATGGGCAATAACCAGATCGATTTCCGAGGCATCAAGGCCTGCCTTGTTCAAAGCCATCTTTGAAGCATCTAAAAGAGACTCCCCGTCCAATTTGTTGTATTTGAAATGATAGGCGTCGCCCGCTGTGCCAAAACCCGACACAATCGCATACGGTTCTGCACCGCGTTCAACAGCACTGTCCGGATGCTCCACAACGAACATGACGCTTCCCTCTGCGGTCACTTCCCCGTCCCGATCCTCATCGAAAGGCCTCCCTGCCTCGTTTGGATTTGGACAGGATGTGAGAAGTTTTGCGCGAGAAAGGACACCGAAAGCAAATGGAAATAGATTAGACTCTGAGCTACCCGCGAGAATCAGGGAGGTAGTCCCTTCCAACACATCTCTTGCTGCCCTCCCCAGGGCAAACAGGCCCCCTGTACACCCCGAACCGAAAGTAAGCACCTCACCTGAAAGTCCGAAGCGCTTTGCTACCCGGGCCAGCGTGCTCTCACGAATATCCTTCAGAGCATCTGCAAGTGCCCCGTCTTCTGAGGCATTATTCCCCTTCCTCAAGATTTCTTCAAGATGCTTCATTGCTTCCATAGAGGGAAGTGTCTCGCCTAGGTAAAGACCGACCATTGGTTCTTTGCGATGGCCATAGGACATTATTCTCTCGTCAGAAGCCACTTTGTTTAAATGCATAGAATCATCGGGCACGCCGATTGTTAATGACGGCTTCCCGGTTAGGCCCGGCATCGCCCTGTAGAAGTAATCATTCAATCCTGCATCGAGAAGAGCTTCCTCCGTTGCAGCGAAAGCGAGTTGGGTACTGCGCTGAATTCCCGGAACTGTTGGGAAATAAGGAACGAGTGCTGCTGTAGAGGGTCCTGCCCCTTCAAGACCGGGGGGGACGTAACGTACCACACCGCTTGTTCCACTGATGAGCGCTTTATAGAAAGCATCACGCCCGACCCCTATAGGAGACGCTATCCCTATACCGGTGATAAACGCTCTGGGTGCAATTTCACCACTATTATAAATAGAGCGAATAGTGGTTTCTCCATTTCGAACAGCCCAAGTTGAGTCGGCTGCAGAAGAATCCCGGGATGTGATCCCGCAATTGTTATCCAAATTGGAAAATGAAACGTATCTTCTGCTCATTCGTGTCTTGCTACTTTCCCTACACGACGCAAAAGCTATTGCTGCGCAGTCGCCTGCAGGGCCCTCAGCTGTGACGATGACTCTACGAACATTATTCCTGCTGCGCAGGGGCAATAAGGAAGGTGCCGTTTTTTGCGCAAACTCGGGAACAGGCTTATCCATTAAGGAAATCGCCAGCCCACACGCAAGCGATGAACCGCCCGCAAGGGCTCGAGGGATGGGATCAGGAAGATTGGCTGTGTCCAGCAGAAGGTCTACCCCCTCGCCGCCGGGAAATGATTCTTTCGCCAACCGTTGGATCAATGCCTCATTTCTCTCACGTTTACCTTCCGTAAAAGCTTTTGCGTAACCACAGATATATGCTGCAGCTTTTGAATGATACGATATTGAATCGGGTTCTTCAGCCTGGAGATGAAACACCGCGCAGCCTTCGGCGGGTCTTAGAAAAGAGCGAACGGAAAGCGTTTCGGCCAAAGAGTCAAGAAAAATGCTATCTGAAGGCGAATCGACTCCTCCTGCCAGAAGAGAACACTCCTCTCCAAGTGCCACCACCCTATACCCCATTCCTACAGCGCTAATTCCAGCAGTGATTGGGTCATTCAAAGTTTCACACATTCCTTTTAGGCGAAGAGAGACTGCTACATGCGATGCGTGGGCAAGGGGAAGTCCGTAATGAAGAGCCCATGTGGGGATGGCCTGAGGGCCGTCCTGCCTGAAAGCGGCAAGGTAGCGTTCAAGGGCGCTCAAATCTATAAGAGATGTTCCGAAAATGACGCCTGTCCGTCGATCTGGCTCGGACTCAAAGGGGAAAGCCTGCTCAAGAGCCATGCGGGAAGCTACAAGTGCGAGAAGAGTTGCCCTCCAGCCCTTTTTGCTGAGTTCTCCGTTGGCTCCATAGTCATTTGAAGATAAGGAGCAGGCATTATTTGTAATGGATGACGAATAGTTGTCTTTTGCCATCACAAATGCCTTTTCACCCCTTCCTAGGGGGCTTAACATTCCAACACCAGTTACGGCAACCTTGACTCCATTAATGCCCATTGTTGTGGTTCCCCCAAAGCAGGAATAATCGCAATAAGAGACGCCCACTCAATATTCAGTAGTTACTTAGGTAATACAGATTGAAATATTGCGTAACCGTTTCAGGATGAGGGCTGGGATCATATTGGTTATGCATTTCACCGCAGATGGAACACGGCTTATCAGGGTCAACATGGCGGTGCGGTTCTGTATAAGTATAGACCTTGCCCTCAAAGTTTCGCAAAACGACCTTAGTAGGAGAATGACTGATCAAGTATTGCGGCATCACCGGTATTTTACCGCCTCCGCCGGGGGCATCAACACAGAAAGTCGGCACCCCAAGACCAGAGGTGTGACCTCGAAGATTTTCAATTACTTCGATGCCAGTCGCCACCGGGGTGCGAAAATGCTCGATACCCTGGGAAAGGTCGCACTGGTAGAGATAGTAAGGGCGAACCCTGATTTTTAACAGCTCATGGCTTAATTTCTTTAGAAGCTTCGGGCAATCGTTTATTCCTGCCAGAAGAACTGACTGGTTACCTAAGGGAATACCGGCGTCGGCCAGGCGAGTACACGCGGCTGTTGAAGCTTCGGTGATCTCTCTGGGATGGTTAAACTGTGTGTTCAGGTAAATGGGATGATATTTGGCTAGTATGCTGCAGAGCTCGGCGGTTATACGTTGAGGAAGAACTACCGGAATACGACTGCCAATGCGGATTATCTCCACATGGTCAATAGCACGTAATTGCTTAAGGATATATTCGATTATATCGTCGGCTATGATCAGAGGGTCGCCACCGGAAATAATAACATCCCTTACTGCCGGGGTGCGGTGTACATATTCAATCGCATTATCAATTTGCTCGCGGCCGCCAAACTGCTCGCTTACTCCGACCATGCGACGGCGGGTGCAATGCCGGCAGTACAAGGCACACTGGCCAGTTACCATCATCAATACACGGTCCGGATAACGATGGATCAGGCCTGGTACCGGGGAATTTATATCTTCGTGCAGGGGATCGAGCATATCGGCTCTCGCCCTGTTCTGTTCCAAGGCTGTGGGTACTGACTGCATACGGATAGGGCAATTGCAGTCATCGCGATCAATCAAGGAAGCATAGTAAGGTGTAATGGCCATGCGGAACTGACGAATGCTTTTTTCCACTGCTTTGCTTTCCTCATCGGTCAATTTGATCACTTGCTGCAACTGCTCCACGGTGGTAATGCGATTGCGCATCTGCCAGCGCCAGTCGTCCCATTCCCTTGCATTGACTTTTGACCATAAAGTACCTTCCGGTGATTTCGCACAAGTTGCGCTCCTTTGCTCATTTAAACTCATAAAATGGCACCTCCAACTCTGCTATATAACTGACCCGGATCGAACCTCCTTCGTAAAGTGAAGCACATACAGGGATATATCAGAGTTAGTTTGCTCAATTCTATTTCCATTGGGGGGCTAATGCAAGGGGGGCGTAACTAGCGCGTGTTTCAGATATAACAAAACTGTATTTTGTTCAATAAAAGTCACAAATGCTTGGAATGTTCAGTGAGCGTTTGGTCAGCGAAGGTATTGCAGTTCCGGCCGTTTCGCTACTACGAAAAGACTATCTTGATAGTCTACGTCGTGCAACAAAACTGATGATATGTGAATTGAAAAGAATTCAGTAACACTTAATAACCACTTCCGCGAAGATGTAAGGCTAGCGGGTCTTCAATGGTCTGCTAGCCTTACCATACTATCAATGTGCTTCTACATAGCTGTAATCGTTCCTTTGTACGCGTGTACCATATTGACGACGACCCTTAAAAGCACTACAATCAACTCCTCAATAAAAAACTGATACGTACACTACTGATACACAACCATATCCGACCTCTAGAGGATGAGCAAGTCGGGAGGTGGGTGGGGGGAGATAGTAAAGGGTACCAGAATCGTCGAATGGATAGCGGTGACTGATACCCTATTTATTTAAGATAATCCTTAACTCAAGCAGTAAATAAGGGGATGACAACGAAGATGACGTACCGGGTGACAACTTTACTTGTGGCTCTGCTGATTGTCGTGGGATTATTCTCAGGTTGTGGCACGCCCACTCCACAGCTGGAGATGGAGGTCTCGACGCTGGGAACGGCACGCGTAGGGGAGTACGCCGTCGTGCGGGTGATATTCAGGAATCTCCCCCTAGAGGGCGGCGATATTGACATGGCTTGGTACGGCTTCGGTATAGAGGATGGGCCCATCGATTGGACGATTGGGCTACCATCGTTGCCCGGCGCCTGCGGCGACCCGAAGAAAATGAGTCTTTTGTGGGAGAGTTCTAACGCCGGCATTCTCGAAGGACCGATGGAACCACCAGACACTAACCTCTTGGATGATGCGGACCTGCCTCCGGATACACGAAACTTGAGGTTTGAGTTCTTCTTCAAAGCGCTATCAGCCGGCACCACTGACTTGAAGCTTACCCTCACGAGACCAGACGGGAGCGTCATAGAACGGGCGGTTGAAGTCACTGTCGTAGAGTGAACCCGCGTGATAGCCACCTCCTTTGTACCTATTCAGTTAGATTATGCATTAGATGGGGGGTACTATGCTTTCATTCTACCTAGATAGTCTAAACACCAGTGCCGTTTGATTCGGCAGCCACGTGCCACTCTGTCCTTAGCGGTTGCCCCCCTAATTACCGGGGCACGTGCCCTGCGGCTACCAACAACATTAAAACGACGCGGCACGTGTCGCACCACTTTTTAACCATGTGAACCTATGTCAGTCGTTATTATCTCTATCATATGTTGACATGTATGCTAATATGGTATATCATGGGTGATATCGTATTCCTTAATTAGGGAGGTGCCAAGCCATGACCGAACAAAATCCACTAACCACGGCTAATGAGATTATTCATGTCGAGGGAAACACCCTCACCGTCAAGCTGGGAGAGTACTTGCTGACGGTGAAGATCGAAGGCCCTGAGCCAAAGCTAATCGGTCGCCTGCAGCTTGAGTCGGGCCGGACCATGTTCGACCTGGTGCTCGATGCCGCCCGTGCATTTGTGGATGATACCGGAGAGAAAGAATTCAGTGCCGCAGACCTGTACCACGTGGCGAGGGAGAGACACCCTGAGCTGGATATCAGGCGGAACAGCTGGAACTCGCACATGATGAGCTCAGCCCCTAACCACCCGTCGTACCGGCACTATACATCCCACCGGAAATACTTCCGGTATCACGGGGGAGGCAAGTATTCACTCGAGCCTATTTTAACTCTTTAGAAGAACGGTGATATTAATACAAAGGGGGGAAGAAAATCATGGACACCGAACAGAAAAGGGTGGCGATATATGCCCGGGTAAGCTCCCAGGAGCAGGCCGTGGAAGGGGTCTCCATCGAGGCCCAGGTAGCACTTCTGAGGGCCTACGCCGAAAGCCAGGGCTGGGAAATCACCGATGAGTATGTAG
>Ga0315554_1000227_pt1 | contig 31964 bp, 26 predicted proteins | sample SalMarSW160370MG_FD_202114 | JGI IMG/M metagenome (GOLD analysis project Ga0315554, IMG submission 202114) | Salt marsh sediment microbial communities from the Plum Island Ecosystem LTER, Massachusetts, United States - Salt Marsh Sediment SW1603-70 ...
CATCAAACTATTTGTTAACGTGTCGGCAAAAGGTCGGCGGTCGTTCATTGAGCCTCCGTATGGAAACGCACGTTTTTAGTGTTTTTGCCGATATGCACCGGCCCGGACGTTTTAGTTAATTTCGAGCCTACTATCGACACGTTCTCGAAGGTCACGTCGCGAACGTCATGCTCAGTATCAGCACCTTCTATCTGTACAAGGTATTGCCCGCTTTGGCCGTCTACTGTTATATTGCTGAACCGGACTTTGCGGATGAATCCGGGCACCTTCTTGCGCATATACTGGTTAACCACGGGGCGCAGGCGGATAAACTCCCTTTGGCCTTCGCCGTGGATCCGGATGTTCTCGATAGTGATATCCTCCAGCCTCATATCCTCGCCCGGCTCCAACAGAAATGCTGTCATGCTGAAGTGGATAATGTCGAGATTGCGGAAAGTTATGTTGCGCATGAATGCCGCCCGGCTCTCGTGTCCGAGCAGGAAGATACGGGCCCGGTCGCACCAGAGAATCGAGTTCTCCACGATGATTCGTTCAACGTTGCTGTTCGGTGCGCTGAAGTCGAGCCCTTTAAGGGCGACGCAATCGTCATCGCTTCGTATGAAGCAATCGGTTATCAATACATCCTGGGAGTTGCATGGGTTGATTCCGTCATCATTCTGAACGCGGGAGTTGCAGAGCTTGACATTGCGGACTGTTACCCGCTGACAATTCTTCGGCACAATAGTCCAATGGGAGGAGCCTCTCAGCGTGATGTCTCTGACCTCGACATCGGTACTGTTGCGAATCGCAATCAGGTTACCCACGGGGCCTTTTCGCCACTGCCAGTCTGAGCCGTCCAGAATGCCGCGTCCACATATCCGAATATTTGCTCCCTCGGCCAGCACCTCTGCCTTGACGACCGAACCACCGGCGAGATAAAGGGTCTGGTTGCTCTTCAAAATGATTTTCTCCGGCTTGTGCACGCCGGGACCGAAATAGATGACGTCCTTATCGCCGGGCTTTGGCGCACGTTTTTCCAGGGGATTTGCAAACAGAAGTAGTGGTCCTTTCTTGCCGTCCGGCTCTATGCTGAGCTTGAGGGGCCGGTCCATTGTTAGGCTAAGTGTGTGTTCATCCTCAAGTGTTGGCTTGACGCCGGATGATTGGGGCCTGATTATCACGTTTCGAAGAGAGCGCTTTGACACAATTCGAACCACAACACGTCCTGACATATCAAAGTTGGCAAACGAATACGAACCACCATGGTCCCACAGTTTTGCCGCGAATGGCGGGTCGAGAACGCGGGCCATGTATACATCAATCAGCCGGCCCGCTACCTGCACTTTATAGTCGGTCGACAAGGCTTCACCGGACGGAGCGGGATAAGTAACGACCTTTGCTGCATTACCTGCAGCACCCCGGCTTTGGTCTGAAGCCATGATGAAAGTTACAACCAGAACTACAACTGCCGGCAGTACGCCGGCGTGTCTGGTTCCTGTTTTAGCGGATTTGCATTGCATAGATTTATTAGTAGTCTTCATAGTGCCTTTTGTTCCCCGGATCAAGTCCTGTTCTGTCCACTTATTCGTATGTGTCTGATAATTATAGGAGACGATAGCACTACTTCATAAAATCTCAAGCTTATTTTGAGCGAATTGCCTGGAGAACATATCGTCTCGGACTTACGAAATTCATCGCTTCTCTATAATGATCAGCTACCTGGCCGGTTCGATAGACCAGGAGAGTTGAAGATTTTGACAAGTTGGCATAGTAGTATAGAAGCGTGGTGGGCTTCAAGGAGCCGACGATATCGCTTAGGGGCTTTGAAAGTGAATAATAAAGACTGAGAACCTGTTATCAGTTGACTGAAGAACAAAAAGTGTAAGTTGCGGGCCGCAACAAAGGATTCCGCCTCGATTGACCTCAAATACGACCCAGCTGGCAATCGCATTTTCAAGGATTCCAGCGAATCAGGGCAGCGTAAATATATAGTTGACATTGTGGGCGATTTGCCGGTAATATTAATGGAACTAAATAATAGCGGAGATATCGTGAAGACTTATATTTACGCTAATAGCCAGATAATCGCCCAGCACACCGGCGACCACACAGCAGACAGATACTTCTACCTGCACGACCGCCTCGGCAGCGTCCGCCAGATTATAGACACCTCCGGCGACGTCAAAAACCGCTACATCTACAATCCCTTCGGAGAACTCTATCCTGCTCCCGACTTTGAAGAGACGGTGGATAATCCCTTTAAGTTCACCGGCCAGTACTTCGATTCCGAGATAGACCAATATTACCTCCGTGCCCGCCAGTACGACCCGCACATCGCCCGATTCACCGCCCGCGACCCCGTCTGCGGAAAATTCCCTGTTCGTTAGTAGCGAAAAAAAACTTGCATTACAGAGTCTTTTTTGTTAGATTAATGCTTTCTATGATTTAGTCGATAGTTACATTAGATATTAATTTGGAGATGATAATATGAAACGCAGTTTGTTCAAAAGATACGAAGTTATATTTGTTATGGGCTGTCTGTTGCTGTTACAAATTTGCTGTCAGGAGCAGCTTGGGGAAGCTAACGCGTCCAAACCGGCTGTAACCGAGTCCAAGCCCGCCCCGGCTGAAGCGCAGCCCCAGAATCCCGGCACGGCGGCGGTATCAGTGCCGCAAAAACAGGAACCGGCGGAATCTCAGACCACGCCCGAAGTTAATAAGTCGGGTCCGGACATTACATTTGAGACTTTGATATACGATTTCGGCGAAGTCGGTTCTGTTACACGGAACACATGTGAGTTCAAATTTACGAACACCGGAAGCGCGTTGTTGAAAATAGACAAGGTTTATGCTCCCTGTGGTTGTACCGTCACCAAGCTGGCCAAGAAAGAATATGCGCCGGGCGAAAGCGGAGTTTTGAATGTTGTGTATCGTTCCAGCAGCGGTTCCGGCCAGGCAACAAAGCATATTTACGTATACAGTAATGACAAGGCCAAACCCAAAGTAACACTGTCTTTGAAGGCAAAGGTCGTAATGAAAGTCACCCACGAGCCGGAAAGGCTGAACCTTTTTCTTAAAGGAGAAAACGCCGGCTGTCCGGCCATAACACTTACTAGTCGTGACAAGCGGCCGTTTTCGATTACGAGCTTTAAATCGACCGGAGATGCTATTACTGCTGATTTCGACCCTTCGGTGAAGGCGGAAAAGTTTGTTCTAAAGCCAAAGCTCGATATGGAAAAGTTGCAGAGAGCACTGAGAGGACAGGTCGCAATTGAACTGACCCATCCTCAATGTAAAAAGATTAGTATTATTTATGATGCGCTGGCTGAATTTAAGATTGACCCGCGTGTAATCTACATCCGTGATGCCGAGCCGCAAAAGCCTGTAGCAAGGCAGGTCCGGATATTCAGCAATTATAATGAGGATGTCGAGGTTGAGTCCACATCATCAAGGAAGGGCTTTGTTAAGGCGGTGAGTGGGGAGAAAATTCGGAATGGTTTCCAATACGAATTACAAATAACGCCGACGGCCGCCGCTTCTAAAAGCAGGGTGTTCACAGATGTGTTTACAGTGAAGCTGAAAGGCGGGCAGGAGCTGCGGATTACTTGTTACGGACACTTTTCAGCGAAAGATACGAAGTCTTCAAAGTAACAAAGGTTATCCCCGCCATGCTGCGATTATTAACTTGTATTTGTTTGTCGGCAGTCGCGGCTTCGTGCATACTGGTTTCAGAGCCTGCCAACAATGCAGATGTAGTTACGGTTTTTCTGACCGGCAACGGGCTTGGTGTTTTGAAACCCTGTGGCTGCAGCGGCGGCCAGCTTGGCGGGCTTGACAGACGCGGAGCGGTCTTTAACACGGTGCCGGCGAAGCGGAGAATGATTGTCGACACCGGCTTTTTTGTAGAAAGTGACGGGGAGCAGGACCTCATCAAATTCGATATAGTGACCCGGGCGCTTGGTCAGCTTGATTATGATGTAGTCAATTTGACCGAAGAAGATATCACAATAGCCGAAAATCTCGGACTCAAGGACATTATCAGCTCTTTTTTTAATATAATCACTTCTCGCAGGCCGACCGATGCGAATCTGCCTGCAGCGTTTACGAAGAAGTTTTTGTTGAAAGATAAGGTAATAGCGGTAAAGGTTGCGACTTTTGATGTGGAAACGGCGCCCGTAGAGCGGATTGAGAAGCTTTTTCCGCACGAAGCCGGCCTGCAAACGATTAACATCCTCATCCTGAACCGCTGTGTTCCTGAAATTATAGATTCTATTAAAAAGAAGGCCTTTGTAGATTGTCTGATTTGTCCTGCTTCGTCCGATGAGCCGGCTCTTTTATCTGCCCGAAACAAAAGACCTTTGGTTATCTCGGTAGGCCGCTTCGGCAGGTATATATGCAAATTGCAGATTAAACCTGCTAAAGACAAGGGGATACCAAAACTGAGCTTCAGTACTATAGCGGTTACAGAAGAGATGCCCCAGGATAGTTTTCTGGTGTCATTGTATCAAGACTATCAACAGCTTGTTAAAGAGGCCGACCTTCTAAAGATGTATCCTCGTTTTATTCTGCCGGGCGGCCTGGAATATACCGGCACGAAGTCCTGTAAGCCCTGTCACGAGTATGAATATGAAAAGTGGAGCACCAAATCTCACGCCCATGCTTATGAGACTCTCAAGAGGGCAGGTTCTCAGTTTGACCCAGAATGTGTTCTCTGTCATGTTGTCGGTTTGAAATATGAAGGTGGTTTTGTTTCGGAGCAGGAAACCACAGATTTGAAGGATGTCGGCTGTGAAGTCTGCCACGGCCCCGGCTCCGAACATATCAAAAGCCTCGGGATGACTAAAACCACCGGCCCGAAGATGGATTGCACTGATTGCCATACACCCGAAAACAGCGGAAACTACGCTGGCAACGAAGAGCTCTATTTTCAAAAAATAATTCATTGGAGGGAACCGAATGCTGTTGTTGATGTCAAATAAAATAGGCGGTATTAAGCTTAAATCCTGATTCCCGAATAATCAGCACCGAAGCGTAAGGCCGAGTATGAGAAACGGAATATGATAAAGACTTTACGAATAACAACTATTATAGCGGCGATTTTGGCTGTGGGTCTGCTTGCTTTTCCTGTGGTTTATGGCTATCGCGGCGCCGAACAGGAACAGATAAAGCAATTTTTAGACTCGCCCGGCGCGATAGAGAAGTTTAATCAGGCCAAAGGGGCTAAAACCGTGAAGAGAGGAGACCAGATTCCGCCGCTTGTAAAGCAGGCGATGGCCTTTGGATTGTATCTGAATCCTCCTCGTATCAGTAAGCCTGCACCGAAACCAAAGCCTACTACTGTGGCTCGCAGGGAGGTTGTTACACCTGATCCACCCCAATCCACGGCCAAATTTACCCTTATTGGCACCTCTTATTATCAATCGCGTCCGGAATTGTCGCTGGCCTATATTGATGAGCCGGGTAAGGGTTTGCACTGGGTCAGGCAGGGGACCAAGGTGGGTCACATGCTTATTGAGCAGGTAAAAGACGGCTCTGTAGTTGTTAACGACCGTGAGAAATCTGTGACACTCGTGGCGGTCAGGACGCCGAAAAAAAGCCTTCTTAAAGGCAAGTCAACTTCCAAATCCATCCCTGTTTTGCCGGGTTCTTCGGCCAGTATTACAAGCATTGTACCCACGCAGGCAAGTGCCAGGCAAGCTCCGGAGCCGGCTGCAGAAAAGCCTTCTGCTGCTGTTGCAGGCGGTAAATCGCGGCAGCCAAGCTTCGAAGAAATGGCTATGATGGATAAACTTATTGCCGAGGTCGGCGCCTCTATGCAGGCCGATGCCGAGAGCGGCGAGACCGATTCGCAGCAAAGTGCTGAAAAAAGTAAGGCCTTGTTAGATAGATTTATCTCCGACCTTGAGACTATGCGTGTATCTAACGAGGAGGCGAAGAGGCTGGACCGTTTGGGTAAAGAATTGAATAACGTTCAGAGCGATCCGAATCGCCCCCCAGGCTCGAAGATTCAAAAGCTAAGAATCCCACCGCGGCCACCACGGCCTCCCAGGTGATGACGGCTGCGGCATTACGTCCCATAACTGGATGTTATTGAGTGGATAACAATCATCAAATTCGGCTTTCCTCTTTATGTTTTACCTGAAGTCGGCAAACCACAAGTGCCTGTAATTTGTCTTATGCATCCGACAAGTTGGTATTGCCGATAGGCTGAATCTATCATATCTGCCGTATTTGCGATGGCAGCAATCTGCGGTTTTTCTCCATATTGTGAGTCGGTTGGTCTTTATTTTACGCTTATTTGTTTTTACGCCTTTAATTCGTCAAATTCACGTTTTTTGCCGCAAATCTGCGGAACTTTTAGGGTTTTTTTGTGTCTGAATTAGTGTGTAGTTGGGTGCTTGAAGTGCTTAAACAAGGAGGTTTGAGCGGATATTTAAGTTTGAATCCCGTGAGATTTTAGAAAAGGGTTATTTTAAGCTAATATGCACGGTAATTACAGAAATCAAGTTTTGAAGCATATTAAAGATTGGCAGTTCATCAATCTAAGGAGGGCCTATGCCTGCGAAACCAAGCTATAACAGAAAATTCAATTTTGGTTATTGTTTTATTTTAATAGCAGTTCTTTTGCTTACCGGCGGTCATCTCCTGGCAGCCGAGAAGGACACTATCCCGGTGGAGCCTCGATACAGGATTTTTGCCTTGAAACACATATCAGTTGAGCAGGCAAAAACCTTTATAGCCGATGCCAGGCTTGGCACGGCTTCCCAACTGCCTGCTGCCAATATGATTTTATTAACGGCTCAGCCGCGACAGCTAAGAAGGGCAGGTGCTATTTTGCAGCTTGTTGATAGCCAGACGCCTTATGTTATGAAGGCGATACTGCCCGCCTCAGCGGCCCCAAATTTGCCCTCGGTCGAGCAGATTGAGGCAGAGGTTGACAATATGTCAATCGGCAGCTTCTCTAATCCGCCAAGTGGTGTGGGAAAGGCCAAAGCGATTATAGATGTCCACGAAAATTCTGTGGTGGTAATTTCGCCGGCGGGCCAGCTTGATAAAATTATCGACGCACTCAAAAAATATGATTCTAAAGGTGTTTTTGGGCAGCTTCAAAAGGTCGAGCCTATTCCATCGGAACAGCCGCAAAAGACGTTCGAGATAAGTGGGAAACCAAAGCCGGAAGCCGACCGAATCGCAGATGCGAAGCTTGAAAGACTAAAAAGGGAGCTTGAAAAACTAAAGACCAAGATTGACAACGGCGGCTTTTCTTCCAAGACCTCAAAGGTTGAGACTGATGCAAATGGTTCTGAACAAAATAAATTATTCGGAAAGCTCCTTGATACTCTTACAGAGGCTGATAAAAAGGAAGTCGAACCGGCCCAACCTTCGCTGAGCGAGCCGGAGCCGAATGAACCGGCTATCCGGCCGGGCGAGCTTGTAACTTCGCCCCGGAAAAGCACAACAACTGAGCCTGCCTCTGATGTGAAGCCGACAGAAGAAACGACTCCTGATGCCGCCAAGCCGTCAGATAAACCGGACGAGGCTGTCAAGCCGTCAGATGAACCGGAGCAGGCCGCCATCACTAAAAGACCTGCGGCCGAGAAGATTGTTGCCAAAGCAAAACCGGAGCCTGAGACCACTTCGGAGCAGGCCGTTGTCGATATTGAGGAGCCGAACCAGGTTGCCGCCGTTGAGCAGGAAGAGCCCAACACGACCACAGCAGTTATTGAGCCGACTACTGCAAGCCGGGCTTATCAGCCTGAGCTCACTACATTTGTAGATGAAACGCTTGAACTGGATTTGCCCTCGAAGATTAATGTTATAGATTTGCTTGATTTGGTCGGCAAGTATCTAAATCTGGACTATATGTACGACCCTGCCGATTTAGCAGGCTTAAAAGGCGAGGTTACACTGGTACTGCAGGGGCCTATTAAGGTACGGGCTTTGTATCTTCTGGCCGAATCTGTGCTCAGGTTCAAGGGATTTGTTATGACCCGCAGGGGTAATCTTGTAACTATTGTCCCTGTTATAAAGGCCGCGGACATTGACGCTCCCATAGTTGACCCCTCCAAGCCGAACATTCAAGCCGGCGATGTGATTATAACCCAGGTCTTTAGGCTCAAACATATAGATACCACCAGCGCACAAAATCTTTTGACCGGAATGAAGCTTGGTTTGAACCCGACTCCTATTGCTGAAATGGGAATTCTTATAGTATCCGAATACGCTTACCGAATGGAACGTATACAGGAGCTTATTGATATGATTGACGTGCCCGGCGAGGAGAAGACGTTCAGGTTCAGGGCGTTGGAGTATACTACGGCAGGGACACTTGCTACGAAAGTCAAAGCCCTTGCCGAGCAGTTAGGTACGGTATCCATTACCGTGGCTGCAACGACAACAACAACGGCTCGTCCGCCTATGCCGATAAGGCCCGGGCAGAGAACACCGACTCCACCCCGCACGCCTACTCGAACGACTACGCCAACTGCTGCAGCCAAGAAGGAAGACTCTGTCTTTCTCGATGCCGATGAGAGGACGAACCGCATACTGATGATTGGCCTTGAAGAGCAATTGGCTGTGGTCGATTCGCTTATAGAAGCTCTTGATGTGGAACAGAAGGACCTGCGGACTCTTAAGTTATACGAAATCCAGCATGTCGACGCCGAGGAGGTAAGGACAAAACTTGAGGAGCTTGGCATTGTTAGCGGCGGGCGAGGAACTTCGGGGAGGACGGCCACTAGAACTCCCACAAGAACCGGCACCCCCACAAGAACCGGCACCCCCACCCGGACTACAATACCCGCATCCACTGCTGCAATAGAAGAGCCCCTCGCGGAAGAGCCGCAGGTTGTGATAATTGAAGCGACGAATTCACTTTTGGTCAATGCGACCGCCGAGCAGCACGTCCAGATAGCCATAATTATCGGTTATGTCGACAGCACACAGGAAAATAAAGCAAATCCATACGTTATATATCCGTTGGAAAACCAGGAGCCTGAAGAACTTGCCGGCGTCCTCGAAAAGCTTATCCAGGAAACTATCACGGAACAGAGCGGAACAGACTCAAAGGTCGTAAGAACAACAACAACAACAAAAAGGAAAATAGAAGAGGACATCTTCATTGTTCCGGATCCGAAGAGTTATTCGCTCATCGTATACGCCAGCAAAAAAAATCAGCAGTGGATTAGCTCACTTATCGAAGAGCTTGATGAGTACCGGCCTCAGGTCCTGCTCGATGTAACATTAGTCGAAGTCAGCAAAAACGACCAGTTCTCCCTGGATCTGGATTTGGTCTCAAAGTTTCCAAGACTTGCAGGTGGGGGAAACATGGACTTCTTTACAGCTCTGCTGGATAATCCTTTACCCGATAAACGAATCACCGAAACAGTCTCAACAAGTGGAGCGGGAAGCGGCTTCTATGCAGACGAGCACATCCAGGCTCTATTAACAGCTATGCAAATAAAAGATTATGGTCGGGTACTGGCGAGGCCAAAACTTCTCGTTAACGACAATGAGGAAGGAACTATTAAAGCGGAAACGGTAACAACAGTTGTTTCGCCCAAGTCGCAAGTAGTTCCCGGCACAGGTGTTTCCCAGGCAACCCAGGCAACGTCGGTGGAACTCTCAACTTATACCGAGGGCATTACTCTTACAATTACCCCTCATATAAGTAAAGGAGACCAACTCCGCCTCGCAGTTGCGGTGACGCGTACAGATTTTGGACTGAGGCCGGATTATTCACTGACTACTCCGGAAGGAAATTTAACGGGGCCAACACCGCCTGACCTTCTGACCAGCGACGTTACCTCAACTGTAACCGTTCCCGACAAAAGCACAATAATCCTTGGCGGGCTGGAGAAGCTTAAACAGACCAAAGGCGGAACCAAAGTTCCCCTCCTCGGTGATATCCCCATTATTGGAGGACTATTTAGAAGTACAGCTAATAAGGACACCCAGAGCAGACTTTATGTGTTCGTTAAAGCAAATATATTGAGGCCCGGTGAAGAGTCTACCGGCATCTCCGACCTTGAAATAGTATCTCTGAAGAACCGTGCAACATTTGAAAAACATGAAAAGGAAATGCAGGGATACGAGGATTGGCCCGGCATTAAAGCAACACCGATGGCCCCGGAGCGGGTTCTCGAGGCTGATGAAGATGACGTAGTATCATTGAATGGTCAAAGGGTAATCGGAAATTACAAAAAAGGGGCGAAAGAGGTCGAGCTTGATCTTAGTAGAAAGACTCAGTCAAAAGAGCCGGCAAAAGTTCTCAAACGTGATGGAACGATCTCTCTGAATAATCGGCGGCCTTCCGATAAAACCACAAAAGAAACGCAGGAATACGAGGGCAGCCCCGTCACAAAATCGAAACCGATGCATCCGATGGAACTTCTCGAGCCCAATTAAATTATTGTGCCTAACACAGTACGTGATACGATATAGACATACGAAATATGAAAGATTTATTGATACAAACAGCTAAGCGGACGGGTTTGGTTGACGCTGAGCAGCTGGCCAAATTTTTAGAGGAAAACCCGCCAAAGGCGGGCCGGCAGCGCCTTGATGAATCTTTGCTTTCCTGTCCTTATTTTACCGAAGATACGGTCTTGAAGCTCTTTGCCGAGGCGCTTGGCTGTGAGTTCCTGTCGGAAATACATCCCAAGGCCGTGCCCGTCGAATTTGTTGAGGCTGTTCCAGCCGCATACGCTCAGCACCATTTTCTTATCGGTATAAAAACCAAAGACGGTGAAACGTCAGAATCGGCAGGCGAGAAAGCCTGCGAGCGTCAAACCGAGCTTACCGTAGTTTTGTCCAAGCCGCTGGATACAAATGCCCTCGATAATGTCTCGAAGATGACGGGCCTTCCTGTCAGGCCGGCTATATCCACCCGTGCCACTATCACCTCCGTAATAGATGTTGCTTACGAACAGAGGACGACGGTCATCGAGGAGGTGGCCGAGGAGCTGGATTCCCAAAATCTCGACCAGCTTGTCGACGAAGTAACCGCTTCTGACGACCTGCTTGATGTGGTTAATCGACCGCCGGTTATCAGGCTGGTCAATGATATTCTTTTTCGTGCTTTGCAATTAAGGGCCAGTGATATTCATGTTCATCCATACGAGGCAAAGATTCAGATTCGCTATCGTATAGACGGCATTTTATATGACACACTGAGTTTGAACAGAAATGTCTTACCGTTGATTATTTCGCGTATCAAGGTTATGGCGGGTATGGACATAGCCGAGCGCCGGCTTCCACAGGACGGCCGATGCAGTGTCCGGCTGGGCCAGCGGGAGGTCGATTTGCGTATCAGTACCGTGCCGACAAGCTACGGCGAACGCAGCGTCCTGAGACTGCTTGATAAAAGCACCGCTCTGTTCGGATTGAACGAATTGGGGCTGCGGGAAGACGATTTGAAAAAATTTGATTCTCTGCTGACCCACTCGCACGGAGTTATTTTCGTAACAGGCCCAACCGGCAGCGGAAAAAGCACGACCCTTTATGCCTGCCTTAACAGGATTAATTCGGCAGAGAAAAATGTTATGACCATAGAAGACCCCATCGAGTATCAGCTCGAAGGAATAAGCCAGATGCAGGTTGCTTCAAAAAAGGGTGTAACGTTTGCAAACGCTCTGCGGCATGTTCTTCGCCAGGACCCGGACGTTATAATGATAGGTGAGGTGCGTGACATCGAGACGGCCCGTATGGCGATACAATCTTCGCTGACCGGTCATTTGGTTTTCAGCACGCTTCACACAAACGACTCGGCTGGGGCCGTGACCCGGCTTCTGGATTTGGGGCTTGAACCCTATTTGGTAAGTTCGTCATTGATCGCTGTAATAGCTCAGCGATTAGTGCGAAAGGTCTGCCCTGATTGCAGGGAGGTTGCCGAACCCACAGATCATGAACTGAGAGAGCTGGGCATAGGCACATCCGAGCTGATGCAGAACGGCGGGAAATTCTTTGTAGGTCGGGGCTGCGACAGGTGTTTTCAAACCGGATTTCGCGGCAGAACGGGTGTTTATGAAGTCATGCTCGTTAAAGAAGATATCCAGAACCTCGTATACAAAAGAGAAACAGCCGGTACAATCAAGAAGGTTGCCCTTAACGCGGGTATGCAGACCCTGCGAATGGACGGCGCCAGGAAAGTCCTTGAGGGGATAACAACTGTCTCTGAGGTCTTGAGAGTAACGCAGGCTGACATAGTGTAGTGAAAAGCTTAAAGCGAAAAATGCAAAACCACAATGTAAAATTCAAAACTTTTTGAATTTTTAACCATAGTTTTTAGCTTTTATTTTTTAGTTTTAACTTTTTTTATGCCAAGGTATCACTATATAGCAATAGCAGCGGACGGCAAAAAAGTCAAAGGCACGATTTCGGCTGAAAACTCGTATTCTGCGCGGAAGCAGCTTAGGGTACGCAGCGTTCATCCATCATCGATTTCAGAAGTCAGCAACGGTGCCGAGGGCAGAGCCGCGTTGTTTAAGTTTTTCGCAAGAGCCGGCAAGACCCAGATAATCGATTTTACCAAGCAGATGGCCACACTGCTTAATTCGGGTATTAAACTGACCGAATCGCTTTCGGTCCTTACCTTGCAGGCTTCCGATGTGCGGTTCAAGAACGCCATCAGCGATATTCGCGACCGCGTTGTCACCGGCGAGTCATTTGCCGATGCTTTGAAAGAATACAGCGATTATTTTGATGTCATTTTTGTAAGTATGGTGCGTGTAGGTGAGGTTACGGGCTCTTTGGGAAAGAGCCTGTCGACGATTGCCGGGTTTATGGAAAAACGCCAGCGGGTCGAATCGAAGGTAATTACAGCGATGATATATCCGATTATTCTGATTTTATTTTGCGTTGTAGCCATTCTGATATTGACAACCGCTGTCATTCCCAAGATAGGTGAGCAAATCGCCAGGGCGGGGCAGGAATTACCCTGGATTACGAGACAATTGATGAATGTTAGTCATATCCTGACGAGTTGGCGGCTTTTGGTTGTTATCGCGGTAGTGTTTGGTTTTGTTTTGGCCCTTAAGCGGTTTCTCAGGACCGAGCGAGGCGCCTATTTGCGTGACAGGTTTTTACTGTCTTTGCCGATGTTTGGACCTCTAATCAAGCAGCGTGTGGTGTCGCGTTTTGCCTCGACGCTTTCGACGCTTCTCAGCTCGGGTCTTGCTATGGCTGAGTCTCTTCGTGTGGTGGCCTCCGTTACCGGCAACAGTCTGATGAAAAGGGCCATTCAACAGTCGCGAGAGAGGATTCTTGCCGGCGCCGATATTGCGACGCCGCTGAGAGACAGTGGCGTTATTGACCCGGCTATTGCCCATATGGTTGCCGTCGGTGAAAAAAGCGGTGAGCTGGAAACGATGCTCAAAAATATCAGCGAAAACCTCGAGGCCTCAACCGACGTAGTCATTGAGAGATTAAGCGCGGCGGTCGAGCCGCTTATAATAATTGTTATGGCCGGTATTGTGGGCCTGATTGCTTATGCTACGATATTACCGATTTTGAAGATTTCATCAGTAAACTTTTGAGTGACTTTTTTAGGAGTTTTAAGATATATGAAGAAGCGAAGAAAAAACAAGATGCGAAAAGGGTTTACGATGGTCGAGCTTATGGCCGTGCTGATTATCCTTGGCCTGCTTGCCACGGTGCTGGTGAAGAATTTCATGGGCCAGACGGATAGAGCTCGTGTTATCACCACGAAGGCGAACCTAAAGATTCTTCATACTGCCGTTATGCAGTTTAAGATGGACACCGGCCAGTTCCCAACCGAAGAAGAAGGACTTATGGCTCTTATTAACCCGCCCAGTGAGGTTGAGGACCTTGTCGATCCGGGTGGCTATCTGGAAACTACGGAGATACCCAAGGACGGCTGGGGGAATGAATTTTATTTTGAACTTTATCCCGAGAGCGGCAAGGCGTTCGTAATCATAAGTTGGGGTGAAGACGGGGAAGAGGGCGGCGAAGGCTATGATACCGACCTTAAAAGCACAGATCCAAGTTGATGCCTATATGAGAAAATGCGTGTGTGCGAAAGTGCGTGACCGCACGAATGTTTCGACTCGCCGGCGTATTCGTGCGTCCGCCCATCTGCACATCGGCGGTTTTACGCTGACAGAGTTAATTGTGGTGCTTGTCATCATCTCGCTGTTTGTACTTTTGGTGATGATGAATCTTTTCGGATTGCTCAGAAGGAATACGTTTAAGGTACAGGCCAATGAGTTTGTCTCGACTATGCAAATGGCTGCGGTTGCCGCCGCTGAGAGTGACAGAAGGTACGAAGTTATAATTGACCTGACGGAGCAGAACTATACCCTCCGCCAGATTACGAACCCCGACCTTACGCTGATTCTGGAAGAAGAGGTTATTGTTACAAATAACTTTGGTAATAATTGTCAGGCTTTCTATGTATTGTTCGATGATTTGATGGAAACCGACGAAAACCACCAGATAGCCAAGTTTCGCGCCGGTCAGGCCGGCTGGCAATACGGCGGAAAAGTCGTCTTGCTCGATGAGAAGGAACAGCCGTATTCGGTCGTTGTAGACCGAATGAACAGAGTTGTTACGTTAAAGAGAGGTGATGTTGGACTTTTAATGCCGAGGACTAAAGATGAATTGCTCTTCTGAGAATAGTTTTGCGTCGCTTGTATGTCGTTGTCCATTACGCACTGAGCAATCTCATCCTCGAGCGCGGGGAGGGGACACAATAGGCGATATGAAAGGGAAGGCGTTTACTCTCGCGGAGACCTTGGCTGCTTTGGTTATACTGGCATTTATAAGCGGCAGTGTACTGGTTGTTGTTAACCGCTGTATGGCCTCAGCGGTGGACTCGGTGCTGCGGATGCAGGCCTTCGAAGTTGCACGCACGAATATGGAGAAGCTTCTCACCTTAAGCTCAGTGCAGGAGTCCGTTGAGTATGGCGCCAGTGAGATGTATCCGGACATCCAATACCAGACTGTTGTTGAGCCGTTTTACGAGCCTATAACGGCCCAGATGTGGATTCAGGCGGTTTGCTCAGCAGAATATACAGACTCAGAAGGCGAGGTCCAGACGGTCGAGCTAACGCACTGGCTGACCGATGTTACGAAGGCGGAGTTACTTAAGATTCTTGAGCAGCAAGAATCAGAATTGGCCGGCGAGGTTATCGAAACTCTCGAAGAAGCCGCTGAATACGCCGGCGTTGGTGAGCAGACAGTTAAAGAGTGGGTGGACAATGGAATGCCGCTGACCGAAGATGGTTATTATATTACAGACCAGCTTGACCTTTATAAAGAAACCGACGGCAATCCGACCATCGAGGACAAGATGCGACTCAATCCCGGCAAAGTAGTGTCGACAGATGCACGCCCCGAATCAGGCGGACCACGCGGACCAGGTGCGACGGGCAGCAAAGAGCAGCCGTTCCAACAAACACACTCTAGTCACTCTAGTGGTGATTCCCTCGCTGGATACCCGCGTGAACAGCTTGAACAAATGCCACTCGATCAACTAATCAAGCTATTCTTTGGAGATAAATAGGAATTTTGACGCTGTGCTCAATATTATGAAAAAGGCTTCTAACAAATTTGCAGAACCGCAGGGCTTTTCGTTGGCTGAGGTGCTTGCAGCGCTGGTGATAGCGTCGATGGTTTTGGTTACGGTATTGGGTATCTACAGCCGGGCCGAGAGCGTCTCTGCTACAATCACACGCAGGTTCGAGAGCGCCAGACTGCCCTCTGAGGTTCTGCAGCGCATCGCCGAGGACCTCGACAGAATGATTGCCTCCGACGCCTCTACAAAAGTTACTATCAATAATAAATTTGTAAGAGGTTACGCGACGGCACAACTTACGATTACAAAAACTATCGTAGATTCCAGGAAAAGTATGAAGGTTTTTGAACAAATCATCTGGCAGACGAACTATGATTATGACGCCAACGGGCTTATTTTATACCGACAGCGCACCAGCGAGGTGGGATTACTTGAGGATAAACTGCTCGATGAGGAAAGGGAGAGCTGGGAACAGGAACTTTTTGTCCCGATTTGCGAGGGCATTACCTTTTTTAAGATTCAGGCGCTCAGGAACGAGCAGGTCATAGAGAAATGGAACGGCCCATTGCCTCCGGGTATTGAGGTAGCCATCTCTTTTGCCGAGCCTTTTAAGGCTTTGGATAATACCTGGGACGTATATGAAGAGCAGAAATTCACACGAACCATAGCTATTGACAGAACCAGAAAATTAAAATTCAAAATCGAGATGCAAAAGCAGAAACAACCAGAAGAATTATCGAGCTTATTGGAAAATGAGATACCAGAACCGAACAGTAGATAGGGCCGAACATTACGGACGAGCCGGCATTGTACTTATGGTAACATTGGTGCTGTTGGTTGTGCTTTCGGCATTGATGTTTACTCTAAGTATCCGTATGTCCGCGCAACGTCACCGTGACAAGTATATCATAGATTATCAGACGGCCCGCTATGGCTGTGACTCGGCGGTGAAATATGCTCTTGCCACGTTAAATGATATTAATACTCCGCGTTTGATTTCACGACCGAATGAGCCGGACTTTTCCGATTTGTTTATGCTTGACGAAGAACAGTACGAGCAGCTTTTAGCCGAGTGGAATATCCAACGCGAAGACGGCTTGTCCACGGACAGCGAATTGAGTCTGGGCGGAGGATTAAACGCACAGAACTTTTCAGACCTGGCGTCGAATGATGTTAATGGCTTTTATGATATTAACGACCCTAATTCGGCCAGGGCTTTTGGCGATTCTAACGACTCTAATATCCGGACGGTGCCCGGTCCTTATGGTCCGCCCTGGCCTTATATAACCGAGCCGGTAGAGCTTGAAATCGGCTCTGCAAAAGTGCGGATTGAAATTGAAGATGAAAATGCAAAATACCCCGTCGGCTGGTTGATGATGGATGATAAGAGCATCCAGCGGGAAGTTACAGCCGGATTAGAAACTTTCTGTGAGTGGATGGAGGTCAATGAAGTCCAGCTCGATTTGCTCGAAGAGCAGTTTGAGCGGATAAAGGAGATTAAACCTTTCAAGATAGACTTCAAGACGATAACAAAAGTGGTAAGACAACCGGTATCAACACCGAAAACGAAAGCCTCTACAAGCAGAACCAGTCGCAGCAGAGTCAGACCGCCTGCAATGCGGACGGTCCGAAAAACTATATCTGTAGATGAACAGGTTGCCGAACAGAGTGCTGACTTTGCGAAACTCTGTCACAGCACATTGCTTGATACCGAGATGTTAGCCAGGCCAATTGTACTCAGTGAAACCAGGAAGGAGTCGGCTCTGAAATATATGGGAATGTGGGCTACGAGGAAGGTTAATATCAATACCGCACCCCGGCATGTGCTGGAAGCGGCTTTTGCTTTCGGCGGCGACGCCGACAGAATTGCAGAAGAAATAATACAGCGTAGACGTATAAAGCCATTTGCCGGCATAGATGATTTGAGACGGGAGCTGTTCAGGTATTCTGACTCGATAGAAAAATCTCAAAAATTTATCACAACTGTCAGCCGGATTTTTACGATTAAAGTAACTGCGGCAAGTGGTGTGGCAAAGACATCGGCTGTTATAGGGATAGTAAAAGACGGTAAAAAGGTGAAACGGATTGCTGTGATTTCCAGCTGAGTGCCTGTCGTGTGTAAAGCGTACCGTATAACGTATAAGGGATGTGTTATACGATGCGATTTTTAGGAGTTTACTCGAATTGGAAGATAAGAACTACCTGGGAATTTATTTGAGCAAAGATACTGCGACTGTGGTCTGCCTGAGTCCACAAGGCCGGGACCATAAGGTTGTGGGCTGCTTTAGCGTTTCTGCCGAGGAGCAGGCCGAGCAAAAGCACAATCAGTTGGCGACTCTTATTACCCAGGGTTGTACAGAAAGAGATTTGCAGTTTTCCGAAGTGGCAGTGGCTTTGGATTGTGCGATGTTTATGCAGCATGATGTGCACAGCGAGTTTAAGGACATAAAGCAAATCGCACAGACCGTCAGGTTTGATACCGAGGAAGCCCTTGCCATCGATATAGGTGGCATCACGATTTCTTTCAAAATAAATTCAAGCGACAATTCCGGTTCGGACCTGAGCGTTTTTACAGCAGAACGCAAAGTATTGTCGGATGTTATTCTTTCTTTACAGAGTAATCATATGGACCCGGTATCTGTGGAGCCGGACGTGAGCTGTCTGTCAAGATTCATTTACAGGAATATGTCTTTGCCTGAAGATTCACATCCTATCTTCAGTGCTCTTTCTCGGCGCAGTGGTTATTTTATTGTCCCTAACTCGTCAGACTCGAAAGACACAGGGCTTACGAGAACGTTTCTGGTCGGCCCGAAACGAACGAGAACGGAGCAGCTCGCCAGAGAAGTGTATGTAACCAAAGCTTTGCTTGAAAATGAAGAGTCTGTAAATTGTCTTAGAGTTTTCGACTCCACCGGCTCGGTGAACTATGAGCAGCTCAGCGGCAGGCTCGGTTTTGAAGCAAGTGGAATTGATTTGGCTGAGGCCGCCGCGACCGAGCCTCAGACCCTGGCTGATTGCTCCGACACCGTTGACTTTGCAATTGCCTATGGGGCGGCTTTGGCTCATTTGGGAAAGCCGCAATGTATTAATTTTAGAAGTGATTTTATGCCCTTTCAGGGCAAGAAGCTCCGCCTGGAAAAGACTCTGAAGTTCGCAAGTGTATCGGTTACTGTTCTTCTGCTTGCTCTGGGTATGTATCTACAAATGCCGTTGTTGAAAATGAACGATAACCGTGGTCTGTTGCGCAAGAAATTTGCAAAAGATTTTTCTGCCGTTATGCCGGGCAAAGGACTGCCGGCAAAGTTCACAATTGCAAATAGAGAACTTGGCGGTGAATTAAGACGCATCCAGAATGTTCAGAGCGGCAGGTTTGGTGCCGCAGGTGAAGAATCCATGTTGAGCAAGCTGACGTTGGTGCTTGAGGCTTTTACTAAATGTGCATATCCGACAAATTTGAATATAGAAAAGGTCTCCGTTACAACCAGGAATATTCGTATAGAAGGCGATACTTCCAGCCGAAGCAATACCCACAAGTTATTCGCAGCAGTAAGAGACAAGATGGAGATAGAGCAATTTAATTATGATTTGAAGGGTGGACGTGACAGCTTTAACATCACAGTTGTTCCGAAATAATAGTGCAGGACAGGTGCTATGAAGGATATATACAGGAATCCAATGTTGTATTATATACTTGTGCCATGTGTGGCTGCCTTATGGCCTTTATTGGTCTGGATTGTATATTTGCCGGCGGCAAAACATAGTTTCGAGGAGGAGAAGAAATTATATAATGAGGCTCAGTTGAAGATAGCAGTGATTTTGGGGCTCGACTCTACTCGCCTGGAGCTTTCTGACCCTAATCAAGCTGATGATAAATTTGATTATGCCACTACTGTTAGTGGTGTTGCCCGCAGGTGTAATATACCGGCCACGGATTACACCGTCAGCTCAAAGCCAGTCAGAGCATCCGGCGGCAAGAAAAGCCAAAGTGCGAAGGTGGTTCTCAAGCAGGTTAACATAACAAGCTTTGCCCAATTTCTTTCTAATATTCAGCTTCGCTGGGCAAGCTTGCAGTGTGACACTGTCACACTGACCAAAAAGAAGGGCCTGCCGGATATGTGGAAAGTCGATTTAGACTTCAAGTATTACTATTGAATCCATTGTATCTCATATCCCGACTCGTTTAACATTCCGTTTTTTTCTTAAGAGTTTTAGACCATTACCATATATTGTATATCGCCCAATTTACGCGGAGGGATTTTTGCGGTCCGGATTTGTGAATACCAGAGATTTCTGCCAAGCCGGTTTTTAATACTGATAAAACGCATTTAAAACAGCAAGTTGCGTTTTGTATACTGTTATAGCACTTAAGCAAAAGTAAAACTTTGTTAAAGTTTTGAGCCATTTCCGGTCGATAGAAAAATGACAATTAATTTTAGGCCTGAGAAAGGATTCTGGGGGTATACTATATGTAGTAGTTCCAAATTTTGGAACGAAAGCACGGATGCTTTCGTCTGTAGCTTATTTGATAATGTAAAATAGACGAAATGCCTCATTTTGATTTCAATGGCCTGTTTGAGGGCCAAGATCAACAAGATGAATCTCTCAATTGGAGTTTGTCTCCAGATGAGGACTTAATTATGGAGCAGATCCTTGAAAATCTCGACACTACGCCGGTCGGCAAGGTGTTAAAAAGGATTGCTTTTCTACCGGAAGTTCGCAAGCAGAAAGTTCTTGACGTGCGTCGTCAGCTTACAGAGGGTAAATACGATCTGAATTCACGATTGGATGTTGCTCTTGACAAGGTTCTTGAGGACCTTACTGCTAAATAAAGCTCTGTCCACAATCACCTGCCCAGGTCACTGTACTAACCGACCGGCTGAATAACAGCGTTTTTTTGTTCTTCGCCTTCCCATTTTGCCTGCTTGAGGATTACCGAAAAGGGAGGTTTTGAACTATGTGATTACTTCGGGAACTTCATCGTCCGGCTCTTTTATTTCGACCGGCTTATAGCCTGGCGGCTTGGATTTATTCATCTCTTCTTTGAAGGCCGCCATCACTTTTTCCTGTATCCTTTGTCTGCATTCTCCCTTAATCGGATGAGCGATATCGGTGTGCAGCTTCATTTTACCTTTGACGTCTTTCCTGACCCGATTTGCCCGAAGTGATGCCCCGCAGTTATTGCAGAATTTGGCTCTGAGATGGTTTTTGCCTCCGCATTTTTCGCAATGGTCGGTCATTTTTCTCGAAGGCATAGCAACAAAAAACCCGTCCGCACCTTCGATGACCTTGATTTCGCGAACCACAAACTCATTGTCAATCGTTATAGAGCAGAAAGCTTTTAATCTGGTATTCTTGTTGTTCACTAATTTGACTCTTACCTCACTGATTTTCATTTTTCGCCTCGCTTAAAAGTCTACCATTTGTTGTTACTGACGATAATGGTTGTGCAGCCAATATTTTCAGTAATTTGTTTTTTTATTTTATCCGCTCTTGTTACCTCATTTTTTTCAATGCAATAAAACAAAGCTGAACCACTACCACTCAAGCAGAAAGGCCCGATACATAAGGATTCAATTCTTGCTTTCAATTCAGCAAGCTCCTTATATAACCTAAAACAGCTTATCTCAAGCATATTTGTGCGCATTTCGGATACTAAATCAATCCTGTTTTTTTCAATGTGGCGGTTTATTCTGGCGCTGAGGCTTTCATATACGTGCAGATTGGCCCTGTAATTAGCGTAAACCTTTTTCGTAGAGACACTTACGTCCGGAAGTATCAACAGGGCCGAAAAGCCAAATTTTTTCGTTAATTTTTTAATTTTTTCGCCTTTTCCGGTGCATAACGCCAGCGGTCCATCCAGAAAAAAAGCCACGTCGCTGCCCAACCGCTTGGCCAGTTTCGCAAGTTGGCGATTGCCCAGCCCGAACTCCATGTATTGGTCGATGCCGATAAGGGTCGCTGCTGCATCGCTGCTGGCTGAGCCCAGGCCTGAGCCTGCGGGGATGTTTTTTGTCAGGGTGATTTTGATATCAGTCCACACGCCGCAGCTGTTCAGCAACATTTGGCAGGCCTGGTAGACAAGATTGTCCTTTCCTTCGGGTGCCCAGTGCGGCCCTTTACAAACAAGTTCGATGCCGGCTTTTAGGCCCGGCTCGATGAGGATTTCATCGTAGAAGTTGACCTTGGCCATCACCGTTTCTATATCGTGGAAGCCGTCGGGACGTTTGCCGGCTACAAGCAGACTGAGATTGATTTTGGCGGGGGCCCGGACTAACAACCCGTCGTTGACCGTTTCGAATTGTTCTTTGTCAGACATAGTTGTTAATTAGAATTGTAACAGAGGAATTTGATTTCGGCTATATGATAAGTTACATAGGTGCTAAATAGATACTAATACAGGCTAAATCAGGATTTTACCGAACACAATAATCGAATTGCTCGTGAACGGCTCTTAATCATCAGTAATATTGCATCAATCTTCGCCAAGTGCCTCTATGTCTGCCAGGTCTTTTTTTCTACCTAAAGTTTTTTTATTGGAAATGAACTCTTTACGCCCAAGATAATACACAGGCACATCACCATAGGTCCCTTGAACTTTGCCTGAGAAAACCTCTTGCCAGGAAAGGCCTGTCAGCGAGGTAACAAAATCTACGCGCACAGGGGCAACACCAAGCTGGACAACTTTATCGGGGTCCTGAAAGTCTGATATAGTCAAATCCAGGGAGCCGAAACCGAATTCTTCAAGAGCGGCCAGGATTTTCTCGGCGTTTTTTGAGTCAGGTTTTACCAGGATATCCATATCGCCGGTGAAACGGGGTACGCCGTGGAAAGCAAGTGCATAGGCCCCGACTATAATGAATTCGGCCTTATGAGCGTTTAGCAACTTGAGCAGTTCTTTGAAATCCGGCTGAACTTCCATAATACTGCCTTCTTAGATAGTCAACAGCTGCTATGCGGTCTTGAGGAGTTTTGCTCAACCAGTAATTCAGGTCATTCTTGAGCTTTGACCATTTCCTAAGCCCGCATTTGAAAACAACTTTCTCAATCATAATGGGTATGCTAAAGCAATTTTGCTCTGCAGTAAAGAATATTTTGGCGAACAGTTAACCGGCATAAAACAACAATGCCTGTTGACATTATAACTGATTATTCCTATTTTGAGCACAGAAAATTGGCCTAAGAGAACACAGAGCACAAGACAGAGGGCAGAAGTAAGGAGTCAGAGGTAAGAATGATGGACGAATCGGAATCGAAAGGTGAAAAAACAAAAGTTCAGCGGCGGTTCAGCCAGGAGCATTACGATAGACTGCATCGCTGCTCAGAGAAGATATATGTTAATAGCAGTGGTTGGGACGTAAGAAAACCGCGGTGATTTTTTTGTGATAAGGGAAAGACAAAATGTCTTGGGCAATAATAATTTCAGCAATCATTGGCATTTCCGGTTATCTTATTAATCACCGGCTAAGCCAAAAATCCGAAATCATGTCTAAGAAAAGGCAAGTATATGAAGAAATCTCAATGGCTCTTGGAGTTTTTGTGACGGGACGGATTAGCAACAACGAGGACAAAAATAGATTTTTGGACCAGTATGCTAAGCTATGGTTATGGGCTTCTGATTCAGTTATACGAGCAGCCAACGAATTTTCAGATGTTATGATAAGATTCGATGTATCTGACAAAGAATGGCAGACAAGGGCTAAAAGTGCCTATGCAAATTTTGTAATTGAGATGCGAAAAGACTTAGGATTTTCGAAGACGCTTCTTACGTCTAAGGAATACAGATTCGTTAGCTTTGGTAATTAGTTCTGGTATTTACTATTTTAGACGTTTATATGTAGGTGTGTCCCTTAATATGTAAGGTAGTCTTATATTTATTTTTTGGGTGCTTTGGTGACGCGGTTTGCGGTATTGTTTACGGCTGGCGGGCCGGCAGGGAAGTTCGCGGATGAGAAGATGAAACCACAGAAGACTCAGAAAAAGGAATAGATTCCTGCTTTCGCAGGAATGACATTTTAGGAATATTGAATGTCGAATGACGGAATGTTAGCTCGTGAATCGAGCGACAAACGACGAGCGACAAGTAACGAAACTGTTGCCTGGTGGCAATTGCACAGGCGGCTGTATAACTGGGTGGTTCATTTTGCAGATACTCCGCATGGGGAAAGGGCGTTGTTTCTGCTCAGCTTTGCGGAATCGAGTTTCTTTCCTGTGCCGCCGGATGTCTTGCTGGCACCGCTGACTCTTGGTGCGCCGAAGAAATGGTTCAGATTTGCCCTTGCCTGCTCGATAGCCTCGGTCCTTGGTGGGATTCTCGGCTATTGCATTGGGGCGTTTCTCTGGTCTGTGATAGGGCAGTGGGCTTATACGCACCTTGCAGCGATTGGCCTGACAGAGGCGAATTTTGCGAAGTTTCAGAGCTGGTATGATAGATATGATTTCTGGATTGTTTTTACCTGCGGTTTTACGCCGCTTCCGTACAAGGTCTGTACTATTTCCGCCGGTGTGGCGAGGATAAGCTTTTTAGGCTTTTTAATCGCATCGACGGTGAGCCGGTCCGCGAGGTTTTTCCTGGTTGCCGGTCTGGTCGGCTGGAAAGGGGAAAGAATCCGGCCTGTGATTGAAAAATATTTCAACTGGTTTACGCTTGCCTTTGCTATCCTGTTGATTGGCGGATTCCTGGTGATAAAGTGGATTTATTGATTATTGATTGGTAATTGGTGATTGGTAACTGGTGATTGGGGATTGGCTATCATGAACGAGGCACAAAAGAAGATTTTGCTCAAGACCGCGCGCGGTACGGTTGAGGCGGTGATTAAAGGCGGAGCGACACCAAAGCCGGAGTCGGACGACCCGCGGCTCAATGCCCATTGCGGCTGCTTTGTAACGTTGAAGAATAAGAACCGGCTGCGGGGTTGTATCGGCCGATTTATTTCCGACATACCATTGATTGAGCTGGTTGTTGAAATGGCGAAGGCCTCGGCTGCGGGCGATATGCGGTTCTTTGCCGACCCGATAACTGCCGGCGAGTTAGAACAGTTGGATGTGGAGATATCAGTTCTGTCGCCGTTGGAAAAGACGGACAATCCTTTAAGTCTTCGGCTTGGAGTGGACGGCATCTATATAAAGAAGAGGCGTGCATCGGGCTGTTTTCTGCCTCAGGTTGCCACGGAGACCGGCTGGAGCAAAGAAGAATTTCTTTCATACTGCTGCGCACATAAAGCAGGTCTGTCCCCTGACGCCTGGAAGGACCCGGAAACGGAAGTGTTTCTATTCACTGCTGAAGTATTCGGTGCGGATTTCAAGGGCATATAATCCTGCTTTTATTTGCTTAATTCCTTCCAGACAATACCGTAAGTACAGCCATTTTGCGTCCATTTGCAGCCTTTTTGAAGCAGGTTGGCAATCGGACGTGCTCTGTTGGAGGGTACATAACAGGCCTGAACGATACTATTGTTATGGAAATAGCATTTTTGAAGCTTGCATTTATCGTCCGAATTTGGTATGTTAGAAGGGTCAAGAAACTTAATGGTGTTGTTGGGTGTTGTTTGTGGAAAGTGCCGGATACATTGTGAGGTGGGCGTACAATCCCGTATCAACTTATGCAGCCCTTGCTCGAAAAGAATGGAGTTTTTCAGGAGCAGAGAATGAGAGTTAGTGCTTTTTTGTCGGTGTGCGTTTTGATGCTTTCGACTCTGGTGCAGGGTGCGTCGATTACTTTGAATACCGGTGCCGAGAGTACAGTAACGATTGAAACGGTCCATGTGGAAATAAGGGCGGGCTGGGGTAGTACGGCAGTTTTTGTCTGCAATGAGGTTTTTTGGTTAAGTGACACTGGCCGGCCCCGGGTTCCCTGGAAGGTAATTACGGTGTTACTGCCGCCGGATGCGGACCTTTCGAGTGTTAGATGCCGCCTTGTTCGTCCGGTTTTTGAAAGCATTTCGGGTGTGTGGCAGGTAGAACCAATGCCTCCTGTGGCAAGCAGGGATGAGAACGGACGGGAAATAGTTATCTGGCCTGAAGGTAAGCGTATTATCAACGGCAGGGATGCCGACATATATGAGCGCGATGCTTTCTGGCCCGAAGAGCAGGTACGTCTGACGGCAACGGGCAAGCTCCGCAAGTGGCGATTGGCCGAAGTGGCTGTTCCCTTAGTCCGTTATAATCCTGTCAGCGGCCGGTTAATGCAGCTTACCGAGGCCGGGATTACAGTCGATTTTCAGAGACAGGTAAGGTCGTCCGAGACCAACAGGCCCGATTTGCTGGGACGGTCAAGGGTACGGCGCAGGGCCGTCAATTTCGCTCAGGCTGCTGAGGATTACGACAAAGCGGCAGCAGGTGGTGAGGAAGGTATCGCTTCTCCGAATCCAAGTTCGACAGACTATGTTATTATAACGAAGTCGGCCATTCAAAGTGCATCCACGAAGTTGAGCGCTTTTGTTGCTCACAAACAATCACAGGGTTTTAACGTTCAGGTCATTACCGAATCAATATGGGGTGGAGGCAGCGGTGACTCGGCGGCGAATAATATCCGTGCGTGGCTGGCAGGCAACTATATTAATGAGGATATTTTGTATGTTTTGCTGATTGGCAATCCCCATCCCGGCACCGGTGATGTGCCGATGAAGATGTGTATTTCAGACCATCCTACGGATTATTTCTATGCGGAGCTGACAGCAGACTGGGACAGGGACGGAGACGGCATTTATGGTGAGAGTGGAGGTAATGCGACGGCCGGCGATGAAGTAGAGAAGTACTTCGAGGTATATACGGGCAGGATTCCATACTATGGAAATATCGGCGATACCGATGCTATTTTGCAGAAGATAATCGATTATGAAAACGCAACTGATATTGACTGGCGCCGGAATGTGATATTGCCAATGGTGCCGCTCGACGATTCAACTCCGAGCTATCAGCTTGGTGAGCAGATAAAACACAATCTTCTTGAGCCGGAGGCAGTATCGTCGGTTCGTATATATGATAAGACGTATGGTGTGATTCCGTCTCCTGAGTACCTTCGTTCCGAGGCCTACCCGGCTGATGTCTGGAGCCGGGGTACATACGGCTTGACTGTGTGGATGACACACGGCTGGTCCCAGGGCGCTTCGGGTATTATTGATACCGGGGACGTGCCGAATCTTGACGATTCTCATCCGACTGCTACCTGGCAGAGTTCCTGTACGAACGGTGAGCCTGAAAACAGCAACAATCTTGCTTATGCGATACTGAAGAACGGCGGGATAGCGACATTGGGGGCGACACGGGCGTCCTGGTATTATGTCGGCCAAACCAATTTTACCAATACGTCAAGTATAGGAGGATTAGGCTATCAGTACGCTCTAAGGTTGGTTGAAAGGCAGGCCTGTGGTCAAGCTCTGTATGATACGAAAGAGGCGATGAGTCTGTGGCCTCAGAACTATTACGTCTTTAACCTTTACGGTGACCCCTCGGTTGTCGTTTTCGGGCCATCGCCTGATTTTACCGTTTCTCCGACGGATATGTTTTATCAGGTCGGGCCTCAGAAGGGACCCTTTAGTTCAATGTCACGCAGTTATACTCTAAAGAACAACAGCCCAAGCCCCCTGGACTGGACGGCGGCGACAACGGCCGGCTGGCTGACTATTGCTCCGGGCGGTACGATAGGGCCGTCTGGGTCGATTACAGTCGACGCCTTATCAAGTGCTGACGTCTACGATTGGCCCGTCGGCAGGTACTGCGGCGAGATGATTTTCACGGATACTACCGCCGGCACGGACCATACGCGTCAGGCGATTCTGGAGATAAAGCCGAGGTCGATGGTAGCGCACTGGAAGCTGGATGAGACCACCGGCAGAACAGCGAACGATTCGAGCGGCAACGGTTATCACGGCACGCTCGAAGGAGGTTTCTCTTTTGATACTGCCTCTGATGTGGGTCAATTTGGCACAGCTCTGAACTTTAGCCACCCGAATGATGTTGTTAATACGGGCAAGGCTGCCGGCGACCTTGGATTGGCCAATAACGCCGCAAAGAGCGTCACCGCGTGGGTATTAACAAGCAGCTTCAACGACGGCGGTATCTACGAGATGGGCCAACATTCAAACGGACAGGATTTTTCGTTGAGAACACGGGCCAGTGATAACTTGTGGCGGATACAATACTGGGGCAGCGGCTATGACATAGATTTCAGCTACATTTCAAAGAACCAATGGGTCCATTTTGCTCATGTTTATGATGGTGCCAGAACAAAGATATATGCCAATAGTGAGCTTATCGTGAACGAGCCAAGTTTATTGAACACAGCGGACCAAAAGACTTTTAAGATAGGACGGTGGGACGACCATCATTTTGACGGGATAATTGACGATGTGCGGATATATAACTATCCCCTGGATTCTGACCAGGTTCTTGCAATCTTAGGCGGCGGTTGTGCGGAAAATCCGCATCCGTATGATACCGAAATGGATGCCCCTTACTGTGCGACTTTGAGCTGGGCGTCCGGAGCGGCCGCCCTTTATCATGATGTGTATTTCGGTACGGACAGGGATGCCGTAGCCAATGCTACTGCCGATTCGCCGCAGTACAAGGGGCGTCAGACCGACACTTTCTATGTTCCGACAATGGCAAAGAGCACACAGTACTTCTGGCGAGTTGACGAAGTACCTTATGTTCCGCCTCCACCTTCTATGGCCGGCGATGGTGTTGTAAAATCCGAGCAAGTTTCCGCAGCCGGCATCATCACCGGTAAAGTTTGGAGTTTCACGACGGGTGTGGGTGTGGGTACGATTACACGCGAGGTCTGGACGGGTATCGGCGGAAATGATGTAACCGGCCTGACCGGTCACCTGTCCTATCCGGATTCGCCGAACATACGGGAAGAAATAATTAGCTTTGAAGGCCCCGTTAACTGGTCAAGTAACTACGGTACACGTATACATGGTTTTCTGGTGCCGTCTGAGACGGGCAGCTATACGTTTTGGATTGCAAGTGATGATTATAGCGAACTGTGGCTGAGCAGCAATTCCAACCCGGCCAATCAGACTAAGATAGCAGAGGTAATTGGCTATACTGACCCACGCCAGTGGGACGCAAAACCTGAGCAACAGTCCAACGCAATCCTGCTGACAGCCGGCCAGGCATATTATGTCAAGGCGCTGCATAAGGAAGGGACGGGCGATGATAACATCGCTGTTGCGTGGCGGTTGGACGGTTCGTGTAAGGGCAGGGAGGTCATTTCAGGTTCATATTTATCCCCGTATGATACCAATGTTCCGACTCCTGACCCAATGACGTGGGCAGCGCAGCCGCACCCGACAAGCAGCACGTCGATTTCAATGACAGCGACGTCGGCCCTTGACCAAAGTGGTGTTGAGTATTACTTTACCTGCGTCTCAAGCGGCGGCCATAATAGCGGATGGCAGGATAGTGCTACCTATGAAGACAGCGACCTGATGTCCAATACTGTATATGCTTATACTGTAACATCGCGAGATAAGAATCCCAACTACAACACTACCGCACCGTCACAGGTCTCTTCAGCAAGGACAACCCTGCCCGGAGATTTTGAGCCGGATGGTGATGTGGACTTTGACGACTATTCCCGGTTCGCTTCGCATTGGCCGAATGATGGCGCATTTGGCAGCGAGTACGACCTTGACGATGATAATGATGTAGACCTGCGAGACGTCGCTATCTTATTCGGAAACTGGCTTGAGGTTACGGAGCAGCCGCTGCCGTTACCCGGCCAGGCTGGTAATCCCAATCCGCCTGATGAAGTAACAGAGGTCGACGTGGACACTGATTTGAGCTGGACAGCCGGCTCTTATGCAGCGTCGCACGATGTGTACTTCGGCACAATTAGTCCGCCTGCATTCCAGGGCAACCAGACCGACACCGTGTTTACTCTGAGCACAATGATATATCTTACAAAATACTATTGGCGTATCGATGAGGTCAATGCCTCTGGCACAACTACCGGTACAGCCTGGAACTTCAAGACTTGTATGGACCCGGGGCCCGGCGGTGCGCCGCCCTAAGTCGCTTGTTACAATCTTGTGCAATTCAGGGGACAAGGTACGGTTTACTTAAAAGCCCCTGCCAAACATTCCTCGACTTTTTTTAACGAGACCGGGCCATTCGTCTTATTTTTCTAAGGGGTATACGGAGTTATTGTATATCCCAAGTGTTGTTTGACTCTTTCTTGACAAGATATTGTGCTTCTGGTCTAAATATTGGCGGTTTTTGTGTCGAGAAAGAAATATGGCAAGGAACTTTGCTTTCATCTGGATAGCTTTGGTTTTTGGACTGGCCGGTTGTAAAAATGCATCTACGATAAGTACCGGCGGTGCTCGTAGAATTGATACGCCGGCCGGTATGGTTGAGCATTTGCAGAGTGAAAATCTGCCGGCCCTTCAATCTGTCGAGGTCTGGGAAAACGAATATGGGGCCGGACTGAAACTTGCCACCGCTCACTATGAGATTTTCACAACACTTCTGGAGCCTCTGATGCTTCGCCAGGTTCCGGGATTTGTCGAGTCGGCCTATCGGGGCTACCAGGGCCAACTGCCTGAACCTCTCGAAACGAGCACACGGTTTACGATTTACCTTTTCGCTACCCGGAGACAATGGGAGGATTTCACGAGGGGCTTTGCGGGTGCGCAGGCGGGGCTGTACTGTAAGATAAAGGCCGGTGCGTATTATCTGAACGGAGCGTGTGTTGCATATAATATCGGCAGAGAGCGGACGTTTTCCGTGCTTGGGCACGAGGGATGGCATCAGTTTAACAGCAGACACTTTAAGTACCGGCTGCCGAGCTGGCTCGACGAAGGTATCGCAACACTCTTTGAGGTGCATAGAGGCGAGAAGGGGCTGTTTTATTTTGAGCCGGGCCGAAATGTCTATCGATTGGGTGCTTTGAAAAAGACCCTGATAAATGGAAATATGATACCACTGAGAGAATTGATAGGCGTCAATCCCGGCGAGGTGCTGGCTGCAAATGAAGCTGATGCCGTATCGGCTTTTTACGGTCAATCTTATGCGCTGGTGCGATTTCTGCGTGAAGAAGGCTACGGGAAAAGACTGCGAGATTATCATAAAATGCTTTTGGGCGGCCTGAGGGGTGATTGGCCGCTCAGTGCAGCCGACAAAAGAACCGCGGCAGATAGGAACATTCCGCGAACTGTTAATTGGAATCGCACCGTTGGGCCGATGTTGTTTAAGCATTATATCAGTGACGATTTCGTCCAAATCGAGAAGGAGTATATAGCTTTTTGTAAAAAGATTGTCTATCACGTTAGACTGTAAAGACTCAAGACTCAAGACCCAAGACTCAAGATACAAAACTGAAGATTCAAATTATGTCTACACAGGGACCGGTATCCATTATTCTGGCTTCGAGCTCGCCGCGGCGGAAGCGGTTGCTGGCCGAGGCAGGGTATAAGTTTACTTGTGTTGACCCGGATATTGACGAGTCGGCTTTTGATGCTGAGCAGATAAGTTCCTCTGAATATGCGAAACGGCTGGCGATAGCCAAGGCGAGAAGTGTTGCTGGCAAATTCCCGGATTATCTGGTCATTGGCGCGGACACAGTTGCGGATTTCGGAGGTGAGATTATTGGCAAGCCTGGCGATGCAAAAGAGGCGGAGGAGATTACGCGTAGGCTTTTCAGCCGGCCTCATAAGGTGATAACCGCGGTGGCAATTGTCAGAGAAAGCGATGGGACCGAGATTGTAGAAAGTGATAGTACTACGGTATATCCCAGGAAATTGACGGAAAGCCAAATTGCCGAGCATATTAAGGGCGGCTCGTGGAGAGGAAAGGCGGGGGCTTATGCCATACAGGAGGGAGGAGATGAATTTGTCGAGAGAATCGAGGGGAGCCTGACAAATGTAATGGGGCTGCCGATGGAGCTTGTTCATCGGCTGCTGAAGGGATTTGCCGGTTGAATTATTGGCGCTGTAGATTGCGCAGTTTAACATAGTGTACACCAAAATTGGCTTTGATCCTGCTTCGCCAGAGGCTACGCCAGGATAAATTGGGTTCGTTTTGGGTTCGTTTTTCCCGCGTTGACCAAGTGTCCTTTTGTCATAATCCTTTGTTAGTAAATTATTTACGTTCATTTGACTTTTTTGGAAATTGGGTTCGTTTTGCATAAAAAGGTGATTTTGTAGTGCGCTCACTACAAGTGTAAAGAGTGGAAGGCATAAGTCACAAGTGCATAAGGCATAAGTGCATAGCTGCGTTGGTGTTAACATCATATTGGGTAAGGGGTTAGCTGGCATACTGAAATCCTAAATCCTAATATCTAAATTCTAAACAAATCCAAATTACCGAAATTTAAATGTTCAAAACTTAGGCTTGCTGGCCCTAAGACCTTGCTGCGCTGCAGCTTACGACGTGCGGAACTCCGCATGGTTAATGGTAACTGGTTACTGGTAATTGGTAATTGGTAATTGGTAACTGGTAACTGGTA
>Ga0315554_1000228_pt1 | contig 31902 bp, 31 predicted proteins | sample SalMarSW160370MG_FD_202114 | JGI IMG/M metagenome (GOLD analysis project Ga0315554, IMG submission 202114) | Salt marsh sediment microbial communities from the Plum Island Ecosystem LTER, Massachusetts, United States - Salt Marsh Sediment SW1603-70 ...
GGCAGGATGTCGAATGTCCCCCGAGGTGCTTTGTGCAAAGAAATCCTCCTTGTCTGTCTTTTAGTTTACCATATTATTTATTGTGATTTGCAGAGATGGTGACGCAGTCAGTCGAAACAATCTCACACCGAGATTCCTCGCTTACACTCGGAACAAGGTCCGCAATCTGGATGGGGGTAATAAAGATGGCCATGGGAGTTTACCCTGAATTGCGCCGGGATTTGTGGAGTTGGCTATAATTTGCGTTACTTTTGCTATTGCAGTATTATGAATTAGATGGAAGTTAATGAACTTATAAAACAGGCCGGCGCTTACCTGCCTGATGATAAGGTAGCTCTGGTTAAAGCAGCTTACGAATTCGCTTCGAGAGCTCACCAGGGGCAAGTGCGTAAAACAGGAGAGCCTTATTTAGAACACCCTTTAAGTACAGCTATGTCTTTGGCTGAATTTCACCTTGATGCTGAAACCTTAGCTGCAGCCCTGTTGCACGATGTCCCCGAGGATTGTGGTGTACCATTAGATGAGATCGAGGCCAACTTTGGTTCACAGGTAGGTAAACTTGTTGATGGGGTTACGAAGCTGAACAAGCTTACAAGTCGAGCTCGAACGAGAGAAACAAAGTCGAATGTTCAGGCGGAAAACTTACGCAAAATGCTCCTGGCTACGGCTGAAGACCTACGGGTGGTTCTTATCAAATTGGCAGACAGGTTACATAACATGCGTACACTGGGTGCTTTACCCGCAGAGAAACGGCGTGCTATCGCTCAGGAGACCCTGGAGATATATGCTCCCTTGGCACACCGTTTGGGCGTGAGGGAGACGAAATGGCAATTAGAGGATTTAGCTTTTCGCTATCTGAAGCCACGGGTGTACCATCGGATTGCTCATTTAGTAGCTGGAAAGCGAGCCGAGCGGGAAGGCTTCATAGATGAGGTTAGTCAGATACTATGCCAGGAATTAGATAAGGTCGATGTAAAAGCCAAGGTTTATGGCCGGCCAAAACATATTTACAGCATATATCAAAAGATGGGCAAGTATGATGCGCAGGGTAAGAATTTTGGTGATATCCATGACCTTTTTGCCTTACGTGTGTTGGTGGACTCGGTTTCAGATTGTTATAAGGCATTGGGGGTAATCCATAATTTTTGGCGCCCTATTCCTGAAGAATTCGACGATTTTATTGCTAATCCCAAGGATAATGGCTATCAAGCTTTGCATACTACAGTAATGTGTCAAGGGACAAGACCGCTAGAAATACAAATTCGGACCCATGAGATGCATAGAGTCAACGAATATGGGGTGGCTGCTCACTGGCTCTATAAAGAAGGGAAGGTAGGTGGGAAGATTAGTGATGAAATAGCTTGGCTGCGGCAGCTTGGTGATTGGAGAGAAGAGCTTGATAGTGAAGAATTTCTGGAATCTGTTAAAACCGATGTTCTTGTCGATCGAGTGTTTGTCTATACTCCTAAAGGGGAGATAAAAGAGTTGCCCAGGGGCGCTACTCCTCTAGATTTCGCCTTTCGAATTCATACGGACCTGGGCTATAGGTGTATCGGAGCGAAAGTGAATGGCAAGCTTGAACCCTTTAATTATACTCTTAAGAACGGCGATGTGGTGGAGATTATGACCAGCAAGGTAGATAAGGGCCCGAGTCTGGACTGGCTTAATCCCGAGCTTGGCTATCTTAAGACGTCTCACGCGCGAAGCAAGGTTCGGCAATGGTTTAACAAGCAGGAAAGAAGTCAATGTATCGAATATGGCAGGCAAATTTGGGATAAGGAGCTTAAGAGGTCAGGTATCGGTTTGCCCGGTGTTGACGAAGTAGCACGTCTACTTGACTATGACGACGCAGATGACCTTTTTGCTGCCTTGGGCAGCGGCAGCATCAATTCTTCTCAGATAATGCTTAAATTAAGCGGAGATTTGGAACCGACTGGAGAGGGAGTTGAAGTTCTGCCTCTGCGGAAGGTCAGCCCTGTGGGTATTAACGTATTGGGTGTGGGGGACCTACTTACTCGTTTGGCTAATTGCTGTCATCCCTTGCCTGGGGATAAGATTATTGGGTATATTACTCAAGGCCGGGGTATCACTGTGCACAGGCGGGATTGCCCTAATATTATCCATGAAGAGGAGAAAGAAAGGTTGGTCAAGGTCGAGTGGGGTGATGTGGCGCAGGTCTACCCCGTGATGATTCAGGTTGAGGCTTGGGATAGGGTTGGCCTTGTTCGGGATATTAGTGCTATTATAGCAGAGGAGGGGGTAAACCTTGGCGAGGTAAGCATGGGCAACCACAATGATGGTAGTGTCACATTGTATTTTACCTTAGAGGTGAAAGGTGCTGCTCAGCTAAGCAAAATAATGTCTAGAATTTATTCGGTATGGAATGTAGTCAGTGTAACGAGAAAGGGGGAAATAAGTGTCACCTAGTAAGTCGAGTAACAAGGTAGCCAGGACAGCAGAGAGAAAGCGGTTGCGGAATCGCCTAGTGCGCAGTAGTGTTAGGACACATATAGTTAAAGCTAAAAGTTCGGTTGATGCCGGGGAAGAATCGGCACACCAGAAAACAACGCTGGCTATGAGTGGTATAGATAAAGCAGTAAGCAAGGGGATTATTCATAGAAATAAAGGCGCCCGGCTTAAGTCTCGTTTAATAAAGAAGCTAAATAAGAAGTAGTCAACTGGTAACCGATGGCTATTAAGTCGCTTTCGCCAAAGCAGGAGCGGATTATCAACTTTGTCACCGAATTTTTGCATGACAAAGGTTATCCTCCTACTATTAGAGATATTGCTGCTGGATGTGGAATAAGCTCCACCTCGGTGGTAGCTTATAACCTGGACAAGTTAGAACAAGCAGGATATATTCGCCGCCACAGTGACATATCTCGGGGAATCAAGTTCTTAACCCCACAGCAAAAGGGAAGGAAACTCGTTTATATTCCCGTAGTAGGGGTAATAGCTGCTGGTGAGCCTATTCCTGGGCCTGACACGGGAACTATTATTCCCAATGAGGGATTGGAAGTCAGTGAGGAGTTAGTTCGCGGCAAGCAAGATATTTATGCCCTTCGGGTGAAAGGTGACTCCATGTTAGATGCGTTAATAGGGGATGGGGACATAGTTTTAATGGACTATGTAGGTAGTGCTGAGAATGGCGATATGGTTGCAGTCTGGCTTAAGGACGAACAAGAGGTCACACTTAAAAAGTTTTTCGCTGAGACAAATCGTATCCGCCTGGAGCCAGCGAATAGCCAGATGAAACCCATTTATACTACTCCGGATAATATCGAGATTCAGGGGAGGGTGGTGGCTGTGATACGGCGTATATCATAGGTGTTAAAATGCTGTTCCAATTCCAAGCGGTGGGGCAAGCTCTCTTTACTCAAGGATTGGTTTCTCCCCAGGGAGGTAATCTCAGCGTCAAACTCGGAGAGCATCTAGTTATTACCCATCGGGGCAGCCTGTTGGGCTTCATTCAGGAAGGGGATTTGGTGGAGACGGGGATAGATAAGAACAATCGGGCTACCCCCCTGGCTTCAACGGAGCTGGAAGTTCATCGCTGTATCTATAAAAATACCTCGGCATTGGCAGTGGTTCATGCTCATCCGCCCTACGCTGTTGCTTTGTCCTTCGTGGAAAAGGAGATTGTGCCCCGTGATGTAGAAGGGCAGGCTTTGTTGTCTAAGGTGCCTATCCTAAGTGCAGAAACGGTGGTGAAGCCGGGAGAACTTGCCGATGAGATAGCCGGGCTGATGGGAGAGCACAGAGTGGTTTTAGTGCGAGGGCATGGAACTTTTGCTGCCAGCCAGTTGCTGGAAGAAGCCTACTACTATACTGTTGTCCTGGAGCAGAGTTGCCGCCTCCTCTACCTGCTCAAGGCTTTACAGGTGGGTCCCGGGATAACTCCCGTTTAAGAAACTCTGTCCTGAGCCTGTCGAAGGATCTGTTATGCCGTTACGGCTTTAGGGGAAACCAGGTAATACCAATCAGAGTATTTAGGATTTCTTCCCAGTATCACTTCGGCGAAGAGCTTTTGTAATTTGGCGGTCATTTTGCCAATCTCGCCCGTGCCTATAGGGCGATGGTCGATTTCCAATATTGGCGCTATGTTGGCTGCCGTCCCGGTAAAGAAGCATTCTTCAGCCACATAAAGTTCGCTTCTGTCGACTTGCCTCTCAATTGTATCTATACCTAGCTCATTTTTAGCTAATTTCATGACCGTATCCCTGGTGATGCCCATGAGGATGTTATCGGATGACGGAGGAGTTACCAGTTTCCCCCCTAAAACAAGAAAGATATTCTCACCACTGCCTTCGCAGACATGTCCATCTTGGGTTAGCAATATGGCTTCATCAAAGCCACTTTCCTGGGCCTCGGTTTTAGCCAGAGCGCTGTTTACATAAATGCCACAAATCTTGCCTCTAGGTGGAATCATGGTATCATCCACGCGGCGCCACGATGAGGTGCAGCAGCGAACACCATTATCTATATCAAGGTAAGTGGGCAGTGTGGTCACGACAATTAAGAAATCATCCTCCAGGTTGTGGAGACGGACTCCTACAGTTTCGGAGCTTTTATAGGCTAAAGGACGGATGTATACGTCTTCCCGGTAGCCACTTCTTTCCAAAAGCTCCTTGGTCAATTGGCAAAGCTCGTCAACAGAGTAGGGGAGATTGATTTTCAGGATGCGACAGCCGTCAAATATGCGTTTATAGTGGTCCTGGATTCTAAAAATGCAAAATCTTTCCTGCTCGCTATCCCAGTTACCGCGGATGCCCTCGAAGCAAGCGGTGCCGTAGTGGAAGGCATGGGTCAGGATGCCGATTTTGGCTTCAGGTAGCGGCATGAATTGTTTGTGGAAAAAGGCATAGTCCGGCATCTTTCTCCTTTCTATTATAGGTAAAGGTGGTCAATTATACTTCGTATTGTGAATCCAAAACAAGCCCCCTCCGCCATTGTAAGCCTTTTGCCTTCTGTCATTGCGAGCCGAGCACTCAGCGCCATGAGTGCTCGGCGTGGCAATCTCTCTGGCTAAATTCCAAACACGATTGTAGTGCGACCTTTTAAGGTCGTGCAATCCTGCCCTTGTTGAATGCTGAATTCTGACTACTGACTACTAATTTTAGGCTTTCCTGTTGTCCTAACTTTTCTCAGTAGAAATTCCGTTGCCTGTTTTTATCGCCGTTGAGCCGTATTTGCTGCGAATTTTGTCTATAGCTTTATCCAGGTGCTCCGGCTTTTCCGTCCCGGAATCAAACATGGGGAGCTGTTTACCCTCGCCCACCAGGCTTGATATTCGAATACCTATCAGGCGTACTGGTTTTTCTTGTTGTGCCAGAGTTTTGCTGAGCAACTGCTGAGCTGTGGCAAAAACAACCTGGGTAACGTCGCTAGCCTCTCTCAGTATGACCTGGCGGGTGATTGTCTTAAAGTCGGCGTACCTCAGTCTTATAGCTACACATTTTGCCCTTTTATTTTGACTCCGCAGCTCCTGGCAAACCTCCTGGCATAAATTGTGCAGATTGGCCTCAAGAAAATTGCGGTCCAGGGTATCGCGGGCAAAAGTGAGCTGCTGGCTGATGGATTTAGCTTCACTTGGCGCTTCTACTTCCCGGTCATCTATTCCCCTGGCATAGCTATGAAGCACTGCACCGGTTACTCCGAACCGTCTTTTTATCGTGTCCAGAGGAAGGTTGGCTAATTCTCCTATTGTGGTTATACCCATCTCTTTTAAGGACTGCTCTGTTTTCTTGCCCACTCCGGGTAATTTGGCTATGGGGAGTGGATTGAGGAAAGCCTGCTCCCCCCCCGGGGCTATCTCCAGCAGCCCATCGGGCTTACAAAGGTCGGAGGCGATCTTAGCTACTACCTTGCAGGTAGCGATGCCCACTGAAGCTGTGATTTCGAGATTCTTATTTATTCTTTCTTTTATCGCCAGCGCCAGTTCCCGGGGAGAACCATAAGGTTCTTCGCATCCAGTGACGTCAAGGTAGGCTTCGTCGAGCCCTAAAGGTTCGATATGGGGAGAAAAATCGCCTAGAATCTTCATAAACTTAGCTGAAGCATCTTTATAGAGAGAGAAGTGAGAACGTATGAAAATTGCCTGGGGGCAAAGGCGGTGTGCCCTGGATGAGGGCACACCGGCGTGGATGCCGAAAGGCCGTGCTTCATAGGAAGCAGAGGCAACCACGCCGCGGCGCTCAGGGTCTCCGCCCACGATTACCGGCTTTCCCTTTAGCTTCGGGTTAAGCACCTGCTCCACAGAAACGAAGAAGGCATCCAAATCAATATGGAAGATACAGCGAGCCATAAGATATTATATAAACTAGCACACAGAGCTGATAAAGCCAACTTTTCAGCGAAATGTGCAGCGAAGTGAACATACTATGTCGACCATTTATCAGGTGCGATTGCTATGTTGTTGAGGTCTCGCTATAATGGCAATAAGAAGCTTGGGATAAGAAGGTCAATGTAATGGAGACTTGGCACTGGGTCTTGATCGTGGTTGCGGCACTGCTGGTAGCGGCAATCATTCCCTATCTGATTATGAAATACGCATGTCATAAGCCGATGCCTGGTGTCGTGGTGTATCTTTTCATGATTTTCATGTTTTGGATATGGATATTCACGATACATGAGACACCTATTAAGCGAAGGGAGAAACTGAAGAAAGCAGGGGTAAAGGAGGGGCAGGTTATTGTGGACCTTGGCTGTGGTCCCGGTCGTTTCACGATTCTCGCCGCGAGGATAGTAGGGCCAAAAGGCAAAGTATACGCCCTAGATATTCATCCCTTGCACACAGCCATTGTTGCAGCTAGGATAGCACGAGGAAGCCACAAGAACGTGAGTGTTATGCACGCGGATTGCTGTGCAACGGGGTTACCAGATAAAGCGATAGATCTTATCTTCATAAATGACGCTTTCCACGAGTTTGACAAAATTGGTTGCCTGAAAGAGGCAGTCAGGATCCTGAAAGCAGACGGCATTCTAGCCATACATGAGCACGAAATGAAAGAGGCCAAATTCTTGAGTATTGTCGAAAGTGCCAAGCTCTTCACACTTGTCGAGAATGAGAAGAGACTCTATAAATTCAGACCGCTCATTGAGGACCAACGAGGAGACAACGGGGCGGATTCTTACGGTTCAAAAAATTGAATCAGTCGATGGGGTAACAATCGTCCATACTGTTCATCTCGCGCAATTGCCTGTTTTGTTACCCCACGACCCAAACCATTGAAGGGCGTTTTTTACTTTCGCAAAGCTGGTTAGTCAGTCACTTTTGGAGACAAATTCTTTCACCCTTCTTTCAAAAACCCCTCTCTCCAAAAGCACCCTTCTCTGACATTTGAGGCATTTAAGGCCGATGTCGGCGCCCACCCTCACCACTTCCCACTCGTAGCTGCCGCAGGGGTGCGCTTCATAGACAGCTCTCAGATTGGCGTCTCACGCGAGGGGAACCATGGGATAATAGCCACGGGCTACATCTATCCGCCCTAGTTCAGCTCCACCCTCCCAGAGTTGAATAATCTTGGAGTCCCGCAGATACTTTTCTATATTATATTCCTTCATATAGCCATAAGAACCAGTAAGCTGCATACCCTTATTACATACATCCACTGCTACGTCGCAAGCATATACTTTGGCGCCGGTAGCCTTTGATGTTTGGATGTCGCTATGGGGAGGTCCATAAACCTTACGCTTGTTAAACATGCTGGCAACCGTTAGATAGTAGAATCTTGCCGTTTCAATGCCGATGATCATATCTGCTAACATTGCAGCCTGTAAACTGTGCTGTCTAACTTGCTTGCCACCGTAGAATCTATTTGCGGTAAAGTCCAGGGTTATATCTAACACAGCTTGGGCATTGCCGACGGCAAATGCTGCGCTGGATAAGCGTCCCCATGACAGGAAATTGCGAAAGCTTTCGTGGTCTTTTCCTGGCTCTAATGATGCGCGATATTCCTTGGGTACTCTCACATCGTCAAGATGAATGCTTGCGTTTACATCGGTGTACCTCATGCCCATTTTGTTTTCTGGCTTATCAAAGGAAAGACCCGGGGTGCCCGCTGGGACATAGATGAGCGCAGTCCCCTCATCACCTAGCCCTGGATCTGTAGTGCTAGTTATTAGATAGACATCGGCAACGCTGGCACCGCTGGGGAATTGTTTTGCCCCATTTATAACCCACTCATCGCCATCGAGCCTGGCAATAGTGTGGATTGCCTTCCCTCTGTAATCTGGACTCTCTATATTACAGCCACCTTCCGGTTCGGTCATTGCCTGGCAAGCCTCGTGAAACTCATCCCTGCAGAAAGGAGCACATAAGTCACTGATCACTCTATCATTATGAGAGCGCGTTGCTGGACCAAAAACCCATGCCGGAACACTAAGCGTCATAGCGATGCCACTATCGCCACGAGCTACCTCTTCATATCCTACCACCAGTGAAATTGCGTTAGTACGCAAGCCACCCACTGATTCAGGCAAGCCTCTTTTGTGCAAACCGGTTTTTGCCAATCCGTTCAAAACATGATGAACAAGGTCCCGGTCCTCATCTTCATCTAGTTGTTGCCTGACCGGCATTATCTCCTTGTTCACAAAGTCACGGACTGTTGCTATCATCATTCTGTCCTCTTCACTGATAAATTCACCGTATTCCTTCATCGTCATCTCCTTTTCCTTATATTGATCTTAACAATCATTTCCACCTATCACCATAATTCAAGGGTGCTTTTTATTGTTGCGATGCTGTTTAGTTAGTTACTTTTGGAGACAAGTTCCTTTACCCTTCTCTCAAACACTCCTCTCTCCAAAAGAACCCTTCGCTGGCATTTGAGGCATTTGAGGCCGATGTCGGCGCCCACCCTCACCACTTCCCACTCATAGCTGCCGCAGGGGTGCGCTTTGCGCAACCGGACTATGTCACCGAGCTTTATGTCTATAGTCATTGATTTGGTTGCGGATTTTTTCAGCCATGTTCCTAGCCGCTTGGGCAAAATCCTTTTCCTTGGAGGCGTAAAGAATTTGCCTCGACACATTGATAATCGCCTTCTCGCCCCGGGCATCCACTCCGTAGCCGACTGCTGAAACCAGGTCCCCTCCCTGAGCGCCGATGCCGGGAATGAGCAGAGGCATTTCGGGGCAAATCGAGCGAACCTTCTTTAGTTCCTCAGGATAGGTAGCCCCGACTACCAGGCCGATATTGCCGTAAGTATTCCATCCTCTGGCTTTCTGAGCCACCACTTCGTATAGCGGCAGGCCATCGGTGCGCAGGTTCTGGAAATCTGTGGCTCCACGGTTTGATGTGCGACATAAAATAAATACCCCTTTGTCTTGATAGTTAATAAAGGGCTCTATGGAGTCGAAGCCAAGGTAGGGATTGACGGTAGCGGCATCGAAGCCCAGAACCGAAAAGAGAGCCCTGGCATAAGCCCTGGCAGTGTTACCGATGTCGCCGCGCTTGGCATCGCCAATTACAGGGATATCACCAGGTATACATTTAGCGGTCTTCTCCAGGATAGCCAGCCCTTCGGTCCCTAAAGCTTCATAGAAAGCCAGATTGGGCTTATAGGCACAGACCAGGTCGGAGGTGGCCTCGATAATGGCTTTGTTGAATTGTAGAACATCCACCCCGGGCATAAGCTCAGGGTCGGGGTCAAGTCCGATGCAAAGCCAGCTTTTGTTTTTTCGGCTGGCGTTAAGCAGTTTATCGGTGAATTTCATTACCGTGACTTAGATAATATCAGGAGATGGGTATAAATTAAAGGTCGGCAATATTCTACTATGCTGGGAGGTTATTGAAATTCAAAAATCAAAAGGCAAAAATCAAAATGACAACTCAAAATGCAAAAATTTCAAGAAGGAGCAACCGTGGTGTTCACCATTTCAATCGTGAAGGAAAGGATTCCTTCACACCTCGAAAGATTGCCACGCCGAGCACTCATGGCGCTGAGTGCTCGGCTCGCAATGACAAAAGAGAGGTAGCTCGGAATTACACTACCCTGTCATTGCGAGGAGCGTAGCGACGAAGCAATCTCCTTGACGGCACAGGATTGCTTCGCTTCACTCGCAATAATCGTGTAGGTGAGCACGGCTCTTTGCCTTTATTCGTGGCAAAGGCTACAATAAAGGCGTGCGCGACTTGATTGTCGATGCCCTTAAAGGCCACGGTGCCGACTATGTTGAAATCCATTTTGAGGAGAGCCAGGCTACCAGCATTGTTTACAGGGGGGAGAGGCTGGAGGAGATAAGCAGGGCTCGTAATTCTGGTGGCAATGTTCGTGCGTTAGTCCAGGGTAGTTGGGGGTTCGTCAGCTTTAATCGTCCTGACGGACTGCGGGACAAGGTAGCTCTGGCAGTGGAGGAGGCAAGGGTAGCAAGCAGGGAACCATTTAAGCTCTTCCCCACGAAGCCTGTAGTGGATACAGTGGTGTCACAATCGAAGAAGGATGCCACAACCATACCGTTGGCAACCAAGAAAGAGCTTTTAGATAGCTATAATAGTATTATGTTAAGCAGCCCGAAAATTCAAAGTACAAGAATCAACTATCGCGATGGCAGAAAGCAACGTACCTTCGCCAATTCTGAGGGCAGCTACATAGAGCAAGCTAAAACCGACCTTAATTTACGATTGACAGCCATAGCCCGTGAGGATAACGAGGTCCAACAGGCAGGACTGAGCCTGGGAAGCACCGGCGAGTTTTCCGCCGTGGAGGGGCTACATGAGCAAGCTAGGGAGATAGCGAGGCGTGCCGCAGCCCTTCTTTCCGCCCCCCAGGTAAAAGGTGGAGAGTATACCGTAATTTTGGACCCTATTCTGGCGGGAGTCTTTGCTCATGAAGCCTTCGGGCATTTAGCAGAGTCGGATTTCGTATATCAAAATGAAAACCTGCAGCAAATCATGGTCCTGGGAAAGAGATTTGGCGGCAAGCATCTCAATATCATTGATGACCCTACGATTCCTAATTTGCGGGGAAGTTATAAATACGATGATGAAGGGATGCCGGCAAGGAAAACCTATCTTATCAGGGAGGGCATTCTGGAGGGAAGGCTTCATTCCCGAGAAACAGCGGCTAAGATGGGAGAAAGGGCTACGGGGAATGCTCGCGCTATTAATTACCTCTTTCCTCCCATTGTGCGAATGAGCAATACCTTCATTGCGCCGGGTAGCGCTTCCTTCGAGGAGATGCTTGGTGACATCGAGGAGGGCATCTATGTTAAAGATTGGTACGGCGGGACGACCAGCCTGGAGATGTTCACCTTCTCCGCTGGCGAAGCTTACATGATTCGCCAGGGGAGATTGGCAGAATTGTTGCGCCCCGTGGTGCTAACTGGTAATGTTTTTACCACCCTGCAAAATATAGATGCCATAGGCAGTGACCTGGAGATGAATCAAGGTGGTGGCTGTGGCAAAGGGGGACAATATCCGCTTCCGGTTTCTAACGGCAGCCCACATATCAGAATTCGTCATTGCGTGGTAGGAGGAAGATGAAAATAGAGTAGTCAGTAGACAGTAGACAGGAGGCAGTAGGGAGAGTGGTACTGACTACTAATTTTGGGATTTAAGATGGAACATCTTGAAGAGGTACTCCGCTCTGCTCGGAAGGTAGCTGAGCAAGCTGAAGTTTTTTCGGTTTCTTCTCAGGCAATGCCGATACAGTTTGAAGCCAATGAACTAAAACAAGTTCAGACCAAGGAGAGCAGCAGTACTGCCTTGCGAATTTTTAAGGAAGGCAGAATCGGCTTTGCTACTGCCGGTGGAGGTGGAGATGTGGAAGCTTTGGTTGACATGGCCGTGGAAACCTCTCAATTCGGCAGTCCGGCCAGTTTTCAATTTCCTTCATCCCGGGGCTATTCGGAAGTGTCCATCTTCGACCCTAAAGTAGAAGAAGTAGCTATGGAGAGGATGGTCGAGATTGGGAAGGAGCTTATAGACAAAATCAGGGGTCATACTACTGATATACTTTGCGATGTTCAAGTAACCAAGGGGACAAGCTCCATCTCCTTAATTAATTCTCAAGGCGGTGAGGGAAGATATGACAGCAGCTTTTTCGGCCTCAGCCTGGAAGGCATTCTTGTTCGGGATACAGATATGCTTTTTGTGGGTGATAGCGCAAGCTCATGTCGTCCCGATATGATTGGCATTGATGACCTGGCTGATAGAGTGATATGGCAGCTGGAAATGGCTAAGAAAAAAGCTGCCGTATCCACCAAGCTGCTGCCAATAATTTTTACACCTAATGGAGTAGCCAGTGCTTTACTGAGTCCTCTAGTGCTGGCGTTTAACGGCAAATCAGTCCTCGAGGGGGCTTCGCCTTTAAAATATAAACTGGGGGAGCAAGTTTTTGACAAAAAGCTGAGCTTGTGGGATGATGCTACCATAGCTTATGGCGTAGGGAGTTATCCTTTCGATGACGAGGGGGTGTCCAGCCAGCGTCTACCGCTTGTTACAAATGGGGCAGTGGCGAATTTCCTTTATGATTTACAAACAGCAGCTTTAGCTGGCACTCAGAGCACAGGTAACGGCCAGCGAGCAGGTGGTGGTTTCCCCCGCCCAGATATAAGCTCTCTTATTTTAAGCAGAGGAGATGTTTCCTTCCAGGCGATGGTGGAGGATATGAAGGAAGGGTTAATTGTGGAGCAGGTTATGGGGGCTGAACAGGGTAATCTTCTGGGTGGCGACTTCGGCGGCAACGTTTTGCTGGGATACAAGGTCGAGAATGGTGGGATAGTGGGAAGAGTGAAGGATACTATGATTGCCGGTAACGTGTATCAAGTGCTAAAAGAGCTTCTGGGCATAGGGAGTGAAGCAAGGTGGGTTGGTGGGATTTTGCAAACTCCTCCCTTATATTGCTCTAATGTATCAGTGACGACAAAGGGAAGCTAAGATATATATGAGAGACGTAATAAAGCTTTATAAACAGCCGCGCCCTAAGAGCTGTGTCATGCTTGCCTCCTGGCCTGGCATTGGCGACGTTTCCCTAACCGCAGCGAAGTATCTTGTGGAGAAGCTAAATGCTGAAGAAATAGGGGAAATTGAACCTATTAACTTCTTTGAACCGATGGGTGTCACGGTCAGAGACAACGTGGTTGACAGCCCTCGTTTTCCTGAGAACAAGTTTTATTATTGGCAGTCGGCCAAGGCGGAGCAAAGCCTGGTGGTTTTTATTGGGGAGGAGCAGCCTAGTTTAAAAGGATATGAGCTGGTTAACTGTGTTTTGGACGTAGCGCAAAGGCTTAAGGTGGCGAGGGTATATAGTTGTGCTGCTGCGGTGACGCGCATCCACCATAGCGAAGAGAAGAAGGTTTGGGGAGCAGCGACAACTTCCAATTTATTGGACGAGTTAAGCAAACATAATGTGATTCTTAGAGGTAACCTTCGCATCGCGGGATTGAATGGATTGATATTGGGAATGGCCAAGGAAAGGGGGATGGAAGGCATTTGCTTGCTGGGCGAAGTGCCAGCGTATGCCACGCAAATAGCAAATCCCAGAGCATCCTTGGCTGTGCTTGGTATCCTAACTGAAATGTTGGGAATTACACTTGACTTGACTGAGCTTAACAGTCTGGCTGAGCAAGTGGACGAGGAGATGGATAGAATAGCGAAGAAAGTTACGGCTGAATTTATTGACCAATTCACTGAGCCAATTTGGGAGCAGGATGAAGATGAGGAGGAAGAGTGAATAAGTTGAGCAGCCCTGGTCCAGCAGGAATCCAAATTGACCGACAAAGGTAGATATGCTACCATCGACTTAGATGTCAGCTTTAGCTCAACTTTGTGAGGAAATTATAGCTTGCCGGGATTGTGAGCTAGCTAAGTATCGCACTAAGGTGGTGCCTGGTGAGGGGGCTGAGGATGCGGATTTACTTTTTATCGGTGAGGCCCCGGGGTGGCACGAAGACCAGCAAGGGCGTCCCTTCGTCGGACCAGCGGGGCAATTTTTGGACCAACTGTTAGCCTCAATCGGTCTACGCAGGGAGGAAGTTTATATTGCTAATGTGATCAAGTGTCGTCCGCCCCAAAACCGTGACCCGCTGCCAACAGAGATACAAAGTTGCTGCAAATGGCTGGACCATCAAATAGAGATAATTCAGCCCCAAATGATTATTACTTTGGGCCGTTACTCTCTAGCTCGATATTTTCCCAATCAGAGCATAAGCAAGATTCATGGGAAGCCACGAAAGTCGGGGGGCGTCATTTATTACCCCATGTATCATCCTGCGGCGGCTCTCCATCAAGGCTCTCTGCGCCGAATCATCGAAGCGGATATGCTCAAGATTCCGCAGATACTAGCTCAGGGTAAAGACCTGCCTCAAGACGAAGTTGAATCTCAGCAATTAAGCTTGTTTTAGAACCATGTCCTGAATGAACGGGAGCGGAAAACCATGCCAAAACATAAATTAAGAGTCATCCCTCTGGGCGGATTAGGTGAAATCGGTAAGAACATGATGGCATTGGAATATGGCAACGACATCGTCGTCATTGATGCCGGACTCATGTTCCCCAGCGAGGAGATGCTGGGAGTTGACTTGCTTATCCCCGACATTAGCTATCTTTTGGCGAGACAGAAAAATTTAAGGGGGCTAGTGATTACTCATGGGCACGAAGACCACATCGGGGCGCTGCCTTACATTTTACCTCGGCTATCCACTCCCGTTTATGCTACCAAGTTCACTCGAGAGCTGATTCTCGTGGAACTCAAGCAGCGAGGGGTGAAAACTGACGCAAAATTGAATTTAGTTAGCCCGGGGAGCAGGATTACACTGGGTAATTTCACAATAGAGTTTTTCTCTGTTTGCCATAGTATTCCTGATTGTGTGGGGCTGATAATTCACACTCCCCTGGGAATTGTAGTACACAGTGGTGATTTTAAGATTGATTATACCCCGGTCACTGGCGAGGCTACCAACTTTAATCAGTTAGCTTCGCTAGGGGCAAAGGGGGTTTTGCTTCTTCTTTCTGACTCTACCTATGCCGAGCTTCCTGGATATACTCCTTCCGAGAGGGTGGTTAGCGATACTTTAGATCGGATTGTAAGCGAGGCAAAGGGGAGGGTAATCGTAACTACATTCGCCTCTCTTATATCTCGCGTGCAGCAGGTGTTGGATGTTGCCGTTAAACATGGTCGCCGTGTATTTATCATCGGGCGAAGCATGAAGGAGATAGTGAGCATGGCATTGAAGACGGGTTATCTGACTGCTCCCCCCGGCATTACTTGTCGCCTGGATGAGCTTAAGACCTTGCCTCACAATCGAGTTATCGTGTTGAGTACAGGAAGTCAAGGCGAGCCCACATCTGCCCTGGTGCGCATGGCTAATCGTGACCCCAGTAGTCGAATTCAGATAGTCCCTGGCGATACCGTGGTGATTTCAGCAACTCCTATTCCCGGCAATGAGATGTTGGTCAGCAAGACTACCGACAGCCTTTTCCGTCAGGGTGCCAATGTAATTTATGACAAGCTGGCTCAAGTTCATGTCCACGGGCATGGCAGTCAGGAGGAGTTGAAGCTTTTGCTTAGTTTGGTTAAGCCTAAATTCTTTGTTCCTGTTCATGGGGAGTATCGCCATTTGAAGTTGCATGCCGGCTTAGCTCAAAGTATGGGTGTACCCAAAGATAATATTTTTGTCCTTGAGAACGGGGATGTGCTTGAGCTCGGGCGAGATTCAGGGAAGGTGGTGGCTAGAACCCATGTCGGAGTTATCTATGTCAGCGGCCTGATAACAGGTGAACTGGATGACGTTGTGCTTCGGGATCGCAAACTACTTTCGCGGGACGGCGTCGTGGTGGTGACCATTGCTGTTGATGCTGAAAGTGGCAAACTAGCTGAAAAGCCACGCATTATAACGCGAGGCTTTGTTGATTCTGGAGAGGAACAGACATTGATTGAGAAAGGCCGAGATGTGGTGCTAGCTGCTTTAGAGAATAGAAAAGAAGGATTCATTTCTAAAGGACGCCTGGTTGAACCAAGCTTCGTTGATGCCAAAGTAAAGGATTCTCTGAGCAGCTTCTTTTATAAACGAATTCATCGTCGTCCTGTCATAATTCCCGTGGTTGTGGAGGTAAGACGGAAGAATTCAGAAGTCAGTAGCCAGTAGGGAGTGAACTTCTGATACTAATTTCGGGGGCATAACTCCGTGTCTAAAGCAAGAGGTAGGTCTAATCCGGGGCGGAAGGCAAAAGAAAGCCGGCCAGCATGGAAGCGGTTCTTCGGCTTCATCGCTTCACCTGTGGTACGAAGGCTTATCTTAATTGTCGTCATAGTCGTCTTGCTGTATGTGTTGTGGGAAGGCATAATCACATTGTTTGGTTATGGGTTAATAATAATAGCCATCGCTTTGGGCTCGCTGGTCTGGGTGGCATGGCGGCGGCAGTTCTCCGTTGTGAAACATAGGTGGAATTGGGTTCTCGGGGGCATTAGCCTGGCTTTTGCCGTATGGGGAATTCTTGCTTTCTTCCCCGGGGCAGGTATTTTGACCACGCTGGGCGGCAGATTCGGGCAGGGCATAATAGGTGCTTCTAATGTTGTGGGAGGGCTGCGGGTAGCCGGACTCGTCCTTCTGGGCATTATTTTTATCTTTCCCCGGAAGTCTTGGAGCGCTGCTAAGAATAGCTGGCGTTTCTTGACCAGAGTTTTCCGACACCGTCCCAGGGTCGTCTTTCCCCGACGAGCTCCTGATAAAGCTATCCCTCTCGAGGCTACCTCCCCTGAAGTGGAGGCGGTTAGTGAAGTGGAGGCGAAGCCTGCGCTACTTCTTTCTCCTCCTGTGTGGCAATCAGAACACGAACCAATTCTCACCCCCGGAGGGTGGCATCTTCCACCGATTGATATCTTGGATAAGCCCACTGAGGTGACATTGGACAGGGCAGACATTGACCAACGAGCCCGATTGATCGAGGAAGCTCTCGCGAGCTATGGAGTAGAGGCCAAGGTTGTACAGGTAAACATTGGGCCTACCGTGACACAGTTTGGTGTTGAACCTGGTTGGGATAGAAAATATAAGGAAGTGCGAGAAAAGGGGAGGAACGGTAGCTACGAAACGAGAGTGGACGAAGTATCCAGAACCAGGGTGAGGGTAGACCGCATTACCTCTCTGGGCAATGATTTAGCTTTAGCCCTAGCTGCTCCCAGCATCAGGTTTGAGGCTCCCGTGCCCGGGGCATCCGTGGTGGGCATTGAGGTTCCTAACACTGTTTTTGGCTCAGTCGCCCTTCGCAGTGCGATAGAGAGCGCCGCTTTTCAGAAGACTAAAGCCCGCTCCAAGCTAGCTATCGCTTTGGGTAAAGGCGCCGGGGGTGAGGCGATGGCAGCAGACCTAACTAGGATGCCACATCTGCTTATCGCTGGGGCTACTGGCAGTGGTAAAACTGTTTGTCTTAATTCTGTTATTAGTTGCTTGCTTTTACACAACAGCCCCGACGACGTTCGGTTCATCATGGTTGATCCCAAGAGAGTGGAGTTAGTGACTTTTAATTCAGTGCCCCACTTACTTGCCCCGGTGGTTGTGGATACTGATAAGGCGATAAAGGCTTTGAGATGGCTTAGCCAGGAGATGGATAGTCGATATCGTCAGTTTGCTCAGGCGGGGGCACGTAATATTGAGGGTTATAACAAGGACCGCTCACCCGGAGAAGAGTTGCCATATTTAGTGCTCATAATCGATGAGCTGGCTGATTTAATGATGACAGCTTTTGATGAGGTGGAGCACGCGCTTTGTCGGTTAGCTCAATTGGCTCGGGCTACAGGCATTCATCTCGTCGTAGCTACACAACGCCCTTCAGTAGACGTAATTACCGGGCTTATTAAAGCTAACTTTCCTACCCGTATTAGTTTTGCAGTCACATCTCAGGTAGATTCCAGGACCATACTTGATATGGTGGGTGCTGAGAAATTGCTGGGTAGAGGGGATATGCTCTACATGCCTACTGAAGCTAGCAAGCCTAAACGTCTTCAAGGAAGCTTTGTTTCTGATGCCGAGATCGAAAGATTGGTGTATTTCTGGGGGAACCAGCGGCAGGTTGAGATGAGCTCTGTCGACTTTGATGAGGTGGCTGAGCGCCCATTAGGTGCACAGGTAGCTGCTCCCCCGGACCCTCTTTTGGAAGAGGCAAAGCGCCTAGCGCAAGAATATAAACATATCTCCACTTCTTTCTTACAGCGTCGTCTTCGCATTGGCTATCCTAGAGCTGCCCGCCTTATGGAAGCACTGCAACAGGCAGGCTTGGTGGAGGCGGCTCGGCCCGAGACGGACAAATCCTAACTTCTAAATTCTCAAATTAGTAGTCAGTAGTCAGGATTCAGTAATCAGAAGCCACCCACCTACTGACTACTGACTACTGGATTCTTCCCCTTAGGCGCCAAACTTATCCAGTTTTAAAGCATTAGCCATAGCTAAAGGCATGATTTCCGTAGCCGGAAAACGCCCCATAGCACCAGCAAGGCAGGCTCGTTCCGAGAACTCAGCGACATTATCGGGGCGACACCATTTGGACTTCAGCATAAAAGGTACGGGATGCCAGCTATGCGCGGCTAGGGTTGCGGGGGTAGAGTGGTCTCCGGCGATAATCAAGACCTCTGGATCTAAGTTGAGCAAGCTGGGGAGGGCATTATCAAGTTCCTCAATGGCCTGAACTTTAGCCTGGAAGTTGCCATCCTCCCCTCTGGCGTCGGTGTTCTTAAAATGGACGAAGAAAAAATCGTAATCGGCATAGGAGCGGCGCAGGCTGTTCAGTTGCTCTGTTATGTTTTCACCGCTTGGCAGCAGCTCCATCCCCACTAACCTGGCCAGTCCTCTATACATGGGATAAATGGCGATGACTGCTGGTTTTAATTTGTAGATTTCAGATATGGAGGGGATGTCGGGGCGGCAGGAGAAGCCGCGCAGAAGCACCATGTTGGCGGGGGTTTCACCTTGTAAGAGACTTCTTGCTTGAGACAAAAATTCGTTGGCAATTTCCGCTGTTCTCTGTGCCTGAGGCGATAACGCCTTTACCTTTTTGGGGGCTAGCCCTGCTTGCTGGGGGTCAGAATCTGCTAACTCAGGAGATAAAGCTTCGCCGCGGAGGACGAGCACAAATCTATGTTCTTTCACCGGCAGCACGGAAATCTCAGCGCCAGTTATGGCGATATTATTCAATGAGCGGCATAACTTAACACTTTTATCTGTGGGAACCCGTCCTGCCCTCCTGTCGGTAATGATTCCCTTGTCATCAACTGTGCAGAAATTGCCTCTGGCCACGATATCGTCTGGCTTCAGTTCCAAATCTATTCCCAAAGCTTCCACGATTCCCCGTCCGATACTATATTTGACAGGGTCATAGCCAAAGATGGCCAGGTGCCCCGGCGCACTCCCCGGCGTAATTCCCGGGCTAACAGGGTCAGTGAGCCCGCAAAGGGAGTCCCTGGCTATGCGATTCAGGTTGGACGTCCTGGCTGACTCCAGTTCTGTTTTGCCGGTTGTGGCGTGAGGTAGACCGCCTACGCCGTCTAGCACCAGAAGCACTATTTTAGACGGGGATGTTCGGGATAGTTTCTTCACATGCTCAAATCCAATCATTGTATTTGTTATTTTACTCGGAGGCATAGCCAAGTTCAAGTTTGTCGTTCGACAAATCTAGCTTGATAACAGTGGGGGACTTACCTATTGCAGAAATACTTGTTTTCGTGGCACAATACCGCAATTCAATTACAGGAGGTGATAATCTATGGGTTTTCTTAATGCAATACCTAACTTGGGGGGATTGGGACTAATTGGAGGAATCATCAGCCTTATCTTCGGTATTATCGTAATGATTTTTCCTAAAATCCTCAACTATCTGGTGGGCATCTGGCTCATCCTCATAGGAGTAGTGGCGCTTATCGCCTATTTTACTTAGCTAGAAGCCAAAGAGATTTGATCTTTAGTAGCATAGCTGAGTGGACAGGTTCCTAACTTTCCTTTGGGAAAAGGCAACTAATACCAGCAGTGCGGCAGTCGCTCACTAGCCAGCCATTGGTACCAAAGCCTATTTGAAAGGATACCAAGGCCCTTGACAAATATAACCTGTGGGGTTATACTAGAAAGTGTGTCAATATGAATATTACACAACAAAGCGTGGTGAGCAGCCGGTGGGAGATTGGATTGGAGCACTTCCGTTAGATGAAAGAGCGGTCATGCGCCAGAAAATACAAAAGCTTTGCGAAGAAGGCCTGAAACTCCTCAAAACTAAGATGCTGGTAACCATAGAGGGTTACAGTGCTGATTTCTACGAACTAAGAGGTGGGAAGCTTAGGATTGGGGTTTATCTGGACAGGTCTAAAAAGATGTTCATACTTCTACATGGTTGGAGAAAGAAGACACGGCGGCAGCCAAGGGACATAGATGAAGCCTATCATAGGCTGATAGATTATTTGTCAGATTGAAAGGAGGTAGCAATGATGCCTACAAAGGCGAGACAGGATTTGGAGCGTGAGCTTCGTGACCTTGAATTTCGGAGAATGTATGGTGCTGCTGAAGCTAAGTCGGAGTTGGCTATAGCTCTTGCTGATGCTCGCCATACTTTGGGGTTTACCCAGGAAGAAATGTCGAAGACCGTGGGAGTGAGTCAGCCGTATGTTGCTAAGCTGGAAGGCGGAGACGCAAATCCAACCATTGGTGCTATTGGCAGTATGCTGGGGGTTCTGAACTTGCGTCTCCATATGGAGACTGTACCGCTATTGGCAAAGCCTGTTAGCGTGGGTAGCGCGGCAACTTCCTTTCTTGGAGCGGTTTCTGGATACGAGGCAGCGGGCGATACCTGTGGAGTTGTGATAATGGCTACACCAACGGCTGCTTTCCCTAGGGAAGCAAGATGGCAACAGTCGATACTATTTCAAACTGAGGACTATAACCCATTCAAGCCTTGGCCAGAGGGTAACGAAGTGTGGGCAGGCTCAGCTAAGGGTTACTCAACTGAAGAGGTATTAGGAGGTCAGAAAGTATGAATTTGTCACCGGAAATGGAAAAAAGATTTACTAACGAGATACGATTTGTATTTAAGAATATGAGGAATACTAATGTAGCGGCACAGAAATGGTACTTCTTTAGTGCTATACATGGCATGGCTCAAAGAATCTTGAATCTAGAGTACGAACCGGAGTTGGTTTTTGTTTTTCAAGTGTTTCAACTCGTTTACAACATGGTAAACGGAAGACTGGCTGCAGTGTCAGGTGGACAAGAAGCGGGTATTATGATTCCAGAAAACCTGTTTACTAACGTCGAGAATGAGTTAGATAGAATGGCGAGCCTGATTGAACAGAAAAAGGAAACTTATCCAGTGCTCCAACGGCTCATACATCTTGCGTATAGCACGACAGGCAATGGATATTATTTGTATTTAAAAGGAATGTTGAAAGTTTGACGTTTCGTGAGACAATAAGCCATAGTGGACGGCCGGAGAGCACTTTGACTCTAGGGAGCTAATTCACGTCTTGAAAACTGAGGCAATTGGATAAAGTGGTGTTATTCTGATGGGACATATTCTTTTTTCCTGGCATAGATGGCGACGCTCTTGGGGCACAAGTGATTTAATAGGTCTTCCAACCAGCGGAAGAACCTATGGTTAGTGCGTAAGTCCCAGTTCAGGAACTTGTTATAGAGGAAAGGGATTGGGGCATTTTCTTTTTTGACCCCGAAAACACAGCGAAGTACCCAGTAAAAAGAGTGAAGAGCATGCTTGTGGCGGATGGTATAAACGGATAAGCCAGTATTCTTCACAAGATTGAGAAGTTCCTGAGTTTTGTATTTTCTGATATGCCCACCAGGGAAACCATAGTAGTCTCCAGATAACTTCCAACAGATAGACTCAGCCAGGTAATGAGGCACGCTAATCCCAATGGCACCATCTTTGCTCAGTACCCTAATCAATTCCTCCACCGCGCTCTTGTCTTCGGGAATATGCTCCAGAACTTCGGAACAAATAATCTTATTGAAGGCGCCATCTTTGAACGGTAACTTGGTCACATTGGCAATGAGGAGATGATAGTTGCCTTCAATTTCCTTTTGCTCTCTTAATGAATCTAACATATACTTGTTCTTTTTAACGCATACTGTATCAATGTCAAAGGCCACGATGTGGGAATGATTTTTATTACAGACTTCCCAAGAGTGTCTGCCATTGCCGCAGCCGGCGTCTAAGGTAATATCCCCATCCTTGATACCCAGAAGGTCAGGTTCTATAGTAATCATCTTGTTGTCAATACTTCTTGATAGACCTCGAGCGTTTTTCTGGCTGCTTGCTCCCAGCTGAATTTCTCTTCCACTCGTTTTCTCCCTGCCTCGCTCATCCGCTGTTGTGCCTGTTTATCATCGAGTAACTGTTTAATTGTGGCAGCCAGGGCATCAGCTCTTCCTGGAGGCACTAGAATACCTGCATCGCCTACTACCTCAGGCAGTGCCCCGCCAGTGGTAGCTATAACGGGGGTGCCGCAGGCCATGGCCTCGGCGGCAGGTATCCCGAAACCTTCATAAATGGAGGGCACTACTGCGATTTGGGCGGCGGAGTAATGTTGTGCCAGTTCCTCGCGCGTTAGCCGTCCGCTAAAGTGCACCATCCCGTCTAAATTGAGCTTTTTTACTAATTTCAAACCGTATGAAGGCAACGGCCCCGCATCATCTGTATATACAGAATGCCGCTCGGCATCGTCTACAATGGTTAGCTTTATCCCGTCCTCTCTTAGCAGTTGTAATGCTTTCAGTAGATAAAGTATCCCCTTCTTCCTATCGTCGGTATTGCCAACCATGATTAAGCCATTTCGGTTCTGGCTTGCCTCTTTATTCCTACCGTAAATTTGGGTATCTATGCCATTGTAGACTACTCTTAATTTGTCAGCGGGCACCTTAAAAAAAAGTTCTGTTTTTTGGGCGGCACTTTGAGACACTGTGATTATTCGCTCTAAGCGCCGCGAGACAAAGGCTTGCATTCGGATGAAAGAATAGAATTTTCTGGTCCTCCATTTATCCCTTAGCCCATTCGCCTGTGCCAGGTCAGCTTGCCTGTCTATAGGGAGTGGATGGTGTATGGTAGCTATTACTGGTATGTTTAACCTTTTCATCAAAAGAAGTCCATATCCAAGGCTTTGATTATCATGGATGATGTCGAAACGGCGCTGTTTGCAAAGCTCTCTTAGCTTGGCATAAGCTCTGAGGCTAAATGACAAAGGCTCCACAAATATTCCCTGGCGGGTGGCACATAGTTCATGTAAGTCAACAAGGTTTCTTACTTTGGGGAGATTGGTTCTCAGAGAGCTTTCCGGGTGATATATGCTTAAGCTCTTGAGGCAGTGCAGGATTACGCCTGTGCTTACTTCGGGGAGAGGCGGACTGGCTATTATCTCTACCTCATGCCCCATCCGCTGTAACTCACGCGACAGATAGTAAATATAAATACCTTGCCCACCGCTGTAAGGGTTTCCTCTATAGGTCAGCAGGCAAATTCTCATATCTTGTACTTAGATAGCACCCGAAGGCTGCATAATTATAGCATGTTTGCTGTGTTTACATGACTTGACTTTGTCTCTGCAACAAAGTACTAAGAAGGCTTGCTTTCAAGATTGAAAGTGCCAGCCATTGTCAAGTATAATAATTGTGGTTGTGGTGAGCGTAGCCCAGTGGTTAAGGCGCCAGGTTGTGGCCCTGGAGATCGTGGGTTCAAATCCCACCGTTCACCCCAATTTATTTTTGCGCCTATAGCTCAGCGGACAAGAGCACCGGTCTTCGGAACCGGGGGTCGTGGGTTCGAATCCCTCTAGGCGCGCTTAAAAATCACCAAGCACGGATTTTTGTAACTCTTTCAGATATGAAGTATCGTTATGGCTGGTCAAGATGAAACGCCCATCCACGTAATCGAAAATCGTTATTCCACCAACATCCTGCTTAACATTCCAGAAGTATGAGTTGTCCAGTCCCAGTAGGGAGCATATCAGGACTTTGTTCACAACCCGATGAGATACCAATACTACGCTCCCCTGATATTTGGAAAGGACATCGTTAACTACCTCAATAGCTCTCCCTCTTACATCTTCCAGGCTCTCTCCGCCGGGCATTCTTACCTTGTGAGGATTATTGTGCCACTCATTGAGGAGGGCCGGATATAGCCTCTTCACTTCTTGTTCTGGCAGAGCTTGCCATTCCCCATAATCAAAATCTATAAGACCCTCGGCAATTTGTACGCCGATTTTCTGATAACGGGCAACGATATTTGCCGTGTCCAGAGCCCTACTTAAGGGGCTGGAATAAATAGCTGCTAACTCCCAATTGCTTAAATACTTGCCCAATAGCTCTGCCTGCTTAATGCCCACTTTGTCCAGATTTACATCCGTTCTACCTCGATATATCTTCTCCACATTCCAGACGGTTTCTCCGTGTCTTGCCAGGATAAGTTCTGCCATAGCTCCCCCACAATAATTATCTAACGTCTGAGAATTTATGGCAATCTGGGAAGAAACTTAATTTTTTGGCCTGGACAGTTGACTTGTGCACATTGATTAATTAGGATTATGGAGGTAAAATAAACACTACAAAGGAGGCATAGCATGGTAGAGATGACGATTGACAGCATCCGGGTTAGCTTGATGAATTATCAACGGGTGGTGATTCTGAAGGAGAAGGGGACTAATCGTTATCTACCCATTTGGATTGGTCCTGCTGAAGCAGATGCTATTGCCGTGAAGCTGCAAAATGTCGAGCTATCTCGCCCCTTGACGCATGATTTGCTGCAATCTGTAATTTCTACCTTGGGGGCTTCAGTTGAGTATATCGTGGTAAGTGGACTTAAGGAAGATACTTTCTATGCCAGACTTGCTCTCATCATTGATGGTGGTGAATTAGATATTGATTCTCGACCTAGCGATGCATTAGCCTTGGCTGTTAGAGTTGGGGCCCCAATATATGCTGAAGAAGCGGTGCTTGAAAAAGCGGGCATTATACTTGAAGAAGAAACAGGCAAATCTGTTCCCGAAGGTAAAGTTGATGAACAAGAGATGAAAGGGCTATCAGCATATAAGGATTTCATAAATACGCTTGACCTGGAAGATTTTAGGAAACGCCAATCCTGAGAACATCAATATAAGCGGCCCTTTTTGCTACTTACAGATAAAGTTTCCTGCTTAAAATACTAACGGCTAAGCCTCTGCATTCAGCTTGCCAACCAAGGCCTGCAAGGCAGTAATATATCCTCTCCAGCCCAAGCCGATTATCTGCTCTTCAGCTATGGGGGCGATTATAGACTGGGCGCGCCACTCCTCACGGTGGTGGATGTCTGATAAATGGACTTCGATTACCGGTAATTTGCTGTCAACCAGGGCATCGAGCAGAGAAAATCCATAGTGGGTGAGGGCACCAGGGTTAATTATTATGCCCTGGGCGGAATCCGCTTGCTCTTGGATAAAATCTATGAGCGCCCCTTCATGATTAGACTGAAATGTCACCACTTCGACATTCAGGGCCTGGGCTTCTTTCTTCAGCAGGGCATCGATTTCGCCCAGGGTTTTTTCTCCGTATATTGACTTATCTCTTTTGCCCAGCATATTCAAATTTGGTCCATGGATAACTAGAATTTTCATAAGGCTACCCCTCCTTTTGTTCCTCCTGCCCGGATAGTTTTACTTTGTGTTGGCAAGCCACGCATTTGGCCCAATCCCCTCTGTATTGCACTAAAAGATTGCCACAGTTAGGGCAAGGCTGAGCTATTGGCCTGCGACTTACGGCGAATTGGCATTTGGGAAACTTGCTACACCCATAAAATATCTTCTTCTTCTTGCTGACTCTTTTCACGAGTTCGCCGCCACACTGGGGGCAAGAAACTCCGGTTTTAACTGCGTAGGGCATGGTTGTTTTACACTCCGGATAGCCGCTACAGGCGAGAAATTTACCGAAACGCCCGACCTTTATGACCATGGGGCGACCGCAATTGGGACATGTCTCCTCGCTCGTCTGGGTCATGCTAACTTTTTCTAAATTTATCCAAGCTTTATCCAACATGTCTTGGAAAGGGGGATAAAATTCCTGCAAAGCAGCTATCCATTCATATTCACCCTGCGCTATTTTGTCTAGTTGTTCTTCCATTTGAGCTGTGAAACCAAGATCAACGACTTTAGGGAAATGAGCAGTCAAAATTTTGTTGACAGTTATCCCTAGTTCAGTAGGATGGAATTTGCCCTCGGCTTTGTTAACGTAATCTCTCTCCTGAATGGTGGAGAGGATGGGGGCATAGGTACTGGGGCGTCCGATTCCTTTCTGCTCCAGTGCTTTTATCAGTGTGGCCTCACTGTAGCGGGGTGGTGGCTGGGTAAAACATTGCTCGGGAAATGTTCCCAGGTAAATCAATTTATCTCCAATTCTCAGCTTGGGCAAGGAAACAAGGCTTTCCCCTCGTTCATCTTCATCACGGCTTTCACTGTAAGCAACCATAAAGCCAGAAAATTTAACCACAGAGCTACTTGCTTTAAGTAGATATCCTTGAGGCTGTTTTTCACCCAAAAAATTCGGCGAATTTTTGGAGGACCCAATCGCCTCGCCCGCAGCAGCATTGCTTGCCTCTATCTCCACGTTGGTTGTGTCGTATAAAGCTGCTGACATTTGACTGGCGACCATGCGCTTCCAGATAAGCTCGTAGAGCTTTAGCTGAGCTGGATTAAGGAATGATTTGAGTTGCGCTGGTTGGCGGTAAATCTTGGTGGGTCGAATTGCCTCGTGAGCTTCCTGGGCCCACTTTGCTTTCTTGGCAAAACTGCGCGGCTTTGGTGGGAGGAATTTGTCTCCGTATTTCTCGCTGATAAACTCCCTCGCCTCGCTTATGGCAGAGGCGGCAACATGGGTAGAATCTGTGCGCATATAGGTAATAAGCCCCACCGAGCCTTCCTTGCCCACGGGCAAACCTTCGTAAAGTTGCTGGGCAATAGCCATAGTTCGCCCAGCGGTAAAATGTAGCCTCTGCCAGGCCTCTTGTTGCAAGGTGCTGGTGATAAAAGGCGGGGCTGGCTGACGAGCTACCTGCTTGGTTACCACCGACTTAACTGCATATTCAGCATTTTCTAAGTCAGCGGTAACCCTTTCTGCTTCATCTTTATTGCCAATATCCAGCTTGGTGCCATCGGCTAGTGCGAACAGCCTGGCTTTAAAACTCGCTTCTTTTTCTTCAAGCGGGGCCAGCTCAACTTCCATAATCCAGTACTCCTGGGAAATAAAGTTTTGAATCTCTCGCTCGCGGTCAACAATCATCCTCACGGCCACCGATTGAACTCTGCCTGCGGAAAGTCCCCTCTGCACCTTTCTCCACAGTAGCGGACTCAGCTTATAGCCCACAAGTCTATCTAGGATACGCCGGGCTTGCTGGGCATTCACCAGGTTCATATCAATAGAGCGGGGACTTTGGAAGGCCTCTTGAACTGCGTCCTTGGTTATTTCCTGAAAAACTACGCGCTGAATGGGTATGTCATCCTTGACCAGTCTGGCTGCTTGTACCAGGTGCCAGGAAATTGCCTCTCCCTCGCGGTCAGGGTCAGTAGCCAAATAGATAGAACTGGCCTTATTAGCTGCCTTTTTAATTTCGCCAACTATCTTTTTCTTCCCCACTGGAATGACATACTTTGGGATGAAGCCCCTGTCTGTATCTACCCCGAGGCTGGCCCTGGGCAAATCGCGCACATGCCCCAGAGATGCTTTGACACTATAGCTGCGTCCGAGAATCTTATTTAGCGTCCTTGCTTTGGCTGGAGATTCTACGATAACTAGTTTACTTGCCATGATTTACTCTGCCTAATTATAGTTGAGCACAAAATCCTTGATAATTCAACCTCACTATTTCGGAAACCCGAACCAATCCCTACAAGTCGGGACGAAACTCCCAATCCTAATTTCTAAACTCTAAACAAATCCGAAATTCCAAATTTAAATACCAAAACTCTTTTTGTTCTAGGTTTTGGTCATTAGATGAGAGGAATTCAATTTCCCCTTTCTTTTGTTTAGCATTTCGTATTTAGTGCTTAGGATTTTCCTCTACGTCCTTCCGCCAAGAGAGGACTTTTATAAGAACTGGAAATTTCATTTTTCATGGGGCGCTGACCCTTCGAGCCAGTACATAGTTCATATTTCCCACTTGCCTGGCTATCCCCTTTAACTCCAGCATCGCCAGGGTGCTGCTCACTTCCGGCATAGTCAAACCGCTGCGGCGGCAAATTTCATCTATATGATTGGGCTCGGAGCTCAATTGTTTTAGTATAGCGGATTCAACTTCATCAACCGGAGAAAATTCCTTAAATTCTGCTTGCTGTACTACGATAGTCAGGTTTAATTCCTGGAGAATATCGGTATAATTGCGAACCAACTTGGCTCCCTCTTGAATAAGACGGTTAGTTCCCTGGCTGGCCGGAGAGAGGATACTGCCTGGGATGGCAAAGACCTCTCGATTCTGCTCCACTGCCTGATGGGCCGTAATCAAAGCCCCGCTTCTTTCTCCAGCTTCCACCACCAACACCCCCAGACTCAAGCCACTCATAATTCGATTGCGGAGCGGGAAGTTCTCAGCCCTGGGCTTGACGCCTAAAGGATATTCACTGACCAGAGCGCCATGTTCCATAACAGCTTGAGCCAGTTTGGCATTTTCCCCGGGATAGACGATATCCAGACCGGAGCCAAACACAGCTACGGTTTTGCCCCCGGCATCCAGAGCAGCCCGATGAGCCACAGAGTCAATTCCTCGGGCTAAGCCGCTGACAATAGTGATTTTACTTCGGGCTAAGTCGGCCACAATCTCCTCAGTTACCTGCCTCCCGTAGATTGTGGGACGACGAGTACCGACTATAGCCAGACAAGGCTCATCCTCGGCTGGGAGGTTACCCCTCACGTAAAGCACCGGCGGATAATCATAAATTTCCTTTAATCTCGAAGGATAAAGATGGTCCTCATAGACAAGCACCTTTACTTTGTAGCGCTCCACTTTTTCCATCTCGGCGTCCAGGGAAATTCTCGGGCGGAGGGTCACCAGGGCGTCTATGCTTCGTGAGTCTAGCCCTGCTTGTCTTAGCTTGCCTTCGGGAGCTTTCCAGGCATCCTGTAAACTACCGAAGTATTCTTTTAGCTGAGAAATCCGTACCCGGCCGATCCCGGCTATCCCGGAAAAAGCCACCCAATATTTCAGTTCGTCAGCACTTACCATAAGAAGCCTTGCTGGATTTTAGCATAGGTGGAAAATGCAAGGAAGAATTGTGGCTAGCGCCACATCAGCTTCCCAGCGAGGGATTTGTCCCCAATTTGAGGGAGCCTGCAAGAGGTTCCCCGGAAAAAATTTGGGCAGCCCCGAAAAAGAGCGCTATTGACACCATATAGTAGCTATGCTACGCTAAAATAAATTGAGACTCGCTTGATGGGGGACCGTTTAATTGTCACCCTGAGCGATAGCGAAGGATCCCGAGATTTTAGTCGCCCAAGGCGCTCTCAAAATTTAAGAAGGGATTATTAAACAAACCTGATGGGAAAAGGAGGTGAAAAATGGGCACGGCTGAGCCCCTACCAGCTACTTTAGTCGACGTTAATCTAGCTACAATGGTGCTAATCTTGGGGATTTTTTTCATCATCGTGGGCATAATAATAGCTGGTGTAGTCTATCGAGAGTCGCGTGAGTGGCGAAAATTGGTAATGCCTATGTTTGATAGGGACTCCACTGACATGGCGCCAGAATCCGGTGAGAGACCAGGTGAGCTAACGCCGCGAATGGCGGCCTTTGGCAAGGAGATATTTGGCCGGGTCTTTACTCATATGGATGTCGCTGGCTTGCTAGGCGGCGCCGCTACCGTCATCCTGGGCATACTTGTAGCCTTGATAGGACTTAATATCGGGAGTCCGTAGGTTAACGCCTCGAACGGCGGCCTTTAGCAAGTAGATATTCGGCCGAGTCTTTGCTCATATGGTTGTCGCTGGCTTGCCTTCGCTGAAGCTTTAGCGCAAGCAGGCCTGCTAGGCGGCGCCGCTACTGTCATTCTGGGCATACTTATAGTCTTGATAGGACTCACTCTCAACGGTTAGCCCTTTCTTCAGTCGCTCTTTGACGCCTGTGACAAGCCACGACGACACAATACCGTAAATTACCGTGCTGATGGGGCGGGCTATCAGCCTGAGGACGAAAATCCCAAACTGTATAACCCAGCGCATTGGTGGGTTATATAAGAGCCAGCCTATTGGGCGAGCGAGTAACCGTGTAACGAAAAGGCCGGCAATTGTTATGCTCCTCAATGGTGGGTTATACAAAAGCCAGGCTACTGCAGCCGAAATCCCCCTGAGGTAAAACAGGAGGGCTGCTATTAGCCAGCGTAGGGGAGGATGGTAGAAAAACCAGACTATCCCTATAGGAATCCCCGCCAGTACTTTCCAGAGCAAGGCAACAAAACGAAAACCAATATCCCAGAAGAGATTTCTCGCCAGGGGCCAGCCACGACGCCACAACCTCACCAGCCATACCACTATACCCAGTAAGAGCAAGAAGAGGAAGATCGGTACAAAGACTAAGAATGTGGCGGGTACCTCTATTCCTATTAGTGGTAGTGTGACAGTTGGGACATCGATAACATAACCCAGGCCAATACCTACGACCGTCAGCACAATGGCAAGGAAGAGGATGTTTCTGAGTTGAGCTGACCATCTTCCCATCCGCACCAGCCAGGGATAGATAATGCGCCACGTAAAAAGAAGAGCTAACGGTATCAGCACCAAAGATAATATGGCTAGCGGGATCATCCCAGCAGCTAGGAAAAAGGCTATCACTGCACCGAAGTACATGATAACCATGGTTAGCAATAAGATCCCTAAGCAGCTCATATCGTCTCGCTCTCCTTAATGCAGCGGGGAAAATTTGCCTTGCTCTTTTTCATTGCTCCCTATATACACTTTAACATAGACTCATCCGAGCACAAACATAAAGAAAGCCGTAAAATAAGCTGCCACACCACTCATGTACATACCCATTAATCCGACAATACCTACAAAAAAAGCCATCAAACTACTCATGTATACACCCATAGCTATGAAAAACCCTGCGATTGGGACGAGCATTAAACAGCCTATCATATCACCCCACTCTCCTTAATGCACCGAGAAAAAATTTGCCTTGCTCTTTTTGAAGAATTTCATACGAAATTATGCGGTTACGTACAATTAATTTTCCCCAACTTAATAACCTTCCCCACTACAAGTATTATCGCAGAACCAGGCAAAAACTTTACTTTAACGGATTGAGCTTATTCTGTTACCTTGAATTTTGTCTCTCGATAGGCCACGACCATGAGAACAACCAGCACTACCACCCCCACTAATACCCAGACCCAGGTCGGAATCGGGGATGCCGTGAACTTGATAGAATCTGACCAAGCGCTTTCGTTGCCATAATCATCTACTGCCTTAACCCGCCAGTAGTAGGTCCCCTTGGGCAAAGCCTCTTCCTTATTCAGTGCGTAGCTAAATTCCTCAATATCTGCCTTGGACCGGGAAATGGAGGTAAAACCAGCGGTTTCGCTTATCTGCAGGGTGTAAGTGATTTTGCTGCTACTCGTTATCCCTTGCCATTCAAAAGTTACTATCCCCGACCTCAATTTGCTCTCATCTTGGGGCAAGATAGGCAGCGGGGTTGGTAGGACTTTCTCTTTTACCGTGAAGTCAACTGAGTCAGTAGCCCCGTCCGCATCGGTCACCACCACCGTCTGTTTGCCCGCAGTGTTTCCTGCTGGTACTCGGAAAGTAGCGACAATATTGCCATTGGACTGGGTCTGCATATTCCCTTGGACGGCAACTCCGCCAACAGTTACCGTTAATGCCTTATTACCGTAAAAACCGCTGCCGGTGATGGTAACGGAGTCGCCGGGAGCTCCCTCAACCGGGCTTATGCCTTCCACCTTGGCTTTAGTT
>Ga0315554_1000229_pt1 | contig 31763 bp, 25 predicted proteins | sample SalMarSW160370MG_FD_202114 | JGI IMG/M metagenome (GOLD analysis project Ga0315554, IMG submission 202114) | Salt marsh sediment microbial communities from the Plum Island Ecosystem LTER, Massachusetts, United States - Salt Marsh Sediment SW1603-70 ...
TATGATTGCCTCCATGCTCTGGTTATTATTGATTTGGCATATGATAACATGGTGGCTATAAAATATCTATAGAAAATAGCGGTTTTTCAGAGGCCCCAATTACTTATAAAATGTCCGAATCTGGAAAATTAACGTATATCTTGTTAAACGCTGTAACTTGGTTGTAGGCATCTACTTCTCATTATCGCAGAGATTTTGCCAATAGACGAACATTTTCAAAAAACGGGGTACTTTTTTGCTCTACGCAGGAACAAGCATACAAGTACATCGCAGCTGACCATGTCTGCCAGTCTTGGCCTTGAGGTGTTCCATCCTGGGCTCTATGCCATTCTGTGAAACTAAACTCAATATCTGCTTCTCGACCCGACTATATGAGTTTTTTAGAAAAAATCACAAAATCGAAAGATTATATTTGACTAACCAGTCGATACTGACTAAATAGCCGAAAGTGACTAAATAGTCGAAACTGACCAAATAGTTGGTACTAACCTGAATAGTTGAGATTTTATCATCGTAAAAAGCAAGCATTCTAAACCGAGAAGCAACCACACTCGTCAGCGACGCAGCGCAAATATTACACGCCAAAAGATACTGAAAGCTGCGAAAGTCGTATTTGCCGAGAAAGGGATGGACTTGACACGAATAGATGAAATCTCAGAACGTGCGGATGTCGGTAAAGGCACCTTCTATTACCATTTCAAAGGTAAACCTCAGATTATCAGGGAGCTTATTAAGGGCATCCTGGATGAGCTAGTGGCGACTATGGAGGAAAAATGCAAAGATGCTTCTGATGTTCCGAGCCTGCTCAATAATTTAATAGGAGCACATATTGAGTTCTTTAGTAAACGCTGGGAAGATTTCGTGCTCTACTTTCAAAGCCGAAGCGATTTGAATCTCCTGGAGTGCTATCCCGGCATCGAAACCCCATTTATTGAATATCTGGAGTGTATTGAAGGCCTTTTGGAGTCCGTTATCAAAAGTAAGCTGCCGCAGCCGGTTTTGCGTCGTATCGCATGCGCAATCACAGGTTTTGTGTCCGGTTACTATTCATTTGCAACGATAGAGCCACAGGACGAGAACATTGACGAAGTATTTGCTTCGTTACAAGGTGCTATGGTGGCAAGTCTGGAGCGTTTTATTAAGGAAGCACTACGGTCAACAGTATCCGGCGGAAATTCTCCTAAGGATATATAAAAAATTTTATGGCAATGCCATGCAAGGCGAGGTTTTCAACCACTACGTAGATAAACAAGGAGTAAAAATGGAAACACAAACAATAGTTGAGCAAGCGGTGTTACAGTCTGCATGGGGTATCGCATCAAGCTTCGACATTTACAATTGTGACCCCGATGCGATTCGCAGCGCCGAAAGGATTCGGCAATTCGTGGTCGAGCTGTGTGATTTGATCGAGATGAGAAGATTCGGTGAGACAACAGTTGTTAATTTCGGCGAGAATGAGCGGGTGGCCGGCTACTCGATGATGCAGTTAATCGAGACGTCACTCATTTCCGCCCATTTTGCCAACATGACAAATGCTGTCTACCTGGATGTTTTCAGTTGTAAGCCCTACGATCCAGAAATAGTTGCTGACTTTGCTCAGAGATTCTTCGGGGGTTCTCACTGCATCACACATAGCAACCTGAGACTGTAAGCTATGTATAATATTCGCATAATAAATGACTTGGAGCAATGCCGCGATATTTGGAAAAGTACCATACCTCAGGAGACTATATGGGATATATGGGAGTTCCGTGCCTGCTTCCAGAAGCATTTTCAGCGACCGGCTTGTTTCATTGCTGCCGAAAATTCCCGCGGTCTTACAGAAGTTTTGCCTCTCAGTTGGATAGAGGAGGCTCAACGCTATGGCTATTTTCCCGGGGAAACCTGGCAGGGCAAGACCTGGCTTGAGCAGAATCGCATTCCAGCCGGCAACGGAATACTTTGCGATATGTTAAATCGTTGTCCGGGGCCATATCACCTTCGCTATTTACTGCCGTCTTTAGAATCCGCATCCAGAAACCAATGCGTTGTTGACGAAGTAGGGTATTTGTTTAGGCCGTCGAATTATAACTATGATATCGAGAACTATTTCCAGCAGTTTTCGAAAAAGTCGGCAAAAAACATAAAGCGTGAAATAGCTTCATTGCAAGCGGGGGCATGTTATCGCTGTGATGACATTTCAGACTTTGAACATATGGTGCAATTGAACGTTAATAACTTTGGCGATAGTTCCTATTTCTATGACCTTCGTTTTCGGGAAAGTTTCCGCACGCTGATGCACTACCTTAATGAGAAAGGGTGGCTGCGCATAATAACCATTATAATCAACTCAGATATAGCTGCTGTTGACATAGGATGTGTTTATCGCGGAGATTATACTTTACTCGGAGGCGGAACGAATCGTGACTATCCCGGAGTGGCAAAACTGATAAACCTGTACCACATGCAACGAGGCTGCCAAGAACGGTTTAATCTTATCGACTTTCTGTGCGGAGATTTTTCATGGAAGCAGAAGTTTCATCTTACCGCCAGACCGTTGTACCTGCTGTCAAATTGCTCGGTCGAAACTCATCCTTCGGAAGACCTGGAACTGAGGGGGGCAGGACATGTCGAATAGGCGCGTATTGGTTGTGGGGACAACTGCCGATTATATTGATATCATTAACCGACGATTTCCAAAAAGGGCCGTCTTCGTTACAGATGTTAACGAGCGAGCCAGGGCTACAGAGCCTTCACCCGGGTCAAATGACGAACTGCTGTGCGATATTAGCAAGCCCGAACAGATTGTTGCTGCATTACGAAACCACTTAAATCAACGGCAGATGGAGCTGAGCGGAATCACCTGCTTTGACTGCGAGTCGATGTCAACAACTGCGTTTATTGCTCATTCGTTTGGGCTTTCCTATCCTTCAGCCGAAGCTATTACGGCATGCAGAAGCAAGTACGTCTGTAAGAAGGCTTGGCGACAAGCTAAACTGTCATGTCCCGATATGGAGCTTGTTCATAATGCCTCCGATGCTGTGAGTTTCCTGCACAGAATAGATGGTCCTGCTGTACTCAAACCCCTGACCGGCAGCGGAAGCGAGCTTATTTTTTTATGTTCCACAGAAGATGACTGTGTGGTTGCATTTAATACACTTCGATCCAGATTGGCCCGCCATTCAGGTCGGCGAATGTACGCACCGTACATTTGTGATGGAAGAAAAGTTGACCCTCACATGGTATTTGTCATTGAGGAGTTTGTTCGAGGCGATGAGTACAGTTGTGATTTTGCAGTCGATGCGGGTCACGTTGAAATTTTCCGTATAGCTAAGAAAATCCTCAATCCGAAACAGGCATTCGGGACAACCTTGGCCTATCTCCTGCCAAGCACACTTCCCGAAGGCCTTGGGGAAAAGAGCTTTCGCAATCAGTTACGTACAGCGGCTGCGTCCCTGGGTCTGGACCGGGCTATATGCATGCTGGATTTTATTGTCCGAGACAACCAGGCCATTATGATTGAATTAGCACCTCGCCCGGGAGGCGATTGCATTCCACCTTTGCTGTTGAATAGTTGCGGAATAGACATCCTTGGATGCTCGCTCGACTTTGCGGAGGGGCATCCCTTCATCTCAGGCACGTCCCTGCAATGGCGGCCCCTTGTTGGTGTTCGTCTTTTCGCGGGACACGACGGTGAAATCGAGCGAATTGATGTCTCGGCCTTGCTCAAAGACAGGCGTGTAGTGGAATATCATTTAACGCAAGGTCCGGGCCACCGAGTCATCCTTCCACCTGAAGACTACGAATCCCGGCTTCTGGGCTATGTCATCTTTGAACCAACAGGACCTAAAAGCATCGAAAGTGAGTGTATTGAAATCGCCTCTAAACTAAATATCGAAATGAAGAGACAGGAATGTGCGATAGTGAGTCCATCCTGAAAACTGCCGGTGAATCGACCGAGCAAGTCCCAGCCGTACTCGATCAGGCTGAAATCCGCTCCTTTGTAAGCAGCTTTCTGCGACGGCGAGACATATTTCTACAAGCATCTCGCCGGTATGGCTCTCCTCTTTATCTGGTAGAAGAAAGTGTTTTACTTGAGCGGGCCAGGCAATTTTCCGAAGTTTTCTGTCAGGCGTTGCCTGATGTACGTGTTTATTACGCAATGAAGAGCAACAACCACCCTCAGATTGTTAAAACGTTAGTAAATGCGGGACTGAACCTGGATGTTTCCAGCGGTTTGGAGCTTCAAATTGCTCTCGACAGCGGCGCAACCGATATCGTTTTCAGCGGACCTGGTAAAACTGAAAAAGAATTAACTCTCGCTGTCGAAAACAGTGAGCGTACAACAGTATTGATTGACAGCTTTGGTGAACTTGAGCGTCTACAGCGTGTAGCAGACGAAAAGGATACCTCTATTTGTGCGGGGGTAAGGCTTACAACAGACAGCAACGGGCTATGGCGCAAGTTTGGAATCCCTTTGAATGACCTATCACAATTCCTTGATAAGGCAAAACATTGCAACCACGTATCTGTTCATGGACTCCAGTTTCATACGAGTTGGAACCTTGACCCATACAATCAGGTGAACTTCATAGCCAGCTTGGGTAATACTCTTGGTAAATTGACTTCCGCTCAGCGGTCGATGATAGAGTTTATAGATATTGGAGGAGGATTCTGGCCGAGCCAGGGCGAATGGCTACAGTCTTCTGGTGTATCACAGAGTTACCTCTCTTCCGCCAACAAGTTGCGTTCAGCGTCTACGACCTGCCACTACAAGCGTCAGTCGATTACCATCGAAGAGTTTGCCGGTCATATCGCTCAAGCAGTGTGCACTCATTTGTTCCCTCACGTGTCCTGCCGCATCTGTGCCGAGCCGGGTAGATGGCTTTGCAATGATGCCATGCACCTGCTATTGACGGTTCTGGATAAAAAAGCAAAAGACTTGGTCATCACCGATGCCGGCACAAACGCCATTGGATGGGAGCGGTTCGAGACAGATTATTTTCCGGTAATCAATCTATCTCGTCCTGAAACTATTGAGCATGAATGTTACATTCTTGGTTCGCTATGTACGCCGCACGATGTGTGGGGTTACTCTTATTGGGGAAAGGACATCGAGCCTGGTGACGTTCTGATGATACCGACGCAGGGCGCTTATACATACAGTCTTCGGCAGGAATTTATCAAGCCGCTTCCCACAGTGGTGATGTTAGACAAAAGCAACAGTTCTTAAAGCAGCTACTTTAAATTCACATAAAGACTGGACCAGGAATTGAGTGCAGGTCACAAATTTTGGGGAGCGCTCCAACTTATGGCTTCAGCTATTTTGACCCCATCGACGGCTGTGGAGATTATTCCGCCTGCATAGCCTGCACCTTCACCGGCTGGATATAGGCCTTTAATAGCGGGGCTCTGGAAAGTTTCATCCCTGACAATCCTTATCGGTGAAGAACTTCTCGATTCTACTGCGGTCATAACAGCATCGTTCATCGCGAAGCCGTTGAGTTTTTTGTCCATTTGTGAAATCGCCAGCCTGATGGTTTCAACAACAAATCCCGGCAGGCATTCTGAAAGGTTACACAGTGTGGTTCCCGGGGTGTACGATGGCATAACCTGGCCAAGTGAATTTGAAGGCCGGCCGGTAAGGAAATCACCAACAAGCTGGACAGGCGCAAAGTAGTTTTCGCCTCCGGTCTGGAATGCTTTTCGCTCCCATTTTCGCTGGAACTCAATCCCGGCAAGCGGGCTTGTACTTCCAAAGTCCCGTGGGCTGACACCGACTAACAGTGCACTATTTGCATTAGGACGATTTCGAGAATAACGGCTCATGCCGTTTGTTACTACGCCTCCGGGTTCAGATGAAGAAGCTATCACCTCCCCACCGGGGCACATACAGAATGTATAAGCAGAGCGGCCATTCTCGCAGTGGTGGACCAGCTTATATTCAGCCGGGCCAAGAAGCCGATGAGATGCAAATTTGCCGTACTGAGCCTTGTCTATCATGCTCTGGGGATGCTCAATACGAACACCTATTGAAAACGGCTTTGCTTCTATAGGTATGTCCAGTTGGGCCAGCATCTCGAATGTGTCCCTTGCGCTGTGTCCCAGGGCAAGGGCTATGGTGTCTGTCTCGATGTTTTCAGAGGCGTTAACAATTGCGCCGGCAACTTTGCTGTCTTTTATTTTAATACCTGTCAGTTTTGTTTCAAAGCGAACCTGTCCGCCTAACGAGATAATTGTATTGCGGAGGTTCCTTACTATCTTAACGAGATTGTCTGTGCCGATATGAGGCTTGGCCTGATAGAGTATTTCTTCTGGTGCTCCGGCCTTTACAAATTCTTCAAGAACTTTTCTTGAACGGTTATATTTATCCTTTATCTGGGTAGTAAGTTTCCCATCGGAAAAAGTGCCTGCTCCGCCTTCACCAAACTGCACATTAGATTCCGGGTCGAGCTGCCCGTTACGCCAAAAGTTTTGGACATCCTTTACTCTTGAGCTGACTTCCTTTCCTCTTTCTATCAGTACAGGCTTAAAGCCCAGTTGTGCAAGGAGCAAAGCAACAAAGAGACCGCAAGGCCCGCTTCCAACGACAACAGGACTCGGGCCGTGTATATTGCCGACTGCTGGTAGCTGGTAATTTATACGAGGGGCTGGAGAAACACTGATGTCTTGCGAAAATCTCGAAAGCAGTTCAGGCTCGTTCCTTAGTCCCGCGTCTATCGTATAAACAGCCACAATATGGTTTTTACGCCTTGCGTCTATGGATTTGAGGACTATAGTAAAGTTGAGCAGTTGGTGCTCTGGGATACCCAGACGTTCCAAAATGCTGCTAACCAGGGCTTCTTCCTTGTGGTCGAAAGGTAATGTTATATCTCTGAGTCTGAGCATAAGTTTAATTTTTTCCGGTGAATTAGTAATTTCCCGGTATAGCTAAATATACAGGGTGCATAATCTCCATTCAAACAAATCCTGTCTATATAAGTAATTAATGATGAGTGATTAAGAGCCTCTAACAGAATGAATTGTTGCACCGAAAGCGAGCGTTTTTTTGCTCCGACAACGCAGCCGGGCGAAAAACAAGCTGCTTGAATGCAAAGGCATTTTGTTAGACGCTCTAAGAGTTACCGGCTTAAATCCGCGCTAATCTGCGTAAATCCGTGGTCATAATCCATCGTTATTGAATAGCTCTGAATCCGTGCGATATACCCACAGGGTGCAGTTCAAGGCCTGCTTTATACAGACGAAAACTTCGTCTTCACAGACTTTCGAGAATCTTGGCTGACCAGTCAATCGTAGATGGATTTTTCCCATCGGGAAATCCCGGCAGTGCCAGCATCCCTCTGGGGTCCGCTTTAATATTAATGCTCTGGTTCCATTGGCCGTCACGGGGATTAAACCACTGAAAACTATATGATGTGTTAGGTTTAAATCCGCTTAAAGTTGGCAGTACCGCTTGGTTCTCGAAGTAGAGCAGGGCAAAATCTTTTTCAGCAGTAATCATCATAAACGACCAGCCGTCCAGGCCTCTTTCAGGACTGTTCGGGGCTTTTTGCGGATGTATATTTTGTGAGCCGGGCTGTAATTGCTGGTACTTATCTCCTTCGGACAATATAAATGCCGCCAGATGCTGCATATACCCGCCTGATTCGAACTTCAACGCGTCCCAGAAATGCGGACGGGCGCCCGCAGGCTCTCCGGTCGTGGTAATATCATAAGCGCCGGTACCGTGTACGTGGCCGGATAAGCCCCCCGAAAGAACCGAGCCGTACATCTGTGCGCGTGAAAAGTAGTTATCGCGTGCTGAATCAGCCGGCGGCCGTTCACCGTTCGGCATGTTTATTTCATGATGCCAGCCTGTGTAATAAGGCTCGAAATTTATGGCAGGATACGGAGGCTCGAGCTTGAAGAGAGTTTCAATCGCCGCGGAAACGCTGTGGTCGCGCGGCTTATTGCCTACGCTGTGCATGGTCAGCCATGGACAGTCCTGATTATGCCCGAACTGCTTATACGTAGAGTCGTTGATTAGCGTTGTGTGTGGCTGTCCAAAGGGCAACGGGCCGTATTTTTTCAGATGATAAGTCAATGCCTTGTTGAATTCGTCGGCGGTCAGGCTGTATTCTTTTGGAATCCAGTCGAGATGAATCCCGCTGAAAATGAAGTTATACGCACCGTATCTCGATATCAGGTATTGAACATATCGTGCGTACGATTCGTTAAAGTCAAAATAAGCCTTCCACGCCGGGCAGTTGTCCCTTCTTACGGTCTCTAATAAAGGGACAAAACCCTGCTCGGACAAATACCGCATTTTTTTGTCCAGGCTCTGAAAATACTCAGGAATAATATTATCAAAATCAGCCACGCCCTTATGCTCGACTGACATCCTGAAGGGCCTGTTGCCGTACTCATCGCGCATATTTTTTGCGGTCAGCTTGCCTTTTTCGACCGGGTAATCGAATTTTTCCCACGCGTTTCTCAGGTATATTCCGTTGGAATCCGCATAGGTAGCCGGATTACAGTCCGATTCCCAGTTTGGAAAACAGGCTATCATACTAACAGAATTGAAACCCTGCATTTTTCGATAAGCCACCGCGTCCTCAAAACCGATTCCCGCAGCCGGCACGTAATTTTCTGCCGGAGCAGCACCCCTAAAGGGCAGCCGCCACGTGGCCCCCGCAAGCCATGTGTCACCGACCATAAAGAACGCTGTGCCGTCGGCGTATTGTAATGCGTGTCCGTTTGGGCTCGGCCTAACGAAACCGCAGCGGTTGGGGTTTTGCAGTTTTTCTTCTTGCGTCCAGTCAACAGCGGTAAATTCTCCGGTATGACCGTTAAGCCCCTTATCTTGCGGCTGATTTGACCTGCTTATCCATTGCCATTTACCCGGTTCCGTCGCAACCATTCGTACAATGAAAACATTGCCGCCGTCCCAGAAACCGTAAATTCGTTTCGAGAAATTAGGCCCTTTCAGCTCTATCCAGCACGTCACATCCGTATAACAGTTCCTATAGTCCTTTTCCGCTTTCAGCGTTACTTCTTTCATTTCCCATACGTGAACATCCGGGGGACTGCCGGCGTTCACCGTATTAAGGGCAGCAATTGCCAAAAGCAGGAAAATGATACGAAAGAGCAACACGTTTTTATGTTTAGTATTCATAGAAGGTCAGATTATATCAAAAAAGTATGTATAATTCAACGCTGCAGAATAAACCGGTAATTGAATGTAAGTTCAATCATAATTTAGAATTGGACAGCCCGGCTTTTCTACAGGTAGAATGCTTCTGTGACAAAGGACCTTAAAGACAAAACTCTTGGTGAACTCGAGCAAATCGTAACCGGTCTTGCCGGGCAGAAGTATCTCGCTAAGTATATTTTCAGCTTTATCCACGCACATAATGTAAACGATATAGAGCGAATCACGCCCCTGAATAAGACTCTCCGCAGTAAGCTGACAACCGATGGTTATTATATATCACAGATTAAAATCGCCGACACGCTCATTGATTCCGACGGCACTACCAAGTACCTGTTCGAATTGGGCGACGGTAATCGCATCGAAGCGGTGCTTTTGCCGGGCAAAGAGAGACGTACTGTATGTATTTCTACACAGGCCGGCTGTGCAATGAACTGTCTTTTCTGCGCCACCGGCAAAGTGAAGTTCAAACGGAATCTGACCGCAGCCGAAATTGTTGACCAGCTCAATACAATCGCAAGCCGGTCTGACGAGCGAATTACAAACGTAGTCTATATGGGAATGGGCGAGCCGCTGAGCAATTATGACGCGGTGATAAAAGCTGTCCGTATTCTCAATGACCCTGACGGTAAAAACATAGGCATTCGTCATCAGGCCGTCAGCACCTGCGGCCATGCCGACGGTATCCGCAGGCTGGCGGACGAGAGCATCCGTCCGCGCCTGGCGATTTCGTTAAACGCCTCGGCCGACGGCACACGCGATAAGCTCATGCCGATAAATGCCAAATACCCCATATCGCAATTACTTGAAGCAGTTAAGTTCTACCAGACAAAGACACACAATCGCGTAACTTTCGAGTATGTCCTCCTCAAAGGCGTGAACGACAGCTTAGCAGATGCCCGCGCGCTCGCCAATTTGCTGAAGGGCCTGATGTGCAACATCAATTTGATTGAGTACAACCCTCATCCCGGCTGCGACCTGACGGCAAGCGACCGGCAGACAATCAAAAAATTCGAGGATGTATTAGCCGGTGCGGGTTTTGAAACTTCGATTCGTTTCAGAATGGGCCGAAAAATCAACGCCGCCTGCGGCCAGCTCGGAGCTAAGCCGAAACGACGCCATTAGAGTATTGAATAAAAAAGGGTGAGAGAAGGGACTTGAACCCTCGACCCCCAGATCCACAATCTGGTGCTCTAACCAGCTGAGCTACTCTCACCATGAAAACTACTCAGACAGGCCCAGACAGCCTGACCGAAACACTGATTCTACCGCCAAAAGACGCCGCCGTCAATCTCATTCAGACCAGACCCTCCAAGGTGCCGCTCAGTAAAAATTGCGGTGTCATTTTGCCAAAGCTTAGCTGTCAAATTGACAGGATTATGGCGCCGGTAAGTCCTGATAACCCCCGAAAAATCATTTATTTTAGCCTTTAAAGCACGTCATTAATTTCGGCACGAGTTTTGCATATTGGATAAGTGGAAAGAAAAAATTCAACAACGGCTGTTTAGCCTTAAGTGAAACAAAGAAAGGAGGTTTACTATGGCTCTGTTACCAGTACACAGATCGACACGAGGCGATATTGCCGGACTGCATCAGCAGATGGACGAGACGCTCAATTCATTTTTCGGTGACTGGCCTGGCTTGAGTTTCGAGAAAAGCCTCTGGCCTGCGATAGACGTTGCCGAGGACGACAACCAAATTACAGTAAAGGCCGAGGTGCCGGGCTGCAACGCCGAGGACATCGACATCTCGGTGCACGGCAATGCCCTTACCATCAGCGGCGAAAAGAAGCACGAGCAGGAAAAGAAGGAAAAGGGTTACTATCACGTCGAGCGCACCTACGGAAGTTTCCATCGGCAGTTGAATCTTCCCGGCGATGTCGAAACCGACAAAATCCAGGCTGCCTGCAAAAACGGCGTACTGACCGTTACACTGCCGAAACAGGAAAAAGCCAAGGCCACGAAGATTAAAGTGAAAGGTCAATAAACCGGTACTTCCGGTCTATAACACTGTGGTTTCAAATTCTTTCAGCCTCCGGGACATTCGGAGGCTTTTTTTGTTTACCTGCTGATCGTCCTCGTTCTTCCGATTAAAGACGGCATCCTCAGGCACACCCTGTCCCGCGGAGCGTGGTTTCGGTAATCGGGTTCAATGTAGTGTCCGAATCACACATTACAGGGACTTCCATCAGCTCTTCTATCGACATGTCAATAAGCTCTCGCCCTGTGTCTTGTTGTGTCTGCTCCAGGAATGTTTGTGTACTGTCGAGACATAAAGCGCACAGCAGTACAAGGAGTAGTGTTCTCGATATTAGAAGGCCTTTATTGCCCATCGCTTCATATCCTGTAAAAGGCGCACAGATTCCCGATTCAGATAGTATATCTCTTTTTTTCGTATATTTTCCCTACTGCCTTGACAATAATTTATGCCGGTGTGAATTGCAGAGCTGAGTTTGAAGATATATCCGGATGGAACATCGGATAAGGCGTGTGTTATCGGCCCTTTCTCTGTCCGAAAATTCGTCTCATTTGCCGGGCTGGCATCGGCCTAATGGTCGCTGACCCGCCAGGTCACGGCACGAAGCTCCGGCACATCCCATCCAGCCCCGCACCGATGACAGGTTTCCATGTCGGGCCGGCGCATTTTCCCGCAGTTCCGGCATGTCACCAGCGTCGTTGTATCCCTTGTGAGCAGGTAGGTTATACCGGCTGCTATACCGAAAGCCACCGCCGCGATAATCCACAGCACCTGCCCCTGCTTTGGTAAACCCACTGCCACAGCATCTTTCTTTATGAACCAGGCAATCACCGCACCGAGTACGAGTGAAGGCGAGATGATTAAAAAGGTCGCCAGAAAAGAGCTGACTGTACCGACTGATTTTCTGGAATGCCAGCCCACAAAAGACTCCGGTGGTAAAAATAAAGCCTGATGACCTGCAGTGGCCTCGAAGGATGATGTTGTAAAGTACGACACGAGCGACAATGCCGCGGGCCGCAGGTTTTCAAGCATATATCTGACAACAAGATAGAGAGGACCGCCGGCCTTCGCGTAAGAGTCAAGGATGCCGTAACGCTGTAAATCTCGAAAGGCCCCGTCTTCGCCGAATGTGTACGCCGATAATTTATGTGCGTCTGCTGAAAGCTGACCGACTACGGCGCCGAAGTTTCTGTCTCGTCCTCTTACGTGAATCACCGAATAGCTGAGCAGACGCTCCGGCCCGATTACCTCCAGGTCCTCGCCCAGTAAGGTTCCAATCCGCCCGTCGAGCTCGAGAGAATCTTCATCGAGTCGAAAAATATCGCTTGAAGCCGTAAGAACAAGTGTATCCGGCGAATCGTCCAGCCAGTGAAAGTCGAACCCGTCAATCGGAACAAGCTGCACCGGCTGACCGTCCACATAAGTTGTGTACTTTCGTATTTTAGTATTGGTGTATTCCTCTTCAGTCACCTTTCGCAGCGGCGGAATCCATCTGAACTCCCCGATTCGATTGAACTCATTTTTTTGAATTCTGCCGACGGCCACCGGCTTACTGCCTCTTATTTGAGGCCCCTTGGTTACTGTCCGGCCGGTGAAGTCTATCTTGAAAAAACGCGAAAGAATCGAATCAAAAAGTATGAACGAAGTCATACTACCACTGCCGCGGTCGGCCAGTGGGTCTGTGAATCGGCCGAGATTGTCCGAACTCTCGAGGACGGCTCCATTAGGCCCGGCGTAAAGACGAATGTCCTTTACCCATCTGTTCTCACCGGAGCCGACGCGGTAATATATGTCACACATCACGAATAACCCGAGATTTTTATCGAAGTAAACGATGTTGTGCATGTCGTTTGTTTTGTCGTACAAGGCTGCATAAACACTCTTAGTGCCGAATTGTTGGGTTTGCACTGCCAGCAGTTGGCTGGACCAAATTTCGGCCACTGCATCCTGCAACAGGCCCAGCGTACCATAAGCCACGCCATAGCCGATATAGCCCGTAAGCTCCGATTGCTTCACAACATTCGGCTCTAATTCAATCTCTTTTGGCAGTACGCCGGACGGCGAGATGCTCATCTTGCCGGTCCTGTCGATTACGAGCTCTTCATAGAAAGCAGCCTCTCCGATTTTCAGCACCCAGAATATCAGGGCTGATATCAGCAGCAGAACTACAAAACCGGTTGTCACCACTTTGCTTGTGTATTTGGTTAAAGGTTTCATCTTATTATTCCTAAAGCGGAATGGACATAAATACATTCCATACTCGTACAGCAAGGACCGCCGATGTTATGCCGAATATGAGCATAATCTCCGGACCGAAGCCTTTGATTATGATTAACGAAATTAAAATCAGGCAAAAAAACAATCCACCAAGAACTGCGACCTTGCGGTTTCGCCCAAGGCCGAGGTTCGACCCCAGCAGGTAACAGCTCAGCGCACACAAACCCGTTACTATGTACATCCTGACGAGTAGATTGTAGTCAACCGGTATCAGGAGGGGCTTAACCCGGAACAAAATCAGCTCGGCCGCGATAAGAGGCAGCAGCGCCACCAGAAGCCAAATCAAACCAACGAGCATTTTAGCTGTGAGTAATTGCCTTCGAGTGACCGCCAGTGTGCTCAGAAACGCACTGACCTTTTTATTCCTATCCAGATACATTTGAATTCCGCCCGTCGCCATAGCCAGCGGGGATAACGAAAGTATAAGAAACCCGAAAACCCCGTACACCGCCTCGGGAATGCCGACAGGCGCAAATTTGCTTTCTGTCCGCAAAAAGCCGGATACTACGACAGCTTCACAAATACCTGCCAGAATCACAGCCAGCAGGAACATTATGATATTATCTTTGATTTCTCGTTTTATCAGAGTCCACATGGCTGTGTTCTCCTAAGCTTCAATTATAGTCGGACGGTTAATTCTTGTGCATTCGATGAATATGTCCTCGAGGCTCATCGGTATCTCGGTAACGCCCTGAGGTTTGAAGGTCTCGAGCATAGCCATTTTCTGCTGATTGAAGTTGGCAATAGTAACAACCATCTCATGGCCGGATGACTGCTGATTTATTATCTCAGTCAGGTGCAAATCAACAGGCGGCTCCTCGGCGAAAATCAGCCGCAGCTTCTTTACGCGGTTTTTCAGCTCTTCCAGCGAACAGTCAACAACAAGTTTACCCCCGGCCAGTATCCCAATCCTCTCTGCGATTCGCTCGACGTCACTTAATATATGCGAGCTGAACAGAATCGTCCGCCCGTCTTTTTGAAGCAAATCTATCGCCAGCTCCAGAAATTGCCGTCTCGCCACGGTATCGAGACCCAAAGTCGGGTCATCCAGAATCAGCAGTTCCGGGTCAATTGCCATAGCCAGAGACAGATTCAGTTGTGCCCTCATTCCGGTTGACAGCTCGCTTACCTTCCTGTCCGTCGGCAACCGGAACGTCTCTATAAGAGACTTGAAAAATCCTTCCTTCCACGTCACCGACAAATCCTTGCATAGTTTTATCAATTGACCGACTTTGTAATGTTGTATGAGATTGTGACCTTCCGCAACATATCCGATTCGGCTTCGCAGTTTTGCCGGCAGTTTTTGCGAGTCGCAGCCGAGCAGTGTCGTCCCGCCGCGGGTAGCCGAGTCAGTGCCTAAAAGTATTCTGATAATTGTGGTCTTGCCCGCGCCGTTCCTGCCCAAAAGACCGTAAATACAGCCGCGGGGAACTTGCAGGTTTATACCGTCAAGCACGCATCTGCCGTCGAAAAATTTGCTGAGGTTATCAATTGTTATGGGGTAGTCGCTCATAGCCTATCCTTTCCGCTGCGGGAACTTAAACTTATCCAGTGCGGTCTTGAACCACTGGCTAAGGGTATCTTTATCAATCTGCATATGCATAGCTTCGACCAGCAGTCGTTCAATGTTGCTGCAGAGGATTTTTCTGCGAACGGCCGTGCTCAGATTCGAGCCCAGGTCGGCCACAAATGCGCCGGAGCCGGGGCGGGTGGTAATTATTCCTTCGCGCTCGAGCCGGCTGTACGCCTTGCCGATGGTATTGGGATTAATTGCCAGTTGTCCCGCCAGCTCTCTTACGGTAGGCAGCTTCTCTTCGGGTTTCAGTCGGCCAAGGGCAATGTCACGCTTAACCTGGTCTATTATCTGCTGGTAAACCGCCCGTTCGGATGCGTTGTCTATTTGAATCTGCATTTAAATGCCTGCAATTGTACTATAGCAACTATTACAACTATAGCATAGATACGTCTTTTGTCAACCCCTTGTTTTAAGAAAAATATAAAAAAACAATTTGGGTAATTTCCAGCTGCAAATTCCTGCCTATCGGTCAAAATATCGCAAAAATATCCTTGATTTTGTCACCTTCATCCTATAGAATATTTCCTGCTTTCTATTGGGGTTCTGGAGGCAGGGTACGAAAATGCGGGAAACATAAGTTCTTTTGGGAGAAGAAGATGCGCAATCATACCACTCTTGTTTTGGTGTTCACTACGGTTTGTCTGTCGGCTTTTACCGCCTCTGGCGACCGGCAACCGGTTCAATCGACAGCATTCAGCGAGGTAAAGATTACCCTCGACGAAAATTTCACATTGTCCGATGCCCAGGCACTGTCCAGAGCACCTGGTGACGAGATTCAGGTTTCTGCCGACGGCCGGGCGGCAAAGGTTCAAATACCGGCCGATGAGCTCACTTGGCTGGAGCAGGCCCACGTCAGCTATGAAATACTCAGGAACTTACTTGTTGTGACGGCTCTGCCGGGCGGGGAAGATGCCGCAGACAACCTGGAAACTATCAACGATGCCGCCGTATTTTCTTCCTGTTCCGGAGTGTCCTATTACAGTGAGTACGGAGCAAACGTAGGCCTCCCGGGCTACAGTGGTTTGGACTTTTCATCGCTTCCATACATGGCCGTCACATGCATAGACGTACACTATGAAGTCATCGGCAGCGGCATCGGGTTCCTTTATATTTATTTATACAACGACGACGAGAGTATAGAACACGTCCTGGAAAACGGAATAGATTCCGATGACATTTCTGAAACTGAATACGGAATCACAACTTTTAACGGGGAACCTCTCAATCAGACATGGTGGTTGTTTGCTAATGAGCTAAGTGGCCTTGGCGGCGCCTATATTGACTTCTGGTGGATAAAGCTTTACTACGAACAGCAGCAGCAGGGCGGATATTGCCCCGCATCAGGCGGTTGCGACGAGTACATCGAGTGTGTTCAGGTTGGGTCTATCGATAATAGCAGCGATTGCGACCAGTACTTTGATTACACCAGCCTTTCTACCGAAATGCAAATCGGTACCGGTTACGACATAACCGTAACAAACGGTGTGACCAACTACGAGACCGACGAGTGCGGCATCTGGGTGGACTGGAACCAGGACGAAGACTTTGAAGATACCGATGAACAAATTACTCCCATTATAGGAAGTCCCGGCACCGGACCATACACAGCTACAATAACTCCGCCCGCCGGTGACGTCCTCGGTGACACCAGAATGCGGATAAGAATCTGCTACTCCGAAACACCTGAAGCCTGCGACTCAAGTGGGTATGGCGAAGTCGAGGATTATACGATAACCGTTACTGAATCCGGGCCGCAAACTCGAATCTATGGAAAAAAATGGCATGACCTGAACGATAACGGCCAAATCGATACCGGTGAGCCGGCGCTTAGCGGCTGGACGATTTTCATAGATGAGGACCACGACGGAGAAATTGACCCGAACGACATCACAACTACAACGGACGTTCAGGGCAACTATGAATTCACAAGCTTAGTACCGGACAAGTATTATACCGTATCGGAAGTCAGCCAGGCCGGCTGGATTAATACCTGTCCCGGCGGAGGCGGAATGTACTACAGAGTTCGGCTGAATGATGGAAATGAAACCGAGGCTAACTTCGGAAACTATCAGCTCCATAACTGTGATATTAGCGGCTATAAGTTCTACGATGCAAACAATAACGGCGTGTGGAATGTCGGTGAAAGTCCTTTAAGCGGTTGGGAAGTGTACATCGACGAGAACCAGAACAGCCAATGGGATTCCGGCGAACCCAAAACTACGACAAACGCCTCCGGTTATTACCAGTTCACAAATCTCCAGCCTGGCTACTACAACATTATGGAAGTACCGCAAACCGGCTGGTTCCAGACCTATCCGGGCCTTACCAGCGGAAAACTATGGGCGATTGATGGGGCTGTAGATTATGTAACTTATATCGTCGAATTCGAGTTGGACACGATTACTGAAAAGAAACGATTTGCAGCACCGTTCTATTCCGACCTTATTGGTCATTGTGTCTTTGCAGCCGGGCCGAGCTCTTTGTTCTACTGTCCCTTGAAATTGACGAGTATGAATACGGCCGACAGCCTTTATTTTGAAATCGACCCCGATACGGGTTTAGTGATGGACCAGGGCGTATTTGACCTTCCCGGCAATGAAATTGCATGGACTTGTGCCTGGCATAAAGGCATCTTGTATGTCACTTCAACCGCGGATATTCAGGCAACCAATCCGACAGTTTATTTGAATCGGTACGATGCATTTACCAAGGAATTAATATCGCGTGACCTCCTTGCCGAAGGTCACGGAGATGGTATGGCGTCCGACCCGTATAAAGACCTGCTTTTGAGTAATATGGCTGTAAAGTGGTCACTTTATGAGATTAATCCTGACACAGCGGACCTGGTTAAAACAATCGAACAACGATTCCCGATTAGTGCTACTGTTGCCTATACAAACGGTGTCCTGTACGGAAACTTCTGGGGCAAAGATGAGATGAGGGTTACCCACAGGGAAGATGGTTCATTAATATCAGTCATACCGTATGTTAACAGTCTCAGACTCGATGGCTTGGCGGGGGGAGTCGGCGTTCCGGGCGGGCATCGCGTGTGGATAGGCAAACATGATATAGAAGCGAACTTTGGAAATCGCCCTGATAGTGAAGGAAAGTTTTCAGGTACTAAATACGAGGACTTGAACGGAAACGGCCGGCACGACGTTAATGAGCCGGGCTTGGCGGGGATTCAGGTGTATGTTGACCTGGACGGTGATACGAAGCTCGACGAACAGGAACCGGCGACTGTTACAGATGCTGATGGCCATTGGCTCATCGACGGACTTTCATATGGCCTGTATTTCGTTCGTGAAGTACAGCAGAAAGGATACACCTGCACCGAGCCGTCTCTGGGCTGGGTAGATGCTATTGAAGTGAACCAGCCAAGAGATATTATCTTCGATGATTTGCGAAACCTCCTGTATGTCAGTACCGCTGCCGGTAACATAGAACGGTTTGACCTGAGCACAAACCAGTTCCTTTCTCCAGTTATGGTCGGTGGTTCACCTCACGGCCTCGACATAACCGCTGATTACAGCGTTCTCTATGTTGCGGACGTTCAGCTTTCCAACGGTAACGCAATCGTACACAAGGTCAACCTGAATACACTGAGTATTACGAATCTGACTTATACTCCGGGAGTAAATGAAGACGGCAGTTATGATATTGCAATCGGTTCGCAGGGCATAGCGCTGATGACCGCGGCTTATAGCGGCAACAGTTCTGTTCCGTTGTATAAGCTCGACACCAGCAACGATCAAATTTCAATCGTTCCTGATGTCTTCGGTAACAGTACTATTAATGATGATGTCAGGCTGGTTCGCTCACATGACAGAAGCACAACCTGGCTGATAAACAACAGCTCAAACGGCTGGGTTGGAGTATATGACGCCGCGGGCGATATTTTTACAAAAGAAAACTATTTTAATAATTTTCTTAACGCCTCTCCGGTAGCCCTCAATTCTGACGGCTCGATGGGCACCGTTCAGCTCGATGAACATTGCCGGATAGTCGATTCGAATCTCGATATGGTAATGGGAATCGAAGACAGCAGAATGGCAGCCGAATACAGTCCGGATGGTGACGTTTTTTACGCTTTTCGCTTTGGGGGAAACAGATTATTGACCTTCGATGCGATAACATGGGAATATCTGGAAAATATCAGCAGTGGGTTGACCAAGCTAAACTATGAAAAATTCACGAGTGGAGAAACTGCGATAACCGCTGACGGCAGGATAATCGCTGTTACTGACCCAAACTACATAGCCCTGCATCGCAAAGAATATTACAAACTGTCCCTGCCGGGTAGAAATCTCGGTGGATATGACTTTGGAAACAAACCCGTGTTGTGTGGGGACATTGATAAGGACAGGGACGTTGACCATTTTGACCTCGCTTATCTGTGTGAGGACTGGTTATGCAGTGAACTGAGAATGGATATCGCTCCGGCCGTTAGAGACTACGTTGTAAGTATGCCGGACCTGGCCAGGTTTGCCAATGCATGGCAGAGCAAAAAAGGAGATGCCGACTGGGACGCTTCGTGTGATGTGGCGCCGGCCGGCGGCGATGATTTTGTTGACATTTATGACCTGGCGGCGTTGACGGATGAATGGCTGATGGAAGGTATGATATATAATAGTGACGTTGACGGTTCTGACGGCCCTGATGGACTTGTTAATATGTTTGATTATGCCTGTCTTGCGGGAAATTGGGGAATTGACGAGGGAATCATCGAATATGACGAGGATTTCGAAACGGGTGACTTCACTAATCTGCCCTGGACACACGGCGGCGACGGCCCCTGGACTATCGATTCTTCCGAAAGCTTCGAAGGAAGCTATAGTGCAAAATCCGGTGATGTCACTCGCTACGATGAAAGCATTTTAAGCACTACTGTTACCTGTGGACAAGGATACCTTTATTTCATGCTGAAAATTAACAATGATGGCTATTTCAGGTTTTATGTTGATGACGAGATATATCTCACTTCCGATGGAAATAAAGATTTTTCGTTGGAAACCGTACCGGTCACTGCCGGAACGCATACATTCAAATGGAATTACGAACCTAAAACTTACGGCGAAAATAATGCCTGGATAGATGCGATACGATTTCCGCCCGTTAATGACTGAAACAAATTGCCCGGCAGTGGATGTTGGAGTATTAGTAAACGGGTTTCAGTGCCTGTAATCGCCTGATATGCAGTTCCGATAACGCTGTTCCAAAATTCGGGGGCCACAATCCGCGATTCCGCCTGAAAAAACCGCTTTCCGGCCGAATAAACAGAAAGTACAGACGCGGTTTTGACGATACAAACTAAGCTAAAGGTTATTATTGACGGCCAGACGAACAAGACAGGCCGCCGATGAATATAAGTGATTGGACCGCAACCTGGATGTCTTGCTGTCAAATGTGCAGATAGTCGCCATTTTGACACCAATGGCAGGTATCGATATAATGAGCTAAAAGCGGGATATTCGCGATTATTCGGCATCTTGAAGATTGGAACAGGATTTGCGGCTGAATCTGCTAAAGACAAAGCAATCATAGTAATGAATCGAGGCTGAATATGTTTGAGCGTTTCACTGACAGAGCAAGGAAAGTAATGGCGCTGGCCAATCAGGAGGCACAGCGTTTCAATCACGAGCACATAGGGACAGAGCACATCTTGCTTGGCCTGGTCAAAGAGGGCAGCGGCGTCGGGGCGGCCGTACTCAAAAATCTCGACGTCGATATTAAAAAGCTGCGACTCGAGGTCGAAAAGCACGTCAAGAGCGGACCGGACCTGGTCACCATGGGCAAGCTCCCGCAGACCCCGCGGGCAAAGAAGGTAATTGAATACGCCATCGAAGAGGCCAGGGCGCTTAATCATAACTACGTCGGCACCGAACATATACTGCTCGGACTGCTCCGCGAAACAGAAGGCGTCGCCGCACAGGTACTGATGGGCCTGGGACTAAAACTGGAAGAAGTCCGACAGGAAGTTCTTAACCTGCTCGGCGCCGGTGTCGATACCGAGCCCGGTGAAATGGGAATGAAGATGGGGCCGACAATGGCCCGGCCAAAGGCCAAAAGCAAAACCCCGGCACTCGACAGCTTCGGAAGAGACTTAACTGAGCTTGCAAAAAACAAGGAGCTCGACCCCGTCATCGGCAGAAAAAATGAAATTGAAAGACTCATCCAGATACTCTGCAGAAGAACAAAAAACAATCCCGTCCTTCTCGGTGAGGCAGGCGTCGGAAAGACCGCTATCGTCGAAGGACTTAGTCAGCAGATTGTCGGAAAGGAAGTCCCCGAGCTGCTTAAGGATAAGAGAATCGTGGTGCTCGACCTGGCAATGATGGTCGCCGGAACCAAGTACCGAGGACAGTTCGAGGAAAGAATCAAAGCCGTCATAAACGAAGTACGAAGAGCCAAGAATGTAATACTGTTTATAGACGAGCTGCATACACTCGTCGGGGCAGGCGGAGCCGAAGGCGCTATAGATGCATCCAACGTCCTCAAACCTGCGCTCGCACGCGGCGAAGTCCAGTGCATCGGCGCAACTACACTTGATGAGTACCGAAAACACGTCGAAAAAGACGGCGCCCTTGAACGAAGGTTCCAGACGATAATCGTCGAATCGCCGAGCAAGGAAGAAACGCTGAACATCCTGAGAGGACTGCGCGACAGGTACGAAGCTCACCATCGCGTTCACTTCACCGATGAGGCACTGTTCCAGGCTGTAGAGCTGTCAAACAGGTACATCACCGGCCGATGCCTGCCCGACAAGGCAATCGACGTGGTCGATGAAGCCGGCGCAAGGGTACGATTGAAAAATATGACGCCGCCGCCGGACTTGACCGAGGTCGAATCAAACGTCGAAAAACTACAACGCGAAAAGGACGAGGCCGTAAAAAACGCCGACTACGAACGAGCCGCCTCACTGAGAGACGAAGCGCAGCAGATGATGGACCAGAAAAATAAAATGCAAAAAGAGTGGTACGACAAAAACCGCGAATCAACCGGGCAGGTCGATGAAGAAGTCATCGCCGAAGTCGTCAGCAAAATGACGGGCGTGCCGCTTACCAGGCTCGAAAAGAAAGAAACTCAACGACTGCTCGAATTAGAGGGCGAGCTTCATAAGAGGGTTGTATCACAGGACGAAGCCATAACGGTAATCGCCAAGGCCGTACGCCGCAGCCGTAGCGGTCTTAAGGACCCCAATCGTCCGATGGGATGCTTCATATTCCTCGGACCAAGCGGTGTCGGAAAAACCCTTTTGGCAAGAGCACTTGCCGAGTTCCTCTTCAGCGACGAATCAGCCCTCGTGCAGCTCGACATGAGCGAGTTCATGGAAAAACACAACGTCAGCCGCCTCGTCGGAGCACCGCCGGGATACGTCGGATACGAGGAAGGCGGACAGCTTACAGAGAGAATACGACGCAGACCTTATGCCGTACTCCTGCTCGACGAAATCGAAAAGGCGCACCCGGATGTTTACAACATGCTGCTGCAGATTATGGAAGAAGGTCGGCTGACCGACAACTTCGGACGTTATATCGACTTCAAGAATGTAATTCTGATTATGACCAGCAACATCGGGGCAGACCTGATTAAAAACCAGTCCGGTTTCGGATTCGGTAAAAAAACCGCCGAGGCAAGCTACGAAAAAATGAAAGACCTGCTCCATAAAGAAACCGAGCGGCACTTCAGGCCGGAGTTCATCAATCGTCTCGACGACATCATTGTTTTTAAATCACTTACACGCGAGGACCTCCAGACCATCGTCGATTACGAATTGAAAAAGGTTTTCAAGAGAGTCGTCGAGTACGGCCTTAAACTCGAATTAACGTCACGGGCAAAAGAGTTTCTCATCGACAAGGGCTACAACCCCGAATTCGGCGCAAGACCCTTACGTCGTGCCATCGAGCACTACATCGAAGACCCGCTCAGCGAATCGATGCTGAGAGGTGAGTTTAAGGATAAAAACTTTATCAAAATTGACGTGCAGGACGAAGAGCATCTTAATTTCGAAGGCGTAAAGGTCAAAGAAACCGCCGACGAAGAGGCACACGCCGCCGCTCAGTAAAATTCCGTCGCGAATCTGACGCCAATTCAATACCTGTTAACCCCCTGCACCGCAGGGGGTTTTTGTTTATATTTAGGCGGGGTTCTCATCGTTTATTCTGCCCTCCGTCCCCTGCTTGCCCTTGTATGCCGTCAACAAGGGTGCCGACGACTTTTACCGATTCGATAATCACCGGCTGCACGGGCACGTCTTTCATCCCGGCCGCCGCACCGGTTTTAACAGCGCCGATTTTGTCCACGGTTTCCATCCCTTCGACAACCCTGCCGAATACCGCGTAGCCGGGGTTCCTGCCCGCCGAATAATCGAGAAAGCCGTTGTCCACAAGATTTATAAAAAACTGGCACGTCGCGCTGTCGGGGTCGTTGGTCCTGGCCATTGCGATGGTCCCCCGCATGTTTTTCAGCCCGTTGCCCGCCTCGTTTGTAATAGGCGGGCCCGGTTTCTTCTGCTGGCCGTCAACCGCGAATCCCCCGCCCTGAATCATAAAGTTCGGGATGACGCGATGGAATATGGTGCCGTCGTAATGGCCCTGCTTGATGTATTTGAGGAAATTAGCAGTCGTGACCGGTGCCTTTTGTTCGTCCAGCTCGACGGCAATATCGCCGAAATTCGTTTTTAACAGAACTTGCGTATTATGCACGGCTGACTCCTTGATTATCCCAGGGATGAATTTGATGGCCAGACCCGCTGCCCCTGCCAGGACGATTATAACGACAATCTTGAGCGTTCTATGCCCCGGCTTATGTTTACTGCCGCTCTTGGCTTTCACTTGGCTTCGCCCTTCTGCTCTTATGCCTTGTGCTCTTGTGACTTATGCCCTTGTGCTCTGTGGCCTCTCCCGATAAACGACATCAGGACAAGTTGTGAGCTCTGTGGCTAAATCTAATTCGTGTAAATCTGCGTTACTTGTCACGGCGTAGTCCCGATGATTTCTATCGGTACGAAGACGGAATTTGTGGTTAAAATAATTTTTTCTCTGCGGTTAAAAAAATCCGTGTAAATCAATGAAAAATCTGCGTAATCTGCGACTTGTGCTTTTGGGGGCTATTCGAGTATCAGGCTAAAATTGCTCCCCGCCGAATCTTTTCTCCTCCAGGCTCTGCTGCGAATCCAGCAAAGACTCGAATTCCTTTTCTTTCATCCACTCTACCCTGCCGTCGAGTCGAAGAACGATATATCCCGTGCCGTAAATCAGGTAGCCGTAGTCTTTTTTAACATAGGCGAGAATTTCATCATCCGTAGCCCCGAACTCAATCCATCTGGCGCGATATTTCAGCGCGCCGAGACGGGCGCTTCCTTCAAGCTTCTTCTTGATTTCGTCCACATAATACTGCGCTGGCACCGAACCGTGCGCCTCGCGATACCCCAGAACTACTTGTCCGAGATGTCCCATTGCCCGCATAGCTTCCGTTCGATTGACATAGTCCTTGAAGCTTACCAGCCCCACTACAGCAGCGATGGTAATAACAACGACTAAGATAAAATCCCTGACTACACTTTTCTGACGTTCGTTCATCCTATGTACCGGTTGAGTTGGTCTTAATTTTTACTCTATTTTCTTCGACCGTTATTCTGCCCTCTGCAAAAAGCCTTATAGCCTCCGGATACGCAATGCACTCCTGCTCGAATACGCGGTCCGCCAGCGTGTCAGCCGTATCATCCTCTTCAACAGGGCACGTCCGCTGCACGATAATAGGCCCTTTGTCGTACTCGTTCGTACAAAAATGCACGGTACACCCGCTCACCTTGCATCCTGCCGCGAGCACCGCTTCGTGTACGTTATGTCCCCACATCCCTTTACCGCCGAAACTCGGCAGCAGCGCTGGGTGTATATTCATCACCTTATTTGTATAGCGCTCCGGTATCTTCCACAGGCATAGCCATCCACCCTGAATAACCAAATCCACATTTGCGATGTCCAGCTCTTCTTCGAGACGTTTACTGAACGCGTCTGTATTAGGGTAATCTTTCGTGCGTATAATCTTGACCTCGAGCCCGGCGCCGCGCGCACGTTCCACTCCCTTTGCTGTTGAACGTGAGCTTATAACCACCGGCACTTCGGCGTTCAGCTCACCCCTCTCGATACATTCGAGAATATTTAGCAATGTTCTGCCGCCGCCGCTGATAAGCGCACCCAGCCGCAGGTGTTTCTGCCTTGCCGTCGACTGAACATTCTGCTGCCGGTCGAGCACGCGATTACAAAGGTCGTCTGCTCGGCTGTTTTTGCCGCGCGGAATATGTTTGACCTGGTAACAGCCGAATGAATCCAGAAGTGACATCACCTGCTGATACAAAGGCCGTATCTGTTCGCTCTTGACCTTGTATTGACCGTTGATTTGCCTGACCAGCAGTTCGCTGTCGCTGTAAACGCACGTTTGTTTCGGCGACATTTGTTTTGCAGCCTCCAGTGCCTTGGCAAGTCCGGTATATTCGGCGACGTTATTAGTCGTCTCGCCCAGGTATAACCCCTTTGCCGCCAGTTCTTTACCGTGCGAATCCGTCAGCACGAACGCCGCCGCTGCAGGCCCGGGATTACCCCTGCTGGCTCCGTCGGTATAAATGGTTAAATGCTCGACTTGCTCGGACAAGTGTTCACTCCTGAAGTTCGGCAAAAAATGACGAGACTGAAACAATTATAAGCATCTATAACCGCTCGTGCCCGGAGCATCCTGTTACCGGATGGTGTTTACCGTACCGAAACAATTTTGCCCGTCTATAATCAACCGCGATTGCTCATGTACCACCACGGCCGAGACTTATTACTTATTTACCACCGTTCACTCACCACTTCCACTTGAAGCCTTGACCACGGCTCACTCACCGCCACTGCTCAGCACCAGGATTCGCGTACAGTTCGGACAGCGAATAATATCATCCTTCGTCATCAGAAGATTCACAGTTTCGGGCGTAATGGACATAAAACATCCTCCACAACTGTAGGTGGCGGCTCGTGATTCCTGCTCTTCTACTGTTGCCAGGGCTTCGCCATCGTAGGTTTCGGCGACTCGCTTGAAGATTTCCAGTGCCCCGGGTGGGACCTGCTTTGCGGCGTCGTCCCACTCGCTCTGTATCTGGTCTATATCAGCCTGGTACTTGACGGAGAGCTGTTCGGTCTCGGTGCGGGTCTGCTCGAGGATTTTTTTCTGCTCCCCGATTTGCTCTTCGATCTTTTTACACTCGGCCTGGTCGGCCTCGATGTCCTTCATCAGGTCCAGTATCTGGGTCTCTATTTTGGAATTGTCGGCCTTGGTGGTGTTGAGCTGAGTGAGTACCGCCGCGTATTCCTTGTTCGTCTTGGCCGTATTAAGCGACGCCCGCAGGCGGGATATGGCCTCGTCACGACTCTTTAACTCCAGCTCCAGCCGGTCCGACTGTACCTTGGTAAGCTGAACTTCCTCTTTCTTGGCTTCGAAGCTGCTGGTCAGGGTGCGAATCAGGTTTTCCTGGATGATGACGTTACGCCTGCATCTTGCAAGCTTGTTCTTTACTATCCGCAGGCGGTTCTCCACGCTCTGCAATTTTGTCAACCCGCTTAATACTGGGCCCATATTTCCTCCAAAGGCGCCGGATTTCAAACCGAATAGTATTGCACGAATCGGCCGAGTTGGCAATAAAAATTTCTGCTTGAGCTTGTTTTATTACCAAAGGCTGTATAATCTCTTGGTTATGAAAGATTTACTCAAATCCCTTATACAAGCCGATACGACCGCCGATAAAGGCGAACTGGCCGCCGCGGAGATTTTGCGTGAACATCTAAAAAAACACGGTATCAGTGCCGAATTAACCTGCTGGGACGAAAGCAGGGCTAATATTGTCGTCCGTATAAAGTCGGCTGGTACCAGGCCTGCATTGCTTTTCGCCTGCCATCTGGACGTCGTCCCGCCCGGCGAGGGACAATGGAAGTATCCGCCTTTTTCAGCGGCCGAAAATGAAGGTAAAATTTTCGGCCGCGGCTCTGCGGATATGAAAGGCTCAATCGCGGCGCTGGCAACAGCAGTCGAACAATTCTCAGCCGAAGGGGCCCAACTAAAAGGCGATATTATTATCGCCGCAGTAGCAGGCGAAGAGACGGATAGCTGCGGGATAAAAAGATTCATCGCCGACTATAAAGATAAATTGCCGCCTGTTGCAGGCGTCATTGTTGCAGAGCCGACCAACTTCGAGGTCATTACCGCCCACCGTGGTTTGTTGTGGTTAGAGGTTATTACCAAAGGCAAGACCGCGCACGGCTCGATGCCGCATTTGGGCGTCAACGCGATAAATTCGATGAGACTTTTCCTCGACGAGTTAGAAAAAATAAACCTTTCGGCAAACATACATCCACTGCTCGGCGGTTGCTCGATGAGTGTAAATACGATATCGGGCGGCAAGGCCGTTAACGTCATTCCCGACCTGTGCAGCGTCAAAATCGACATAAGAACCGTCCCGAATCAAAGCCACGCAGAAATAGTCAAAAAGTTCGAGTCTGTCTTCTCACGCGTGAAAAAGACCCATCCCGAATTCGACGCTGAGGTAAAGGTCATAAGGGACGTCGAGGCGCTGGAGACGGATTCGGATTCTGGCTTTGTCAGGCAGTTTTGCTCCGTTGTCGATTGTCAGAAGACGACCACAGCCAGTTTCTGTACGGATGGGCCGTTTTTAACAGGATTGGGTGCGCCGGTGATTATCTTCGGCCCGGGCAATAGCGAACTTGCCCACAAGCCGGATGAATATATCGAATTAACGGATTTGGAAAAGGCGGTGAGCACCTACACGATCATTCTAAAACACTTTATAAAGTGAGAATACTACCGCAGGCGAAAAAAATGTGACTGTCTCTAGTTTTCTTAGTTTTCTACACTTTCAACAAGGTAGGTAATAATTGTAGATGATATACCGAGTATAAGCTGTACCTCCTTTCGCTCAATATCTCGATCTTCCCGAACATGTCGGGCAAATTCCGAGGCATATCCCCAAATTTTTGACAAACCCTCATCAAGAGGTTTGGGAACTATGTCTGGATGGTATTTCAATATTTCACCCAATGTTTTTTTACGATCTCCCGTAATCTCTCTTGCGACGCTTTCCAGCGCTCCTATTGAATGTTGTATTGTACCTCTCAAATCTGGTTCTGGCCTTTTTGATAAATCCATTATCGCTTCTTTTAGTTCTTTTTGTGCTATTGCAAAACGACTTTCTTCTAATTTTTTCTGTGCAACGTTAAGATTTTCTTCGAAAACTTCATCCCCTCGTGCCTGTACTATCCCATCTTTCAATTGCCATCCGATGCCTAATTTCCTAAAACCAGAATTCATCAAAGATTCATATTTTTGATATTTTCCACGAGTGTTAAAAACGCCTGCAAGGCTCTCAATAACATCGTAGACTCGATACCATTCCGTTTCATGTAGATGATCGCTAACTTCATAGTCAATATTTGGGTATTCAGAGAAATTATTCGGGTCTTCTCGAACCAGCAAGGTACTGCAAATAACGGATCGCAAAAAACTTGGTCCCTTTCCCATATCTTCGTATACAACTTTTTTAATATATTCACGCAGTTGCTCGGATGCATCTTCGTAAACAAAATGATTTGCCGGTATCTTGCTAAATCCGTGTCTTTCAGAAAAAGATTCTGACATTAAAAATCTCCCACAATTGTTTTCCCTTGTTCAGATAATCACATATATTACCTCAATACGTAATTATTATACTTCCCACCAACTCTTATTTCATTTTCCGCATAAAAATATGGCTGATCCTTGTTATTCCCCAGCATCTTTATTTTTGTCCCAGCCAGTTTTATCTGTGCTCCATATCCTCTCACGAATAGCGTCACATATTTCACCCACCAATATATTGATACTGTCTAAATCCGTCTCAATATTGTCCCCCAGTTTAATTAGCTTTTCGTTTGCTTCTTTGGATCTATTCTCATTTCGCTCAAAAAGATCTTGTCGTTTAACAGAACTGGCCACATCGCATGCTGTATCCAATAATTTTTTACTCAAATCGAATATTTTGGGTGCATAAAAAGGACGGTTACCATACACCAATTTATTAAGAACATTATGCGCATCACTAAATTCATTAAATGCATCTTCAACTGGTTTCAATTGTCCCATTTGTAAACTGCGGAAATTTTTACCTGCTTTTCCTAAAACTAGAACTTTTTCCCACAATTCCTTATATACCTCAAATTCCTTCTCAAACTGAAGTTGATGCACAAAAAGTTCTTTACCTTCTCTTGTGCGTAAATCTTGGAGTAGGGTGTCCACCTGAGTTCTGTATTTGGCTTTGTCTTGTTCGAGAATACGATTAGCCCAGACTTTTCCTAGCCAAGACGACAAAAGCATTATAATTGCTGTAGCGGTTATACCTCCACCGATATATGTTCCCCAGTCCATAGTAAATCTCCTTTGAGAATTAGAACCGCTTAAGACCGCATTTCTCTTATAGTTAGTAAATTGTGGACGATATTATCCTCCAATTTCCGGCAAAGACAAGGCATTTCGCCGAAGGCGAAATGAATATCCAATATCCAATGTAGAATTCTCAATTTAGAACTAAAATCCGCGATAATCCGCGAAATCCGCGGTTCCATAGTCGTTAGCATTGAAATTATCCTGTGTAAATCAGTGTTAATCTGTGTCTGAGAATCCTTGTATTCAGGCCAAAAACGCGGCTTTCTCAGATTTTTTGTTATTTTACCATAAAACACTTGACAAAAGTTAAGCGGTTAGTTAAAATATATACTGGTTCACAGCACCGTGAACCGGATGGTCCCGGACGGGGCAAGGTCGTATCAACAAGCAACAGCTAAAACGAAGTGCAAATCCTAAATCCGAATCTCTAAATCCTAAACAAACCTAAATCCCCAAAATTCAAATAACTAAAACGTTTTGGTCATTTCATATTGCGATTTTGAATTTGTTTAGTGTTTAGGATTTCGAAATTAGAAATTCTAAAAACCGTGCCTTTCTACAACTGGCAAATTAAAATCAATATCATACTTTGGCTCCCTGCGCAGATAGAACACGCAGCAGTGGCCCTGCTTCTTGTATATCGCAGGCTCCGGTACAAATACGTCTTTCGACGAATCAAACTGACCAAAGGCTACTACGCCAAAGTCGACCCCGAACTCTACGAAAGCCTCAATAAATATAAATGGTGTGTGACGGGAAAAGGCCCTTTCTACGCCGTAACTTATTTAAAAGACCCTGACAAACCCGCCTCCAGAGCGAAGCCCGTCTCTATGCACCGCCTCATCATGCAATCCGAACTCGACGCAATACGCAATACTCGATACGCGATACGAAATAAATTGCCGTGCGATTTAGTCATCGACCACTTAAATCACGATGGCCTCGATAATAGAAGAGCAAATCTCCGCCTCGCCACCCCCTTACAAAACAAATGGAACACCAGGCACCGCAGAAAAGGCCGTTCAAAATATACGGGCGTCACTTGGGTAAAAACTACAAAAAAATGGCGCGCCGATATATGTATCGACAAAAAAGTCAAATACCTCGGCTGCTACGACTCCGAAAAACAAGCCGCAAAAGCGTATGACAAAACTGCCAAAAAACACCGGGGAGAATACGCAGTTCTTAACTTCCCGTAAGTCCCCACGTCTTGTTTTGCTTTGTAAAACAGTGGGGATAAATTTCACTCCATAATCACAAGGCCTACGAGCATAAAACTTATCGGCCTTGACAAAACCGCAAGACATTGTAAAAAGGTTGCTGTTTGTCTTGAGGTCGAATTTTTAATAATAGAATTCGACTCTTTGAAAATGTCCCCGGCGGGCGAATAAATGCATGGATAAGCAGAAACTAAAAAAGCTGCTCATTGGCAAATTCAGTTTCAAAAGACTCGTCCGTTCTGTGGTTCTGGTCTATCTGATTCTCATGGTATTCGCCTGGCTTTTCTCCGAAAGATTGATATTTCCCGCACCCCAGTCCAGTTATCAGGACAGCGAGGATATAATCAAGGTTCAGGTGACAACCGAACGAAGTATCTCTGCGATCTACCTTCCGGCACCTGATGCCGAATATACTATCCTGTACTGCCACGGAAATGCCGAAGACATAGGCCTGCTTAAAGACATATTTAAATTGTTCGTCAAGAATGGTTTTTCTGTTTTTGCCTTTGACTACAGCGGCTACGGTACAAGCGACGGCCGTGCCACCGAGAAAAAAATGTATCAGGAGGCTGAGGCCTGTTACGATTATCTCATCGAGCAAGAGCAAATACCACCCGAAAAGATAATCGTATTTGGCAGGTCTCTCGGCGGCGCTGCCGCCTTGCACCTTGCATCCCGAAAACAAATCGCAGGGCTGATTCTTGAAAGCTCTTTTGTCAGTGCTTTTCGTGTTATTAGCCGCATCCCTCTGCTGCCGTTCGACAAATGCAGGAACATGGAAAGGCTCAAAGTAGTTCATTGCCCCATCCTGGTCATTCACGGCAAAAAAGACCGGATAATCCCCTTCTGGCACGGGCGCAAGCTGTTCGATGCCGCCAATGAACCCAAGATGAATTTCTGGGTCGAGGGCGCAAGCCACAACGACCTGTTCTGGACGGCTCAGGACCGATACTGGGATGTCCTCGAGGACTTTAAGGCCTTACTTCTCGAGCACAGACAAAAAAATAAAAGCTAAAATGGGCGGGAGCTTTTATTGAAGGCTGGAGTCAGAGAAGTGCTATTGCCGAAATTATAA
>Ga0315554_1000232_pt1 | contig 31745 bp, 33 predicted proteins | sample SalMarSW160370MG_FD_202114 | JGI IMG/M metagenome (GOLD analysis project Ga0315554, IMG submission 202114) | Salt marsh sediment microbial communities from the Plum Island Ecosystem LTER, Massachusetts, United States - Salt Marsh Sediment SW1603-70 ...
CTCAATGGTTCTCTATATATTTGTTACCAATACAGCTTATATTTTTAATCGGTTCGTCGCCATCATACCTGCCCCTAATTTGCATCAGTGGGAACACCCATTTACATACGGTTGCCCGCACGGGCAGCTAATTCATTGCTTACCCCGTTGACTAGCTATAGGAAAAAAGAGGAAAATGAAGCGACATGGAAATTCTGCTTTTCGTCATCTTTACCCTATTAGGTCTGGCAGTCGGTAGTTTCCTTAATGTGTTAATCGACCGCCTTCCTTCCAGAAAATCACTGGTGCGTCCTTCATCTCATTGTGATGCCTGTGAGCATAAACTTTCCTTTTTCGACCTAATACCCGTATTAAGTTATTTAATACTACGCGGACGCTGCCGGTACTGCCAGGCTCATATTCCTTTACGCGTTTTATTGGTTGAGGTCGGTAGTGGTCTGGTTTTCTTTCTATCCTATTTGCGTTTCGGATTAAGCGCTGAATTCGCCATTACTGCTCTCTGGTGCTGTGTATTCCTGGCGATAATATTCATCGACTGGGAGTATAAACTTATCCTCAACCGGATTACTTATCCCGCGATCCTGGCTGCCCTGGTGATACTGGGTATCGATTCCATATCTTCAGACTGGAGTGTGTTGACTTATATCAAGTCCTCATGGCCCGAGTCAGGTGTTTTAAGCATAGATATTCTCAATGGCATCATAGCGGGTGCGATAGGATTCGCCTTCTTCTTTATTGTATTTTTAATTAATCCGAGAGGAATGGGGATGGGAGATATCAAACTTGCCTTTTTAATCGGCCTCGTCACCGGATTACCTCTCGTTGTTGTAGCGCTGCTAATCGGGATATTAATCGGGGGTATTGTTGCCGTCATATTCCTCCTCCTCAGGAAAAAGGGTAGAAAAGACGTGATTCCCTACGGGACCTTTCTCGCCATCGGGCCCATCATAACCCTATTCTGGGGAAACGAGATATTGGACTGGTACCTCGGCCTCTTTTAACCTCCGATGATTTTTACAGCGTTCAATACGTATATACTCTTAAAAGTGTTGACACTGTACATACCGAGCAGTACAATAGTCCTGAATGAATATAGAACTTAACAACAAAAGAAACCTGGATACCTATTCCGGGAACAGGCCTTCCGTCAGCCAGCGGCGCTCCAACATCGAAATTATCGCTGATATGCTGCGCATAGGCGAAAACGGGGCTGGCAAGACGGAAATAATGTACAGCGCTAATATGAGCTATCACCAGATACAGAAATACCTTGAATATCTAGTGAACCAGGGCTTTGTTAATAAGGTGAACATGGATAACTCTCTGGTGGCTTATCAGGTTACTGATAGCGGACTTAAGCTGTTAAAAGCTATCGATACGCTCATGGAGATGCTAGGGCCGAGCAATAGAGATAATATCTGATATTGATTATATATATAATTGTAACTTATCTTACCTGAAGAAGGCCATATCTTCAGGTTTTTTTATGCCGTTTTGCCATCTCACACCGGTACTTTCAACGGCCTATTCGATGTATATATAGAATCCGGCCGCTCCTGCGTTTTAATGAAACCTTAAGCAAATCTTTATAAATCCTTTATTAACTTTATGTCTGACTTTATATTGTGATGCTACACTCTTTTTATAGATATTTTCACAAATTCCTTTCGGGAAAGAGTGCAATTTAGAAGAGGTTTTGAATGAAAAGAACCCTGTTACTTGATGAAAATGACCTGATTATGGTGGTCAAAGAGGACGTTGTTAAGCAAATAGACAAGAATCGCGGCGAACTGAATCGTACCGAATTTGTTAATTATTTAATCCAGTGCCAACTGGATGAACAGGATAATCAGGAACAATATGTCAAAAGAGAAGAAATAGATAATTTCATGCGGCAAATCATGGAACTGCTGCATAATTTTCTCCAGTTCTTTGTCAGTTACGGGATGTCAATGGGAAAATCCGAGCAGAATGAAGACTTCCAAAATCTAAACCAGCAACTCGAATCCTTCTACAAACAGGATGAAGAGGACGAAGAAGAGCTATAGCCCACTGCTCTGAATCCTTTCAAAACATACCATATCATCTACTCAATCATGCCATTACGCGTGTAATAGAACTATATTCTAGAACACAACCACTTCCCAAGCCTATTGCCAATACCTTAGCCTTGTAGTGTGTCTAAAATTGCCATATGGCAAAATGGCTGGGGAGTTATTACATGCTGAAAGCGGCAGAACTACTGCGTCAGGGGAAACACGAAGAGCTCTGGCAGATGTGTTGTGGCTATCTTAAACTGGATATTAAAGAGTTCATGGATATCCAGAAACGGCTTTTACTGGAGCAACTGGAATTACTGAACAAATCTCCCCTCGGTAATAAAATAATGCAGGGCAGAAAGCCTGAAACTGTAGAAGAATTTCGGGAGCTTGTACCACTAACAACTTATGCGGACTACTGCCCCGAATTGGAACAAAAAAACGTTGATATTCTACCGGTAAAACCCGCTTTCTGGGTCAGAACCTCTGGCAGGACAGGTGATTATCCCTGTAAATGGGTCCCAATGACATCTAAATATGCCCAGGAACTAAGTGTTATTTTATATGGAGTTGGTATTTTATCATGTTGTAAAGATTGGGGAGATTTAACGAATATCCCTAAGAATATCAAGATATTATATTCGGTAGCCCCAAGACCGTATATTTCAGGAACATTTGCTGATTTATTAAGACTCCAAACACCTTTGTATTACTATCCAAGTCCAGAAGAATCAGAAAAATTAAATTTTGAAGAAAGAATTAAACTCGGGTTTCAGCAAGCGATTTCTCAAGGGATGGACTATTTCTTTGGTCTATCTCTTGTTCTAGAAATGGTTGGTGAAAAAATAAAACAATCGTCTACTAATACCAAATCATATTCATATATAAAAAACCCAAAAGCCCTATTGCGTCTGGTCAAAGGTAGAATTAAAAGCAAAATAGCAGGACGTGCAATGTTACCTAAAGATTTGTGGAATTTGAAAGGTATCGTCGGCAGCGGTGTTGATAGTTGGGTGTATAAAGATAAAATATATGAGTTTTGGGGTAAGTATCCATTGGATATGTATTCTGCTACCGAAGCCGGTGTTATTGCCACACAAATATGGGACCATGAAAGTATGACTTTTACTCCTAACCTTAATTTTATAGAATTTATACCTGAAGACGAAATCCTAAAATGGCAGATGGATAACAGCTATCAGCCAAAGACTCTTTTATTAGATGAAGTAAAACCCGGTGAAATTTATGAATTGGTCCTAACTAACTTTCACGGCGGTGCCATGACTCGATATAGGATAGGCGATATGATTAGAATTACTTCATTGCATAATAATAAACTTGGAATTAACATCCCCCAAATGGTTTTTGAAAGACGGGCTGACGACCTTATTAGCTTTATGGTTATTAAACTGACAGAAAAACTAATTTGGCAAGCCATAGAAAAGTCTGGGATTGCTTACGAAGATTGGGTAGCATACAAACAGCCAGGGGAAACTGTGCTCAACATACTTATTGAACCCAAGAAAAATTGGCAAGGTAATGAATCTGATGTATTATCAAATATTCAGGAACATTTGGTCGTCTCAGGAAGAAGTAGTTATGATGAATCCGGAATTCAAGAAGACTGGAGGGATGAGCTAGGTTTTACTGTCGAATTGAAGTTGTTACCAAGTGGCTCATTCTCCAATTACTTGGTTAATAAACAAACTGAAGGTGCCGATTTAGCGCATTTGAAACCTCCTCACATTAATCCTTCTGAGGAAGTCTTATCACTATTACTATCTCAAACGGAAGAACTAATAGTAGTAACAAAAACCAAACAAGCAACCAAAGAAACAGTTGAAACAAAAAGCGATATTAATACCGATAAAATCACCGCATAAAACTATAGTACTTTAGTATTCCCACCTTAGTTCACTTACTTTGGTTACCCCTTGACAGTTATTCCTTTTGGCATGATAATTCCCTTATATGAACGTAGAAGCAATTCTTCCCTTAATTGCAGTAATCGCGTACATTCCGCTGCTATTTATGACAATCAGTAGCAGACCATGGCATACTCGAAATACTTTATTTTTCTTATTCTTGATATTCGCCATGTTATGGAGTCTAACAAACTTTTTCTTCAGAAGTAACACCTTTCCCGAAAATAAATATATAATATTTCAATTCGTTATTGGTTTCTATACGATAATGGCGATACAATTCCATTATTTCGTATCTTCCTTCTACCCATCAAGGCAAGGACGATGGTTGCCTTTTGCTTATATTTCATTAGTATTGGTATTGATTTTACTTTCTCTGGGATATATTACCGATGTGAGTACTGTTAGCGGAAAGGTTCATGGTACATACAAACTGGGAATAATCGCTCTATTCCTGCCCCTAATAATACTCTCCGTTAGAAATTACTATGTATTCATTAAGATGTTAAAAACTTCTAACAATCCAGTATTAAATAACCAAATAATATCTTTACTTATAGGTCTCTCATTTCTATTATTTTTCACTATCTTTTCACTTCTTCCTTGGGGCAGGGAAATACCGATGAGTCATTTCGGCAACCTTTTTAATGCCTTTATTTTAAGCTACGCTGTTATCAGACACAAACTGGTTGATATTAGAATAGTATTAAGGGAAGGCACCGCCTGGTTGAGCCTGGGTATTATTGGAATTGCTGCCTACTGGCTCTTGCTTCTTGTCTTCCATAACATATTCGATTTTGAGATTAGCCTTCCCGCTTCTTTTGCTGCCACGGGAACGGGACTACTTGTTGCCATACTTATTTACAGATTACGTGGTTTTTTCTTTAACACGATGTCGAGGGCTTTTCATGGCTCCAGCTATAATCACCGCCAGAAACTGTCTAATTTCACCGATACGATTCATAACATATTCAGTTTAAAAGAACAGGGCGGTGAGTTGCTGGTATTACTCACCCGGGCCATAGGTATTAAACAGGCAACTCTTCTTTTCCCCGAAACTGGCAGCGATGACTTTAGCGTGCAAATTTCAGAACCGAAAAACAACGAGTTTGCCGATTTGAAGTTCAAAGCTAATAATCCCATCGTCAAATACCTGGAACGGGAACGGGTGCCGCTGACAAAAGATAATATGACCTTCCTGCCCGAATTTTTAGGTCTGTGGTCAGAGGAAAAAGAGGAAATAGAATCAAAAGAGATGGAAATCCTGATACCGTTAATAAGTCGTGACCGGCTGATTGCCATCCTGGTCCTCGGCAAGAAGAAGTCCGGTAGATATTCACTGGAAGAATACAACATAATTACGAATATCGCCGACCGGGTAGCGGTGACGATGGAAAAAGAATATCTCAACGACCAGCTCAGAGAGAGGGAGACAGAGTTATCTGTAATTAACAATTGCAGTACTATTGTCGCCTCCAGTTTGAACATTCAGGAAATCTTCGGGAGCTTCATTGAAGAACTGAAGAAAATCGTTGATGTCAACTGGGCATCAATAGTACTGGTAGAAGAAGAAGGGCTTTGCTGCGTAGCTCTGTCATCTAAAGAAGGCTCAACCTACCAGGTAGGAGAAAAAATACCCATGCAGAGCTCCGGTACGGGCTGGGTAGTTACCAACAAGAAACCTCTTACAGAACGTGACCTATCTAAAGAAATCAGGTTTTCTACGGGAAACGATTTTTATGAACAGGGGATGTTATCTATGGTGTACCTGCCGTTGATAGCTAAAGGTGAAGTAATCGGTAGTCTCATTCTCGCCAGCCGCGAAAAGGACGCTTATTGCCAGCAGCACGTAAAACTCCTCGAGCAACTCGCATCACAAATAGCCATGCCGCTGGAGAATGCGCGACTTTACGCCGAGACGGAAGAAAAGGCACGTGTCGATGAACTCACCGGACTGTTAAACCGCCGTTCCCTCGATGAGATGATTGATAGTGAAATCAGCCGACATTCTCGCTACGGCGGCAAATTTGCCCTGGCCATCCTCGACCTTGATTCTTTCAAGGCGTTTAATGACACCAAAGGGCATCTGGCCGGTGATACGCTTCTGGGACAGGTTGGCAATATTATCAGAAATAAGGTAAGAAACTCAGACCAGGCCTTCCGATACGGCGGCGATGAATTTGCTATACTATTGCCACAAACAACCATCGAAGCCGCCAGCCAGGTAACCGAAAGAGTACGTGAGAGTATCGCTTCGGAACTGGACACCGGTGATATTAATATCACGGCCAGTATCGGGTTGGCCAGCTGGCCCGAGGACGGCATGAGTCACTCCGATATTATTGCCGCGGCTGACCTGACTCTTTACCGGGCAAAATGGAGCGGAGGGAATCGCATATTCTGTGCCTCGGGTACCCTCTCCAACCTTTATTTTACTGAATCAAGCACATCTAAAAAAGATAGCAATAACAGGATTGTAAGTATTATTTACAACCTGGCAGAGACTATTGATAGTCGCACAGTCCGTACACGCAATCACTCAAAGAAAGTCGCTGAATACGCCATAACCCTGGGCAAAGCCCTCGAAATCAATACAATGGGACTTAAACAACTGGAATCCTGTGCACTGTTACATGATATCGGCAAAATCAACATCAGCGATGAAATATTAGATAAGACCGACGAGCTTACCGATGAGGACTGGGCAATAATCAAGAGTCATCCCCAACTGGGTGCGAACATCGTCGGCAGTATTCCCAAACTGTCCAAATCTGCTGACGGCATACGGCATCATCATGAAAACTTTGATGGAACCGGTTATCCCCATGGTCTCAAAGGTGAAGATATCCCACTGGATGCACGTATTCTGGCCATCGCCAGTGCCTTTGATATTTCAATTTCAAACATGAAGGACTCCGGCTCCGCAACCGTTCCAGCAGCGCTGGAAGAAATTAAAAAATATGCAGGCACTAAATTTGACCCGCACCTTGTTGAGATATTCGTAACTTTATACGAGAAAAAACCCGCCATAACAGGAGGCTAAAAAAACAAATAAATACCGGCCTGATATATCACGGCCATGATAGGAGTAAATATGATGAACAACAACAATAAGAACAAAATCCAGGTATTTATCATCAGCCAGCAATCATTATTCAAGCAAGGAGTAGAGCAGACCTTCTCTGATGTTGAAGATATATCAATATCGGGCATCACTGAGGTTAATGATAGCGTCATCAAAGCCATCGATAATCTGCCGCCTGATGTCGCCCTGCTGGATATTGACGGCCCGTCGGAAAACGGCATCGAGCTGGCCAAGAAAATTAAACAGCGCTCTCCCAACATCGGCGTTATCGTACTTTCTTCCAATCTCGATGATAACCAGCTCTTCCTCGCCTTAAAAGCCCAGGCCGTAGCTTACTTGAGCAAGGAAGTTACCGCCGAGCAACTGGTTGAAACCGTAAGACGCGTCGCCCGGGGAGAACATCCCATTAATGAATACCTGACCGACCGACCCAAAGTAGCGGAACACGTCCTGCAGCAGTTCCAGGAACTATCAGCCAGAAGCGAATCCGAAGCTTTCATGTCGCCGCTGACACCCCGGGAAATAGAAATCCTTCAGTATATAGCCGAAGGTTATCTAAATAAACAGATAGCCGCCGAACTGGGGATAAGCGAGCAAACGATTAAAAACCATGTAACTTCTATCCTGAGGAAGCTGAATGCCAATGCCCGCACCGAGGCTGTGGTCGTGGCTATCAAGCAGGGTTTGATATCAATTACCTGATAATCTAAATATGGATTGCCCGGGAGACTGAAAAGAAAATATCAAGGTATTATTTTAAGACTCTCGGGTGATGCATTGGATATGAGAAGCTATTTATGTGACTCGTTGAAGCGTCTCATACTCCTAGCATGGTCGTGAAATTCATTAACGCGGTTCTTATCTACGCCTGTTATCTCGGATATACTTTGAATATCATTCTCTGAAGAATCCTTCACACTTGGTTCTTCGGTTTTATTATCACCCGATTTCATTTCGTCGGAATCGGCCGGTTCAGCCGGCCTTTTCTGTATCTGTCGTTCGTTCAGTGTAGATTTATGAAGAGACATACCGATTAAATTGGCGATAACATCACACAATTGAGTAAAGTCTTCATTGAATTTCATCCTGGAACGGAAAGCCATTCCCAGAATCCCGTGGATGCGATATGTCATTATGGGAACTGCCAGCAGCGAGCGGAAACCGGATTTCTTAAAAACCGGGATGTTGTATTTACCGTCACGGCTCAGACTGTGAATGACAATCTTGTGTCCCAGACCGATTACCTCATGAATGAAGCGGTGGTCCCGGTCTAACAGGTTCATCTCGCGCTTCATATCCGCGGTAAAACCGAGGCTGGCAACCAGGGGCAGCCTGTCACGGCCAGTATTGGCGAGCTGGACCCAGCAGCAATCCGCCTTGAAAATCCCGGATATAGTATCCAGTATCGTTCCCAGAAGCTGTTGGGGATTACTGCTAAGCGTAAGTGTCTCACTAACTTCACTTATAATGGAAAGAATATCGCGGTTCTTAATCGTCTCAACCTAATCTATCTGTATTTCCCGTATTTCTATTATATAACAAATACTACTCATGTCAAAAGTCCAAATGAGAGTACTGTAACCAAAAAATGTATTTCCTGAATATTAATCACCGCTCCGCAAGCTCCCCTTTATAAAACCTTTGCTCAATAATATTCCTGTGCTAGAATGAATTAGATATAACACGTGAGCGTAGAATTGAGTAACCAACTGATAAAAGAGCAGCTTGATAGATTACCCCACAAACCCGGGGTGTACCTTTTCCGGGATACCGGAGGGAATATCCTTTACGTCGGTAAGGCCAATAACCTCCACAATAGGGTAAGGTCGTACTTCAGTGCTTCATCACAGGTATCCCCCAAGATAGCGTTATTAGCCTCGCTTATGGCTGATATTGACTTCTTTACCGTCACCTCGGAACAGGAAGCGCTGATTCTCGAGCTGAATTTTATTAAACAGTACCACCCCCGCTTTAACGTCCGTCTCAAGGATGATAAGACCTTCCCTTATCTCAAAATCGACGTGAAAGAAGAGTGGCCCCGCGTCTACCGGACCCGTCGTATAGACGATGACGGCGGTCGTTATTTCGGGCCGTTTTCCAGCTCCAGGTCGGTCAAGGACACGCTGCGCGTCCTGCAGCGCCTCTTCCCTTTCCGCATCTGTAATAAAACCATCACCGGCGCCAAACACCGTCCCTGCCTTGAATATCACCTGGGACATTGCCTGGCGCCGTGTACCGGGTCGGTCAGTAAAAAGGAATACGACCAGGTAATCAAAGAGGTCATCCTCTTTCTTGAGGGTAAACGCGATAAGGTCATCCGGGAGCTCAAAACCAGGATGAATAAAGCATCCGCGGGCACTGACTATGAAAAAGCGGCGGCTTTAAGAGACCAGATTCAGGCAATGGAGGAGGTTATCGAAGGCGAGAGGATAGCGGCAACCGTCAGGGGCGAACAGGATGTTATCGCTTATATCCAGGACGAAGACAAGGCCTACGTTCAGGTATTATTTATCCGCAGCAACCGGCTGACCGGTCGTGAGGGTTTTCTCCTCCAGGGGACCCGCCACGAGGAACCCCGTCAGATAATCACCAGCTTCGTCAAGCAGTACTACTCATCTTCTCCACAGATACCCCCGCTGCTGTTACTCCAGTACCCCATCGAGGATAAACAGGTTGTCAAAGACTGGCTGCGCAGCAAGAGGGGTGGCGTCGTAAATATTCAGGTGCCGCGCCGCGGTATCAAGAAGCAGCTGGTGGATATCGCCGCCGAAAACGCCCGGCAGGGATGGGAACAGCTTAAAATAAAAGAGATGACATCTCCCAGGTCGCTGGATAAAGCCCTGGAAGAGATTGAAAAGGAGCTTAAACTCAAGAAAAAACCGGTTCGCATGGAAGCCTACGATATATCTAACATACAGGGCACCTCGGCGGTAGGCAGCATGGTCGTCTTCGAGGACGGCAGGCCAAAACCGGCCCATTACCGTCGTTTTAAAATTAAAACCGTATCGGGGGCTAATGACTACGCCATGCTGCAGGAAGTGCTGCGGCGGCGTTTTAAACGAGGGAAAAACGCAGATAGTTCGGATACCACTACCTGGGGCATTATGCCCGACCTCATTCTCATCGACGGTGGCAAAGGACAGCTCAATGCCGCTCTGGCGGTGCTGAATGAAAGCGGTGTTGACATCCCCACCGCCAGTCTGGCCAAGGAAAAAGAGGAGATATTCCTTCCCGGCAGGAAAAAACCTGTAGTCCTCCCCAAATCCTCTCCCGGACTCCAGATGCTGCAGAATATCAGGGATGAAGCTCACCGTTTCGCTATCAGTTACTACGCCAAAGTACATCGCAAGAAGAGCTTTACCTCGGTACTGGACAATATTCCGGGAATAGGACCCCGTCGCAAAAGCGCCCTGATGCACCATTTCGGCTCCGTCCCCAGGATACAGGAGGCTTCCATCGATGAACTGGTGGCGGCTACGGGTATGACGCACAACCAGGCGAAAAAGATTAAGGAGTATTTGTAAAGATGCCCGCTAATCTCACGCCGCAGTATCTTGAAGCCGAGAGAAATTACCGGACGGCGAAAAGCCCCCTGGAGAAAATCGCCTGCCTGGAGGAGATGCTTTCGGTCATGCCCAAGCATAAGGGCACCGACCACCTTCGCGCTGACATCCGCACCAAGATAGCCAGGCTGACGCAGTCGCTTGATAAGAGAACGGCCACCCAGCGTGCATCGATGATGATTGAAAAGGTGGGTGCCGGTCAGGTGGCAGTTATCGGTCCGCCCAACACCGGTAAATCGCAGATAGTCGCCAGCCTTACTAAAGCCACCCCGACGGTAGCCGCTTACCCTTTCACCACCCAGAACGCCACACCGGGTATGATGGCTTACGAGAATATCCAGATTCAGCTAATCGATACGCCGCCCTTGAGCGACCAGCCTCCCGAATGGTGGGTTCTAAATATCATCAGACGGGCAGATGCTTTACTCATAGTTCTCGACCTGGATAACGACCCTCTGTCACAATTAGAGGCTGTCATCACCAGGCTGCAGGAAAAGAAAATAGGACTCTGGGAAAGCAAGCCTGAGAGTGAAGAGGAATCGCCGATAACCGTTAAAAAGGCGCTGGTGATATGTAATAAAAAAGACCTGGATATTAACGCAGAAAATTACAACATTCTGCGGGAGATATACGGCGGTCGTGTAACTCTTATCTCTGTATCTACTCTTGAGGAAGGACTCGGCGAACTCAGGCTGGCGATATTCCGCCTGCTGGATATCATCCGGGTATATACCAAGGTCCCCGGTGGCAAGCCGGACTACGAAGACCCGATAGTACTGGAGACGGGGAGCACCCTTGAAGCAGCCGCCGCCTCGGTGCATAAGGACTTTGCCAAAAAGATGAAATACGCCCGCATCTGGGGCTCGGGCAAGTTCGACGGCGTCATGGCGAAGAGAGACCACCTATTAAAGGACGGGGATGTTATAGAGCTGCATGTGTGATGTAGATAAACAAACCAGTAATTTTAGTTGTATATTCATGAGTAGTGTTAAAGGAGAACAGTCAAAATGCTGACTTATCAACTTCGTGAACGTTCCTTTCTGCTTGAAGAGGGTGGCACATTGGTTTTCCCTAATAAAGTGTACATTGAGTTCATGTTTTGTCCCACAGAGGCTTTCGGGAATCATTCTGGTAAGGGAAGGACTCTTTTACGCGGAACCGGATGTAAAATCAAATATGATGCAAATACTGGCAGAACATATGTGGATGCTGAAAGCCTATTAAGTCCACTGAATGTAACTATTAAAGACAATATTAGAGCGATAAGACTTAAAGGTAATAAACTTCATATCCGAACTTATTGTGAGACTATTAAGGACCTTATTAACATAATTGAAGCTGTGTATTATGGGTTTCCACCTATATTAAATATTAGTTTTGGAGAATCACCGATTATTAAACGTGTGAAAGGAAAAGTGGGAAAGACCGCATTTTGCTGGGCACTTAAAGCGCAGTCAGGTAGCTTTGAGGTCACTACTCAAGAGATACAAGAGGAAAAAGTGGATTCTGCATGGAAAACTATGGAAATATTGAATAATCATCCTGCTCAAAGAAGAATCATTGCTGCGTTGCAACATTTCTATATCGCTTGCCGATTGAGAGATGCGGGAAATTCTCCTTCTGATTATGTTGCCGAGGTTATACTTAATTATTGCAAGATACTAGAGGTTCTTTTCCCGCCTCAAGGCGATGGAAGAACTAGAGATGCCGTGCGTAATGGTTTAGCACAACTAGAATACCCAAAAGATGAAATTGAGTGTTACTTTTTACCAGTAATGGCTCTACGTAATGATATTGATGTTGCCCATACAAAATTATCATTATTTAATAGAAAACAGCTTAATATTCTACATAAATATACTGACGCGGTTGAGCAATATTTTCGTTTGATGTTACGTGCCTTAATGGATAGGTTGAAGTTAGATAACGATATAATACAAGCAGACCCAGAAGGAAATCTTGATAAACAAACTGCTACATTAATTGATAAAATTGGAATTATGTTACCCAAATCAAATAACCGACCTGGGCTCGAACTTATAGCTCGGTAAAATAAATAGTTAAAAGACGTTTCAATGTTAAAAAGACTTCATCGCTCTTAAAGTCTTTCTATTTAATCCCCTATAATAATTCCCTTATCGTCTCCGCATTCTTCAGCGCAAATCCCTGGATATCGTTGTTAAAGTAAATATAAACATTACCCAAATTCTCTGCTAACTTTTTTATCTTCTCTGCCCAGTCAGCCAGTTCCCCGTCGCTGTAGCTGCTTGAATACAGGCTGTCTTTCCCGTGAAATCTGATATAGGCAAAGTCGGCCGTCGCCAGCAGGGGACAGGATAAATTGGGCATATCGAAAACGCACATCCCGACGTGATACCGACGCAGGATATCGTAGACCTCGTCCGTCAGCCATGACTCGTGCCTGAATTCAATTACATGTTTATATTCTGTTGACAGTCCGGATAGAAACTTTTGCAGCTTTGCGTCATCGCGGTGCAGGCTTGGCGGTAGCTGGTACAGCACCGGCCCCAGCTTGTCTTTCAGCAGGGTAGCCATTGACATAAAGTTTTGTAAAGCCTCTCGTGTATCTTTGAGTTTTTTGATATGGGTGATATAACGGCTTATCTTTACGGCGAAGATAAATCCCGGCGGCGTTGAATCATACCAGTTTTTAAAAGCAGCCTCCGATGGTAAACGGTAGAAAGTGTTGTTGAGCTCTACCGTTGAGAAATGACCGGCATAGAACTCCAGCCATTTGGATTTTGCTAAGCCTTCCGGGTAGAAACGACCGCGCCAGTCATCATAATGCCAGCCGGATGTGCCGATAATATAACGTGCCAACTCATTCACCTACGTCATATTCTATCATCAGGATATAACATTTCAAAGATTCTAAGGGTATCTGGCCGTTTTTATATACTCACCCCCTTTGTCCCCCTCTCAAACGGGTTTATTTACAGGTATCGATTTCTAGTATGTTTGAAAGGAGGAAAAAATTAAAATAGGGGTTTCACCCCTCTTGAACACCCCGTATATTTATAGGGTGAGGTAAGCACTATCAACCTGATGAAAATAATACAGGTTTGACCGCTTTACGCATAATCAGCTATAGTGAATTAGACCCCATAAATTCAACAGGTAGTCATAGCGCCTTATGAAACTTGCCGTGCAATGCGATTTCGACGGAACCATCACCGAAGAAGATGTGAGTTTTCTTATCCTGGATACCTTTGTCGGTAATAAGTGGCGGGAAATGCTGACGGAATACATGGAAGGAAGAATACCCGTCGGCGCGTTCAACAAAAAAGTCTTCGCCATGGTGAAAGCCGACAAACAGACCCAGCTTGATGTGATATTTAACAGCGACCGCGTTAAAATCCGCCCCGGTCTCAAGGAACTGGTCGATTACTGCTCGCGGCATGGCTATCGGTTCATCATCGTCAGCAACGGGTTGACTTTCTATATCGATGCCCTCCTGGAAAGCCTGGGACTCAAAAACGTCGAAGTGTTCGCCGCCACCAACGATTTTCGTCCTGACGGCATGATAGCCAGTTATATCGGTCCCGATGGTCAGGAGATGGACGCCGGCTTTAAAGAGTCTTATACAAAATTACTGATAAAAGATAGCTACGATGTTGTGTATGTCGGCAATGGAGTCTCCGATATCTACTCGTCGCGACTGGCGATAAAGGTCTTCGCTACCGGCGACCTGCTCCGTAAATGCGAGGAAGAGAAGCTGGCTTATACCCCTTTCGATGACCTTCACGATGTCGTAAGGGGACTGGAAACGCTGTAACTATCAGATATTGAGCGTTATCCCTATCGGGCAGTGGTCGGAACCCATGATATCGGGCATGATGAAAGCCCCTGTAAGCCATGGCAGCAGGTCTTCACTCACGTAGAAATAATCTATCCTCCAGCCTACGTTCCTGCTTCGTGCGCCCGATTTCAGGTCCCACCAGGTATATTGACCGGGCTCCTTGTTAAAAACCCTGAAGGTATCCACGTAGCCGTGAGCCACCAACCTGTCTATCCATTCCCGTTCTATCGGTAAAAACCCGGATACTTTGGAGTTTTCCTTGGGACGCGCCAGGTCTATTTCCCGGTGCGCCGTATTCACGTCGCCGCAGATAACCAGTTTTTTACCTATACTTCTTAGTTCATCGGCATATCTTAAAAATTCATCATAGAAAGCCATCTTGTAATTGAGTCTTTCCTGGTCTCTCTTGCCGTTGGGAAAATATACATTCATCAGGGTAAACGCAGGATATTCGGCAACGATAACCCTGCCTTCGATATCCAGGCTCTTATCACCCAGGTCATAGCTGATATTTTCAGGTTCCTCTCTGGTATAGACCGCCACACCGCTGTAGCCCTTCCTCTCCGGGTAGTTCCAGTAAGCATGGTAACTCTCCGGTTCCAGGAGGTCGTCATCGAGCTGTTCCGGTTGGGCCTTGGTCTCCTGGAGGCAAAGAATGTCCGGGTTTTCTTTATAAAACCACTCCAGAAAGCCTTTCCCCTTTACCGCCCGGATGCCGTTTACGTTCCAGCTCAGCAGCTTTATCTTTTTCATAATCTCTCCGTTTGATATCAACCGTGCTTATTTATTATACTTTTAAGAAGGAAGAAATTCTATTTCACATTTTTACGTAATATTGCTACGGAAGGGAAACAACACATCTTGGAACAAGTATACACCAACCTTACCATCGGCGGACCGGTACAGGTATACGTCAAGGACGGCAAAATAACCAGGGTACGTCCTCTGGTTCTCACTGAAGAAGATGCCGCTTCGTGGTCGATATCCGTCGGCGATAAAGAATTCTCACCTTACCGGAAAGCCTGTGTCGCTCCTTTCACCATGGTCGAGAAGGCAAGGATATATTCGGAAGCCCGCATTAAATACCCTCTCATCCGTGAAGACTTCGACCCATCTGGTAACAGGCACCCTGAGAACCGAGGCAAGTCGGGCTATCGCCGCCTAAGCTGGGATGAAGCCCTGGATATCGTCGCTGGCGAGATGAAAAGAATCCGCACCGACTATGGACCCGAGGCTGTCATGTCACGCGCTTCCTCGCACCACAATTGGGGCAACCTCGGTTATCGCACTTCGACCTGGGCAAGGTTTTTCAACCTCATCGGTTTTACGGATATCATGGATAATCCCGACAGCTGGGAAGGCTGGCACTGGGGCGCTACCCATACCTACGGATTCTTCTGGCGACTCGGCATGCCCGAGCAGTACGACCTGCTGGAAGACGCCCTCAAAAACACCGACCTTGTAGTGCACTGGGGCAACGACCCCGATTCCACCCGCGGTATCTACGGAGGTCAGGAGTCAGCTTCCTGGCGGCTCTGGCTGAGAGACCTGGGTAAAAAGCAGATATTCATCGACCCCTTCTGTAATTATACCGCCACCATCCTCGGCGATAAGTGGATAGCCCCGCGCCCCGGTACCGACGCTGCCATGGCTGAGGCTATCGCTTACGTATGGCTTACCGAAAACACCTACGATAAAGAATATGTGACCACGCATACCATTGGCTTTGACGAGTTCAGGAGACATATTCTCGGTGAGGACAACGGCATACCCAGGACTCCACAATGGGCAGCGGCAATATGCGATGTTCCTGTACATACCATCAAGAGCCTGGCCAGGGAATGGGCAAGCAGTCGCACCATGCTGGCGGCCGGTTCCCGCGGCGGTCAGTCTGGTGCCTGCCGCCAGGCTTACGGCACGGAATGGACACGCCTGATGGTGCTCTTGCAGGCGATGCAGGGGCTGGGTAAACCGGGTGTCAACATCTGGGGTACCACCATGGGCTCGCCGTACAACGCGGAGTTCAACTTCCCCGGCTACAGCTCTTTCGGATCCAATTTCCTGAATAAATTTGCCAGGAAGTCGGTGAATAATAAGGTCAAGCAGCGCATCTACCGCCTCCTCGTCCCCGAAGCCATCCTGGACCCGCCCATCCAATGGCTCGGCGAGACCTTCTGCGGCCAGTCGTTGGAGCAGCAGTTCATCCCGTTTACCTATCCGGCCCCGGGCTGCTCCGAGGTCAAGATGTTCTACCGCTATGGCGGCTCGTTCCTCGGCACGATGACTGGCACCAACCGCTGGGTGAAGATGTACCAGAGCCCCAAACTGGAATTCGTCGTCAATCAGGACTGCTGGTGGTGCACGGAGACGGGACTGGCGGACATCATCCTGCCCGCCTGCACCAATTTCGAGAGGAATGACATCGGCGAATGGGCCAATACCGGCGGCTATACCCACCACGGCTCTAACGCCTGTAACCACCGCGTCATCGTCTACCAGAAAAAGTGCATCGAGCCCCTCTTTGAATCGAAAGCCGATTATGATATCTTCACGGAACTGGCCGAAAGACTCGGCGTCGGGGAAGAATTCACTGAGGGCAACACTGAAGAAGACTGGATAGCGAAGGTCTTTAATTATTCTGACCTTCCCAAACATATATCCTTTGAGGATTTCAAGAAGGATGGTTACTTCATCGTACCAATGCCCGACGACTATCAATCCACGCCCGGACTGCGCTGGTTCTACGAAGGCAGGGAGTGCGATACCCCCGATTACTTTAATCCCAAGAGAAATACGCCAAAGGGCAAAGAGTTGGGAACCTATAGCGGTAAGATAGAATTCATCTCTCAAAGCTTACTGAAGCATCTCCCCGACGATGAAGAAAGACCGCCGTTACCGCGCTATATACCCAGCTGGGAAGGCTACAACTCGGAGGCAGTCAAAAAATTCCCCATTCAGCTTATCACCCCCCACCCCCGGTTCTCCTTCCACACCCAGTACGACTCCAATGCCACCTGGCTCGGGGAGATATCCTCCCACCGCGTCCTCAAGGACGGCTATCTCTGGCACCCGGTGCGCATCCACCCCGCTGATGCCATGTCTAGGGGTATAAAGGACGGCGATATCGTTAAAGTATACAACGACCGTGGCGCCGTGCTCTGTATCTTAGAGGTAACCGAGAGGATAAAACCGGGCGTAGCCCACTCCTACTACGGCTCCGGTAAGTACGACCCCCTGGAGCCGGGCAATCCGGCCAGTATCGATAAAGGCGGCTGTGTCAGCATTCTCACGCCGGACAGGGTCTTATCCAGGAACGCCCCCGGCATGGCGCCGAACTCCTGTCTTGTCGAGATAGAAAAATGGAATAGCTAATCGTCATTCCGAGCGCACTAATCTGTCATTGCGAGCGAAGCGAAGCAATCCGTTTCTTTTCAACCCACCCCCTTAGTCCCCCTCCCTTGGAAAGGGAGGGGGAGATTTTATTAAGAGGGGCTAACGCCCCTCTTCGCAGGCTACTCCCCGTTTGGGGGGTGGGGATTGAAATGTTAAAATCCCCCTTGATCCCCCTTTACAAAAGGGGGACAATACTTCTTGCACGATGGGTCGTCTCCCTTTCGTAAAGGTAGAATGAGAAGGATTTTCCACTTTTCCCCAGGGGGCGGGGCGGATTAATCAATGGATAATGGCATGATGCCGCGAGGGAGGTTTGGGTGGGAATAGATATCTAATACGGGTTGGTGATATTGGGAATAAAAATGGAGCGGAAGATGGGATTCGAACCCACGACCTTCTCCTTGGCAAGGAGACGTTCTACCGCTGAACTACTTCCGCCCGCTCGAGGGGTGGTGCCGAGGCCCAGAATCGAACTGGGGACACGCGGATTTTCAGTCCGCTGCTCTACCATCTGAGCTACCTCGGCAATTACTTCGGATAATATTGTACTTTAGATTGGGATGACAGTCAAGGTAAACCTCTGTACTCCCTGACCATTAATCCGTTGACAAACCGGTAACTACATGTAATGATATATCGTTATATTTTGACAAGGAGTCCCCGTTGTCCCAACCACATTCACCCGCCGATATTGAAGCCACCCATCGTAAAATCTGGGGCCTTCATCATAACGTATTTTTCCTGGGGTTGGTCAGCCTCCTGACCGATACCTCCAGCGAGATGATTTTTACCCTTGTCCCGCTCTTTGTCACCAACGTACTCGGTGCCGGGGCGTTGGCGGTGGGACTCATCGGCGGTTTGTCGGAAAGTTTCGATGCCGTTTTCAGGATTTTCAGCGGCCGCATTAGCGACCGTTTGCAGAAACGCAAGATTCTGGCCGTGATCGGCTATGGCTTATCCACCATCGTCAAACCCTTCATGCTTTTGACCTCGGCCTGGGGTGGGGTACTTGGCGTCCGTTTTGGCGACAGACTGGGCAAGGGCATACGCACCTCGCCCCGCGACGCTCTCATCGCCGATTCCGTGGGAGCAGAGTCGAGGGGAAAGGGCTTCGGTATACACCGTGCCATGGACACCACCGGGGCTGTCCTCGGGTTGGTCATCGCCGCCGTCATTATCTACACCGTTCAGGGTGGCGGGCTCGACCTCACCAAAGAATCTTACCGGTGGATGGTAATCGTGGGTGTAGTACCGGCATTCCTGGCCGTCCTGATGCTGCTTCTCTTTGTCCACGAAAAAGGCCTGATAAAACATGCCATTATAAAAAACACCGGGACGTTAGAGGTGGCAAAAACCGGTTTTAGCAGCAAGTTCAAGCTCTTCCTGCTGATTACGGGTATTTTCACCCTCGGTAATTCGAGCGACTTCTTTGTTATACTGAGAGCGCAGAATCTGGACACTTCGGTGTTAAACATCACCCTGATGCTCGTTCTATTTAACGTAACGTATGCCATTATTTCCACACCCGCCGGCATGCTATCGGACAGACTGGGACGAAAACGTGTCATCGCTGTCGGGTGGTTGATTTATGGCCTGGTCTACCTCGGCTTCGCCCTTTCGACGAGTGTCTGGCATATATGGTTGCTTTTCGCCTGCTATGGTATCTATTATGGTATCGTCGAGGGGGTAGCCAAAGCTTTCGTGGCCGACCTTGTTCCTGCGGAGAGAAGGGGCACTGCTTACGGATATTATCAGGGAGTAGTGGGGCTAACGCTCTTGCCGGCCAGTGTTCTCGCCGGCTGGCTATGGGAGACAGTGAGTCCCGCAACTCCGTTCTATCTGGGTGCCGGGCTGGCTTTACTGGCGATGCTGGGCCTGTTGATGCTGGTCAAGGAGTAACTATATCACCGGCTCCAGCGCTACGTTATCAATCAGTCTCGTCTTGCCTATCAACACCGCCATGGATACCAGCGCCTTGTCTTCTATCCTGTCCAATTCTTTCAACGTCTCCGCATCCGCCACGCTGATATAGTCTATTTCCGCCAGGAGCTCTTTCTCTATCATCTCCGTTATCCTGCGGCGTATCGTATTGGCGTCTCTCTCCCCGCCACCGTACAGCTGCTCCGCCAGCATCAGCGCCCGGTAGAGAACGGTGGCCGCCTGTCTCTGCTCTTTATCGAGGTAGGTATTCCGACTGCTCATCGCCAGCCCGTCGGGCTCACGGATGGTAGGGCAGGTGACTATCTCCAGCGGCATATTTAGTTCTGACACCATTTTCTTTATCACCAGTAGCTGCTGGGCGTCTTTCTGCGCGAAATAGGCCCGGGTCGGCTGGACGATATTGAACAGCTTGGTGCAGACGGTGGCCACGCCCCGAAAGTGCCCGGGCCGCACGGCGCCTTCGAGCACATCGGTAATACCCTCGATATCCACCCACGAATCATAACCGGGGGGATAAAACTCTTCGGCCGACGGCAGGAAAACGATATCGGTAATCGGTTCCAGCATATTTAGGTCACTCTCGGTGTCTCGGGGGTAATTTATAAAATCCTCGCCGGGGCCGAATTGGGTAGGATTGACGAATATGCTCACGACTACCGTCCGGTTTTCTTCCCTGGCTTTCCTGACCAGGGACAGATGCCCCTCGTGGAGGTAGCCCATCGTCGGCACGAACCCGACCGGTGCACCAAGCCGGGGGCGTATTTTTTTATACATGGCAATCGTTTCTACCGATTTCATTTCGCCGTCTCCTTTTCCATATCGAAAGAGGGGCAGGCGCCCCTCTCTAGTATTTTATTCAATTGAACTTATCGTTTATCTACTTATCCTTTAAGGTATCCAGTATACTCTCGTCCATGGGAAAGCTGTTGGCATCGGTAGGGAACTTTCCGGCCGTTACCTCTTCGTGGTATTGCGAGATAGCATTTGACATAATGCCTACCAACTGAGCGTACTGCTTGGCATGCTTGGGAATGTAGCCGGTGTACGAACCCATTATGTCGTTGATTATCTGGACCTGTCCGTCGCAGCCGACACCCGCCCCGATACCGATGGTCGGGATGCTTATCTTCTTGGTGATAAGGGTAGCCAGGGCGGCAGGCACCGTCTCCAGGACGACTGCAAAAGCGCCGGCCTGCTCCAGAGCTCTGGCATCATCGAGCATCCTGGCGGCAACCTCGGGTGTCTTGCCCTGAATCTTATAACCGCCGATTTGATTAATCGACTGCGGAGTAAGACCGATATGTCCCATCACCGGGATGCCGCAGTCCACGATTCTTTTAACCTTGTCGGCTACGGTCACGCCGCCCTCGAGCTTTATTGCCTGGGTTCCTGCTTCCTGTATAAATCTCGCGGCATTACTGAGGGCCTGTTCGGTACTGAGGTGATAGGTCATGAAAGGCATATCGCCGATGATTAAAGATTTACTCGTGCCCCTGACCACCGCTTTGGTATGGTGTAGCATCTCTTCGATGGTAACCGGTATCGTCGTCTCGTAGCCCAGCACCACCATCCCCAGGCTGTCCCCGACCAGTATCATCGGAACACCCGCCTCGTCGATTAGCTTGGCGGTAACATAGTCGTAGGCGGTGAGCATGGTAATCTTCTCACCCTTTTGCTTCATTTCCCTGATTTTATTTATCGTAATACGCGGCATATCATTTCCTAGTTATAAAAGATATTGTCCAGTTTCTTCACGATGGCATTGTTTTCATTAACCTGTACGATTTTCGGCCGGTGATTACGTGCTTCTTCGTCGGACATCTCCGTGTAGGTCAGGATAATCACCAGGTCGCCCTTTACCGCCAGCCTGGCGGCTGCGCCGTTAAGGCAGATATCGCCGCTTCCCTCCTCGCCTTCGATGGCGTAGGTACTGAAACGGGCGCCGTTATTGATATTAAGCACCTGCACCTGCTCGTAGGGCAGCATATCCGCTTCTTCCATGAGCTTCTTATCGATGGTTATACTGCCTTCGTAATCGATGTTTCCGTCGGTAACCGTGGCTCGATGAATCTTACTTTTCAGCATGGTTCTCATGAATTTTCCCCCTGAAATTATAGAATCAGCTTGCTTTCAGTGTTTTTTCCAGCTCTATTGAGCGTTTTTTATCGATTTTGCCCTTGGCAAGAGCGATGGGTATCGTCTGCCTGCCCAGTTCCATATAAGGTGCTATCAGGGCCGGCGCTTTCTTTTCCAGAGTCTTGATATGCTTGTCAATGGTGCCGATATCCCCTCGGGCTATAGGCCCCGTCAGGCATTGAGGTATGCCCAGTGTCTCGATATTATTAAGGGTCCCCCGCAGTAGCGGTAGAAGGGCTTTGGTGGATTTCTCGGGCGGGATGCGGAACGTTTCCCAAAGGTCGGTGGACAGCTTGACCAGGGTAACCAGGTAATTACAGGCAAACACGGCAGCGGCGTGATAGGCAGCCTTGTCTTTGGATTTTAGCCTAATCCATTGTCCGCCCAGGGCGGTAGCCATATCTTGCAGGATGGTCAGCAGCGGTTCGTCGGTTTCGATGGCGAAGGTTGAGCCGGGGATGTTTTCGATTGCCTGGTCGATACCGGCAAAGGTCTGCAGGGGATGAAATCCACCCACCCGGGCGCCCGCTTTTCTGGCCGGTTCCAGAATCTCGACGGAATCGGCCCCGCTGCAATGAACGACACTCTGTCTTTTACGCCATTCCACCCGCGATGCCACTCTTTGTATAACGTCATCCGGGGTCGTGATAAAAACGAAATCGGCGGCATCGGCTACATCCTGATTGGTGTCCAGGATATTACAGCCTTCCACCGCCTTGGCAAGATTCTTGGCAGATTTCCGACTTCGGCTGGAAACACAGGTCACTTTATAGCCGTTTCGGCTTAGCAGCACCGCCAGTGCGGTCCCTACAATCCCGGCTCCTATGAAACCTACTTTGAGCATTACACCCCCTAAAATAAAAACCCCCTCTGATATAACAGAGAGGGCTTAAGTAAGATTTTAGGTATTGTGCCGTCTCGGTCTTACCAGATCCAAGCGACTTATTTTGTTAAGGTCTAATATTCTTTAACTCACCGCCGTAATAGGTCGATGGCAGTTATTATTTTAACGTAGTATTGCCGTTTTGTCAATATGAATAAAGCATATTGTTTCATCCCATGTTTCAATGCTATAATTTCCCCATAGCATATTTACAGGAGGTTCAAAATAGAAATCATACCTTCGATAGACCTCAGGGACGGACGGTGCGTAAGGCTGTACCAGGGCAACTACAACCAGGAAACAGTATTTTCCGATGACCCACTTGATGTGGCCCTGAAATGGCAGTCCATGGGGGCGCCGCGACTTCACATCGTTGACCTTGACGGTGCCGCTTCCGGTGAAATAATAAATCTCGACATCATCAAAGAGATTGTCGGCGCCATGCTTATCCCCACCCAGCTCGGCGGCGGTATCCGCGACCTGGCGACAATCGAAAATTTACTGAAAACGGGCGTTGAGCGGGTAATTCTGGGCACGGCGGCGGTGGTCAACCGGAATCTCGTCCGGGAGGCGCTGGAACGATTTCGCGATTCCATTATCATCGGCATCGATGTCCGCGAAGGCTACGCCGCAACTCATGGCTGGCTCCAGAACACCGGTGAGATTGCTCTAGAGCTGGCGAAATCTATGGTGGAGATGGGTGCTCGAAGATTTATTTATACGGATATCTCTCGCGACGGCACGCTGACGGAACCCAACTTCGCGGCTATATCCGAGATACTCGATGTTGTCGGCGTACCGGTAATTGCCGCAGGCGGTATATCGTCGATAAATCACCTTAAAATGCTGAGCAAACTCGGCCTCGAGGGGGCTATCGTCGGCAAAGCCCTCTATACCGGCGATATTAATCTTAAGCAGGCTCTCGACGAAGCAGGGCAGCTTTAAGGTATAATAAAGGATAAACAATCATGAGCGATTTGAATTTTAATAATCAAGGACTGATTCCGGCCATCATCCAGGATGCCGCTACCGGAGAGGTATTGATGCTCGGCTATATGAACGAGGAATCCCTCGACCTGACTCTATCGTCCGGGGAGGTATGGTTTTACAGTCGCAGTCGTCAGGAACTGTGGCACAAGGGAGAGACCTCCGGTAATATCATCAAGGTGGTTGAAATCCGCAGGGACTGCGAAAATAATTCACTTTTAGTGAAAGCACAACCGACGGGACCGGTATGCCACACCGGTAACCGGAACTGCTTCTTTCGCAAGCTGGACGAAACTGATTAAGAGCTCTCAGCCGGCGTGGTTGCCGCGGCTGCTTCTGCCTCCGCCTGGTCTATCTCCACCGCCTTATTCATCGCCGCGATGGCTACCTCAATCTGTTTATCGTCGGGTTCGCCCGTTGTTAACGACTGCAGCCACAGGCCGGGAGTCAGCAGGGCTTTCATTATCCAGTTATCCATATGCCTGGCGCCGAAATAGATGACCTCGTAGCCCAACCCCATGATAACCGGGATAAGAACGATGCGGGATACTATCATCAGCCAGAGGATTTCCCGTCCCAGAAAAGAAAAAACGATTATAGCGATTAATAGCACCGTAAACAGGAAGCTGGTCCCGCAGCGTACGTGGGCGGTGCTGTAAGCTCTGATGGCTTTAACCTCCATAGGAACCCCGGCCTCGTAGGCATTGACCGTCTTGTGCTCGGCGCCGTGATAGGTAAAAACCCTCTTGATATCGGGCATTAGAGACATCGCCTTGAGATAAGCCAGGAATATCGCCAGCCTGATGACGCCTTCGACTATATGAAAAACGATAGTATTGGGTATGTACTGGTCCACCAGCCGGGTCAGGAAGAGCGGCGCCAGGAAAAAGAGTACTACTACCAGAACAGCCGCCGAGGCTATCATAGCCCAGATGGCTTTCGAGGGTATTTCCTCGGCCTCCTCCTCGACAGCGATATTGGCGGAATAAAGCAGGCTCTTGATGCCCATCACCATCGTCTCTATCAGGATGACGATTCCGCGTAAGAAGGGTATTCGTCGATAGCGCTTGGTCCATGCTTCATTGACCGGTTTGACATCTATCGTTAGTTCACCGTTGGGACGTCGTACCGACGTCACGACCGATTTGCGACCGCGTATCATAACGCCTTCGATGACCGCCTGACCACCGTATCTCACCTTTGGTTCTTCAGCCATTTATATAAACAAAAAGGAGTCCCGATTCATCGGGACTCCTGCCTTTCGAAACTTCATCATTAGTCCTGAATCTTGTAGCGCTTTTTAAAGCGTTCCACCCGTCCGGTGGTATCCAGCATTCTTCGTTCACCGGTGAAAAAGGGATGACATTTACTGCATACCTCTACCTTGAGCTGCTTCCTGGTAGAACCGGAGGTAAAAGTGTTGCCGCAGGAACATACCACCTGGGCATCTTTATAATATTCGGGATGTATCTTTTCCTTCATCGCACCTATCCCGCGTAAACGCTTACCTTTCTTTTATCGTTGCTGGCGGGTTCGTACTTTACGATACCGGTGATAAGAGCGTAAAGCGTGTGGTCTTTGCCCACGCCGACGTTATCCCCCGGGTGAATCCTCGTGCCTCTCTGGCGTACCAGAATCGTACCGGCATTGACCGTTTGCCCGGCAAATCTCTTCACGCCGAGTCGCTGTCCCTTGCTGTCCCGGCCGTTACGGCTGGTGCCGCCTCCCTTTTTATGCGCCATCTGCGATCTCCTCTTTCTTCTTACGACGGGTGGTCTTTTTAGCCGGTTTAGCTTCCGCTATTCCCGGCGCCGTGATGCTGTCGATGCTTAACCGGGTGTATTGCTGCCGGTGCCCGTTCTTGCGGCGATAGCGTACTTTGGCTTTGTACTTGAAAACGATTACCTTGTCGCCCTTGCCGTTTTCTTTAGCGGTAGCCGTCACCTTGGCGCCTTCGACTACCGGATTGCCCACCGCGACCTTGTCGCCGTCAGCCACCATCAGTACCCTGTCCAGCTCGACGGTACCGCCCTCGGCCACGTCAATGCGCTCGACATCAATCGTCTGGCCTTCTGATACCTTATATTGCTTGCCACCGGTCTCGATTATAGCGTAAATTTTAACCCTCCAAACTATTTATTCTATCAGTTTTGTAGCTGAGAGTCAAATAAGTCTGTTTTTATGATTCTATTTTTTATTGGTTAGTGCCCAGCTCACCCCAATCGCCTTAAAAAAATCTATTCCCACCCAGGCTGCCCTCGTAGCATCTATGATCGACCCGGTAAATAGCCCATTCCTTACCCCCCCATCCTCTCCTGCAGCTTCTCCCACGCAAGCTTTACTTTATCCCTGAGTTCATCGAGCGTACCGTCGTTAGTAACAACCACATCCGCCTGTCTGATACGTTCCTCGTTGGTTATCTGCGACTTTATCCGGGCTTTCACGTCCGATTCCGAGTAATCCGGCCTCGTCGACAGGCGCCGCAGCACCACATCCTCCGGATTTACTATTACCCAAACCTCGTCAACCTGCCAGTCGCGTCCCGCCTCGAGCATCGCCGCCGCTTCAAAAACGACCACTTTCACACCCTGCCGACGGTATTCCCCGGCTTTCTTTTTAACGATTTTATCGATAGCCGGATGTACTATAGCGTTCAACTTCGATAGAGCCTCTCTATCGTGAAAGACCTTCTTCCCCAGTCTGGAACGGTCTATTTCGCCGTTATTATCCAGAATCTCCCCGCTGAACTCACCTACTAACTGATCCCTGATTTCTTGCTGCCTCAGCACCTCATGTCCCGTTTTGTCCAGGTCCACCACCAATGCGCCCAGGTCGGTTAAAAATCCCGCTGCCGTGCTTTTACCGCTGCCGATACCCCCGGTAAGACCTACTATCTTCATTCTCTGCTTCACCTCAGGCTCAGTAGTTCCCTCAAGTACGTTTATTATATTATAATTAACAGGGATTATAAATATGCTGCTTCTCGCCCATACCGGAATAACGCTCGGTGCGGCCACGGTGCTGGCTGGCGCCGCTAATTTTAAGAAGAAATCCGGAAACGGTATTTTAACGTGGTTTACGTCGCTTTCGGAGTACGTGGACATCAGGATTTTACTCGTCGGTTCACTGCTACCGGATATCATTGATAAACCGTTAGGCGTGTTTCTCTTCAGGGACACGTTCAGCAATGGGAGGATATACGCCCATACGCTTCTCTTCCTGGTTATCCTGACCGCCGCAGGCTTTTATCTCTATCGGCGCCGCCGCAAGACCTGGCTGCTGGTGCTGGCTTTCGGTACCTTCATCCACCTTCTCCTGGACCAGATATGGCTCACGCCGAAGACCTTGTTATGGCCGTTGCTGGGCTTTACTTTCGACCGGGTTAATGTGGAGGACTGGTTATCATTCTGGTTCTGGGACCTGTTTGTCTACCCCCAAGTATTTATCCCGGAGGTTGTGGGGCTGGCGATACTGCTCTGGTTCGGCTTCAATCTGATTAACCGAAAAAAGGTGGGCGTTTTCCTCAAGTACGGAAAAAGCTGATAATCTTTATGCCTACTGTTCTCTGCTGCCGATTTCTACGGAAAGCTCTTCAATCGTATCGTCACGTAAGATTTCCAGGATTACCGTATCACCGGGACTGGTGTACTCGGCTATATATGAGGTCAGGTCGGCAATATTTCTCATCGCTACCCCGTTAACCGACATTATGATATCGCCTGCCGTTATTCCAGCTTCCTCGGCAGGACTGCCGCCGAACACCCCGGTGACGTATACCCCGTTACCCGTCTCAAGCCCCAGGTCATAGACTTCTTCCGGTAGAAGTTCTTCTATGATTACTCCCGGCCAGGGATGGTCGAAGAAACCCTTTTCAATTATCTCTTCGGCGACTCGCTTGGCTTTATTGGCGGATACCGCAAAATATATACCGTCACCCAGAGAAGCGCTTATCCTAGCTATCACAATACCGGCTATTTCTCCGTCGGCGTTAAATAGCGGCCCCCCCGAATTCCCTGGGTTAACCGGGGCGTCGAACTGCAGCAGGTTGGGTATCCATTTCTCATCTATTTTTATATACCGGTTGACCTGGCTTATAATACCCGCAGTTAAAGTATCCCTCATCTTGTTTTCATCAGTAGTTTCAAAACTAGGAGCACCGATAGCCACCACCGGAACTCCCGGGACTATCAGGCTGGAATCGGCGAACGGCGGCGGAACTACACCGGGGTCTTTATCCATCTTCAGGACGGCGATATCGCTGAATTCACACTCGCCCTCCAGGGTTGCCTTTGAAACCAGACCGTCGTACGTGACCACATATATTTCCGCCAGCCCGTCGATAACATGCTGGGCGGTGATGACATGGCTATCCGCGTCCATAATAACCCCCGAACCTCGCGTCAGCTCTCCGTCACTGATTCTTACCGTAGCCGGGCTTACCTGCGCAAAGACGACCTCGGGGTCTATACCGGATGCGGCCAGTTCACCTTCCAGTTCGGTAATACGTTCGTCGAGTACACCCAGACCCGAGGTAATATCCAGGATTTCCTCATTAGCACCTGATATTTCTTCCTGTATGGTACCGATACCGGTCAGCGATTCTTCTATTTTTTCTTCCAGAGCGTTCAGTCTGTCCAGGGTCTCGTTCTGTAAATCGACTAAACCGGCATCGAGGGCTTCGAGTCGGTTGGTCTGCTCCGCTTCCAGCGCGGAGAAACGCTCCCCCAGTCTGTCTATATCCCGGTTGAGCGTATAGGAATAGAAACCCACCCCCGCCGTGTAAATTACCAGCAATATCAATAAGCCCAGGACCATTTTGTTGGCCGTGTTCATCTTCTGCTATATTCCGTCCGTTCTTTATTTAGGTCGTTTGCAGCCGTTTCTTAACTTCCGTTAATTGCTGAAGATGCGATTTCTCTTCGAGGATTATCCTCTCTATCACGGGAAGAGTCTGTTTCGGCATCAGGTCTTTCATTTCGTAGTAAAACAGTATCGAGTCCTTCTCGGCGCTGATAGCCAGCTCCAGAGCTTTGATATCACTGTCCGCCTGCGTCGCCATCTCGCTCGTTATCATGTCATCGGTAAAAACAGCTTCATCAATCAGGGCTTGAACATACCCCGAATACTCCGGACTCGGGCTTTCCGACGTATGGGATGAATCGATTTGATCCATCATATCCTCGAAGACAGTAATATGCTCACGCTCCATATTAACCAGTGCCTCGAAAACCGCCCGCGCCACCTCGTTATCGGTGGACTTGGCCATGATATCGTAGAAAGTCATGCCCCTTCTTTCGATGGAAATGGCGATGTTGAGGAGTTCATTGCCGGAAAAAACAATAGACATAGGCCTGCGCCTCCCTGAACGTTAATTATACAGGCTGTATTTACCCTGTTTTAGATTTCCACGAGAACGGCGTCACCCTCGACGGTGACCTTATAGGTGGTCAGCGGACGGGAATGCTTCAGCGCCCCGCCTATTTTAGATAAAACACCGGAAGCCTTCAGCCAGCGGACGACGCTGCCGTCTCTCAAATCGAACTGCGAAGAATGCCGCGGACAGGTAACTACAGTTCCTTCGAGTTTCCCCCGCGATAAATCACCGCTCATGTGCGGACAACGATTATTTGCGGCGTAATAGTTATCGTCCACTCTAGCCAGCAATATCTCCCGTCCCTGAATGTCGAGTTTTTTCATGACGCCGTTTTCAAATTGGCTGGTTTTACCCGCTTCAACTAAAGTTCCCATATCTATCCTCCGCTATCAGGCAGACCGCCTACGTTTCCCGAACCCATCTGTTTTTCCTCTAATTCTAACAGGTCGCTGAAAACATCGATATGGTAAATCTCATTGTCCCGTATGCGTATGAGCAGTTCCTTCAAACCCTGGTCTTCCACTTCCTTAGCGGCCTTATCATAGGCTTCGGCGACTTCCTTTTCGATTTTAATATCCGCCTGCAGCATTTTATCCGTCTGCGTCGACTGGTCCGGTGTCGAGTGCTCGATTTTCGGATTGCCCCCGCCGTCAACTAGCTCTTCGGCCAGCCAGCCGAGGTGCTGCATTTCGTTGATGGCCTGGTCTTCGAACTGCTTTTTATCTTCAGGATCCGGGGCCATATAGGAATGAAAGAGGTATTGCAAAATAACGGTATACTCATGCTCAATGCCCCAGTTCAGCATCTTGGTGACACTGTCCTTGCGGTCTCCCCGGTGGTCTTCGGCGTTCTCTCTCTTCGACTTTTCCACAAAGTGCACGAAGTCCCCATGATGCGCCTTTTCGTCGGCCAGGATTCGCTTTAACAGGCGTTTTATCTTGGGGTCGTCAATCATCTTGATATGTTCCTGGTAATTACTGATGGCACCCTCTTCCAATAACACGTTATTCTGCATCCACTCGGGCACCGTCTTGCCTCCCATGCGCATGGTGCCTCTTTTCAGACTGGGCTTACCGCCCAGCTCGACGATAGTCTCGGCCAGCCAGTCCAGGTGACGCATCTCATCGCGAGCCGTTGCCTCGATTTCGCAGGACATCTCCCCCTCGCCGATGGCATAGGCATGGCTCAGGTATTGAATAATAGCGCCATGCTCATCCTGAAGGTCGGCATTCAGAATTTCGATTATTTTTTCTTTCTCCACGATACACCTCCATATCTATTACTTAAAAGAAAAGGCTTTCCTAGTAGTATATACTATCCATACCCGTATGTCGTCAACATGGTCTACTTTATACCCGATTCTTTATGCTTTCGGGCGATGGTATCCGCCAGCTCATCCAAGGCTTTATAATCCGCTTCCCGCGGCAGTCCCTGGCTGAGCACCGTTCCCAAGACTTCCACTTTAAGATTGGGAATCAGGCCGGTCAACTGCTCGACGGTCTTGCCACCCCAGCCGTAGGAACCGATTATCGCCGCGAATTTCGCTTTAGGCCTGAGGGCATTCGCCAGGAAAGCGGCGTAAACTACGTTGGGATGAGCTCCGGCCAGGACGGTAGGAACCCCCAGGACGATGGTGGCGGCATCCACCAGTTCCATGGCAAGCTTCCCGATATCGGTAACGGTAAGGTCGAACTGTTTGACGGTTACACCTTTATCGATTAAAGCGCCAACCAGGTGGTCTACCATCAGGCGGGTGCTGCCGTGCATCGAGATGTAGGGAAGCACCACGGTATTTTTCGGCTCGCTGAAAACCCAGTCTTTATAAGCCCCCATGATAAGTTCCGGTTTCTTATGAAGAGGGCCGTGGCTGGGGGCGATGATATCTATGGGGTATTCATCGAGTTTGTTCCAGCTTTTCTGAATATTCGTCCGGAAGGGCATCATGATTTCAGCGTAGTACCGCTTGGCAGACTCGTATGCCTGCCCTTCGTCGGTCACATATAAATCGGAGGTCGCCAGGTGGGCGCCGAACAGATCGCAGGGAAACAGTATCTTATCTTCCTTGAGATAGCTGAGCATCGTCTCCGGCCAGTGCACCCAGGGAAAATGAATAAACTCCAGGGTCTTTCCGCCCAGGGAGATACTTTCTTTATCGTCGACGGTCACTATCCTGTCTTCGGAGATTGCCAATAAATTTATAAGAAGTTCTTGGCAGCGGTGAGTACAGACGACTCTGGCTTTGGGGTATTTCTCCAGTATACGCGGCAGCGTGCCGGAATGGTCCTGCTCGGCGTGGTGGGTGATAACATAGTCGATAGTCTTTACATCGAGTTTTTTAAGGTTTTCTTCCAGGACATTTCCTTTGGTGGGGTCAACTGTATCGATAAGGGCAGTTTTCTCTTTCCCTTTTATGAAATAGGCATTATAGCTGGTGCCGTCGGGCAGCGGAATCAGAGAGTCGAACAAGCGCCTGTCCCAGTCGATAGCGCCCACGTAAGAAACACCGGTAGTTATTTCTCTCGCTTGCATTATAAAACCTCCTCGTTATCTCGGCAGCTTTTTTTCACCCTCGATTTTTTTAATATCCGTGATATCCTGA
>Ga0315554_1000233_pt1 | contig 31684 bp, 31 predicted proteins | sample SalMarSW160370MG_FD_202114 | JGI IMG/M metagenome (GOLD analysis project Ga0315554, IMG submission 202114) | Salt marsh sediment microbial communities from the Plum Island Ecosystem LTER, Massachusetts, United States - Salt Marsh Sediment SW1603-70 ...
CCAAGGAGAATATGCGCTCACGTGGTTAGGAACTTGGCGTGGGCGTGGAGTGGAACGATTTACAGCTCATATGAGCAAGCAAACAAAACTTTGCTAGATTTACCAGTACCAGAAGAAATGAGGAATTCATTAAAGAAGTGTGAAGTATTTATGAAAAAGGAACGAAGTATAAATAACTTTGAAAAGGAATACCGTGATGTAAACAATCTACTCAAATCAGCTTTGGATTTCTGTAAGTCAGCGTGTGAGGAAGGGGTACCTAATAAAGGCATACAGTTAACGTCATAAGTACTGCTAACACAAACCCACAACGTGAAGTTGGCGGCTAACCAGCCCTGGCCACAAGTGTTGAGGCTAATCTATTTATCATTTCTTTTATTCAATAGTTGGAATCTAAATCCGTGTTAATCCGTGAAATCCGCGGTTGCTGGATATTTTAGTGGATTTTGTCTTTCAGAATTTGGCGAAGTGTGTCAAGCTGTCCCTGCTTCATATGGTAGCAATGGTCATTATCGGGATATGTTCCGCCGGTGACTTCACCGGCGTAAAGTTTGAAGGCTTCGAGAGACGCCTTTGCGATTTGGCCGTAGGTCTTGGCGAACTTGGGTTTGGGTCCGTCGGTCAGGCCGAGTATGTCGGGAGCTACGAGGATTTGTCCGTCGCAGCCCGGGCCGGAGCCGCAGCCGATAACAGGCACTTCGGTATTTTTGGTTATAATTTCGGCGACCTCGGCGGCGACGCCTTCAAGCAGCAGGCAGACGGCACCGGCATCGACCACCTGTTTGGCCAATTCAATTAGTTCCGCGGCCATTTCAGCGGTTGTGCCTTCGGCTTTGAGTTTACCTATTTTGCCTATGTTCTGTGGTCGCATACCAATATGCGCCATCACTGCCATGCCTGCGTCACTGACTGCTTTTATTACATTGAGATGAGCGCTTGTTACTTCTATTTTTATTAGCTGGGTTCCGGCTTCGACTGCGAATCGGCCTGCGTTCCTGACGGCCTCGGCGACGGTTACCTGGTAAGATAGGAAAGGCATATCAGCTACGAGACAGAGGTTTGGGGCACCTCGGCGGACGGCTGCGGTTATAGCGACCATATAATCCATGGTGGCAGGCAGGGTCGAGTCGTAGCCGAGGACTAACTGGGCTGCGGAATCGCCGACGAGTATCATCCTGATATCGGTCTGGGCCACGAGCCTGGCGGTGAGGTAGTCGTAGCAGCTAACCGCGGCAATTTTTTGACCTTCAATCTTGGCCTGGATGAGGTCGGCGATTGTAACTTTCGTATTCATAATGATTTTCCGTAAAGATTATAGCCCGAAACTAACAATAAAATAGTTAAAATTTGCAAGAACATTCGGGCCGGTAATAACGTACAAAATACGGTTTTTTCGCCGGTTTTTACGGCTTTTATAGGAAAATACCAAAAAATTGTGATTTTTCAAGAGTTTATAGTTGATAGTTACGGCAGGAACTGCGCTCTAAGTCGAAGAAAGGATTTTAATTAAAGAATTCCGGTGGGCTTAGGCGATTAAATAATTGGAAGAAAAGACACTGGTGGAAGGACAGGAATTATATGTGATTATTTGTATTCTTTAGCTTTTCATCACCCTCCTCCGAAGCCAGATTCTGGTTTATAGAGTCTGGCTTTTTTTATGCGCTGGTTTGCGCAAAGTAAACACTTTGAATTTGAAACGCGGCATTGGCAAGCTGGGTAAGTTTTTAATCTTCTGCTTCCGGACAGCTGAGAATATAGTTAATCACTTCGCTGAGCTTGGCTGTGGCAAGAGCTACGGTGCAATCGGCTGCGCCGTAGTAAATATTTAGTGTGTCTGTTTCCTTGGTCACTGTAACGCCTGTGGGGAAAACCACGTCACCGACGTCGCCGACCCTTTCGTAGAATTCACTTGGTCCGAGCAGCCACTCATCACTTCGTCTCAGCACCCGCCAGGGTTCGTCCAAATCGAGCAGGGTCAGTCCCAGGCGATAAACGGCGCCGGCTGTAGTACCTCTAACCCCGTGATAGAAGACGAGCCAGCCGTGCTCTGTCTCGAGCGGCTGGCAGGCAAGTCCGACTCTGGCGTTGTCCCAGTATCCTGCGCGTGTTCTAATCAACGGCCTGTGGTCGCCCCAGTGTTTAAGGTCGGGCGAGAAGCTAATCCACATGTGAGCTTCGCCGCGTACAATCGGCCTGTGTATCAAAGCGAATCGGCCGCGGAATCTTCTCGGGAAAAGACAGGCGTCTTTATCTTCCGGCGGGAGCATCGCGCCGAGCCGCGCAAAGGTCTTGAAGTTTTTGGTTATAGCCAGTGAAACAGTAGGTCCGCCCTCACCGAAGGAGACGTATGTAATCGCAAATTGTTTTTGCTCCTGCAGCCAGATGATGCGAGGGTCTTCCAGCCCCCAGCGTTCCTCGTGGCTGTTGATGTCTGCCTGCATTGTGGGGTGGTCGTCGATTTTCCATTTCGTAGAACCATCCTCACTTCGGGCCACTGTCAAATGCGAGAACCCTCGCATGTCTTCGCAGCGAACAAGCAGCAGCGTTTCGGAGTTAAGTTTAATCGCGGCCGGGTTCATCACGGAATTCACCGGGTAGGGCCAGAGCTTGGCCGTCAGGATAGGGTTGCCCTCGTACCGGGTGAACAGCTCATACGCTCTTTGATGTCTTTCCAGTTCCGACATTTTCCTCTTGGCAGCTCCTACTCGAAATCCTTACCCGGCATTCTCATACTTAATCGGCAATTCGACTGCACCTCTATAAACCAAAAGAGCGGATTTTACCATCGGCCGGGCCGAAGACAAGGGTTTTCCCCATGCTCCTCTCAGGCTTTGACCAGCTGGGTTTCATAAAGGCTCTGATAAAGCAGGCACGATTGCATAAGCTGCTCATGTTTTCCCTGAGCAATGATTTGGCCGTTGTCCATTACCACAATTATATCGGCGCTTATTACAGTGCTGAATCGATGGGCGATAATGATGGTTGTCCTTTGACTCATTATTTCCTCGATAGCGCTGTGGATTTTCGCCTCGCTGTCGGCATCGACCTGGCTGGTTGCCTCGTCGAAAATCAATATCGCAGGGTCCTTTAGAATGGCTCTTGCGATGACGATTCGCTGCAACTGTCCTCCACTGAGCCCCGTCCCGTGTTCGCCGATTTTCGTTTCATAGCCGTCCGGAAGCCGCATGATGAATTCGTGGGCCTTGGCTTTTTCGGCGGCGGAGATTATTTCCTCCATTGTAGAATTGCTTTTGCCGTATCCGATGTTGGCTGTAATGGTATCATTGAAAGTCACCACGTTTTGTGTCACCAGGCCTATTTGTTGTCGCAGACTCCTGAGCGTGCAGTCGCGAATGTCAATGCCGTCAATTAGCACCGCCCCGGAATCGGCATCGTAGAATCGAGGAATAAGATTGACCAGTGTCGTCTTGCCCGAGCCGTTGGGACCGACTATCGCGATATTGTGGCCGGCCTGGACCGTAAGATTAACGCCGTTCAATACGGGACTTGTTGAGCTCGGATAAGAGAAAACAACATTGCGAAACTCTATTTTACCGGTTACTGCTTTCATCTCGTGTGCATCCGGTCTTTCTATTTCGACAGGCTCTTCGAGCAGACCGTATATTCGTTCGGCTGCGGCGTTAGCCTGCTGCACCCTGTTCCAGATGTCACTGCTTTTTCTTACGCCCTCTGCCACGGCTCCGAGTATCACCACCAGTACGAGAAACTCACTCGCGTCCAGGCCGCCCGCCACAACCCAGTGAATGCCGAACAAAAGCGCGGCACAACCCGCCATCATACCGGTAACTTCCATGATAGGCCCTGTAGCCGCATCGATTTTGCCGATGCGAATCAGATTCTTGAGCAGACTGTTGTTTATTTTGCCAAAGCTTTTTCTCTCATATTCCTGCTGATTATATACCTTGATAACTCTGACTGAGCCGAATGCTTCGCTTAATTTGCCCAACATATGACTCGAGCTCATCAGCGACTTCTTCGTAGCGCGTTTAATCCTTTTTCCAAGTCGCATCACAGCCGCGATAGTAAGCGGCGCGCTCAGCAGGAATATAAACGTCAACTTGAAATTCATCCTCATCGCCACGATAAGCAGACATATAGCCTGAATCGGTTCTCGTACCGCTTTTCCCAGAAGCAATGAAACGCCGGCCGACAACATAGCGGTATCACGGTTAATTCTGCTCACCGAATCACTCGGTTTTCTCGTATCGAAAAAGGACACCGGTAATTCTATGATATGTCCGAACGTCTCGTCGCGTAGTAGATTGGTGGCTATATAAGTCACTTTAGCTGCGAGGTACTTCTGAACGAACGTGGCGGCACATCGAATGAGCGTAAAAACAGCCAGCAGAATAATAATCGCGCTCATAGCCTTAATCTTGGTTTCCTTGTTCTGCTGCAGGGGAATAAAACTAAGCACCTTGTTGGCCGTCCCGAGGTAAAAAGGCTGGCTCCTGGTATCTATGGTTGTGCTGTAAACGTCGAGACGTCCCTGGGCATCGACGCGCTTGTATTGGATTTCGAGCTGTTGATGACCCCGTGCGGTTGCAAGCTCGTTAAGCAATAACAACGTCGGCACTTCTTTGTTCGATTCCGTTACCAGTAAATTGCCGGCGCCGATTATATAATCCTGCGGTTTCAGGCCTGCCTGCTCGGCGGGACCTTCTTTTTCAACCTTTGTAACAAGCAGGTAATAAGCTATATCGGGATTATTAGGGTCCAGAATTTCAACCTGGTCGGGCACATAGAATTTCAGCCCGTAACGATTGCTGCAGATTTTGCGGTCCGCGTAACCGTGAAGCCCTTCCTGGCCCATCATAACTTTTAACATGGGCACAAGAGTCATAAAACTCAGTGACAACAGAACGCTGCTGATAATTACAGAGACCATAATCGCGACAACACGGTGCCACTGAGGCCAGACATACTTGAATAATCGCCATAGATACTTCATGTGGTTGTCTTTGTATCCTTAGGTAAATTCCGGAATCACAACAGCAATGGTTCGAATTTAACCGCAGCACGATAACAGAGATGCATACCACGGTCAAGGACAAAGCCTTTGTTGACTGCAGGCGATGTATATGCTATTGTTTCGCACCTTTGCCGGAGTAATTAGTATGGAAATCGATTGTCTGGTGCTGGGTTTGTATGAGACCAATTGCTACGTCCTGCGAAAAGACGCCGGTGACGGCAAATGTGTGATTATTGATACCGGCCTGGATGCGGACGGCATGGTCGAATATCTCACCGCGAAAAAGCTGGACCCCGCTGCGGTCATTCTCACACACGGCCATGCCGACCACATCGGCGGCGTTGCAGGCGTCAAAGACAAATGGCCCGACGCTGTAATTTACGTCCACCAGGCCGATGCATCGATGCTGACGAATGTTAACGAAAATCTTTCGCTTCTTACCGGCGTCGCCGTCGAATCACCACCTGCCGATGTCCTGTTAAAGGATGGTGACATTGTTGACGAGGCGCAAATAAAGCTAATGGTGCTGCACACCCCAGGCCATACGCCCGGCGGGATTTCTCTTTATGCTCAGCAGGATGCACTGGTCTTTTCAGGCGATACACTGTTTGCCGATTCGGTGGGCAGGACGGATTTCCCCGGCGGAGATATGCAGCAGCTGGTCCGAAGCATCAAAACGAAACTGTTTATACTGCCCGATGCCACTGTAGTTTATTCCGGACACGGCCCGCAGACCAGCATTGGACACGAAAAAAAGCACAATCCGTTTCTAAAGTAGTTGGCCCCGGCCAACCGGTAATACGGCAAAAATTTAGAAGTTGTTGAAGTATTCGGGTTTGCCGTCGTCCTGGTCGTAGTTTGTTTCTTCCTTGAAATCGGCGTCGACACGAATCCTCTCGATTCGTTCGGCGGCCTTGGTGTTACTGTCAACCGTAACCAGGATACCGTTCAGTCGTATATCGTCGGTCGCCACCTCGAACGGGTAGGGCATCTGTGTGCGGAAGGATTTAAGGACGTTCTCGGTCTTTCGACCAAGTATCGAATCATGCGGACCCGTCATTCCTATATCGGTAATGTATGCGGTCCCGTTTGGCAGTATGCGTTCATCAGCGGTAACGACGTGCGTATGCGTACCGAAGAGACAGCTTACCTTGCCGTCGAGATAATAGCCTGCTGCAATTTTTTCACTTGTCGCCTCGGCGTGCATATCAATGAAGATGATATCCGCCTTCCTGCTCAGGCCCGGTATGATGCGGTCTATTGCCGAATATGGACAGTCGGCCGGCTTCATGAAGATTCGCCCGATTAGCGACACAACTGCAACCACAGGGCCCTTGCCTGTCTTGTATAATGCCACTGACTTACCTGCCGCGTGCTCCGAAAGATTGGCGGGCCTTACAATGTTGTCGGCGGATTCGAGCGTCTGGATAATGTCACGCTTGCGAAACGCGTGGTCGCCGAGCGTAACGATATTAACGCCGTAGCGGAGCAGCTTATTGTATATTTGCGGAGTCAATCCCGATCCGCCTGCGGCATTTTCCGCGTTGGCGATAACGCAGTCCACCTCGTATTTCTGTACGATGCCCTTGAGCTTCTCGGCGACGATGCGCCTGCCCGGCTTTCCCACGATATCACCGATACACAGAACGTTTAGTTTCATCCTGTCGCCTTAACCTTTTATTATTTTTACCTGCCTATTTTGCGTACTCAACGCATCGCAGCTCGCGCAACAGTGTCACCTGTATTTCGCCCGGATAGGTCATTTCCGCCTCGACCTTATTAGCGATGTCGCGGGCGACTTTCATTGCGATTTCATCGGGCACCTTTTCGGCATCGACAATAACTCGAATTTCACGACCGGCCTGGATGGCGTAGGCGTTTTCCACGCCTTCGAAACTGCCGGCGATTTCTTCCAGCTTTTCGAGCCGCTTGATATACCGCTCGAGCGTCTCTCGCCTGGCGCCAGGCCTCGAAGCGCTTATCGCGTCCGCCGCGGCAATCAGCGGCGTGTAAGGATTGTCGGCCGCCACGTCGCCGTGATGACCGTAAACCGCGTTGAGCACAATGGGCGATTCGCTGAACCGCTTGAGGAAATTGGCGCCGATTTCGGGATGTCCGCCTTCGACTTCATGGTCTATGGCCTTGCCGATATCGTGCAGCAGCCCGGCGCGTCTTGCAATAGTACCGTCGAGGTTCAGCTCATCGGCCATAACCTGGGCCAAAAAAGCTACCTCGATACTGTGCCGCAGAACGTTCTGACCGTAGCTTGTTCTAAAGTGCAAAGCGCCAATCAGGCTCAGCACCCTGTTAGGCAGGCCGCGAACATTCGTCTCTACGGCAGCCTCCTTGCCAAGCTGCAGGATTTTGTGATTGACTTCCTTTTTGGTCTGGGCAACCACCTCTTCGATTCTCGAAGGATGAATGCGCCCGTCCTGTATTAATCGTTCCATCGCCAGTCGTGCGACCTCGCGGCGTACCGGACTGAAGCCGCTTACAATTACCATGCCGGGCGTGTCGTCAACAATAACGTCGACTCCCGTAGCCTTCTCGAAGGCCCGGATATTTCGACCCTCTCGGCCGATGACACGGCCTTTCATATCGTCGTTGGGAATTTCAACCGTTGAGACCGTTGCCTCGCATGTCTGCTCTGCCGCGTAGCGCTGAATAGCGGTATTGATGACTTCACGGCTCTTGTCGTTCGCAATTTCCTGGGCCTCTTCGACCTTTCGCTGTATCAGGCTCGACATCTCATGTTCGCATTCGTCTTCGAGCCGTTTTAGCAGCAACTCCCTGGCATCATCCGAACTCATAGCAGATATCTTCAGAAGCTGGTTTTTCTGCTGAGCCAGCATCGAGGAAAGCTGCTTATCTTTTTCACCAACGTGTTCGAGACGTCGCTGAACCTCTTTTTCAAGATTCTTGGTGGAGTTCTCACGCTGTTCGACCAGCTCTATCTGCTTCTCCAGCATGTCCTCACGCTTGCTTAGTCTCTGTTCCGTTTCCCGCAGCTCCCCGCGGACCCGGTGAGCCTCGGCTGTCAGTTCTTCCTTCTTCTTGATTGCCTCGGCTGCTGCATCGAGCCGGGCGGACTTGATGATGTTTTCAGCCTCTTTTTTGGCCCCGTCGATCTGCCGTTCAAGGTCCTCCCGGAATGTCTTGGCCTTAGCCCTGCTGATAATCTGGAAAAGAACAGAAGCCAGGCCGATTCCCAAAAGGAAAGCTATAATCGTCGCGGCGTACGAGGGGACCCAGTTCACTTCAAGTAACGTGTCCATAGTATCAACCTTTCTACACTCATAGTCGTACAAATATTGATGCAGGAAGGTTGTGGGGTTCCATACGGGTAGTCTCAAGGTGATGTGAAGCACGAAAACGACAAAAGCAGGACTGCTTTTCAGCCCTATCCAAGCAAAACCGGCGGAAAGTCGGCATTTTCTAACAAAACGTTGTTGTTAAAACATATGATACGACGTTCATTTATACTCACTACCCGCACTCCTTCGCCGGCAAACTTAGTTTTGCTCCAGTACTTCTCTTCACATTAACTCACCCGGGGCCGTTCTTGCCTGCCCCGAAGTGTCATAACTACCCTGATTGCAGGCCGTTAGGCCCGCAGTTGGCCGCCCCGTTATAAGCTGCGTTATAGGCTCGATTGGGACGTCCCACAACTTTCTTTCATCAGCTAACCTATACAACGACATAATATTGGATGTTCATTAGCCGGTCAAGAGAAAGTTCACAAGAGATGCGATTTTACCTGTAAAATGGGAAACAACCTGTTATTTGACGGTGACTTTTCCTATAATGTAGGGTTTAGATATTAATTTTAGAATCTCGGTTTACGGAGCCCCGGTTGGAAAAGCTCAGCGATGCACAGTTGCTCGAACGATACTCGCAAGGAGAGGAACGGGCCTTTCGTGAACTCGTAAGCCGTTACAAGAACAGCCTTTACGCATTTTTAAAGCGGTTTTTAAATCAGCGGGACCTCATCGAGGACGTCTTCCAGGAGACCTTTCTGCAGCTATTTACCAGCCGCGATAGTTTTGACATGGAAAGACCACTACGGCCGTGGCTTTTTACAATTGCTGCGAACAAAGCCAAGGATGCTTTACGTAAACAACAAAGGAGCTCTGCCGTGCCAATAGGCACGATTTCAGACGGTGAGCAGACATCCTTTGACGATATACTGAACAGCTTAAGTTCAGATGATACAAGACCTTACGAAACATTGGAGCGGGGCGAGCTGGCCGAAAGGGTCAGAGACGTCGTAGCGAATATGCCGGAATCGGCCCGAGAAATATTGGTTTTAGCCTATTTTAATAAATTTTCGTACAAACAAATGGCTCAGATTCTTAGTATACCTATCGGCACTGTTAAAAGCAGGTTGCATACAGCGGTAAATCGCTTTGCGAAGGATTACAAAGCAGCTATGACCTCCAGGAAAGAACCATGAAAGAACTGAACCGGGACGAATTAGAGCTTATCTTCGACTATTGCCTTGGCACCGCCGACGTTGACCAGATGGACAAGGCTCGCCAACTCATCGACTCGAATCCCGAAGCCGCCGACTTTTGCTCAAAGGTCCAGGCCTCTATCGGCCCGCTTGACCAATGGGCGGTGGAGCCCTGTCCGGATGACCTCGTTGAGAAGACTATTTCCTACGTCAACGAGGCGGTCCAGTCTGGTCAGGAAAAACTCGGCGAGCTGCTGGCTGTAGAGGAGGCCCGCACGCAGGGCTCCCATTCAACTCTTTGGATTAATCTCGGCAGACGTCTCGCCATGGCCGCGGCATTTATGATAGTCGGAAGTATCGTGCTCAGCACAATGAGGTATATGCGTTATCAGTCATGGCAGGCGCAATGCGAAGCGCAGCTTGCCGGCATAGGGCAGGGCATAAGCAGCTACAGCGCCGACTATGATGGCAAACTGCCTGCGGTAGCGATGTCCGCCGGTTCACCCTGGTGGAAGGTAGGTTACCAGGGACAAGAGAATGTTTCCAATACACGTCATATCTGGCTGCTGGTCAAGGGTGGATACACCGGCCCGAACGATTTTGTCTGCCCAGGGGCTAATCGCGGCGAGCTTGCACCAATCTCTGCCGAGCAGGCAAGTTCCCTTCCTGATTTCCCGAGTCGTAAATACATCTCGTACAGCCTGAGGTTAATCTGCGAACAGCCGCCTTCGGTTTCATCGCTCGGCAGGAAATTAATGATTGCTGACATGAATCCTTTATTCGAGAATCTGCCCACCGACTTTGGCCGACCCCTGAAACTGCAGTTGGATGACCGCCTTCTCAATCAGAACAGTAATAACCATCAGCGCAAGGGCCAGAATGTATTGTTCAGCGATAGTTCCGTGCAGTTTGTAAAGACCAGGCGGGTCGGCATCAATAACGATGACATGTTTACCCTTCGCGGCACGCGTTTCTACGAAGGCTGTGAGATGCCGACGTGTGACACCGATGACTTCATGGCCCCTTAATTTACCTGCAAACCTGCTTTTTCTTCGGATTCCTTCGAAATAACACACAGAGTCGTATCACTTTGTACTATAACCTATCCGTGCGGAGATTGTGCCATCGTTACGGGAAAATTACCGGTGGTAATATTCATAATTTTACCGCCAACGGCACAAGGCGCGTCGATATGGTTATCGGCGTCTCCTATGATGAAGATTTGAAAAAAACCAGATAAGTGATTGAGAAGGTCCTGGCGGACGACGAACGAATATTGAAAGACCCTGTCTGGATGGTAGCTGTCTCGAAGCTTGCAGACAGCAGAGTCAATTTTGTGGTAAGGCCCTGGGTTCGATTAATTTTTGCCTACGATGCTATATGGTTGTCTTATAATCAATCTTTAAGTATTTTTTTCGAGGTTGTCACGTCCATAATCTGTTTTAGGATTTTTTGGGGTATTATTTGTAATGCCTTTTATAATCATCCGCTAAGAGCTCATTAAGTTCATGCTTTGAAAATTTTTTAGCTAACTTTTTACTTAGATAGATTTTGCCTTCAAGTACTTGTCTTATCGCATCTATAATATTTTCAGATATCCGGTCTTTCGTAATATATCCCCGCGCCCCTGTCTCAATGGCTTGTTTTATGTATTGAGATTTGTCACTCAGGGAAAAGATAAGGGCAATGATGCCTGGACATAAAGTTTTTATCTTCTTTATTACCTGTATTCCTGTTGCGTTCTTGAGCAGCATATCCACAAGAGCCAGATCAATTTTCTGCTTCTTGACAGCTTTAACAGCCTCTCCAATAGTTCCGGCTTCGGCACATACCAGAAGATCAGTTTCTCGGTTAATAATTTGTGTTAATCCTTCACGTATGACAGGTTGGTCGTCTACAATCAGAATTCTGATTTCTTTTGCTGCAGGAATAGTATTGTTCTGCTTTTTACTCATAATACATTCGTGGGGAGTTTTCCTAATAACCCCTTTACAAATCGATTCAAAAGTTGAAAAACAACGGTTCGTTATACTGTCTTATGCGACAAGGTCCTCAAGAATGCGGTCAAGAACGGCATTTAATCGCTCATTCAGGCTGTATTTACCATGGAGGAGCTGCCGGCGAACCCAAAGGATTTTCTTCCTGCGAGCTCGCGAGAGCGACCAAAAGCTTTGAAACGCTGTAGCAACTATTGTTTCTCCGGCTTTATTACCGGGGCCGCAATTCGAAGAGGTATCCGTACTCTCAGCTATTGCAGTCGGCTCGTTATTGTGTTGGCTTAAAACTGACGTTTTCGGCTCCTTTACAAGAAGCTTTGGTTAAGCTTTTAAAAAATTGCTGCACGCAGGAGCATTTACTAAGTTACCAGCCGAGCTATTCTTTTCGCAGTATTCCATTGCTGCGGTTATTTTCTGCCAGGTTCGACGACATCGGTTCAGGTCAGGCATCCGTTCCCTTGCCAAACCCGGCTTTCACACCTTCCTCCGAAACTTTCCGGCGTATTCCAAGGCATCCATGCCTAACTAATACGAAACCTTGTATTCTGCGCTATTAGTATAGAATCTGATAATAACATGCATTCAGGCTGTGTAAATCAGAGTGGAGACTGTATTTGTTGTCGGTGAAAATGCTTATGTTTGTGTAGGTAAAATTTTACAAGGGGTTCTGAACACAGAAAACATTCATTTGTGAACTGTTGTGTTAAGTGTCGCTCTGTGAAGGACTACAAGTCAGGATAAAATCACTCTTGGCCCTGACTCTTCGCCCATTTTATAGAATATTGTAAAAGTTCAGCAGCATTAGGTAAATTTAGTTTTTCCTTAATGCGTGAGCGATATGTCTCGATGGTTTTTGTGCTCAGGTGGAGCTGCCTGGCTATCTGGGAAGCCTTTAAACCTTCGCCAATCAGACGGAAAATTTCGAATTCCCGGTCGCTGAGATTCCCCATCGATGTTTTATTAGTACCAGCTTTGTCGCCCGCAAATTTATGGAGGAACTTCTTTGAAATTGTGTTGCTAATATATATCTCGCCGCTTAGAACTGTACGAATTGCCTTGATAATATTTTCAGATACCACATCCTTCATCAGATAGGCTTGTGCGCCTGCTAAAAGAGCACGCTCAGCATAAATGCATTCATCATGTATGGAAAGGACAATAACAGGCAATTTGGGATATTTAGCTTTGATAGTCTTTGTCAGTTCAATGCCATCTGAACTTTTCAGAGATATATCAGTAACAACGATATTCGGTTTTAATTCTGTGATAGCTTTAAGAGCTTGATAAGCATCTTCAGCTTCGCCGCATACATTCAGGTCTGATTCAAGATTGATAATAGTGGCAAGACCATCTCGTACTATGGGATGGTCATCCACGATAAAAACCTGTGTTTTATTTTTATTAGGTTTATCTTGTTTTTTCTTCAATGCCATATGACAATCTTTTGTTGGGAACCTTAACTACCGTTCGGGAAAATGCAGGTAACAACTGTTCCACCTTTGTCGCCTTTACGAATATCAAGAGAGCCGCCTATCAGGTCGGTACGGTATTTCATAATCTTCAGCCCCATCCCTTTACTTTTCGGTGGTAATTTCGGGAAATCCAGGCCATTATTTTTTACCGACAGAACGGTTCCTCCCTTAATAAAACGAAGCTTTATATTGATATTATTTGCTTTTCCATGCTTTATCGCATTGGTAATTGCTTCCTGTACAATGCGATATATCTGCTTTGCCTCAACAAGATTTTTAACCGAGACAGATTTTCCACACCGGAATCGACAAGTAACTCCCATGGTTTTTTCTGCATTGGAAGCCAGAGTTTTCAAGGCCGATACTAAACCACCTGTTTCAATATCAACGGGATAAAGCATCCTGGCGAGGTCTCGTGTCTGAGCAATCGCCTTGTTTGCAAGATTTGATATTTTTAAGGCGTCTTTCATTCCTTCTGATGATTTGCCCTTAAGCCCCAGTGCCAACCCTTTGCACTTAACAGCTATACCTGTAAGCATTTGGCCCATGCCATCGTGCAATTCCTGGCCTATCAACGCACGTTCCTTTTCAGTTATATCCAGGATTTCTTTTTCCAGGCGTCTGCGTTCGGTAATATCCCTTTCGGTTGTTGTAACGGCAAATGGTTCTCCATTTTCATCTTTCAACGCTGTTGCGGCAAGCGAGATATCCAGTAGCCGGTTATCTTTTGCAAGGCGCTGTGTTTCAAAAAATTTGACATTTTCCCCTTTTAACACTCTTCTAATCAGGGACGTCATTTTATCCTGCTTATGGTCAGGAATTATCCGGCTAATATTCATCTTCATTGCTTCAGCATCTTTGTATCCGTATATACGCTCTGCACCGAGATTCCATGAGATGATGTTGCCTTCTAAATCCAGTATTGTAATTGCGTCATTGGAGTTACGCACCACTGCAGCCAATAATTGCAGTTGTTTCTCCATATGTTTGCGTTCCGTGATGTCGTGGCCGACACAAAGGATTTCCGTAATATTTCTCTGTTCATCATGGATTGCTTTGTTTGCCCAGGCAACCCATACCCTACGACCGTTTTTACAAATATTCTCATGTTCGTAGGTAGCATAAAATTCAGGCCGCCGTTTGATATCTCTGATTAATTCTTCAAGGTTTAGACCGGAGCTGTCCTTTTCAGGTATTATTGTCCCTATAATATTTTTACCAAGAATTTGCCGCTTAGTATAGCCGAAAAACCTCTGGGCGAATTCATTGAAAAAGGTTATTTTCCCGTCTTTGCCCATGCGCAGAATAATACAGTCGGCGTTCTCTACAAGCTGGCGGTATTTATCTTCGCTGACATGCAGCATCTGTTCGGCATGCTTAAGCTTTGTGGTTATATCTTTTATTTTTTCCGTTTGACTCTTCACCTTTCTTGCCTGCCTTTTCCGTAACCCATATCGGGAAATTGCAAGAAAATACTAAAAAATAACTTTTCTTTAATTTTAACGATATTGAACAGATTGTCAACCTGGTAGTTTCGCGCGATTACCCGTTTTGAGAGGTCTATGAAAAAGCCCCCTATGTGGTTAAAATTAGGTTTCCGGTATTATTAACCTTATCCGCACAAGGAGGTGCAAAGATGATACGAAAAGATTTCATCATCAGCAAGACCAGAGAACACCTGGCACAATTCATCAACTCTATCGCAGAACGGGTTGATAAACCCAGGCGCAAGTTTATTCAGCTTTGCCAGCCGCTTCCGCAAGAAACGCAGGTTTGTTTACTATCATCTCCTGGACGGCCCACAGGAATTGTTTCGACTATGCAATCTGGGCTTTGGCCGGCACTTACCGGAACCTATAAAAAAAGGGTAATAGCGTGGGTATTTGGCGACAACCGTGTTCCGCGAATTGGTATTAGTGCGGGTGATTTTGTCGACAGACGGGTAGGCAATTTGGCTTACACTAAAAACAGACTCTAAACTGATTTACAAGATTATCTTTGTGGTTATTATTAGTCCATATGATTTGTAACGGCTAAAAGCAGAAATTCCTGGAGGCAAACCTGCGTATGCAGAATAAAACAGAAAAACAATTCGCTTTGGGGCCGTAGAGTGGTTTACATAAGGTTGGGATTGGAAATAAAAGTATTTAACTTTTTAGGAGAATAGGTTATGAAGAAGTATGTATATAAAATTGTGCCCGTGTTACTTTTGCTGTCACTGGCAGGTTGCTACAGTTGTCAGACGTGGAATAACATGTGGGGCAAAGGCCCGGTAGAGCCTTACGCGGCCCACAAGTTTTTCTGGGACAAGGATTGCAAACCGATGGTGGCGGCGGCCCCGGCGCCAAGACCGGCGCCAAGGCCAATGCCTGCACCAAAAGCTGCTCCGACCGGATGCGGGCCGTATACTGTGACAAGGACTTATCCTTGCGGCGACTGCGGCGTTGTTAGAATCGACAAGGTGATGCCGCGAGAAGTCAGCATGAATGCTCCGTTTACTTATGAAATAGTGGTGACCAATCTGACCAATATGATGGTCGCAGATGTCATTGTTACTGAGATTCTTGACGGTAACTTGAAGTACAGCAGTTCAAGCCCCTCGGCGAAAGTTGTCGGAAACGAGTTGGTCTGGGTGATTGGGGAATTGGAAGCCGGGGAAGCGAAAAAAATCCAGATTACCGGTGCCGCTGCGGCCGCCGAGTGTATCAAGACCTGTGCGACTATAACGTATGTCGTGCCTGCATGTGCAAATGTTCAAGTTGTCCAGCCGGCCCTTCGTCTGGTAAAGACGGCGCCCTCTGAAGTGCTGCTCTGTGACCCCATACCGGTCAAGATTACCGTGACAAATACGGGCACGGGCATTGCCCAGGATGTCAAGATAAGCGATATACTACCGGATGGTCTGATGACCAGTGACGGCAAGAGAAGTGTAATGCTCGATGCCGGTACACTGTCGACAGGCCAGTCGAAAAGCTTCACGATGGACCTGAAGGCCTCTAAGACAGGCAGCTATGTAAACAAAGCTACGGCCATGGCTTCGGGTGGTCTTAAGGCAGAGGCAAGCACCACAACCGTTGTCCGTCAGCCTGTACTGGCGATTACCAAGACTGGTCCTGAAAAACTATACCTTGGCCGCCCGGCAGAGTACAAAATAACGATTACGAACAAAGGTAATGCGGCTGCAACAGATACCGTTCTGGAAGATACACTTCCTGCCGGAGTAACTGCAGTTAAGGCAAGTGACGGCGGGAAAACCAGTGGTTCGAATGTAATATGGGATATAGGTACGCTGGCAGCAGGTGCTACCAGGACAGTAAGTGTATCTTGTACTCCTACAGTCATGGGCACAGCAAGCAATACAGTAAGAGCGACAGCGGTATGTGCTGAAGGTGTAAGTGCTTCGGTCAGGACCGAGGTTTTAGGTATTGGAGCCGTACTGATTGAGGTGATTGACCTTTCGGATCCAATTGAAGTCGGCAATATGGTAACGTATGAGGTAGTGGTGACCAATCAGGGGTCAATACCTGATACAAACATAAAAATCGTGTGCACTCTTGAGGAAAACGAGCAGTATGTATCGTCGAGTGGAGCAACAAGAGGAACTCTCCAGGACAACACAGTGACATTTGCCCCTCTGCCTACCCTTGCGGCTAAGGCTAAGGCAACGTGGCAGGTCAATGTTAAGGCAGTAAAGGCTGGAGACGTACGATTCACAGCCGTGATGGACACGGACCAGCTCACACGGCCTGTTCAGGAGACTGAAGCAACACATATTTACTAATTGGTTTTTAATACTGTGGCGACACAGCAACTATCTTGCTGTGTCGCCTTTTATAGAACCAGTTACATCCGGTGGATAGAACTTAAAATAAAAGCCGTTAGGAATGGTATCCAATAGTAACAATTTAATATGGAGGTACACAAGATGTTGGCTAAAATAGAATGGGGCAATCTTATTGTTGAGCCGGTCCGTGAGATGCTGACCAAAATAATGGCCTATCTTCCTGTCCTGCTGGGTGCACTGTTGATTCTGATTGTTGGCTGGATTGTGGCCAAAATAATCAGATGGATAGTGGACGGGCTGCTCAAGGCGATACGCTTCGATACGCTGGCCGATAAGGCTGGTATATCAGAGATTCTGCGGAAAGGGAATTTGAAGACTACCGCCCGAGAGGTAATAAGCGGCCTTGTTTATTGGCTGGTTATTATCATGGTGCTTGTTATGACAGTAAACGCGTTAGGTCTGCCGAATGCTTCGGACGTTCTTGCAAGTTTATTTGCTTACGTTCCGAAGGTCATAGCGGCATTGCTTGTACTTGTGGTAGCAATTTTCCTGGCAAATTTTGTGTCTGGATTAGTGCAAATAGCTGCCGGCAACGCCAATTTGCCCAAACCGGCGCTTCTGGCCGGTATAAGCCGATGGGCGATTATAATCTTTGCAGTGACAATTTCACTGGCACAGCTTGGCATTGCACCTCTTTTGGTAACGGCCACCTTTAATATTATCCTCGGCGGCGTTTGTCTTGCATTGGCACTTGCCTTTGGATTAGGCGGCAAGGATGCAGCGGCAAGGTATCTCGAAGAATTAAAACAAAAACGCTCTCAGAAATAAAGCTGCCGAAAGGTTAAGCTGCTTAGGCGTTGAAAAACTGTTTCGAGTTGGTATAGAAAATGAATATGTGGGTTTGGTCCGTCGTACGGCCTGGCCGTGTGCGGTGAACACTAAGCCCCAAAAATGAAAGGTAGAATTGTTATGCTTTACACTATCGCTGTAATTCTGCTCATATTGTGGCTCTTGGGGTTAGTGAGTTCCTACACCATGGGCGGTTTCATTCACGTTCTTCTGGTAATCGCCGTCGTGGTTATCTTGCTTAGACTTATCAGCGGACGAAAAGTCGTGTGACTATCTGGTTCGGCCAGGTATGAACATTAACAGGAGGCTTATTATGCTCAAAGTAGTCTCGCTGGCAATTCTTGCCGGCGGCATCGTTCTTGTGGTCTATGGCATTGCTGCGTCAGAGTCATTCAGTTCTGATGTTTCTCGTTTTTTCACCGGCTCACCTACCGACAGGACGATATGGATGCTGCTCGGCGGAATTGTTGCAATCGTTATCGGGCTGGCTGGTCTATTACGCGGTCAAACTAAATGATGTCTCAAGATTCAGCAGTGTTAATTGGCGATGAAACTGGTAACGTAATGAAGCCTTAAAACTGAAATATTTTTTTACTAAGGTGAAACTGGGATGGATAAGATTAAAAAACTAATTTGTTTTGCGTTTATAATTCTGACAATAGCAATAAGTGTAACCGGCTGTAATACTATTGAAGGCGCAGGGAAAGACATAGAAAAAACCGGCGAAAATATCCAGGACGCCGCCGATTAATTCGAAGTCCCGACGGCAGTAAAATAGAACCTATCCCAAAACCCTCGTTTTTGGCATTCTCAGTGCCATAAATGGCCTTTTTTAGGGGTTTTGGGATGGCTCGTCGTTATTTTGGCTCAGGGGTAAATATTTTAATGGTTACAATTTTTGCGTTTTCTCTGCCGTCTACATCAAATATCTAATATGTGACAGGGTAAAGTATGGTTTTCTATAGATAAGGAGAAAAGTATGTCAAGGTTAAATATTTTTGTGGTTTCGATGTTTGTGCTTTCTCTGCTTTTTGCAGGCGGATGTGAGAGCAAAACGGGAACGGCTGCTATTGGTGCGGCCGGCGGAGCGGTTGCTGCCGGAGGCGGTTATGAATATGTCTCCAACAGGGAAATGAAGAAGATAGAACAGGACCTGAAGGACGGCACTATTGACCAGAGAGAATACGAAATTCGCAAAGACCAGATACAAAGAATGTCACTTTTAGAGTAAGTTGCCGGCTATGCTTCAGATATAACAGCAGCCATTTGTTCTGACATACTCTTTGAGTATCATGAACTAACCTATGGAGTTGTGTATGATAAATCCACGTGTACTTTTAAGAAACGACCGTCTAATCGCTTTATTTGCCGTAACCTTTATTTGCATTTTTCTTTTGACGTCTTGTGTCGGGTTAAGTTCCGACCCCAACAGTCGTGTGAGCGGCAATGAATCTGTGGCGGACAGCAATGGTGACGCCAATGATTCTAACGGTCCTACTATTGTGTTGAGTTATAGTAAAGAAACGTTCGAAAAAAACCCCATTTTCTCTTTTGCATATTTTATCCCGCTGATATCTCCAACACTTGTTGACAGGGAAACCAGTGTTAATAATGAGCAGCAGGTAGGTATTATCTCGTATAAAAAAAAGGTCACTTCAAAATCCTTTTATGCGGCCTGTGAATTTCAGATGACGGGAAATGGTTTTCACAGGAACACATTTGACTCTGCAGGGATGATAGCGAGAAATATCGGTGATTTGAAAGAAGGAGAGCCGCTGAAAAATATGCTCGATTATATTAAGTTTGAAGGAGGAGGGGTTGGTCTTATTGAGGTTAAAGGAACGATTACCGGTTCTACAAAGACCGTTACCGAGGTGGATATCTGTTTCAAGGCAAAGGGCCAAAAGAGCCCTGTAACAATTGGGCTTTACAGTGTTAAGCCCCAGGATGGACAATATAAGTACGAAAATAGATATGATGAGGTAATTGCAAGAGTGGACACGCTTACATTCAAGAAAACTGATGAGACCCCGAAGATGGGAATAGAAATATCATCTATCCATAAGAAGACGGAGGATGAGAGTTTCTGGGGAACCATCAAGGCATTAATAGCCAATTTCTTTATAAAGCCGCTGGAGGTGGATAAGCTTGGCAATGATACAATGCTTAACTTTGGCTACGCGATACTTAAGCAAAAACCTGCGTTTACTTTTCCAAAAGCTAAAAATATAAAGGAAAATGTACTGGTGGCAAAAGACAATATAGAAAAATGAAACGCAATGGGCAGGCACAGGCTAATCAGATGGTTTTTGCTCCGCAGGCAAAACTTGCACTTACGGCTAAAGCAATGTGGAATGTTGTCGTAAAGGCAGTAAAGGCCGGTGATGTACGGTTCACAGCTAATATGAATACCGACCAGCTCACTCGACCGGTCGAATAATACGTCGTAGCTGATTACAAAAGGCAATGCGGTTAGTTCCGTGGTGTTTTTTTACAATTAATCCGGCACTACCGGGGATTGCCTTACTGCAAATTAAGTTTTTCACCCGATTTTCAAAAACGAACCATTTATTGAGCTGCCTATAATTAATATGCCGGTGGACTTGTACTGCAACTGCTGGTATATTCCCTTGTTTAGTCCCGTTAAATGGAGGCCGAAAATGGACAGGATTAAGGACTTTTTCCGACAGAAGGATGCTTTTGCAGCAAGTTGTGGTATCGAATTGCTGGAAGTAGGCGAAGGAACCGCCACCGCAAAGCTGGAACTGAAAAAGGACCATCTCAATAGCGTAGGCGTCGCGCACGGTGGTATAATTTTTACCCTGGCCGATTTCGTGTTCGCCGCCGCCTCGAACTCGCACGGCACCGTAGCGGTGGCAATTAACGCCAACATCCAGTATCTCAAAGCTGCCAAAGAAGAAACGCTATACGCCCGGGCGACGGAAATTTCCTGCGGCCGAAAAATCGCGTCGTATAATATTGAAGTGACCAACGAAGCACAGGATAAAATCGCTGTCTTTCAGGGAATGGTTTACAGAAAAGATGCCCAGCTTGAATTATGAAACAACCTGCCGGCTGCACGAAATACTGGAAGGGCTCTACCGCAAGTACAATCGCTTCGAGCGTATCACGCCCGACCCCCTCCAGTTTGTTTACCGATACACCGAGCCCGGCGATATGGAGGTCGCGGGCTTTTTAGCTGCCGCACTTGCCTACGGCAGAGTGCAGCAGATAGAACGAAGCGTTGATAACCTCCTGAATCGAATGGGCGGCAGTCCTTTTGAATTTGTCGTAAATTTCGATGATTCCGCCGCAAAAAAATTAGCAGGTTTCAGGCACAGGTTTAATACACATCAGGATATTTGTGAGCTGTTAGAACTTTTGCGTGACATCTTGCAGCAGCACGGCAGCATCGAAGCCTGTTTTGCGGCAGGCCTCGAACCGCACGACCCGAACATTCTTAATGCATTGACTCGTTTTACAAAAACACTGCTGACTAATTATGAAAACAAAACCGGCGCGGTCGCGTCAAAGGGACTTAGATATTTGCTGAGTGACCCTGCAAACGGCAGTCCATGCAAAAGGCTGAACCTATTCCTGCGGTGGATGGTCCGTGATGATGACGTCGATGCAGGTCTATGGAAATCCGTGGATAAGGCAAAGCTTATCGTGCCGGTGGATACTCATATGGCCCGGCTGTGCAGGTTCCTGGGTTTCTACGACCGAAAAACGGTGTCGCTGGCAACTGCTGTTGAGATAACCCGAAAATTCGCACAGCTCGTCCCCGCCGACCCGGTCAAATATGATTTCGCACTTTCCCGAATAGGAATCGTAGAGGACTGCAACGGCCGATACAGGCCGAAGTGCGAAGATTGTGAGCTCCTGGAGTTCTGCAGGAACCGTGGGTCTTTTTAATTTCTGCGAGCAGCAGTATGAAAAGGAAACTTAATGTATTGTTCTTATGCACCGGCAATTCCTGCAGAAGCCAGATGGCAGAAGGCTGGGCACGGCATTTGAAAGGCGATACGATTGAAGCCTTCTCAGCAGGAATCACCCCTGTAAGGGTTAATCAAACTGCAATCGAGGTGATGGCTGAGGCAGGTGTGGATATATCCAAACATATATCCAAACACGTCGACGATTTGATGGGCCTCGATTTCCATTATGTCGTCACCGTGTGCGATAACGCGAAAGAGCATTGCCCTGTTTTTCCGGGTAAATGTAAAATGGTTCACAAGTCATTTGGTGACCCGTCGTTCTTAATTGGAACTCGGCAGCAGGTACTGGACGCCTTCCGCAGGACCCGGGACCAGATAAGGGCCTTTATAGAAACCATGCCAGACAGCCTGGAGAACTGGAACGAAAAATGACCCCTGAACAACTGGAAAAATACAGCTCGGCCATAACGCTTTCGGATATGGAAGTGTTCGTATTTCCCGAGCTGATGTACAGCCTGGTACTGGCCAACATCATGAGCCCGAAAATCTGGCAATGGCGGAAGCAAGACACCTTCGAAAAACTACAGGGCAAAGACAGCTATCGCAGGCTGATGCGCCTCAAGCAGTTCATTATGGACGAATACGAGTTCAACCTCGACCTCGAAACCTGGGGCCTGACGACAAGGGAAAAAGAGCTCAAGCGGTTCGAAAAATTCATCCCGCCCGACGACATCACCGCAAGCAACGCCTTATTCGGCTACGAAGGTGACAAATATTATTTCGACGTGGACATCCGCAAACATTTCGGCCTGGATAAATATAACACCAATATCATCCCGTACTGGAAGACCGAGACCGTTGAGGCCATGGACGCCTTTCGTCTCAAAACCGGATACGAAACAGGCGCAGGCGAATGTGTGTCACTGTCCACCTTATACGCAGCGGCGGCGTTCGTAGTCTGCGGTATTCCCCTGGAAGATATCTATATGATTCTCACCCCGCTGCATTCGCAGAATTTCATCGATATAAAGGACGGCGTCCTGACGAATAACCGCAGGCTCGTCACCAAGACAATGTGGTTCAACGGCACCGCCATAACCGACAAGGCCCAGCGGGCGATTCGCAATGAAAATGTGACCATCGTTGCCCACCCGACCGGTTATATCCATTGCCTGTATAACGACGCCACGATAAACCAGGAGGCATATAAAAAATTTACTCGCCTGCTTGCAGATTATCTTACCGAGAAGCTCTCGTTGCTTACCCTGGCCAATTTCCTGCGCTGGAATATGAAGTACCAGAAGTATTTTCAGTTCTGCTGCGATGGCTGCCGGGGCGGCGAAAAATATGCAAAAGCTGAAGTGCTCTTTCACTATGAGCACGGTACAAGTATGCGCGTGGCGGACGATACATTTGAAAAACTTATCGAAGAAATTACCGACCAGGACGTGTTGACCGGCAAGCTGCCCGATAGAATGTGCTGCCAGCAGTTTATCGCGTTTTGCCAATACGAGAACCTCGACGTGAAAAACAAAAACGATTGGCCCGCAATAAAAAAATATCTCGGTCCGTTTGTGCCCCCGGTCGATGAGTTTCTAAAAGACCTTTCCGATTTCCTTCACGCCGAGGCCAAACTGCCCGCTTCGCAAAAGAATTATAAGTCCTGCGAGCCGATTAAGCTCAATACAGATATGCAGCGCGAAGAAATAGTGGAATACCTCCAGGCAATGCGGGACAAAAGCCCGACCGCGGATTTGGCTTTTTACACATTCCGCGATATGCAAAACTGTAACTGGGCGCCTTTCGTCAAGGCCGCCATCGAGCGCAATCCTGTTTCTGTTGAAAAGACCGCATCGATGAGTGATGATGATGTGTACCGATGGCTGAACAATATGCCCGGCTCATCCATATACGATGGCAAACGGCTGGCCCAGCCGGACGAGGTCGCCAATTACCACTCCGGCGATGGACTCGAAAAAGCCTTCTTAATGGCCAATGTACTGCACAGCAGGGACCCGCAGCAGGAGATTCAAATCCTCGCCGAAGGCAACACTGTAACAGTCAAAGAGCAGGGCGAATACAGATTCCAGTCGCAAAAGCAGCTTAGTCAAACGGTGTCGATTTTGCCCGACGGCCGAATTGACGCCGGAAAATAGGCCGGTTTTTCGTGGAATCCCGCGGCATAAAAATTTTTTTCCTGAACAAAACTTTTTCAGTTGACGTTTATATTTAGTAGGACTATATTAGTCCTATATAAGCCGACGGCTTTTAAGGAGTCCGAATGGATGTTTTAAGGCGAAATACCGACTACGCACTGCGGGCTATGGTGCATCTTGCAAGGCGCTGGCGGGATAGACCGGCCTCCAGCAGGGACATAGCGGCCGCTGAAGGTATTTCGTATGAACTGACCTGCAAACTCCTGCAGAAGCTCGCAAGGAATCGTCTTGTAAAAAGCGTGATGGGGCCCAAAGGCGGGTTTGAGCTGCGGCGAGGACCCGACAAAATAACTATCGGCCAGGTCATAAAGTCGGTGCAGGGGCCGATTAAACTGAACCGCTGTTTGCTCGGCGGGTATAAATGCCCAAGAAAGGGCGATTGTCCGGTCTATGAAAAACTCGCTGACCTGCAGGGATACATAGATGAATACTTCGGAAAAGTTACATTGGCAGATATGCTCAAGGGTAATGGTAAAAGAACACGAAAGAGGCCTAAAAAATGAACGACCTTGCAGGAAAACCTAAACTGTTGGATGCTTGTCTTGGAAAAGCTCAGGAATTTAATAGTCTGGTCGATTATTCGACCGATGCCGTCGTCAGCAAGACCGTTCTGGATAAACCGACAGGTACGATTACTCTGTTTGCCTTCGATAAAGGCCAGGGACTCAGTGAGCACACAGCGCCTTACGATGCGGTCGTGGTGGTCCTGGACGGTTCAGCGAAGCTGACCATCGGCGGCAAAGCCCAATCGGTCTGTGCAGGACAGATAATCATAATGCCTGCCGATGTCCCTCACGCTGTTTATGCCCACGAGCGTTTTAAGATGCTGCTGATTATGATTCGTTCCGGAGATTAATAATTGTCTATATTTGACAAATAAGACCATTGTGTAGGGAGGCAAAAAAATGAACATGATGTGTTATCAGTGCGAACAAACGGCCCAGCAGAAAGGCTGCACAGCCTTCGGGGTCTGCGGCAAAAGCCCTGAAGTCGCCGCGATGCAGGATTTGCTTATTTATGCCCTCAAAGATATCGCCCGGTATGCTCACAGGGCAAGGCAGCTCGGCGCCGCAGACAGGCGAATCGATATCTTCGTAATAAAGTCCCTGTTCAGCACGCTGACAAACGTCAATTTTGACCCGGGCCGGTTCCAGCAGTTCATAAAAGAGGCAATCGGGATTAAACAAAAGGCCGTCGCTTTGTACGAACAGGCCGCGAAAAAGGCCGGGCAGGAACCGCAGCAACTGCAAGAGCCGTTCAATTGGCCGGACGAGGCGGACGATATTGACGCTCTCATAGGAAAAGGCGAGGCAATCTCGATTCAGTTAAGGATAGACGAGCTGGGCGAGGATGTCACCGGCCTGCAGGAGTTGATTACCTACGGCCTCAAAGGCGCTGCAGCTTACATCGACCATGCGCAAATTCTCGGAAAAGAGGACGACGGCGTTTATGCTTCTGTGCATGAGATGCTCAATTACCTGACAGAAAGACCGACAGATATTGGTGACCTGTTAGCCAAGGCGCTTAAGACCGGCGAGATAAACCTCAAAGCGATGGAGCTGCTCGACGCAGCAAACACAGAAACCTACGGCCATCCCGAGCCGACCAAAGTCAGAATCACGCCGGTAAAGGGCAGGTGCATTGTCGTATCAGGCCACGACCTGAAAGATTTAGCGGAATTGCTTAAGCAAACCGAAGGCAAAGGCATAAACGTTTACACACACGGCGAAATGCTGCCGTGCCACGCCTATCCTGAGCTGAAAAAGTACAAGCACCTCGTTGGAAATTACGGAGGGGCCTGGCAGGACCAGAGGAAAGAATTCGACGTCTTTCCCGGTGCGATACTGATGACCACCAACTGCATCCAAAAACCCAAAGACAGCTATAAGAACAGAATCTTTACAAACGGTCTCGTCGGTTGGGAAGGTGTAATGCATATTTCTGATGGTGACTTCAGTCCGGTCATCAAAGCGGCATTGGCTGCGCCGGGCTTCATGGAAGACGGACCTGAAAAATATATCACGGTCGGCTTCGGGCATAACGCCGTCCTTGGTGTTGCAGACAAAGTCGTAGAGCTGGTCAAGGCCGGTAAGATAAAACACTTCTTTCTCATAGGCGGTTGTGACGGGGCAAAGCCGGGCAGAAACTACTACACCGAGTTTGCACAGAAGGTGCCCGGCGATTGTGTGATTCTGACACTCGCCTGCGGAAAGTACCGTTTCAATAAACTCCAGTTCGGCGAAATCGAAGGCCTGCCGCGCCTGCTGGATTGTGGCCAGTGCAACGACGCGTATTCTGCTATTCAGATAGCTGTTGCACTTGCTAATGCCTTCGGCTGCGGAGTGAACGACCTGCCGCTGTCGCTGATTCTGTCGTGGTACGAACAGAAAGCGGTAGCGATACTGCTGACGCTGCTGTATCTTGGAATAACGAATATCAAGCTCGGCCCGTCACTGCCTGCCTTTGTGACTCCTGCTGCGCTGAACGTTCTGGTCGAAAAATTCAAACTCGCTCCGGTAGGCAATGTCGAAAGGGATTTAGCGGATGCCCTTGCATAAAAACTAACCGGCTTGCAGTCGTCCTTTGTTGATGTTACTATAGCCTGTGACGTCGCAATAAGACAATATACTTAGGAACAGGACAATGGCCAAACGACCAGGAGCCGAACGCTCGAAGCAATCTCTATCAACAAGGGCCGTACACGCCGGCGAGCCTCGCCGCAGGTACGCCGATTCCATAACAACCCCGATTATACAGACCTCGACCTTCACCTTCCGTGACAGCAAGCACATCGAGGACTTTACCCGAAAGGGCAAGGAACATTTCGAGTACGGCCGCTACGGCAACCCCACCGCCCAGATAGCCGAACGGCGTCTCGCCGATTTGGAAGGCGCAGAGGATTGCGTTGTTTTTTCCTCCGGCATGAGTGCCATCACCACCACCATTCTTACGCTTGTGCAGTCGGGTGACCATATTGTAATAACCGACGACAGCTACAAAAAGACGCTGGAATTCTGTAAGACGTATCTCAAGCAGTTCGGCATCGAATGTACAATCGTGCCCTTCGGTGATTATAAAATCCTTGAAGCTGCGATTAGGAAAAATACTCGGTTCATATTCTCCGAATCGCCCACGAATCCTTATTTGAACATCTTCGACCTTGCGAAAATCAAAAAAATTGCCGACCGTCACAAAGTGCTTACGCTGATTGACAGCACCTTTGCCACACCGCTGAATCAGCGGCCTTTGGAATATGGTATAGACCTGGTCCTGCAAAGCTGTACAAAGTATCTCGCCGGGCACAATGACATCCTCGCCGGCGCAGTTCTCGGGCGGAAAGAGCTTGTTGACAGGATTCGAGACCTGCACAAGTCGATGGGCGGCACGATAGACCCCCATTGCTGCTACCTGCTGCTTCGCGGCCTTAAGACTTTCCCGCTGCGAGTAGCCAGGCAAAACGAAACGGCTCTTGCAGTAGCAAAGTTTCTCGAAGAGCACAGCCAGGTAAAAAAGGTCTATTACCCCTTCCTGCCCGGCCATCGTCACTACGACGTGGCCAAAGCGCAAATGGCCGGCGGCGGCGGTGTGGTCTCGTTCGACATTAAAGGCACAATTGCCACGGCAAAGCGATTTCTCGATGCCCTCAAGCTCTGCTACATCGGGCCAAGCTTCGGAGGCGTTGAGACACTGATAACTCATCCTGCTCTGGTCAGCTACTATGATTATTCGAAGAAGCAACGCTATGACATCGGCATCACCGACACACTCTTTCGTCTCGCCGTGGGAATCGAAGACGCTCAGGACATAATTAACGACCTCGACCACGCCCTGGCAAAAAGTCGTTAATATGAAAAATGAATTTTATTTCTTTCTCTGTGACCTCTGTGGCTAAAATTTCAAAATGACCCTATTCGTACGTTCGTCGTATAAATAATAGCGGAAATCGTATGTCTGTATGAGCGGCTCTGAATGTTCGACTTTTTGAAAAACCTGTTAGCCGATTTCTGGATGACGCTGTCTGAGATGTCGCCGTACCTGCTGTTCGGCTTCTTCGTGGCCGGCCTGCTCTCGATACTCGTATCGCGCACATTGGTAGAAAGGCATCTCGGCGGCAGGGGATTTTGGCCGCTGATAAAGGCGTCAATTTTCGGCGTGCCGCTGCCGTTGTGTTCCTGCGGCGTCATCCCCGTTGCAATGTCACTGCACAAGCACGGGGCAAGCAAAGGCTCGACCATATCCTTCCTGCTCTCCACGCCGCAGACAGGCGTTGACAGCATCTTTGTCACGTTCAGCCTGCTGGGCCCGCTCTTTGCCGTATTCCGACCCATAGCTGCTTTTGCCACAGGTGTCATAGGCGGCGGCATCGTCAGTCTTTTCGACAGGACAAAGACCCAAAGCGAACAAGCTGTATGCACGGACGATTGTTGCAGCGAGGATAAACGGACTCGTCTTCTCGGCGGATTCAAATTTGCATTTGTGACACTGCCGCGCGACATCGGCCCGGCCATGTTTGTCGGGCTTGTAATCGCAGCATTTATTTCCGCCCTTGTTCCCGATGATTTTTTTGCCGACAGATTTGTGGTCAATCCGTTCCTGGCGATGGTAATTATGATGTTTCTCGGAATCCCCATTTATGTCTGCGCTACCGCTTCGGTGCCCATCGCCGCCGTATTGATAATGAAGGGCCTCAATCCCGGCGCCGCATTGGTATTTCTAATGACTGGCCCGGCCACAAACGCCGCGTCCTTTACAACCATCTGGAAGGTGTTGGGAAGAAAGACAGCTATCATTTACCTGCTCACTGTTGCCGGCTGTGCCCTGGCTGCCGGACTCGCTCTCAACTACCTCACAGGCTGGTTCGGCTCTGAGGTGGTGATGAAACCGCACTGGATGATGCCGCAGTGGGCCAAGACAATTTCAGCCGTCGTCCTTTTGGCTGTTTTGTTTAACGCGATTATTTTCAAACCAGCCCACAAAGAATCCGCTCATTAACACCCTTTTACCACCGCCTTTAAACCGCATCACGGCTACATAAGCTCCTCTTAGCTTAACAGGCTGACTGCTCCGCGGTGAATTTGGGAAAAACTATTGCAATTTTAGCTCTGGGCGTTTACTATTCGCCCAACAGGGGATCGCAGAATATGGTTGAGCCGGCAGGACAAGGCGAAAAGAGTACTGGCGCCGTGACGGATCGGGCTGTAGCTGGTTATATCGATTCGTTGAGCGAAGAGTGTCGTATGCTCGTCGTCCTCAAAGCTCAGCTGTATGGGGGCTCCTGGGAGCCCATGCTCAATGACCTTAAGAATCGCCTGGACGGCAAGCCTTATATCTTCAAACTTGCCAATCGTATCCAGGACGACATCGAACGCATTGAGCAGATGATGCAGTTTGAAGCCGAGAACGCTATAGACTTGGCGGCCTATGTCCGAATGACGTGAACCTGGTAACTGTTAAGTCGATACCTTGATACTAATTAACCGATTAACCAATTTTTATCCGCCATAGCTTTTTATCCTGCGTAGCTTTGGCGAAGCAGGATAGCGGCGGCGAAAACCAATTAACCAATTAACCAATTAACCGGTTTGAGGGGCGTTACTGATGAGCAAAAATTTCTTCTACGCAGCCGTATTGATGTCTGTTCTGGTTGGCGCCGTCCTGATTCAGGGTTGTGCCAAAGATAAAAACTCCCTGGCCGAGCCGACCGAGTCCCGGCCGATGCCGGGAGAGCTGTTGGTCTCTACGCAGTCTCTTCGACAGGCCGACCTTGAGTTTACATGGTCCTATGTCATGCCAATGCAGCCGTCGGAACAACTCAAGACTTTCACTATTCTCGATGACCGTCTCTATGCCGTATCAAGCCGAAACTATCTCGTCAGCCTTGACAGGCAAAAAGCCGATCCGGTTTACTCCTGGCAATTGGCCTCGCCGGGTACTACCCTCTACGGCCTAAAAAATTATGACGGCCGGCTTTACTCTATAATCGGCGCAGACCTCGTCATGCTCGACGGGCGGGAGGGTACCGAGCTTTTGAGAGAGCCCTTAGGTTTCGGCCCGGTATGTCCGCCCGCACGCAATAACCATTTCTACTACATCGCCGGTACGGACCGAAGGGTTCACGTAATACGCTCAGCCGACATGGTGCCCGTCTTCGAAGTATCAGCCAACGACGACGGCGGTATCACCTGTGTCAGGGCCGACGATGATTTCGTTGCATTCGCCACGGACGCCGGAACGCTCGCCGCAATGATGCCCGACAGACCAACCCAGCTCTGGAGATTCGAAGCCGCAGGGGCTGTCAACGCACCCGTTGTTTACGACGGCCGTCAGTTCATCTTTTCCAGCGGGGACGCGTATATCTACGCCATAGACCGTTCCAGAGGCAAACTTCTCTGGAAATACCTCACCCCCGCACTCCTGACCGATGGCCCGAAAGCTACCGAACGGTATGTCTATCAGTATGTCACCGGATACGGACTGCTGGCGATTAACAAGGCAAACGGCGCCCTCGCATGGCGGCTGCCCGAAGGTATCGACCTGCTGGCTGAGGACGGCCGAAAAGTGTACGTAATGGCTAAGCAAAACAAAATCGTCGTGATGGACAACAAAGACCTCAAGAAGCTTTATGAGGTTGAAATACCCGGCGTTACAATATGGGCTGCGAACACCGTCGATGCAAAAATTTACCTGGCAGATAAAGCCGGCAGAATAGCCTGTATAAAACCAATTGAATACTAACCGCTGCGATAACATCATTATGAACCAATCAACCAATTAACCAATTAACCAATTAACCAGTCACGAAGGGAATCAAAAATGGATGTCAAGGTAAGGACGGCTCTGGTAAGCGTATCCGACAAGACAGGCGTGGTCGAATTTGCAAAAAAACTTACCGCGATGGGCGTCAAAATCATCTCTACCGGCGGGACCGCAAAAAAACTGGCCCAGGCCGGCATCGAAGTTACCGCAATCGATTCGGTCACAGGCTTTCCCGAGATGATGGACGGCCGCGTCAAAACCCTCCATCCCAAAATCCACGGCGCCCTGCTGGGCCTGCGGGACAAAGACGAACACGTCGCTGCAATGAAGCAGCACGGCATCGAGCCGATTGACATGGTCTGCGTCAATCTCTATCCTTTCGAGCAGACCGTCGCCAAACCGGACTGCACTTTCGAAGACGCTATCGAAAATATCGATATCGGCGGACCGAGCATGCTCCGCTCCGCAGCCAAGAATCACAAGTTCGTCGCCGTCGTGACCAGCCCCGCACAGTATCCCCACGTCATAGAAGAAATGCAAAAGAACAACGGCGCCGTCAGCCTTACCCTGCGCAGCGAGTTGGCCCGCAAAGCCTTCAGCCTGACCGCCTCCTACGACGCCGCCATCTCCGGTTATCTCAACAAGCGCTTCTCGGTGGAATATCCGGAGAGATTGTCGATAGCGGCCGCAAGGCAGATGCTCCTGCGATACGGAGAGAACCCGCACCAGTCCGCCGCCTACTACAAGCGGCCCGGTTGCACCGAAACTTCCGTCAGCAGCGGAAAACTCCTGCAAGGCGGCAAGGCCATCAGCTTCAACAACCTCCTCGACACCAACGCTGCGTTCGAGCTGGTAAAGGAATTCGACGAGCCCGCCGTCGTCGTTGTAAAGCACCTCAACCCCTGCGGCTGCGCAATTGATGACGACATCTGCGAAGCATACCGCAAGGCCTACGAAGGCGACGTCATAAGCGCATTCGGCGGAATAATAGCACTCAACCGCAGCGTTGACGAAAAACTCGCACAGACAATTATGGAATCATACAGCCGGTTCGGCAAGACCCGCGGTGCAGGCGGCTTCTTCGCAGAAGTCATTATCGCTCCAGCCTTCGATAAACCCGCCGTCGAAATTATCCGCACTCTCAAGAGCTGGGGCCAGAACGTAAGACTCATCGAAACAGGCCCAATAGACAAATCCAGAATCGACTCAGCCGAATATGACGTCCG
>Ga0315554_1000237_pt1 | contig 31548 bp, 36 predicted proteins | sample SalMarSW160370MG_FD_202114 | JGI IMG/M metagenome (GOLD analysis project Ga0315554, IMG submission 202114) | Salt marsh sediment microbial communities from the Plum Island Ecosystem LTER, Massachusetts, United States - Salt Marsh Sediment SW1603-70 ...
TCATATCAGTATTATAATATAAATACTGATACATTGTCAAGAAAAATATTAAAAAAAGAGAAATATTTTTTCGATGGTATGAAAAACCTTAATTTATAATATCTTCAGGAACTTTCGATTTATCTGGCCATATCGTTTCACTCCCCGCAATGACACCCTTTTTACTTGAAGAAAACATTCGGGGTCAGGTCTTGAAATAGAAGTTTGTTGTTGACATCTTTTCTCCAATAATGTATAATAAAAACATGGCAAGACAATTAAGAATTGAATTAGCAGGTGGTCTTTATCATGTTCTCGTAAGGGGAAATAATAAGAAAAGAATTTTTACCACATTACGAGATAGGGACCATTTTCTCACACTACTCTCTGGAGCCCACGAAAAGTATAGCAGTCTATTGTATGCATACGCACTTCTGCCAAATCATTATCATCTGCTTGTTGAAACGAGAAAAAAGAATTTATCAAAACTGATGCACTTTATAAATGTATCATATTCTGTCTATTTTAATAGAAAATACAAGCGGGTTGGTCATCTTTTTCAAGGAAGATTCAAGTCGATTATTGTTCAAAAAGAATCATATTTATTGGAGTTATCCCGTTACATTCATACTAATGTTGATAGAGCAGGAATCAAAGGAAAAACCAACGATAGAAGATGGACGAGCTACTGTTACTATGCCAATTCTTGCAGTCAGGTTCCCTGGCTCCACACAGAATGGATAGTGGAAAGGTTTGGGAAAGACTGGCAGACAGCCCAGGAAAAATACAGACAGTTTGTTGAATCCAATCTGGAAGATAAAATAGAGAGTCCATTTCGGAACACATACAAAGGAGTAATCCTCGGAGATGATAGTTTCGTAGAAGAGATGAAACGATCTTCGGAGAAGGAATTGGGTTGCGATTTTTCGTCACATAAGTCTCTTTCCAGATGGTATACTTTGGATGCAATTGTTGAACTTGTATCACAGCACTTCAAAATTCCACCAAGTGAGTTGTTTGTGCGAAAAAGACTATTTCTTCCCCGTCAAATTGCCATGTATTTAGTAAGAGAGCATACTGACTTGTCGATAAGAAAAATAGGTGAGCATTTTAATGTTACCGCTTGTGCAGTGTCTCAGAATTCAAGAAATATTGTAAAAAACAGGAAGGCTGTGAAACTGATAGAGGAAATCAATAGATTAGTAGAAAACTATTAGCTTCTATTTCAAGACCTGACCCCACTTATGTTTCATTCTGTCTTCACACCCCTTTCTCTATACCAGGCCAGATATACTTTTGCTGTTGAAGGTTGAATCTTACATTCAGATTATCTTCAAGAATCCAATCTGCGAGTTTATCAGGTTTTAGAAAACCATAAGCAGGAGAGAAATTTACTGTAAGTTTCTTGTTAAGCTTGTATTTTTCTGAAATCTCTTTTGCCCATTCATAGTCTTCTCTATTCATTATGACAAACTTAACCTCATCCTTTTCAGTCAAGGAATCGATATTTTTCCATCTCATCCTGTCACTTTCTCCGCTGCCCGGGCATTTTATGTCAACCACCCTTATAATCTCTTCATTTAATTGAGATATGTCCATAGTTCCATTTGTTTCGACAAGGATTGTATAGTCTTTGTTGACAAGTTCCTCTGTCAAGGGATAAATCTCTTTCTGCAAGAGCGGCTCCCCTCCTGTTATTTCAACAAACTTCAAGAAGTATGAATCGATTTTCGCGATGAGTTTTTCTTCTGAAATATCGAAACCTTCTTCAAAGGCATAGGTTGTATCGCAATAAGTACATCTTAGATTACAGCCGGTTAATCTTACAAAAACAAAGGGCAAACCCGCATAAGATGATTCGCCCTGGATACTCTTGAATATTTCGTAAACTTTCATTCCTATAATTTGTCCTTCCACTCTCGCAGGCTAAAGCCTGCGGCTACCATATCCCCGTACCTTGTGCACTTGTCTCAATTCGTCCTTGTATTCCCTGCTTCCCTATCCGTTTCCTTACTTATCTACCCTGGTCTTGTTTCTTATATGCTCGTTTGCCTTGAATAACGCATCCACCGAAGCACCTGCATCACCCCACCAACCCTTAAAAACCTCGTAAGTCATTTTTCCTCTCTTTATATATTCATTATTTACATCGGTTATCTCCAGTTCTCCTCTTCCCGATGGATTCAGATGTTTTATAATTTCAAAAACATTTTGGTCGTACATATACACACCTATTACTGCAAGATTTGACTTTGCGCTTTTGGGTTTTTCCTCAATCCCGGTTATTTTCTCACCTTCTATTGTAGCAACACCATACTGGCTGGGTTCTTTTACCTCCTTCAAGAATACCTTTGCACCCTCTTTTTGTTTTTCAAAAAACTCTACAGCCTTCCTTATATTGCCATCGAGAATATTATCTCCCAGAATAACTGCGAACTTATCATCACGCACAAAATGCTCGGCAAGTCCGACAGCCTCTGCAATTCCGCCTTCTTTCTGCTGATAGGTGTAACTTATATCCTTTAATCCAAATTCACTTCCGTTGCCAAGAAGCCTTAAGAAATCTCCTGCGTTATTACCGCCGGTTACAATCATAATATCCTTTATCCCTGCATCCACAAGGGTTTTTAGGGGATAATAAACCATTGGTTTATCGTAAATAGGAAGCAGATGCTTGTTCGTTATCTTGGTCAATGGAAAGAGCCTTGTCCCAAGACCTCCACATAATATCAATCCTTTCATTCAAGCCTCCTCTGGTATAATGTTCATTATACCTGTTTTTTATAACATAAACAAATATCTTTGTAAAGAAAATTTTCTTGACATTATTGGGTTTTTAATTTAACCTTAGCAAGATGTACATAATATCTATTAAAACAGGTTTTTCCGCATCGCACAGAATTAGAGGATATAAAGGCAACTGCTCCCGTTTACACGGTCACAATTACAGAGTTGAGGTAAATGTTAGAGCGAAAACATTAAATAAATTGGGGATGTGCATCGATTTCAGAGAATTGAAGAGTATTTCCAACAAGGTAATGGAAAAGCTCGACCATAAGAATCTGAATGACATTGCTTTCTTCAAAAAAAACAATCCTACCGCTGAAAACATTGCAAGATTTATTTATAATAGAGTGAAAAAGAATCTAAAGGAAAAATCCTTGCTGCACTCGATAACAGTTTGGGAAACAGAAGAATACGCCGTTACATATGGCAGCCAGACAGCATAGCGCAAGAATGAAAATAGTCATTACTGGTTCAGAGGGTATGCTGGGTTACGATGTTATTAAAGGATTGAAAAGGAAACATACTCTCCTGTGCATTGATATTGACAATTTCGATATCGCCGACAGCAAGATCGTTGATTACTTGCTCGAAGAAAAGCCAGAATTCATTTATCATCTCGCAGCCTACACAAATGTCGACAGAGCTGAGACAGAGAGGGATGAAGCGCGTGCGGCAAATATCAAGGGAACAAAGAACATCGTCAAAGCCTGCCAACGGCTTGACATTCCTGTTCTTTTCATAAGTTCAGATTATGTCTTTGATGGTACAAAGGAAGCGCCTTACATCGAAACAGATTCACCAAATCCTATAAACTTTTATGGTAGCACAAAAAAACAGGGTGAAGACATTATCAAAAATACCCTCACAAAATTTTTTATTGTCAGGACAAGCTGGCTCTTTGGAAAGAATGGTAAAAACTTCGTCAAAACGATAAAGAATATTGCCAACCTGAGAAAAAGAATAGAAATTGTAAACGACCAGTATGGAGCTCCAACTTATACAAAAGACCTTGCTTACGCACTTGAAATGTTTATTCCAAGTAAGAGATATGGTATATACCACATAACAAACAGTGGAAAAACGAACTGGTTTAATTATGCAAAAACAATTGTTTCCTTATATAAAAACAAAACCGAGATTACTCCAGTGTCAAGTACGAAATTCAAAAGACCCGCAAAACGACCATTCAATTCGTTACTAGATAATTCGCTTTTTGAGCAAACTTTCAACTACAGAATGCCTTCGTGGAAAGATGCACTCAATCGTTACCTCACGGAAGAATGAAACCAGAAAGGTGAAAATAGAAGAGAGTGGGGACTTATTGAACTCGTAATGACAACTAAATAAACGGATAAACCGCTAAAAAAGGAGAAGGATTGAATTATAAAAAGCACATAAAAAAGGAAATAGAAGATAGTATAAACGTTAAGAAACTCGTGCTGAGCGAATGCATAGAGGATATAAACAGAGCTGCAGAAATGTTGATAACTGCACACAAAAATAGAAAAAAAATCTACCTCTGCGGAAATGGTGGAAGTGCATCCGATAGTCACCATATTGCCTGTGAACTTGCGGGCAGGCTGAGAAAAAAAACGATATCAATCCCGGCGATTTCGCTTTCAACTAATATATCAACAATGACTGCGCTGGCAAACGACTTCGGATACGACGAAGTTTTTTCAAGGCAACTAAAAGTATACGCAGATACCGGTGATATCCTTATAGCGTTGTCTACCAGCGGCAAATCTACAAATGTAATCAAAACTATCAGGATTGCAAGGAAATTAAGAATTAAAGTCATCTCTTTGACAGGGAAAAAGCACACGGAACTATCAAAAAAAGCTGATGTTGCAATTATGGTTCCTTCGGGTGATACGCCCCGAATTCAAGAAGCCCATATTATGATAGGTCACATTTTTGCCGCAGTATTGGAGAGGGAATTTTGCAGTTGAAAAACATAACGATAAAAGCCCCTGCGAAAGTTAACCTTGGTTTGCACATAGTTAACAAGAGGAGCGATGGATATCATAATATCGAGACTTTAATGCAGACCGTGTCGGTTTTCGACATACTTGAAATCTCCATTAACCAGAGCCATATTACCATCACAACAGACCATCCCAACCTACCCTGTGACAGATCCAATCTTTGTTACAAGGCAGCACAGGTTTTCTTTGAAAAAACAGGGCAAGTTGGCGGCATCTTAATTCATATCAAAAAGAATATTCCCATTGGAGCAGGGCTTGGTGGTGGCAGTTCAGATGCTGCATCTGTCTTGACAGCTCTAAACATCTTGTTCGCAAAACCTTTAAGAAATAAAGACCTCAAGAAACTGGCATTCTTAGTTGGGTCAGACGTGCCTTTTTTTGTCGATGGAGGAACAGCCTATGCCAGCGGAAGAGGCGAAATACTGAAAGCAATAGAGCCCGAACCGTTCTTGAGATACATAATTATTTATCCTGGTTTTGGTATAGACACAGGATGGGCTTATGAAAAAATAAATTCCTTGACAAATAAAAAGAATTATATTAGAATTTTAGATTACAACTTTGATGCTGAATCCATAGGAAGGAATGAGATGTTACTAAAAAACGATTTCGAGGAGGTGATGCTAAAGCAGTTCGATGAACTAAGGTTTATGAAGCAGTTTCTAAGCCAGAACGGGGCAGTTACCGTTTCCCTTTCTGGAAGTGGGTCATCAGTTTATGGAATTTTCGATGACAATAAGAAGATAAAGGATGCTTTTGCCAAAATCAAGGAAAAAGTTTTTTGGGCAAAAGAAGCGTTTTCTATTCCGTCATCTAAAATTCCACAATTTTCTTACAAGAACAAGGAGGAACGACAATGGAGATAACGGAGGTCAGAATTACACTGAGAGATGAGCCTAAGCTCAAGGCTTTCGCAAACATAACATTGGATGACTGTTTTGTCATTAGAGGATTGAAGATAATCGAGGGATCTAATGGATTCTTCATCTCAATGCCCTCCAGAAAGGGAAAGGACGGAACATACAGAGATATTGCTCACCCAATAAACAACGAAACAAGACAAAGAATAGAAACTGTAGTTCTTGACGAATATAAGAAGGAACTTTCCCAAAAAGGAATTCCGACTGATAATATCGAAATTACCAGACGGACACAGACAGAAGCCGAAATAGAATAACATATACTTTTTGGGGTGTAGGCAAGTGGTAAGCCATCCGCCTTTGGAGCGGACATACGGAGGTTCGAACCCTCCCACCCCAGAAATAAAACTCAATTAAGAGGAAATAAGATGAAGATCTTCTGTGGTGGTTCAAATTTGCTGCTTGGAAAAAACATTTGTTCTTATCTAAATGTAGCTGAAGGTAAGATTGATCTTTTGAGATTTTCCGACGGAGAAATCCGCGTTAAAATAGGCGAAAATATAAGAGGAAAGGATGTATTCATTATTCAATCTACCAATCCACCTGCAGAAAATTTACTGGAACTTTTGATAATTATGGATGCTGCAAAAAGGGCATCAGCAAGAAGAATAACGGCTGTCACGCCCTACTTTGGATACGCGAGACAGGACAAGAAGGATGAACCCCGTGTTCCGATCACCGCAAAACTGGTTGCGGATCTAATTACGGTTGCAGGAGCAGATAGGATTCTTGCAATGGATTTACATGTTGAACAGTTACAGGGTTTCTTCGGTATTCCTTTTGACCATCTCTACGCAGCACCCATTATGATAGAATATTTTAAGAACTTTGACCTTTCGAACTTCATCATCGTTTCACCAGATCCTGGCAGCGTTAATAGGTCCAGGGCAATTGCCAAAAGGCTGGGAAATCTCTCAATTGCAATAGTAGACAAAAGAAGACCCGAACCCAACAAATCAAGTGTTATAAATGTCGTTGGAGAAGTGAAAGGAAAAAATGTATTGATAGTAGATGATATTATTGACACGGCAGGCACAATTGCTGGGGCGAGTGATGCATTGGCAAAAAGGGGTGCAAAAGATATTTTCGTATACTGCACCCATCCAGTGCTTTCAGGAAATGCCATTAAAAGAATTAGTGACGCTCCAATAAAAAAGCTCATTGTCACTGATACGATACCGATCGGAGATAAAACAAGAGATTTTATCAAGATTTTGTCTGTCTCCAATTTGCTCGGGGAAGCAATAAAAAGAATACATGAAGAAAGGTCTGTTAGCTCACTCTTCGTCTGATACGGAGGTTCAATGAAAGAAACAAAACTAAAAGCAAAGAAAAGAAGCAATACAGGAAAAGGCCACGCAAAAGCACTGAGAAGAAACGGAGAAATCCCCTGCGTAATCTACGGTCATGGAGAACCAGCAACTCCTGCTTCGATAAACAAAAAGGATTTTGATACTCTTAGAAAGAAGAATCCAGCAGGAATCGGCGTTGTCAATATCGAAATAAAGGGTATGGAAACATTCTGGTCTGTTGTCAAAAAAATACAAAGAAATCCTATCAATGACGACATATGGCATATAGACTTTCAGCATCTTCATAAGGGAGAAAAAATCATAGTAGATATTCCTGTGAAATCTGAAGGCATACCTGTTGGAGAAAAAGAAGGTGGAATACTGGAACAGGTAACTCACAAAATCAGAATCAAAGTTTTACCCTCGAAGTTAATCTCGGTAATAAAGGTAGATGTTACAGATCTATCAATAGGTCAAGCCATTCATATTAAAGACCTTGATATCGGAGATTCTGAGTTAGAGGACAACCCGGAAAGGGTTGTATTACATGTAATCACTCCAAGGGTGATAGAAGAAGTGAAAGAAGAAATAGAAGAAGAGGTCGTAGAAGAGGGCAAAGAAGAGGAACCCGAGGAGGAAAAAGCCAAAGGAGGAGAATAATATCTCCGATAAAAAACTCATCTGTGGTCTTTGTAATCCTGGAGTGCAATATATTTATTCAAGGCACAACTTAGGTGTTATGGTTATAAACAAAATGTTAAAGCAGGAAGGTTTGGCACTAAAAGCAGGCAAGGGTGAATTCCTTTTCGGTGAATTTTCTGTAAACGACACACTCCTTTACCTGATAAAACCCTTAACATTTATGAACCTTTCAGGTGTTGCTGTGAACGAAGCAATAAATTACTTTGATGTTAACCCAAATGACCTAATTGTAGTATTGGATGATGCGAATCTTCCTTTCGGAACCATTCGTCTAAGAAAGAGCGGTTCCGATGGTGGTCATAAAGGTCTCGCCTCTGTAATTTACCACATTTCAAGCGAAGCTTTTCCAAGACTTCGTATCGGCATAGGAAATCCTTCCGGTGATTTGCCACTTAGTGAATATGTTCTGTTGAATTTTCTGAATGAAGAAAAAAAATGTCTTCCAGAAATTATCGATAATTCTGTTAGCTGCATTAGAACCTGGGCAAAACATGGTATCGATAGAGCAATGAATCTGACAAATAAAAAAAGCCAATGAAAACAATCCATATAGCGCTCCTGGCGGCATTTGCTGCACTCTTTACCGTATTTATCCTTACCCTCTCCATACTGAGAAGAAATCCGGGAGATAAATTAATGGTAAATATATCAAAAGCAATACAGGAAGGTGCTCAGACTTTTTTGAAGAAGGAGTATTTTTATGTTTCATTTGTATTGGCTATTGTAATGATAATTTTTATATTGACCGGTATCTTCGCAAATATCTCTGTTGACTGGCGAACAGCTGTATCATTCCTCATAGGTGCTGTGGTTTCAGCTCTGGCAGGCTATATCGCAATGTGGATAGGGACAAGAGCTAATTCAAGAACTACTCAAGCAGCAGCAGCAGGATTAAAACAGGCATTTGTAGTTTCCTTTTCTGCTGGTTCAATAACCGGACTTTCTGTTGTCGGAATCGGATTGCTGGGATTTGTGGCTGTTTACATTATGTTTAAGGGTAATCCTCTAAGTATAAATGGTTATGCTATGGGAGCATCATTGCTTGCACTCTTTGCGCGTGCAGGAGGCGGAATCTTCACAAAGGCAGCGGATATGGGTGCAGATCTTGTAGGTAAGGTAGAAGAGGGGATCCCTGAAGACGATCCAAGAAATGCTGCCGTAATAGCAGATAATGTTGGAGACAATGTTGGAGACACAGCAGGACTGGGAGCGGATTTACTTGAATCATATGTGGAATCAATCATTGCTTGCATAGTAATAGGTATAAGTTTATCGTTCATTGGAAGCAAACTCGTAGAATTTCCCATTCTTATTGCTTCAATAGGGATTATATGTTCTATAGTTGGAATCATTGCCGTCAGGATACTACCAGCAAAAAACCCTCAAAAAACGTTAAATATCGGCATTTATATAAGCGCTGTACTTATGATAGCGGGGAGTTTACTAACTGTCAAACTTATGGGATTATCTTATACAGAGAATGGAAAACTCTACTCAAGTTTAGGCATATTCTGGGCACTATTTTCGGGTATTTTCACCGGGCTAATCATAGGTCTTGTGAGCGAATTTTTCACTTCATACAGATTTTCTATCGTAAAACAATTAGCCGAATCAGCAAAAACCGGTCCGGCAGTTGTTGTTGTAAACGGACTTTCGGTCGGGATGCAGTCAACGTTAATTCCCGCAGTAGTGATTGCTTTCGCTACAGTTGCCAGTTACTATTCTGCTGGGATGTACGGAGTGGCTCTTGCCGCACTGGGTATGCTTTCAATACTTGGTATCACCCTTTCTGTTGATTCATACGGTCCTGTTGCTGACAATGCAGGAGGAATTGCTCAAATGGCTAATTCTGCTCCGCAAATAAGAGCAATTACCGATAAACTGGATGCTATTGGTAACACTACGGCTGCAGTTGGAAAAGGTTTTGCTATCGGTTCAGCAGCATTTGCAGCTTTAGGACTTATCGCGGCATATATAGCAATTGTTTCATCCATAAAAGGCGCTTTTATATTGAATCTTGCTGACCCAAAACTCATAGCAGGTCTTTTTATCGGAGGTATGGTTCCTTTTCTATTCTCCTCTCTCCTTGCAAGAGCGGTTGCGAAAATTGCATTCAGGATAGTTGGAGAAGTAAGAAGACAGTTTAAGGAAATAAAAGGTTTGATAGAAGGCAAAGCAGAACCTGATACGACAAGATGCGTTAATATTGCGACTGTGGGAGCTCTTAAGAATATGATGATCCCTGGTATTCTCGCTATTATTATTCCGGTTGTTATCGGTCTCTTTTTCGGACCAATTACTCTTGCGGGTTTTCTAATGGGAGCACTCATAACAGGATTTATGCTTGGTATTTTTACAGCAAATACAGGAGCAGCACTCGATAATGCAAAGAAATTCATTGAGATGGGGCATTTCGGAGGAAAAGGAAGCTTTGCTCACAAAGCAGCTGTTATTGGAGACACGGTTGGTGACCCACTCAAGGACACGGTAGGACCTTCAATAAATATATTGATAAAGCTTATGAGTGTTATTGCTCTGGTTCTTGCACCGATCTTTGCCAAAATTGGCTAAAAAGGAGGTTAGGTTTTGAAAGGTTACGAAACATTAATAATTTTTGATCCTACCTGCAGTAATGATGATATCGAACAGGAAATTAGTAAAATAACGGAAATAATATCAAACGAACAGGGTAAAGTTATAGAGGTTAATAGATGGGGAAGAAAAAAAATGGCTTATGGTGTCAAAAAAAGGGACACCGGTATTTTCGTGGTTCTACAATTCACACTTGCGCCAGGGAAAATAAAGACATTTACCGATTATTTCAAGTTCAATAACCTTGTTTTAAGAAATAATCTTGTGAATATCGATATCGAAACTGAAATACCATACTCACAATATGAAAATGAAACACAAGATGTTGGAAAAAAAGTATGAAAGCATCTGAAAGTAGTCGCTGAGAAACAGGAGGAAATATGGGTGAATTAAGATTGGCAAGAATAAATAAAATTTTAATGACAGGAAGACTCACCGCCGATCCAAATCTTAGCTATACTCCTGACGGAGTCCCTGTACTCAAATTCAGAATTGCAAGCGATAGATCTTACAAAGACAAAAGTGGTAACTGGACTAAAAGTGTTACTTATATTCCAGTAACTGTTTGGAGAGAGCAAGCAGAAAGGTTTGGAGAAACACTGCATAAAGGGAGTGCTGTATTCGTTGAAGGAAGGTTACAGAGCAGAAGTTGGGAATCCGAAGGACAAAGAAGGAACATTGTTGAAATCAGTGCCTTCCGAATCCAGAATCTGGAAAAGGGTTCCTTCGAATCTAAAGAAGGACAGGAGGATTTAAAAACCGAGGAAGTTTCAGAAAAACAGGAACCTGAAGATGATTTACCATTCTAAGAAAAAAAAATTATGAAACCATAGGTGCATATTGATAACGATATATTGTGATATGAATTCCGGATACTCCACACTGACTGTTCGTAAATATCTATGGATAAAATGTTTCGATGGAGGTGAATAAATGTTCAAAGAAAGAATTAGAAAATGCAAATTCTGTCAAGACCCTTCAAAAAAGATCGATTACAAGGATATCGAGCTTCTAAAAAGGTTTTTAACCGACAGGGGCAAAATACTACCAAGAAGATTTACATCGGTCTGTGCAAAACATCAGAGAGAAATATCCAAAGCAATAAAGATGGCGAGAGAAATGGCTCTTTTGCCCTACGGTGCTGAGTTTTCAATTTAGCATAATGAACCCCATAATAGGTGAGTAAATTAATAACGAGGGAAAAACTATGAAAGTAATCTTACTTGAAAACATTGGTAAATTGGGGGAAGAAGGTGATGTGGTTAATGTTGCTGGTGGATATGCAAGAAACTACCTTCTTCTTAAGAAAAAGGCTCTTTCATACACACCAGGAAATATGAAGAAATTCGAATCAATTAAAAAACTAAAAACAATCCAGTATCAGCGTTCAAAAAAAGAAGCGGAAAAGTTTGCTCTGAAACTCAATACTCTTTCTATAACATCGGTGGTTAAAGCAGGTGAAAACGAAAAACTGTTCGGGTCAGTAACATCTTCCGATATTAATGAACTTCTCAAGAAGGAAGGATACGAAATCGATAAAAAGAAAATCGTCCTTTCAGAACCCATTAAAAGCCTTGGTGTTTACACCATACCTATAAAACTGCATCCGGAAGTTCAGGCTTCTATAAAGCTATGGGTTGTTAGCGAGTCGGTATAAAATGCAATTCACATTCCTATTCTGGCGTCTTTTAGCAGGTCACTTCATTGGTGATTTTACTTTACAAACAGACACCATTTTTAAGATAAAAGTAAAATATCCCTGGGGTGTGATACTGCATGGTTCTATTGCGGGAATTCTCATATGCATCATGGCGATTCCATATCTTTCACATTATCCTATTCTCTGGTTGTATCTTTTCTTGAACATTGCCTTCCATATTTTGGTCGACAAGGCAAAATTATCGATCAATCCAAAAGTAAAAAAGGTTGGTTTCATATTTTTTCTTTTAGACCAGATTATACACATAGCTGCCTGCTGGTTAATTTCCATCTCAGTTCCCTCGTCTCCTCACTATGGTGCATCTATACCCCTTTATGGCAATACCACTTTTATGATATTTATCTCTGTGTATATTGCCGTGACATACGGTGTTTTGTATCTTATCCTCTCGATAAAAACTTCTTTCAACTTACCCGTTGCATTTCCTGGCTGGAATTTGAAGATTATCGAATTTCTGGAAAGGGCTGCAATAACAACTTTCACGGTTCTAGGAAGTTTCTACTATCTCTTTATCCTGATTGCGCTTCTTCCGAGAGCATATTTATCTATTTTAAGGAAAAAGTATAAGATAGGTGCACTCGATCTTATATTGGATCTTATTTTTGCCCTTGTGGCAGGATTTTTGCTTAAAATCGCATTAAGTATAGGAATTTAGAATGATAGAAGTGAAGGTTTCCGCGCTGGCAATAGACCAGGTAAGTAAAACTCCCATAATATTTCTCAAAGAGGTTGAGGGTGATATGGTCTTACCTATATGGATTGGACCCGTAGAAGCAAACGCAATAGCAAGGGAACTCGAGGGTACACACCTTGCCAGACCTTTAACCCATGACCTTATAAAAAATGTGCTTGTTGGAATGAATATCAAACTTCTTAAAATTGTTGTTAACAAGATCGAAAACGATACTTTCTTTGCAACCTTGATCCTGAAAAAGGATGATGAACTATTCGAAATAGATGCCCGACCAAGCGATTCCATTGCCATAGCACTAAGAATGAAGGTTCCCATTTTCGTAGAGGAAGAGGTTATGAAAACAAGCGGAACTTCAATCGAATTAGATAAAGAACTGAAGAAGAAAGCTCTTAAAGAATATGTAAAGAATATGGACCTTGAGGATTTTGGAAAGTATAAACTTTGAAATAAGAGTTCTAAACCTTGTATAAATCCATTTCATCAATACTTCTGTTATTTTTTTCTCTCCTAACTCTCGAATGCGCAAAAGAAGTAAAGCAAGAATCGCAATTTTCACAGGCTGCCTTGGAACACTACACCCTGGGACAATTTTATGAACAGCAGGGTAGCGACAGCCTTGCTGTTTTGGAGTATAGGGAAGCTTTAATCTTCAGTCCCGATAACCCCGAAATTCAATCTGATATTGCATTCGCTCTGGTAAAAATCGGTAACTATTCAGAAGCACAGAAATACGCTGAAAAATCAATCAGGAATGGTGCTGAGGATAAGAATCTATATATAATACTCGGAAACAAGGCAAAAGAGGAGGGACATTTTAATAAGGCAATTTCCTTCTATGGAAAGGCTTTATCAGACACAACAAATTATTTCCTTGTTCTAAATTTGGCACAATTACTGAGAGAATCCAATATGATGAATGATGCAATTTCTCTCCTGCAAGCATTGAAAAAGAGATATCCATTTGACCTGAAAGTCCACACTCAACTGGGGGACCTTTATGGAAGACTAAATAATCTTTCATTGGCTATACAAGAATTCAAGGAAGCACTCGCAATTGATTCTCTGTATTATCCTGCCTGGCTTGGAATTGGAATTATCTACGAGATAAAAAAGTTGCCGGACAGTTCGGTAATCTTTTATAAAAGGGCTTCGCTTCTAAACCCGCAAAACTTGAATCTTAGAAAAAGGATCATTGAATTCGATTTAATGAAAGGTAATTGGAGCGAGGTGAGAGATTTGTCTATTAAAATTCTGCAGGATTCCCCAACCGAAAGTAGTGTTAGAAAACAGCTTGCATATGCCTACTACAAACTCGGTAATAGAGAAAACGCTCTTGAGCAATATCTCCTTCTATCCGGACTATTGCCAAGAGATGCGTATATCCATCATTTTCTTGGACGTCTTTATTATGAAGGTAATGAAATCGAAAAAGCAAAGAGTGAATTTAATCATTCTCTGAAGTTGAATCCCGATTTTACTCCCAATCTGGAGTATCTTTTCTTCATAAGTATAAGGGAAAATGACGAGGAAAGCTTACTGTCCTTGTTCCTCGATTTGCAACAAAAGGGTATGAAACCGGAAGATATCTATTTTTCTGCCGGTACACACTTCTATGGCGAGAAACAATACGAAACTGCGAATACATTCCTGCACAAAAGTGTTGATGAGAACCCCGATTATGTCAGAGCCTGGTATACTCTTGGATTCGTATTCGAAAAACTGGATGATATAGATTCTGCCGAATACGCATACAGAAGGGTTTTGGACCTGGATACCCTGAGTGGAAATACATTCAATGCGTTAGGTTACTTATTTGTTGAACATAATAGGAATCTTGAAGAAGCAGAAAGACTAATCAACAGGGCTATTGCAATCGATTCACTTAATGGATATTACATAGATAGCCTTGGGTGGCTGTATTTTAAACTGGGAAGCTTGAACAGAGCAAAAGAACTGCTAATAAAGGCAACAAAATATGCCCAGGACCCTATAATTTACGAACATCTTGGGGGCGTCTACGAAAAACTGGGTGATATAGAAAAAGCAACCGAGATGTGGCGAAAGTCAATCGAACTCAACCCAGAGAATGACGAAGTAAAGAACAAACTAAAATAGGTTTTCACCACAAAATCGCAAATTACTCAAAGAAATTTTTACTGGTGATATAGGAGCGGTCAATAGAGCATCTCGCCTGTTACTTTTTATGTTTTAACCTTTTTGTCTTTTAGGAAATCCTTTATCGTCTTTATCTTCCCCTCCTCAATATTCCCTTTCTCTTCAACCATTACAATCAAATGTTTTGAAATCTCTCTGTATATTTTGTCATACGATCGCTTTTGTTTTATAAGTAATTTAAGATGTTTTTCTATTGTTTCTATATCACCCCGCTCTACCGGACCTGTAAGTGCATTAAGCGTTCCCTTCTCAAAAATGTTCTTCTCTGTTGCCTGAACAAGGGTTTGAAGCAGCTTCAATGCATCATTCTTTTTTATTCCGCATTTTCCGAGTAGTTCAATCGACATATCCTCAACACCGACAAAAAAATTCGAAGCAAAAATAAGCGCTAAGTGGTAAAGCGCTTTGCTTTTTTCTTCTATCATAAGTGACCTTGCTCCAAGTTTATGCACAATCTCTTTCCCCATTCTGACTGCTTTCTTACTGCCTTCAAGCACAAAAAATACTCCCATCAGTTCATCTTTTTTGTAAGACTTTGACGAAAAGGGAAAACCCGGGTGCATAGAAAGTGCCAACGCCCCGAATTTCTCAACACACTTTATCTCCCCTACACCTAATACCCCACTCGTATGGATAACAAGTTGTTTTCTCTTTATTACTCTCCTTGAACAAAGGTTTTGAACAACACCTCTAACCTCTGCATCTGGAGTTGTAATGAAGATTACATCTGCATCTTTAACAATCTCTTCTGGTTTATCTGACCAAGCAGTATCGAACTTATCGGCTAACTTCTTTGCAGATAACTTTTTCCTCGATGCAATACCTGAAATCGCATAATCCTTTTTACTAATAGCACAGGAAAGATGCCAGGCAACTTCGCCCGCACCAATAAAAATGATTTTCTTTTTCATATTCCTAAATTACCACAACTACCGTTTAAAATCAATAGAAATAAACGTGCGTCACCCTGAACCTTGTGCTGAATTAATTTCAGTATCTTTTCAGGGTCTAATTAGCTGAAACAACAAGATCCCCGAATAATCCTGAAACTATGGAATCCTGAAATAAATTCAGGATGACAATGTTGCGTATAACAACTTGCCTGCAAAAGTACAGCATTTAGCATAGCATTTCACCGAGGGTTATAACATAACGGAAGATTTAATATTTTTGGCATAGCTATGTAAAAAAACTCTTGATTTTTTGGTATAGCTGTGTTATTATTATTAAAAAGGAGACGTGATGATAAAGAGAGAAGTATTGGATGATGTGATTTCATGGCTTGACAGAGATAAGGTTATAGTAATAAAGGGAGCAAGACAGGTAGGTAAAACAACCCTCCTTTTAGGATTGAAACAGCTCCTTGAATCAGAAAATAAGAGGGTTGTGTATATCGCTGCTGATGAGTATAGAGATAGTGAGTCTTTTAGGAACCCTCAGTTATTTTTAAAATTTATTGAATTTGAGTATGGATTTACAAATAATATGTATGTTTTTATTGATGAATTCCAATATATCAAAGAAGCGGGAGTCTTTGTAAAAACTCTTCGAGACATTATAAAGAGGCAAAAATCTAATATAAATATTATTGTAAGTGGTTCCTCAAGTCTTGAAATCACGAAAAATACAGAGTTTCTCACAGGAAGAAAAGTAGAATTTTTACTTTCTCCTTTTTCATTTTATGAATATCTTTCTCCTCGTAAACAATTTTCTCATAAGTTTCAATTATCTGATGGGTTCAATGATATGGTAGATTTCTATAACATATACAAGAAAGAACTGAATCAAGAATTTGCTTCATACATTCGTTGGGGAGGATACCCCGAGGTAGCACTTGAAAAGGAAAAGTCCCGCAAAAAGATTATCTTAAAAGAGATCATTCGTACATATATAGAAAGGGATATTTCTGGTTTTCTGAATGTTGAAAACATTTCAGGATTTAACAAACTTGTAAAACTTCTCACAATGCAAACGGGTTCACTTGTAAATAAGAATGAGCTTTCCAACACTCTAAACCTGCACCATAAAACATTATCGAAATATTTGGATATGTTAGAAGGGACATTTGTATTTTCTTTTGTAAGTCCATTCTATACGAACGTAAGGAAAGAAATATCCAAGATGCCGAAGGTCTATGTGAACGATACGGGCATTTACTACTATTTCAATCCTATTGAACCACTTCTATTTGATTCAATTGCCGGGCAAATAGCGGAAAATTATATTTATAACACATTAAAAAGCTTGAGAGGAATTGACAGTATAAATTTTTATCGTACTATCTCGAAATCAGAAGTAGATTTTGTGATAAAGAAGGAATCAAAAATAATACCTATGGAGGTGAAATTCCGCTCAAAAGTAACGATTCCTGTCCCCTTAAAACATTTTCGCAAATTGTATGAAGCAAAAGAGAGTATTATCATTACGAAAGATGAGATAAAAAGGGAAGCAGAGACCTATTTTATCCCAATATCAATGTTCGGACTCATAGAAATATAAATTCGACCATAGATATATAACAAGGGTTTTAAGAGATTCAAAGCAGTTGATATTTTCCTTGACTTTTACTATACTGTGTATTAAATGAAGTAATGAATCTTCAAGACATAATCAAAAAAGACAAGCGATGCGTAGTGTTAACAGGTTCGGGCGTTTCTGCTGAAAGTGGAATTCCTACATTCAGAGGTGCTTCTGGGTTATGGAAAAATTATAGAGCAGAAGAAATCGCAACACCCGAGGGTTGGATGCGAGACCCCGAACTTGTCTGGGAATGGTATAATTGGAGAAGGGAAATTATTGGCAAAGCAAAACCAAATGCAGCACACTATGTCATTGCGGATATGGAAAAATTCTTCCAGGATTTCATCCTTATTACACAGAACATCGACGGATTTCACCAAAAGGCGGGTAGTAAAAATATTCTTGAACTTCATGGAAATATCTGGCGAAACAAGTGTTTCAAATGCGGTAAAGCGTTTGGAGAAATTACATCGGGAAAACCACAGAAATGTGAGTGCGGTGGATATATTAGACCTCATGTCGTCTGGTTTGGTGAGAGTCTTGACAGAAACATATTAGAAACCGCATTTCGTAGAGCACAGCAAGCTGATATTTTCTTTGTTGTTGGGACCTCGGGTGTTGTGCAACCAGCTGCATCTCTACCCTATATGGCAAAAGAGAATGGTGCGCTTCTTGTTGAAATAAATATTGAGAGAACTCCGATTTCCTCTATTGTGGATGAATTCATTTCTGCTAAAGCGACAGAGGGAATGCAGGGAATGAGAAAAATGTTTATCTAAGAGAAAGGAATGTTACGTGGCAACGGTTAGTGTTCTTCGCTTTGCTCAGAACTGTGATTGGTGCTTCCAGCACGGCATGAGTCCCCGCGGGACGGAAAAAGCCAGAAGACAGAAGAGGTAAAAACAAGTTATGAGATTGCTTTACAATAACACACCCCTAAATCCCCTCTTATTAGAGGGGACTTATAGGAACCCGCAATGACACAAGGTAAAAAAATAATGAAAATTCCTGAATACATACATATTACGGAAAGTAAGAAAGAAACAAAAGAATCATTTGTTAGAATAATAAGAGCCAAACGTTCTAAGAAACTTTTAATTGTTGCATCTGCTGAAATGGGAAAAGTCACAAAATGGCTTTGCGATTTTTTGTTGGCAAGAAACAAAGAATCAAAAAAACTACTATTCGAGAAGAACGATGAAAAGATTACAGGAAAGGTAATTAAAGGATTGGAAGAGGACTCTTTTGACCTATGTGTTGGCATCGGAGGAGGAAAGATACTCGATATTGCCAAATATGCTTCATTTAAGCAAAGGGTTAAATTCGTCTCTTTCCCTACCCAACTTTCTCACGACGGTATCGCTTCACCGGTTGCCGTTATAAAAAAGGGCAAACACTGGTCGGAAAGTAGAAAAGCTGTAAATCCATTTGCAGTGCTCGTCGACCTTAAGATAGTTGTTAACTCCCCAAGCGAATCATTGCTTTCTGGCATTGGAGATTTAACAGCAAACATATTCGCCTCTATGGATGCAGAGAAATATAAAAAAATAAACAAAAAAGACTATAATGCATTGGCAACGAGTATCGCTCGTAGTGCTGCTCTGTTAGTCTTTCCTTATTTTTCTACCATTTCAATCAAAAACATATCAAATAAGGACTTAAAACAACTTGCCTGGGGTCTAATATTGAGCGGTATATCTATGTCAATCGCTGGAAACTCAATGCCTGCAAGCGGTGCAGAGCACAAAATAAGCCATTCGATTGATTACCTTTTCCCGTCCACCGTTCCCCATGGTTTCAAGGTTTCACTGGGTAGTGTCATCTCCGCTTTCCTTCACAAAAAATACAGAAAGGAAATAGTGCAATTTAACCTTTCTCTTGGATTACCTGTCACTCCGGAAGATATCGGAATGACAGAAGATAATTTTGTTAAAACCTTGATGTATGCGCACAAAATCAGACCAGGAAGGCATACAATCCTTGAAGATAAAAAACTTACAAAGAAAAATGCGTTTCAACTGCTCGACGAAATAGAGCAGGTAAAGAAGAAACTTTATGGATTTGACCGAAAAAATAAAGACAAAAGCTAAAGAGATAGGTTTCAATAAGGTGGGTATTACAGATGTCACACCACTCCCGGAAAAAATTCAGTCACTATACTCCAATTGGCTTAAAAAGGATTATAACGCAGGTATGGAATATCTCGAAAAAAGCATTGATATACGCTTAAATCCAGCAAAACTCTTTCAGAATGCAAAATCCATTGTCTCACTTGCCATAAATTACAATCCCGGATTTATCGGCAAAATATCCAGCAGAGATATCGCCTTTATCTCACGCTACGCTCTTGGTAAAGATTACCACAAGATAATCTCACATAAACTGGAACTACTGCTTGCCTACATAAAGCAGGCGACTCGTAATAAAGCAAGCGGAAAGACATATTGTGATACTGGTCCAATTCTTGAAAAACTAATTGCAGAACGTGCAGGTCTTGGATGGATTGGCAAGAATTCAGCATTAATCACAAAGGATTTTGGCTCCTGGGTTTTTCTTGGAGAGATTGTTCTCGACATTGAATTAAAAAAGGATTTACCGGCAAAAAATCTTTGCTCGGATTGTAATCTTTGCATAGAAGCCTGCCCAACAGTTGCCATTGTTGCTCCCGGAGTAATTGACACATCGAGATGTTTGTCCTATCTCACTGTAGAAAATAGAGGAGGAATACCAATCGATCTGCGAGAAGCTCTTGAGAATAAGGTTTTTGGCTGTGATACCTGTCAGGAGGTTTGTCCATTTAATTCTAATGTAGCAAAAACTACTGAATCCTGTTTTTTGCCATGGAAACATTTGCTTGGTATTTCTCTTAAAAAGCTTTTTATAATGGCTTACGAGAATTTTGAGGGATATTTTAGTAATTCTGCCATAAAAAGGACGAAGCGTAGCGGTCTATTCAGGAACATTATTGTTGCTATGGGCAATTCTCAAGATAAACAGTATTTACCTCTGCTAAAAAAATTACTCACGGAAGAGGATTCTATTGTCAAAAATCACGTCGAATGGGCAATAAAAAAACTGAAGGGAGAAAACGGAAGAGCGAGCAGCGTGTCGCTGTGACACACCCCGTCTCTATCGAGACACCCCTCTCAAGAGGGGAATTCACACCCCTAAATTCCTTCTTTTTAGAGGGAACTTTAGACATTCGCAATGACACAAGTGGTTCCGTCATTGCGGGCCCTGTACCATCTGGTGCAGGGCGTGGCAATCTCATAATGACCCAAAAAAGGTGATAGGTATTAGATGATAGGTGTTAGAAAAACAATGAATGAGAATAGGAGATTGCTTCGAGAGTTAATATGGACAAACACTCGCAATCACGAACTAAAAGAACAAAGATGAGAGACGGAGGAAGGGAGATTCTGAAAATAAATTAAGAATGACACCCGTTTTCCACATTAGCCCTTATCTATTTTCAAGGACGAGTTCTGCCGTAATGCATAAAATAGATAGAATTAGGAATAACGGGAATAGGTCAACCCATCTTTTGCCTTTCTCTGCAAATCTTTTAAATTCCACAGAACTCTTAATATTCGGGAAAATCGCTTTTAGTTCTTCAAATGAAAAAGCGTCAAGATTCGATTCTTCCTCTTTCACGTTAACAGCAACAGGTATAGTATCACCGGGTCCAGGGATAAATCTGTAGATACCTGGTAGGTTAGTATTTTTAAGTACATAGAAAAGCTCGTTGCCCTTAGCAACCACAGATGCGGATTTCTTCCTTCCATCCGGCAGTAAAAAAAATGGTTCCTTTTCTTTTTTTGAACTGGCGATACTAATAGATTCTCCGACCCTGAATTCCGGAATTTTTTCCCTCTTCTTTGACAAATAAAATGCTAATCTGTACATAAGGGGTACAAAAATAGCCTTATAAGGTAACTGTGTCCACTGGGGTTCGATAGCAAAAGGGATAATCACAACTTTGCCTCTATTGACATTTCCAACAACCATTAATGGGTCTCCGTTTTTTGCAACTATTACATTTCTAAATTCAGAATCTAATTTGAAATACCTGAATATCTTTGTATCGTATAAATTTTCGAGCCCTTTATGTTTAAGCCCTGAAAGTGGTTCAAAACCGGTGTCAACTGTTTTTACACTGAAAAAGCCCTGTTTTGCATCTTTTTCATCCAGAACTTGAATATCGCTTAAGATTTTTTGATTAGCATCATCCCTGAAACGCTCTCCCATTACAATCAATATCCCCACGCCTTCGGAAAGAAAATGTAACATCTGTGTTTCAATAAACTTATCCATTCCGGTGTCGTAAAAAATAACAAAATCATATTTATCCGTTTTAACTCCCAACAATGATTTTCTGGACAACGTTTCCACCTCTATAGGAGATTTTATTCCAGGAGCCAGTGCAGAGGAAACATACGATGCCCGGTTTTCTTCTGCAATAAGCAGCACTTTCAAACTTTGGGGTACATAGAAAGAGAAATAAAAATCGTTGTCAAGAGAGAGTTTATCACCATCTATGTGAAAATAGCCACTTTTATAACCCCAATTTCCACTGTTTATTTCGAAAAAAGTATTCACTGTCGATTTTTTAAGCCCCTTTATCAAACCGCTCAAGAAAAATTCCACCGTATAGTCTTGTTTCTTATCACGTATTATCTTCGGGTACATCTTCAACTGAAGGTTACTCAATGGAAAAGAGGGAACCATCCTAAAACCAGAAAAATACAGATTTTCTACACTTCTCTCTATTCTTGATGCGTATATTTCTATTCCTTGTTTATGCATTTTCTCAAATACATTCTGCAGATCCTCGAGTGCGTATTTTTGAAAATCGGAAACAATGAAAACCCTTTTCACAAACGCGTTTTTATCTGAAAGTTTCTTCTGTGAAAACTCAAGTGCTTTTCTCATATTTGTTCCACGATATGTGACTTTAATGTCATTCAGAAAAGAATTTATGTTCGAAATACTTCTTACCTCTTCTTCTTTTTCAATTCTGTCGCTAAAACTCACAAGATGCATATTGCTTCGTCCGCCAAAGGAATTTGAAATTCTAATAATCTCATTCCTGGCTTTATCAAGAATCCCTTCGACCCCCATGCTTAGAGAAACATCCACAAGTATACCGGTACTGCCTGGCGCTTCAGAACCAAGAAAAGATACCGGGGATAGTATTAAAGGGTGTGAAAAGGCGGCAACTACGAAGATAATGAACAGCATTCTTAAGATAAGAAGAATAAGGTTTTTTATTCGCATCCACATAGAACTTGCTTTTCTTACTTCCTTTAATAAAAATAGCGAAGAGAAAGGCTTCTCCCTTATCCGTCTTCTTCCAAGAAGGTGAAAAACGAGAGGAACTGCGGCAAAAGCAAGGGCTGAAAGATATAATGGGTTTAATATGTGGAACATGTCAGTTCATTCTTTTTCTTTTTGAAAGATACGAAAGCAGTGCCGTATCGTAAGTATTCTCGGTATTTAAGAGTTGGTAGTCAATGGAAACATTTCTAAAATCTTTCTTGTAAGAGTTTATGAGCCTCAGAATTTTTCTCTTATATTCATGTTTTAATGTTCTTGACTCGACGGTAATCTTTTCTCTGGTTTCCATATCCCTCAGTAACACATCACCCCTGAAGGGAAAGGAAATTTCTGCAGGATCAAGTATATGAAACACGAGAACTTCATTTTTTTTATGACGAAACACTTTTAATGATCTTATAATGCTCTCATAGTCATCAAAGAGGTCAGAGAAAAGAATGATGAGTCCCCGTCTTTTTATCTTTTCGGCAAGTTCAAGCAGCACATTCGACAGAGAAGTTTCTCCACTGGGTTGCAACTGGTTAAGTTCTTTCAGGATAGTATTGAGATGGTTCCTTCTGGCGCTCGGGGCAACATATGAATCCAGTTTCTTTGAAAAAAGCAACAATCCCACGGCATCTTTCTGTCTCAATAAAAGAAAGGACAGCGCCGAGGCAAGGTATTTAACGTACTCAAGTTTCGAGATTCCCTGCGAACCAAATCCCATAGACGCACTTTTGTCAACAATCAGGTATGCCTTAAGGTTCGTCTCCTCCTCAAAAACCTTTACATAGTATCTGTCTGTTTTACCGTAAACTCTCCAGTCTACATATTTCAATTCATCACCAGGTATATATTCCCTGTGCTCTGCAAATTCAACCGAAAAACCATGATAGGGACTTCTGTGAAGTCCAACAAGGAAACCTTCAACAACCATTCGTGCAATAATGTCCAGCCCTTTAATTTTCGATATTACCTTGGGATCAAGGTAATGTGTATGATTTCTTATCATAGTTTTTTATACATCTCTATATGCGGAATACCAGCATCCATAAATAAATCCCCAAATTCCATAAAACCAAGTTTTTCATAGAATTTACTTATATATGTTTGAGCATAAAGAAAAATCTTTCTGGCTCCCTTGCTTTTTGCATAATCCATAAGTTTTTCCATTACCAGTTTACCTATTCCACATCCTCGCTTATCTTCGATAACAGCAAGCCGACCTATAAACCACTTCCCTTTCTCATTAAAAACCCTCCCGGTTCCTACGGGTATAGAATTTTCATAGACAATAATATGAACCGCTCTTCTGTCAATATCATCTACCTCTTCTTCCAAAGGAACATTCAGCTCCTTAACAAAAACATCATTTCTTATATTCAGAGCATCTTCCACACCGTCATCGTAATTCAACAATTTTGTTTCCATTTTAGCCGAATATTCAATTAATACCATCTTAAGGTCAAAATACAACCTATTTATTTTATTATAGCACCAAATGACACTATAGTAAAGTTTTTTTTGTCTAAAGCACAAGCATTTTCCTTAACTTTCAATTTTTCGCTTGACAGGACGCAGGTTTTTAGATACTATATTCGCACAATGACAATAATAGAGTTTGAGAAAACCGTGAAAGAATACAAAAATGGGGAGGTCTTATGAAGTACGCATACATTGCTCTGTTTCTTGTCCTGGTATTCATTGTAGGATGTGGAAAGAACCTTCAACAAACTCCCGAATCCACTATCGAAGCATTCATTAAGAATGTTTCGAAATTGAATGAAACTTCACCCATATCGATAAAACAGGCAAAGACCGTTCTAAAAAAACTCTTTACTACTGAGAAAGCATATGAAGGATTCACCACAACTTTCCGTAATATTGAGATCGAAGAACATAAAATCGGAGAACTCGAAAGTGAAGACTCATATGCAAAAATGCAAGTTGTGATGAAGACAAAAGGTCTCATAACTACCGGGAAGGAAGAAGAAAAGGAATATAGCTTTAAGCTGGAAAAAAAGAACGGTAAATGGTATATCAAAGACATAGCTGGAATACTGCAAGAATTCGAGAAAAAACCTGCACTGGAAAAAACCGAGGAAGTGAACTAAATTTGGAGTTCGATTGTTAAATTTCCTAAAGTACTTTCTCATTTTCATTGGTGGGTTAACCGGAATTTTTCTTTTCTTTCTTGCACTTACAGGTTTCTGGAAAGGGCTTGTAAAACTCGAAAAACAAAGACTTAATGAAGTAATAGGTGTTTTTCTTTTCCTCATATTCCTATTTTTGCTCATCAGTCTATTTTCATATAGGTCAAGTGATTTCGAGAAACTCTCTTCAGGTGGCATATTTAATTTCGGTGGAATTGCAGGATTTCTAATTTCAAACTGGTGTTTTCACTATATTGGAGTCCCAACTTTCCTGCTTGTTTTTCTCATCCTATTATGGGGTATCTTACTCGTAAGAAACAGGGGAACCAACTCCATTTTGAAACCTTCGTCACTCATCATATTAGGAACATACTGGTTAAATATACTATTCGCTCTTAATCCATTCCCGAAAATATTAAACACACCGATACCATTCAGTGGATTTATAGGAAAACTCAGTGCAAACTTTCTCACAAAATACACTGGAACGATTGGTTCTTACCTAATTCTTTCTGTAATTCTCCTCATACTTATATTCACCTTTACACAACTCTCGTTTTCCAAAATTAAGCTCCGACTGACAAAACCTAAAATCAGTAGAAAAAAAAGAGTGCAGAAGGAAAAAAAGAAGACGACCGAAGAACCTATGGTGGAAAAATCTCTTCCTCTGAAAATTGAAAAACAAGAAATCAAAAGTTCCAAAGTCAAAATCCGCTCAAGTGAAGAAATAATGAAAGTGAAAATCGACGACAATTTCAAAAACGAATTTTTTGACCATCTCGATAATCCTCCGTCTTTCAAACCCGATATTGCCGAACCTGAACTGAAAGAGAATGCAAAAAAGCTGACCCTAAAACTCGAAAATTTTGGTGTTTCAGGAAATATTACTTCGATCGGAACGGGACCTGTTATAACGCGATATGAATTCGAACCTGGTCCAGGCATAAAGGTTTCGAGAATTTGCAGTCTTGCAGATGACCTCGCTCTTGCTATGAAAGCACCGAAAATTAGAGTTGTTGCTCCTATCCCGGGTAAAGGAACTGTCGGAATAGAAGTCCCTAATAAAAAAAGACAGAATGTTTTTATTAAAGAACTTCTCATGAGTGAAGACTTCAATAAATCTTCTTCGTTTCTCACCATAGGTCTGGGTAAAAACATTGCAGGAGAGCCCGTACTTGCCAATATCGCAAGAATGCCTCACCTCCTTATCGCTGGGGCAACAGGGTCGGGCAAAAGCGTATGCATAAACGCAATTATTGCGAGCATTCTCTTCAAGGCACAACCAAAAGATGTTAGGTTCATTATGATAGATCCAAAAAGGCTTGAACTACCTGTTTACAATGGAATTCCTCATCTCATCTTTCCCGTCCTTACCGAATCCAAAGAATCGATTCTCATACTAAAACAAATATTACACTGGATGGAGATCCGTTACAGGGAATTTGCAAAGGTTGGAGTAAGGGACATTGAAGGCTATAATAAGAAGAACGAGGAAAAGAAACCCTATATTCTTGTGATAGTTGATGAACTTGCCGACCTGATGATACAGGCTTCAGGTGAGATAGAATCCACGCTGACAAGATTGGCTCAAATGTCACGTGCAGTTGGTATCCATCTTATTCTTGCGACTCAAAGACCAAGTGTCGATGTGATAACAGGACTTATAAAGGCTAATTTCCCAGCAAGAATTGCTTTTCAGGTTGCTTCAATGACCGATTCAAGAACTATCCTCGATATGATAGGTGCTGAAAAACTGCTTGGAAGAGGCGATATGCTCTTTCTTCCCCCGGGAAAGGGGACACCTATAAGATTACATGGTGCATACATATCAACTGATGAGGCAAAGAACATTGCTAATATCTGGTCAGAGCTTCACCTTAAAACACTACTCCGAAACGAGATAGAAAATCCCGATGAAATCGCACAGGATTTAATTAAGAGCAATCTTGTGGAATCAATCGTTAACAGTAATCAGATACCTGGTGCTGAAGAAAGAATTATAAACTTCTCTGAGAAAACAGCAAAAAAGTACAACATGGAGATAGAAAAACTTGTCGTGCTATTAAATAATCTCGAATACTACCCACCACTGGAAGAACAAAGTTCATTCGATAAGGAAATACTTGAAGGGGATAGAAGAACATCTCAAGAATCCATCGATGAAGACCTTGATGACTTTTTTGACCAGGCAAGGGCAATTGTGATAAGACATCAACAAGCATCCGTTTCACTGTTGCAGAGAAAGCTGAAAATCGGCTACGCAAGAGCTGGAAGACTTATAGATCAATTAGAAAAAGCCAACATAGTTGGTCCATTCGAAGGAAGTAAACCACGTAAGGTGCTCATTGGAAGGCAAGACATGTAGTGAAAACAAGTATCTGACTAATGATGTATTTGTGCTTTGTTGCGAAAAAATTGTTGACAATTCTGGTTTTCTTGTGTATATATAAGAAAAATTTTAAGGAGGAAGTTGAATGCCGAACATAAAATCTGCAAAGAAAAGATTAAGACAAAATGAAAAAAGAAGAGTAAGAAACAAATCAGTGAAAACCTACTTAAAGACCATAACAAAAAAAGTAAAAAACCAGGAAGATAAAAATTTTGCCAACGAACTTCTTAAGGAAGCATACAAGGCATACGATATGGCTGCAAGCAAAGGTGTAATTCACAAAAACAATGCTGCAAGACACAAGTCAAGATTGACAAAATTTTTCAATAAGAAATTTGGTCTTGAAGAGGCAATCACGAATCCAAAACCTCAACCAGAAACAAGTTCATAAACCGGAATTTTCTTAAATCTTTCAGGGAATTTGAAACCCACCTGCTTTGCAATACTGTCCACTCTTCTTAAGGGCGAAAATAGAACAATTTTGCCAAAATTATTTTTAACCGCATAATCCTTTGAAAACTCAAGCAAGTCTAGCATCTCTTTTTTGCTACCGTAAATCAGATCTATTTCCAGTGTTTTCTTATCATGTCTGCTGGGACTTATGACGATAAAAGAAGTAATTCTTTTTTCCTCATGGATAAATACCTGTTCTTTGTCTATAAGATAAGAGATAACATCGGGTGTAACCTCTCGAAAAATCCAGCTCCAGGGCAAGAGATTTTTGTAGTAGTCAAGCAAATTGGATAAGGTAATAAGATTAAGTATTCTATCCTTGTCTTTGGCTTTCCTTATATTCCAGGAAAAGACCTTCGGTTTTAATTTATCGAGTTCCAAATAAGTGAATTCCTTTATCTTCGTGAAACCCAATTTCTCTATTAATCTTATACTTTCAATGTTCGATTCTGCAGTAGAGAGCCTGATTACCCTGGGATTTCGTTCCTGAGCCTTTTTAAGCTGAAAAAAAGCAAGCTCTTTTCCTATTCCTTTTCCTCTCAATTCCTTTTTTACCCTTATACCTTCCAGCCAGAGTTCTCCAGGAGAAAGAACGGTAGTCTTTGTGATACCTACAATTTTTCCCTTATCTACCGCTATAAAAATCCCACCTTCGTCGAACCATTCATCAAGAAGTTGGGGAATATAATCCCATCCTTCCCATGTATTAGAGGCAATTGCTATAATATCTTTTCTATCTTTGCGGCGAGCTTCTCGAATCTTCATTAAAGCTTAAGTACTCATCCCTACATATTAATCGTTCTTCTGGAGATAATGTTTTCGCCAGATAGGTTCTGTAAGTCTCGAAAATTCTTCGTCATACCTTATTAAACCGTTGTGGTAATTTTCGTCATTGAGAGCCTCATTGGACGGTATATCTATACCTTTAGCTTTGGTTTCTTTGACTATCTCTGAAAACTTCTTGTGATGATCTCTTATTATACAGGGCATAATCCAGTTTTTATGTTTTTCCGGAGGTTGCTCGTATCCATAATCATTCTGCCATTCTCTAATTTTGGAAAAGAATTTCGAATGCAACGCATCGTTCAGATTTCCTCCCCTTCTATAGATATCATTAACATTATGTGTGGTGTAAGGAACGAAAACACAGGGTGTAACATTTCCACTCCACTCTATGTAGAAATACCCACCACCCCTGCCAGCAGAAATACAACCATCCGAAGAAGCTGCGCTGTTCCAGAAATCGGCTACGAAAATGTCACGTTCCCTGACAAGCTGCCATTCCTTTTCGAAAAGTTTCAGTCTTTGCTCGGGTGTTGGCATAAGGTCAAGTGTATATTCCCTGCCAATGGGCATATATTGAAACATCCACACATATACAGCTTTCTGCTCTTCGAAGTAAAAATCGAAGAATTTGTCACTTAACGGAATATCCAAATTGCTTTTCAAAACAGTAAATGAAATACCAAATGGAACACCTACTTCTCTTAAACTTTCCATTGCGGCAAGAATCTTCTTGAACACACCTTTACCTCTTCTTGCATCGGTCTCCTTTTCAAAACCTTCGACAGAGATTGCAGGCGTGACATTTCCAAGATCTGCCAATTTTCCTGCCGTATTTTTGTCTATCATAGTACCGTTCGTATACATAAGGAAGTAACAATCATTGTTTTCCTCGTATATATCAAGAACAGTTTTTCCCTTGCTCTTATAAAGCAGCGGTTCTCCCCCTGATATAACAAAGAAATTGGAGCCCCAGAGTTCTTTGGCGTCTCCTATGATTCTTCTGAATATATCGAAGTCAAGTTTCTCATGGAATTCTTCTCCTGAATCTGCATAGCATCCTTTGCATCTAAGGTTACAGGCTTTACCCGGGCTAATTGTGAGAAAGATAGGTGGTTTGAAGCCATATTTTTTAATAAATTCTGCCCTTTTGTAGAATCCCCCGAAAAATACATTACCAAGAAAAATTCCCAGAAGCCCCTCCGATGCTTTCATAGAGAGGTGCCCCTCTGTCAGTGCTTTGTCAATCCTTCTGAGCAATGCTCTGCCCATATAGTATTTGTCTTCCTGCACCTTAACAGGTCTATGATATGGATTTGCTTTGATAAGGTCTTCGTACATCCTTTTCTCTATTTTGTTCAACAGGAATTTTCTCAAATACTTATTCCTTACCGCCGTGTGGGTAAGCTTGAGCAATGTTTTTACGCTCATCTTTCTTGATACATTAGAAACTGCAACCCTGACTGTCATAATACCCTCCATTTTAACATCCTAAACAGCCTGTTCAGGTTTTTATAAAAATATAATCACAAAAGTCTGGGTTGTCAAGGGAAAAAATAAAAAATGCAATCTCATAGCCGGAAACAATGGGATTATTCGCAAGTGAGGAACTACTGTTTACTCAGAATGACATTATGGAATGGTCCAGAAGGTGGAAAGACAAGTTGAAAGGAGGTGGAAAAAACAAAGAAGGCGGAGGAAACCCTCCGCCTTCTTAAACAAGAATGTTGAAATTAGTCCACGAGCCATCTAAGTCCATCTTCATCCTGAAAAGATATGTTGAGTGTAACTTTGTTGAAACCGCCATCATCAACAATGTTAACAACATAAATCTTCACAAAATCATCTTCAACCCCCATTGTACCCATGGGCGCACGATCAATCCACATATAATATGTAGCGTTTATTGCAATCATACCTGCTGGCCAAATATCTGTATAATTTCCTGTTCCTGATGCAAGATTATATGGAGATGCTGCATCTGCAAATGCGGGTTCAAGTGAAGTGGTAACCCCAGGCCACCTATCGATACCTTCAAACTGAGTGGCGTTACCGATATAAAAGGTTGCATCATCTGAATTAGCTTCACTAATAGCCGTTGCATTTCCATTTGTGAATTGAACAAATGACGGATGGCTTGGGGATGGGTCTGCTGTGCTCCAGACATCCAGGTTCTGTGTCACAGTAAGCTCTAAATCATGCGTTGCTTTGCTGCTCTCGTCATTACCAATCCATGCCGTCACAGCAACGGAGGAAGCTCTATCTGTGGAACTAACTGTATATGAAAGATTGTAGCTACTATCAATGTCATTACTACCTGCATAGATGTAAAAAATCTCCGCACCGCCTTCGGCATTATCGGTCCACTGTAATTGAAAATCTGCGCCTTCGCTAACTGCAGTATGAACCGTTATTGTCGGAGCAGCAACTTCTGTAGGCTCGTCAGGATTGGGACAACCCGTAAAAAGAAAAACTACTGCTACAATTAGGATAACCAGTGGCAATAAAAGAAAGTTTTTCATTTTTGCTCCTTCAGTTTATTTTATAGCTATTTTGTATGAGGAGGTTTCTGTGGTTTGGGTTTTGGTTTCGGAGTTGTAGTCTTCTTGGAATGATATTTTTCCATATGCTTGTCGAACTCATCGGCAAGTGTATTGAAGCTGTCTGTCAATTCATCAAGCTGTGCTTGCATATCATCGAGCTGGGTTTGAATCTCGTCCATCTTCTGTACTGCTTCGCCTATTTTTTTGAATGCTTCCCCTCCACCGGGTATCTGACATCCTGCAAACCAGACAAGAAGCATCAAAGCAATAGAAATCGCTAATACTTTTTTCATCAAGTCCTCCTTTTTGCTTTTTTCTCTGTTACTTCTTAAAATTCCATCACCTCCTCTTCTTTGTATCAATTTATCCTTTATAACAAAACAATATTTGTTTGTCAAGGTTTTTTTTAGGGAGGGCAGACAAATCGAAAGTAGAATTAAGCAGTGTATCTTTGCACTTAAAAATCATCCGCGGGAGATAAAATATAATGTGGAAAGAGGGAGAGAAAAGAGATGTTTATATAACGGTAAAAGTTGAGACAG